>Ga0326726_10003779_pt1 | contig 13889 bp, 17 predicted proteins | sample MHFenrmetagenome_2_FD_207603 | JGI IMG/M metagenome (GOLD analysis project Ga0326726, IMG submission 207603) | Lab enriched peat soil microbial communities from Michigan Hollow, Ithaca, NY, United States - MHF15MN | ecosystem: Environmental > Terrestrial > Soil > Wetlands > Peat | place: USA... | reverse complement strand
GGCTGGGCTCGGCCCTGGCCGGCTGGCCCTGAAATGCTGTGCTACATGCTCTCTCACGAAGCCCACCATCGCGGGCAGGTGTGCATGCTCGCGCATCAACTCGGATTCCCGTTGCCCATTAAGGTGACGTCCGGACTCTGGAATTGGGAAAAGCTGTGGAAAGAGTGCGGGGCGCCTGGCGGCCCCGGGTACGATTCTTAAGGAGTCGCTCAGCCGTGTACTCCGCTAGCCACGGCCTGGAAGACTTGCCGGGACTAGGCTGCGGTTGTCTTCCGGACCCACTCAGTCCAAGGAAGTACGCCAAGATCGGGCCTCGGCGGATCGGGCAGCATTGTAATGAACTCCAGCAGGTTATTGTCTGGGTCGCGAAAGTAGACCGAAGCCGCAGGCATCCAGGCCAGTACGACGGGCTCTTCAGTTGGAAGGCCGGCTAAGTCTCTGGGTTCGATTCCCGCCCTTTGTAAACGCGAAGACGCCTCATGCAGATCAGAGAGCGCAACTTGGAAAGCTACGTGGAGGCTCAAACTCATCGGCATGGTTCCCGCCTCCCAAAGACCGAGCATCGCCTTCCCGGGAGCGCCAATCCAAAAGAACGCGACTTTGCGGTCGGGAAAGATGTGCGCCAGGGGCAAGGCGAGTTGGTCTCTATAGAAGGCGACCGCTCGATCGAGGTCGCTGACGGTGAGATGAGCTTCGAACAGGTCAACGATGGGAATGAGATTTTCCGTAGCCATATATTAAAGATAAGATGCCCCGGCGACCCTCTAGTGACACGCAAGCATAAGGTCACTCCTTGAGATTGGAACTTCGTCACTTCTCGCTGCCATCCGAATCTCACTGGCAGGTAACGGAGTTTGCCCTTGCAGAGGGAGTCGGTCTATCGATCGCTTAAAGGAGTTGGGTCATGGAAGTAGGTCGTCCTCTATTCATCCCAGTGATCCTGGGTACAGCCAGAATGGGCCGCATGAGCCTGCACGCGGCTCGGCTTGTCACCGAGGAACTGGGCAAGTGCGCTGGCGTTGAAACCGACCTTATCGATATCGCGAAGCTTCCCCTACCCACTAACGACGCGGGCGAGGCAATTAAACAAGCCGACTTCTCCGCCAAGATGAACAAGGCAGACGCGTTGGTGGTCGTTTCGCCCGAGTACAATCACGGATATTCCGGTCTTTTGAAGCATGTCCTCGACAGTTGCCTCAAAGAATACATTCATAAGGCGGTCGGGATAGTAGGCGTGTCGGCCGGACCGTTCGGCGGGACACGGGTAATTCAAAATCTGCTCCCTGTAATGCGTGAAATCGGGCTGGTTACGATCTTCTGGGATGTAAATTTCTCAAGCGTTCAGAAGGTGTTTAACGAGGACGGAAGTCTTCTCGATGAGTCCTACATTCGGCGTATCGATAAATTCTTGAAAGAACTGATCTGGATGGCGAAGACGCTGCGCCATGGACGTGAGCAGGTATCTCTGGGCTGATCCCCGGAGGCAAGGATGACTGCCGTGACCAAGACTGACAAGATGATTTGCCCGAGCTGCAGGGTGGAGATGAACCACCACTGCGACAAGCTTGTGTACACCACCGACCCACAAGATGCAGGGCAGGCCGATCCGAGCCTCGGCGGATTCATCGAAGAGTTTCATACCTGTCCCAAATGTGGCGGTGGCGCCTCGCGCCTCGCTTAGCGTACTGCCCAGAGCGTCTCCTCACAAACACGGATCAATAGCCCAGTTCCTTCTGGAACGTTTCACAACTCGTGGAATCTGACGGCCAGCCCAGCTTTTTTCAGGAATAACAACATGAAGAATCGCGCACTCAATCCAGAATTTGCCTTGGCTCTTTGCTACGCAACATGAAGGACTGGGGTTTTTATTGAAAGGGTCAAACGAACTCCTCTAAGCAGGTGAAGACGGATTCCTTCGCACTGCTGGAAAGAACTCATGCAACAACTGAAACGAAAAGTCCGTCTTTGCCGCCATGTGATTCAGAACGCCGCACGAACCCGCGGCCGCACCATGTAGAAGAGCAAAGCGCTGGCGATGGCTACGCCGACTGCGCCGCGCAGGACGTTACCGCGAAGTAGATTAACGAAATCTCCCAGGAGCTGGGTGGCGATGATGACTACCGCCAGTACCCATCCCCAGCGGCGGCGGCGCCACCAGCCGGTTGCGGCGACCGCCAGCAACGCAGCCAGCAATAAAAAGACAATGCCAACGGGTGCGCCCAACGGCGCCAGTTGCGCGTAAGCGACCGGATTCAGGCGCCAGGCGCGACCAAGAACTGTGCCTGGGAAAATCAAGGTTATTCCCGCCAGTGAAGCCATCGCGGTTCCGAATAACAGAAACAGGGCAACCGCGGTCAATCCGCGGGGCGCCTTGTGTGGCGAGTCTTGAGGCATGTTGTGGGCCGGGCCAGATGTTTCTGGAGCACGCTAGTGTGACTGGTAACGTCAAGAAGTATATGCCACTGCGCGCGGGCGTTCCTCTCCCTGCCCGCAATTCGCCCTGAATCCGATTGCTGAGCGCGCGAATCCTAGCTAGAAGGAGGCAAAGGGAAAACGACCATGAACCAGGAAAAACTGGATGCCACCTACATCGGCGGACCTACCGCGCTGTTCGAATTTCACGGCTTTCGCATGCTGACCGATCCAACTTTCGATCCGCCTGGCGGAGAGTACAAGAATGGGCCGGTTGTGCTGGAGAAAGTGACCGGACCGGCGCTTGCGCCCGAGGCGCTGGGCCGCGTGGATATCGTTCTGCTCAGCCACGATCATCATCGCGCGTCCCGGTTGTCGGACCGTTTGCCCTTACCATGACGGCAGAAGATGGCATCCTGGCGGCGCACGCGTTTGCGAAAGCGACCACCGTCCCCATCCACTACGAGGGCTGGAAGCACTTCAGTGAATCACGCGAAGCGATTTCGAGCGCTTTCGAGGCGGCTGGAGTGAGTGGGCGGGTGCGTTGGATGGTGCCTGGATCAGCGATTAACGTTGGCCGTTCGGATAGCACATGAGGGAATGGGGCTGAAATACGCAGCCGAGCTTGGCTCGGCCTGGACGGGTCTGAGACCCGTCCCCACACGAATGCGGCTAGACCGGCGGGATGGCCGCTATACCGCTAGCAGGATTCTGGATTCGTCCCCGGTCGAATCGAAGCGTTCTCTGAGCGACTCGTAGCCGCGCCGGGTGAACCGGATCACGCCGCGCTCCTGTTCCTCGACGTAGCCCTCGTTCCTCAGGTCGGCAATGACCGCTCGTGCCGACGAGGAATCCACAACCTGTCTAGGCAAGCTCACGAAATGGGCGGGATCTGCTTCGTAGCGTTCAGTTAACGCAGCCAGCAGTCCGTCCCGGATCGATATGTTATTCATTTGGCCCTCCCGTCCGGAATAGTGCGATCCTAAGCGGCCTGCCCTGGTTACAGAATGGCCCACTGGTGCCAGAGGGCGTTACCTTAGTCATGCCTCGACCGTCCTCCTCCTCTAACCCCCACGATTGATTCATGTTGCCGGCCGGGCATTCACCGCGCGTGAGGTATTCTTTGTCACCTTTGCGGTCTAAGATTCTTGAACGACTTAGGGGAGTGTCAAACTCTTTACCGCAAAGTTCGCAAAGAAAGGCCGCAAAGGAAAGCAGCCGCAGTTGTCCAGGACATTAACTCTGCGAGACTGAAAGTCGTCCGGAGCTGGGAAGGTCCGCTGTAGCCCGCTCCAGGCAAGGCATTTCAGACATATGTCCCGCCACGATTGTGCAAACAATTTCACCGCGCCCCGCACTTCCCTCCCCAAATCCTAGATATCGCTTCCAAAGGGTTTGGTATCCGGCTTGCGTATTCCCCAGGTGGAGTCAAGAACAGGTAGCAGGACTCGAGGCAATCTATTGCAGCTCGATCCTGGATTCTCCTTAAGGTCGGAGGCACTTTGATGAAGACAGCGTTGTTGGTATGGGGCATTCTCGTTTTCGCAGGGGCGGCCTTTGGGCAGGCCAGCTCGGGGGCGATGGGATTGAACGCGGAACCCATCGTGTACGAGTTTCAGAGCCATCCTGGACATGCCTCTCAAATGGAAATGGGGAAGCACCAGGACATCATGGAGCAGTTTACAAATGTGCAAGCTCACGGTGTGAGGCCGCTATGGGAAGCGGCCAAGCCGGCGTATGTGGTTCCCTTGGGAGATTCGGCCCGCATGCTCAAGAAAGAGCACATGAACGCCAAGAAGGCCGAGGTCGTCTGGACCAACTGATCCTGGTTCGCGCCACGAAATAGGTTTACGGCCGAAGGTACCCCATCTGTCGCGTCATCTGCGACAGGTGGGGTATTTGCTTTTGGTGCAAGCTTTAGCGCCCGCGTAGTATCGTCATCCTGAATGTCCCAACCCAAGCAGACCTTGAATGTCGCAATGATCGGCACTGGTTTCATTGCCAAGGCGCACTCCAACGCTCTCCGCCAGGTCACGCACTTTTTTGACGTCCCCTACGAACTGGGTTTGAAGGTCCTTTGCGGACGCAACCGGGCCAAGCTTGAATCTGCGGCGGCGCAGTGGGGTTGGAAAGAAGTCTCGACCGATTGGCAGGCTGTGGTTGCCCGTCCCGACATCGACGTTGTCGATATAGCCGTGCCCAACAACTTGCACGCGCCCATCGCCATAGCTGCGGCCCAGGCCGGAAAGATGGTCTGGTGCGAGAAGCCCCTGGCCACTTCCCTGCCCGAAGCCGAGAGCATGGCGCAGGCGGTATGCGAGATTCCTAACCTGGTCTGGTTCAACTACCGGCGAATTCCGGCCGTAGTCTTCGCCAAACGATTGATCGATGAAGGTCGTCTTGGGCAGACCTATCACTACCGTGCTCTGTATTTGAATCAGTCGGGAAACGATCCGAGTAAAGCCGCAACCTGGCGCTACCAGCGCTCCGAAGCCGGGCTGGGAGCGGCCGGAGATCTGCTTTCCCATTCCATCGATTCCGCGCTTTACCTCAACGGGGCGATCACCGAGTTAACCGCCATGATGCATACGTTCGTCCCCGGCCGCGACGTGGACGATGCCACGTTTTTCCTGGCCCGCTACGCCAACGGCAGCGTTGGCACATTCGAAGCCACTCGCCACGGAGTCGGCTGCCGCAATCGCCATGCCTTCGAGATCAATGGGTCGAAGGGCATGCTGCGTTTCAATCTGGAGCACATGAACCAGCTCGAGTTTTACGATGCTGCCGAAACCCCCAGCCAGCAAGGCATGAAAAATATCACGGTGACGGGCCCGGACCATCCTTATTCCGATAATTTCTGGAAGCCCGGCCACATCATTGGCTATGAGCACACGTTCATTGCTCTTCTGGGAGATTTCCTGAAAGCTCTGGCGCGCAAAGAATCGCGCTACCCGGATTTCGATGATGCGGTTGCGGTGCAGAGAGTGCTGGACGCGGTCGAGCGCTCAGCGATATCGCGAGGATGGATAAAGCTGTAGGAGTTGTCTGAGATGTAGGGCGGACACTCCTGTCCGCCGCCTTTGACCTTGGTCTTTGACTTTGGTCTTGCAAAACTCAAGTGGATATCGACGGACACATTACTGAAAGTCAAAATCAACTTCAGCGGCGACGGACAGGAGTGTCCGTCCCCCACCTGCGAAGCTACTTGAACTCAGGCCTCAAGGGATAGTCCACGATAATGGCCCGCCCATCGGTGAGGGCCTTGACCGAATGCCGCACATTAGCGGGAACAATCGCGACCAAGCCCGGTCGGGCGATCTGGGCCACGCCATCGATGGTCACCTCGAGCTCGCCCTCAATCACCTCATAGACTTCTTCCTGTGGGTGGAAGTGTTCGTGAATAGATGTGCCGCGCACGAAATCATAGTGCGCGAAGGTCATGCTGGGCGAGTGGAAATAACGTCCATGCCAGCCCGGCAAGCGTTCAATGACCTTGAGGCTGCTGGTGTCAACAAAGGGCATACAAACCTCTCCTTGGACGAAGTCGAGCGCGCATCAAGACCGTTAGGGCGTTCCCACTGCCACTTTCCCGGTCAACTCAATCTGCGCCGCCGATTGCGCCACGTACACATCGAAATCCCCGGGCTCAACCTTCCAGTCATGCCCCTTGACGTCATAATAGGCGAAGGCACGGCGGTCGAGTTTGACGGTCACTTGCCGGGTCTCGCCGGGAGCAAGGCTGATTCTGGCGAAGCCTTTGAGCTCCTTCTTCGGACGCGGCACGCCGGAGTGCCGATCGCCCACGTAGACCTCTGCCACCTCCGCTCCTGCGCGGCTTCCTGTATTGGTGACTTCAAAGTGCACTTCGGCCCCGGCGGTCGACGGAGAAACGGTAAGGTTCTTGTACGCAAACGTGGTGTAGGAAAGGCCATACCCGAACGGAAACAGAGGTTTCATTCCCGACTTGTCGTAACCCCGGTAGCCCACGAACACGCCCTCGGTGTACGCCACCTTTTTGCTCTTGCCTCCACTCTTGGGATAGTAAGTGTCATGCGCGGGATTATCTTCCCAGCGCCGGTCGAACGTCATAGGCAATTTGCCGGACGGGCTGAACTCTCCGAACAAAAGTTGGGCCAGCGCTGCGCCGCCCTCCTGTCCCGGGAACCAGGCCTCAAACAGTGCGGGAACGTGATCGATCCAGGCATTCATATCCACGCCCCCACCGGAAGTCACCACTACGACCGTGCTCTTGTTGATGGCGGCGATCTGGTTGATGAGTTCGTCTTGCGCCGGCGGCAGAACGAACAGCCGGTCCGCGCTCTCTCCTTCAGTCGATTGATCAAAGCCAACGGCCAGCACTACCGCATCAGCCTTCGCGGCCACCGCCTTGGCTTCCGCGCTTACCATCTCCTCCGGCCGTACCATGCCGAAGTTCAGTCTGGCCTTGCCCCAGCCTCGGCGCACAAAGTAGTCCAGCTCGACCTGGTGCGGACCGGGCTGCAACGAAATCTTCACCTGACTTAAGAAGGCGTACGCCTGCGTCCAGTCGTCAATCACCACCTTCTTATCCACGTACAGCCGGTAGCCGCCATTTTCTCCCGGACCCTGAACGAAAGCCAGGTAGTCGCCAGGTGTGCTGGGCGTGAAGTAACCTGTCCAACGAATTGACACGTCATTCGCGGCCATGCCACCAGTCGCTCCCGGATCGTAGCTCGCTTTGTCGTCCACGCGCTCGACAGCCGCCTTACCGGCGAGGTCCGCATTGGTGAAGTACTCGCCTTTCAAGCCCGGCTTGCCTCCGCTGGCCTCGGTGGTGAACTTGCTTCGCTCCGCCATTTCATCCAGAGCTGGCACTCCAGCCGCGTAGAACACCTTGGCGCCCGCGCCCAAATAGTTCGCGATGCCTTCGAGAAAACTCACTGCGATAAAGGGCTGGACCGCACCGCTGCCGCCGCCCACCGGCTGCGCCGGGTAGGCATCGGGTCCGATCACAGCGATCGACTTGATCTTTCCCTTGTCCAAGGGCAACAGGTTGGCGTCGTTTTTCAGCAATACCATGCCCGACCGCGCCCCTTCCAGCGCCACCTGCCGTCCCTCTGAATTGAAACAGGGAACGGACGTGTCGGTCTGATCGCGATCCAACCAGCCAAATTGCACCGCGATCCGAAGGATGCGGCGCACTTTGTCGTCAATGGTGGCCTCACTGACTTTGCCCGAGCGGATCGCAGGTAGCAGGTTGGCGCGATTCATGAACTTTCCTGACGGCATTTCCAAATCGAGCCCGCCGTTCGCTGCCGCCACGCTGTCATAGGTGGCGTCCCAGTCGGACAATATGATTCCCTTAAACCCCCAATCTTTCTTGGCGACATCGTTATTGAGATACGGGTCCTGCGTAAGGTGAACGCCGTTGGTGAGGTTGTAAGAATCCATGATGGACCCTACGTTGGCTTCCTTCACCGCCGCCTCAAACGCGGGCAAATAGATTTCGCGCATGGTGCGTTCGTCGATGATTGAGTCCACGTTGTGCCGGTCGAACTCCGAGTTGTTTCCCATGTAATGCTTGACCGTGGAGCTGACCCCCTGGCTCTGTACTCCTTCGATGTAAGCGACGGTGGTGCGGGCGGCCAGGAACGGGTCTTCCCCGAAGTACTCGAAATTCCTGCCGTTCAACGGCGAACGATAAATGTTCACGCCCGGTCCAAGCATGAAATGCACTCCGCGGGCGCGCGCGTCCTGACCGACCATGGTTCCCATGCGCTGCGCCAGGTCTGGATCCCAGGCGGCCGCCATCCCGACGCCTCCAAATGCGGTGGATGGTCCATAGTTGCGGACTCCAATTGGCCCATCCGCCATTTTCAGTCGAGGCAAATGAATGCGCGGAATGTCCCGAATGTAGAAACCATCAACCCCGCCAATCAGGTCCACCTTCTCTTCCAGCGAAAGCTGTTTGAGCATCGAGTCAACTCGGGCTTCGACATCCGCCTGGGAAGCTGGAGCGGTTTGGCTAACCAGCGGCAGGACCGAGAGTAAGAGAACAGCCACAATCAATCGAAATCTGCAAATCATTCCAGCCTCCGTTTTAGAATTTTTCAGCGCTGCACCCGCCCTGAGCCGTCGCCCTTGAGCAGCGCATTCACTTCGTCCACGGTAGAGCGGCTGAAGTCCCCCTGCTGGGAATGCTTCAGGCAGCTCGTGGCCACTGCAAACTCGAGCGCTTCCTGGTGCGTGGGCAACATCTGAAAACCGTAGATCAGGCCAGCCGCAAAAGAATCGCCTGAACCCACCCGGTCCACGATATGAGTGATTTCATAGGACCGGCTTACGCTGAACCCCTGCCGGTCATTCAGGCAGGCCGACCAGCCGTTGTGCGACGCGCTCTTCGATTCCCGCAAAGTGATGGCGATCGCCTGGAGATTGGGATACTCGGCCAGCACCTTTGCGGTCAGCTTCTGGTATTGCGCGCGATCAAGCTGGCCGGAGCGTACGTCCACGTCAGCCGCGATGCCTAGCGCCATCTGCACGTCTTCTTCATTGGCGATGGCGATATCTATATTCTTCACCAGCTCGCGCATCACCTCGACCGCCGGCTTGCCCCACTTCCACAGGTTCTTGCGATAGTTCAAATCGCAGGACACGGTGATTCCGTTGGCTCGCGCCTTCTTCACCGCCTCGAGCGCCAGCTCAGCCGCCGAGGAGCTGATCGCCGGCGTAATGCCGGTCACATGGAACCAGCCGGCATCATCGAGGGCGCCCTCCCAGTTGATGTCCCCAGGCTTGGCCAGAGCGATGGCGCTGTACTCGCGATCATAGGCCACCTTGGAGGGACGCTGGTTGGCGCCGGCCTCCACGTAATAAACACCCATTCGACCTTTGCCGCGCACGATCCGCGAAGTATCCACTCCGAAGCGGCGTAGTTCACCTAAGACGGCATCGGCCACCGGGTTCTTGTCTGGTAAAACGGTCACAAAGGCCGCGGGCAGGCCCAACTGTGCCAGCGCGACCGCAACATTGGCCTCGCCACCACCGAAAGTCGCCACGAAGCGTCCCGTCTGCAAAATTCTTTCGAAGCCCGGCGGTGCGAGCCTCAACATGATTTCGCCAAAAGTCACCGTGGTCTTTGTCATGTCCCTGGATTCATTTCTCAAATGGTTTTCACGCCTGAAGTCTTGCAGCCGGAACCGGGTCAGCGCCTCTTCTTTCCCTTGTCTTTGTCCGCGATCAGTTCAATGCCAAGCTTCGCCAAAACGACGTCCTCACTCGACGTAAGCCCGCTGACCGCCACCGCGCCGATCACCTCGCCGTCTCTCCACACCGGAATGCCACCGCCCCAACCCACAAATTTCGGATCGCCGTAGTAGGCAATATCGTGACCTTTTTTCGGATGCCGGACTCGGTCTCCGATATCCTGGGTTGGCTTGCGCTCTCGCGCCGCAGTCCATGCCTTGTTGGCAGCGATGCGAATGCAGGAGAGGGGAGCGCCGTCCATGCGGGCGAAGGCAATCAGCTCGCCATGCGAGTCGGCCACCGCAATCACCGCAGCCTTCCGCATGGCCAGGGCCTTCGCCACGATCCGGTCAATGATCTTACTGGCTTCGGAATACTCGATGGTCTGGGTTGTCTTCATCGTGGCGTCCTTGAAGGCTGGCTTGCGCAGCCAAGGATTGTAAATCATATGCGACGCCAGTTTCGCCACCCGGACGGGCGGCTAAGTGATTGGAAACAGTGATCAGTTGATCGCGGGCGGTTTCCCTCCCGGGGTCACCGTGATCGAATCGGGACTGAGTTCGGCCACGATCGCCTTCTGTTGCTCAACTCGAGCCTGCTCGTCCGCTTCGAGGGCACGCGTTGCGGCGACGATGTCATTCGAGTCGATGATGGGATCTTCCTGGAGATGCCGGGCACCCCGGAATGTGCAGCGCCTTGGGAGGAGTGGCCACGAGTCCGGGCTTGAACATTCACTTTAACGCAGACATTTACCGATTGATGGTAGCGTTACCCGCTGTGGCCTGGCGCGGCGAATTGTGCATGTTCGCATCCACCCCGATTGTGGCTGTTTGCGCACTACAGACCTCGGGAGCCAGGTTGCGTCGTAACTTTCGAAATGGCCAGAGCCGGAAGCGGGTCGCGTTCGGCTGGCTTCGCAGAGCCGGAGGGTTGCAGGCGCTCCTTCAGCAGGTGTTCGCCGTGCACGAAAAGCTCCTCCTTCGAAATCTTGCCGGCATCGATGTCGGCGGCGATGACGTAGCGGTGTTTGGCAAGCTTTCTCTCATCCCAGCCGGAGCCGGTAATCCATTGGCCGGGGTTCCACGGTTTCGCCATGAGACGACACTCGTTGACTAGCGAATGTCGCGTCCGTAAGATGAAACGACCCGAAAGCCAGTTATTTCCAGAATGCTCGGCCAAACCATCTCGCACTACCGGATTGTCGAGAAGTTGGGCGGCGGAGGGATGGGTATCGTCTACAAGGCCGAGGACACCCGGCTCGATCGCTTTGTGGCTCTAAAGTTCCTACCCGAGGGCGTGGCCCAGGACCGCCAGGCGCTGGAACGTTTCCGGCGTGAGGCCAAGGCCGCTTCCGCCCTCAACCATCCTAATATCTGCACCATCTACGACATTGGCGAAGAGAACGGCCAGGCGTTCATCGCCATGGAGTACCTCGACGGTAACACCCTGAAGCACTTGATCGGCAACCGTCCGATGGATCTAGAGGCACTGCTCTCCATCGGAATCGAGATTGCCGACGCTCTCGACGCCGCCCATGCCGAAGGCATCGTCCACCGTGACATCAAGCCTGCGAACATCTTCGTCACCAAGCGTGGACATGCCAAGGTTCTCGACTTCGGTTTGGCCAAGGTCGCGCCAATCGGTAGCCGAACCGAAATGGCCGGACTCTCAGCGCAGGCGACTGCCGCGGAGAGCCTTGAGCACCTCACCAGTCCGGGCTCCACACTAGGGACGGTTGCCTACATGTCTCCCGAGCAAGCCAAAGGAAAGGAGCTTGACGCGCGCACTGACCTGTTTTCATTTGGCGCAGTGCTCTGACGAGATGGCGACGGGCACGCTCCCATTTCGCGGTGATACAACCGCCGTTCTGTTTGATTCTATTTTGCACAAAGCGCCGGTTGCTCCGGTGCGGCTGAATCCTGATCTTCCAAGCGATTTCGAACGCATCATCAATAAAGCACTGGAGAAAGACCGAGAGCTACGCTACCAGCACGCTGTGGACATTCGAACCGATTTGAAGCGGCTGAAACGAGAGACCGAGTCGGGCCGAGCGAGCGCCGCGAGCGTCATAGAAGAGGAGGAAGCGCCCGCCGCGGTGTCGCCCGAGAGTCGCCAGTCTTCGAGCCAGTCTTCGCGCAAGAACCGCGCTGTTTCCTCCGTGCAAGCTATGGCGCCAGAGCAAGCGGCGAGCCGCCGCTGGCGGGTACTGGTTCCGGTTGCTCTGGTAATGATTGCGCTGCTGATGGCTGGCGGTCTTTTCTACCGCTCTAACAAAACTCGAGCACTAACCGAAAAGGATTCCATCCTCCTTTCCGACTTCACCAACACCACCGGTGATCCGGTCTTCGACAGTACTCTCAAGAAGGCGCTGGCTGTGAGCCTGGGCCAATCGCCTTATCTCAATGTCGTTCCCGATTCCAAGGTGCAACAGACACTGAAGCTGATGGGCAAACCTCCGGAGACACGTCTGACCAGCGACATTGGCCGGGAAATTTGCCAGCGCGCGCAGGTTAAGGCCATGCTCACCGGGGCCATCGCGCCGCTGGGGAGTGAATATGTGATTACGTTGGAGGCGATCAACGCTGCCACCGGCGACTCGCTGGCGCAGGTGCAGGAGCAGGCCACGAGCAAGGAGCAGGTGTTGAATGCTCTAGGTTTGGGCGCCGACAAGTTGCGCGGCCACCTGGGCGAGTCGATGGCGTCGGTTAAAAAATTTGACAAGCCCCTGCAGGAAGGTACCACTTCGTCGCTTGAGGCTTTGAAGGCTTTCAGTCAGGCCGATGAGTTGCGCGAAAGAGGGGACGCCCTTCCGCCGGTTGCGCTGTACAAGCGCGCCATCGAGCTCGACCCTAACTTTGCCATGGCCTATGCGCGGCTGGGAAACCAGTACTTGACCGTTGGCCAGGCAGACCTCGCCCGCCAGAATTTTCAAAAGGCGTTCGAATTGAGAGAGCGCGCCAGTGAGCGGGAGAAATTCTACATCACTAACAAATATTACGATGCTACGGGCCAGTGGGAGCAGGCTATCCAGGCGCTGGAGCTCTATATTCAAACCTATCCCAACGATTCGGCGCCGCGCGTCAATCTATCGGTGGCTTATCAAGCACTCGGCGACTTTGATAAAGGCTTAACCAATAGCCTCGAAGCGATTCGCCTGGAACCTGATTCGTGGTACGGATACGTGAACGCGGGTTATTCCTACACTGCGCTGGGAAGATTCGACGAAGCCAAAGCGGTGATTAACAGAGGTCTGCAAAAGACCAACGGTGCGGTTGTTATGCATGCCAGTTTGTACTATGTTGCGCTGGTTCAGGGCGATAAGGCGGCGCAGGAGCGCGAAGAAGCCTTCATCAAGGACTCGCCTGCGTTCGAGTTGCAATGGGTTTTAGCTGGCAAAGCCGGGTTGGCCCTGGCGAGCGGCCAACTGCAAAACGCCCGCGAAATCTACGCCCATGAGGGAGAGCTGGCCAAGCAGCTCGGTCTTACGGAGAACCAGGCCGCCGCCATTCAGCTTCCAGCCTGGATCGATTTGCTCTTCGGCGATACAGGCGATAAGAACAAGTCGGTCTCCCAGGCAACCGCAGCTTTGGCCCTCGCAGACAGTCCCGATGTTGCCATCCTCTCGGCCGAAATTGCGGCCCTTGCCGGTAGTGAAGCCCAGGCCCGCAGTTTGATGGAAGATGTGACCCGCCGCCGGCCTCTAGATACCAGATTCCAGACCATGCTCATCCCCGTTGTGCACGCCATTCTCTTCCTGAACCACGGTGAGGCCGCCAAAGCCATTGATGTGTTGAAAGCCGGCGAACAGTATGACAAGGGTACGACCGACATCCACTTTGTCCGCGGTCGCGCCTATTTGCTGAACCACCAGCCTGCTCAAGCCGCACAGGAGTTTCAGGCCGTATTGGACTTGAGAGGCGCGTACATCGGAGATCCCCTGATGGGCCTGGCCCAGCTGTATCTGGCTCGCGCCCTCGCCCAGCAGAACGATGGCGCCAAAGCCCGCGCTGCCTATCAGGATTTTCTGGCCCTATGGAAAGATGCCGACCCCGATATCCCGATCCTGAAAGAAGCTAAGACAGAGTACGCGAAGTTACAGTAATTTCGACTAGGCTTTAAGAGCAGATGGATACTCGCCGATCTGCGCACCAGCCGAGGGTTACCTCGCACAACCGATAATCGACGGTTCTCGCATTGCTCCCGAGTCACGGGCGAACCGGAGTTGACTGGAGCAAAGCCGACTTGAACTAAGC
>Ga0326726_10003778_pt1 | contig 13890 bp, 10 predicted proteins | sample MHFenrmetagenome_2_FD_207603 | JGI IMG/M metagenome (GOLD analysis project Ga0326726, IMG submission 207603) | Lab enriched peat soil microbial communities from Michigan Hollow, Ithaca, NY, United States - MHF15MN | ecosystem: Environmental > Terrestrial > Soil > Wetlands > Peat | place: USA... | reverse complement strand
TTCGAGGCGCTATACGAAGCTCTTTTTCGGGGCCGAGGGGCTGAATGTCCCCGGAGTATGCACCCTGGCCGGCGAGCCCATGGGCGGCTGGGCCCAATATTCCCTCGGACCGACCGTTTCCGCCTGGCTGGCCCAGCATTTCTACCTTCACTGGCAGTTCAGCCGGGACCGGACGTTCCTCGAGGACCGGGCCTACCCCTGGATCAAAGACGCGGCGGTCTTTATCGACGCCATCGCCGGCCGCGGGGAGGACGGGAAAAAGCGGCTTCCCCTGAGCTCCAGCCCCGAGATCAACGACAACCGGATCGACGCCTGGTTCCTCGAGACGACCAACTTCGACCTGGCCCTCATCCGCTGGCTTTACGGAGCCGCGGCCGAGCTCGCCGGGGAGCTCAAGCTTAAGAAAGAGCAGGCCCGCTGGCTCGGCCTCCTCGCCGAGTGGCCGGAGCTCGCGCGAGCCCCCGAAGACGGGCGGCTTCTGGTCGCCCCCGGCTATCCTCTCAAAGAATCCCACCGTCATTTCTCCCATCTCATGGCCATCCACCCGCTGGGCATCGTGGACTGGTCAAACGGGGAGAACGACAGGCGGACGGTCCGAGCCTCCCTGGCCGAGCTCGACCGACTCGGCCCGGACTGGTGGTGCGGTTACTCCTACAGCTGGCTGGGCAGTTTGGCGGCCCGGGCCATGGACGGCGACAAGGCGGCCGGGGCCCTCAAGATTTTCGCCCAGTGCTTCTGCCTGCCCAACAGCTTCCACGCGAACGGCGATCAGACCAAGAGCGGGAAATCCAAATTCACCTACCGGCCGTTCACCCTCGAGGGGAATTTCGCGTTCGCGGCCGCGGTTCAGGAGATGCTTCTCCAGAGCCACACGGGCACCGTGCGGATATTCCCGGCCGTTCCGTCAGCGTGGAAGGACGTCGCGTTCGATCTCCTGAGGACCAACGGCGCGTTCCTGATATCGGCCAGGAAGCAAGCGGGGAGTGTGACGGAGGTCCGGGTCATCGCGGAAAAGGGCGGCCAGTTGAGGCTCGAGAACCCGTTTGGCGCTGGGATTTCCCCCGTCGTCAAAGGAATCCCGGAATCGCAGGTGAAGGCCGCCGGAAACGTCCTCGAGATCGACATGAAGCCCGGTGAGTTTGTCCTTTTGAAAGCCAAATAAAAAGGGCGCCTTTCCCGCTCCCTGCGGAGAGGAAAGGCGCCCGGACGCTTCCTAAACGACGGTTCTTCGTGCGGCCGTCTCCGTATTCTCCTTTATTGCCCCGGATACAGGAGCGCGTTCAGGAGGAATTTGTAGGTGCCGTGGGCCTGGGCCCGGTTCTGGCAGCGGATCCCGATCAGGATGATCCGGCCGTCCTTGTATTTCGTGTCCACGACGGCCGCCTTGCGCGTCAGGTACTCTTCGCCCAGGAGCCAGCCGCTGAGCAGGACGTTGTCGTCGGGGTAGGTGGCCACGACCTTGCGGTCCCAATCGAAGGGCGGCGAGAAGGTGTCCAGGGCCAGGCTGCCGACGAACATGGCGGCGGCCTCCTTGGGCATGCCGTAGCCGATGGGCGTTTCGTTGTCGACGAGGATCTTGAGGATCGAGGTCGGGCAAAAGAATTTTGCTTGGTCCACACCCTGAAGGGTGTTCCGGGCCGGGGCGCTGAAATCGCTGATGGCGAACTCGGAGGCCCGGTTGAGGGTCACCATGATGCCGCCCTTCTCCACGAAGGCCTTGAGCGCGTCCACGCCGTCCTGGGCAATGCCTCCCTCGTATTCGGGCGGGACGTTCTGCTGGAACATCCGGAACATCGGGGACTCGGCCCCGCCGGGGCCTCCGGGGCCTCCGGCGCCCGGCCGCGTGCCCTTGATCGTGTTCGTGTTTTCATCCGCGAAGATGATAACGTCGTAGTCAGCACGGAGGTCGGCCTTTTTCTCCTTCGTCCCCTTGATATCATCGTTGTGAAGCGTTTTGTAGGGGATCCCCATGTCGTCGAAGACGTAGCGGGTCCAGCCTTCGTCCATGTTGCCGCGCCAGGACTGGAAGAGTCCGATCCGCGGGTTCTTGACCGGGGCCTTCTCGACGGCGGCGACGTCGTCGAGGCCGAAGGCCTCGGTATGCCTTTTCTCGAGGAGCCCGGGCAGGGCCTTGAGAACCTCAGGGGTGCTTTTGACGAGGAAGCTGCCGGCGGCCGCGGAAAAGCTCTTGCCGTTCACCGCAACCTTGGAACGATAGACCGCGGCCTTGTCCTTGAGAAGGGCGAACGCGACGGCGTAGGAGGCGTTGGCCTTGGCGTCGAGGACAATCCAGGCCGCCCCGGCCGGCGCCTTGACGGCCGGATAGGGGACCCTGTCGATTTTCTCGAGCCGGGCCTCGAACGCGTCATCCACCTGATCGCACGTGACGCCCATTTGGAGCGGAAGGGTCCAGGCCGCGTTGTCGTAGGGCGGGACCGGAGGGCCTCCCGGGAACTGACGCATATCGGGATACTTCTGCTTCTCGAGGAGGGCCCAGGCGAAAGTCTTGTACGGCTGGGCCGTCCTGACGACGAATGAGCCGGCCGTGTAGAAGCGGCCGCCGGCCACAAAGTCGGCCTTGGCCTGCTGGATCTCGACGCCGCCCGTCATGAGGACCTCGAGCATCTTGAGGGTCGTCGGATAATCGCGCTGGCGGGCCGGAATGACGAAGGCGTAGGGCTGGCCCCGGTCGACCTTCTCGATCGAATTCTTGTACATCTGATAGAAATTGAAGAGGAGGTCTTCCTTGTTCAAAGCGGCAGTCTTGACCAGGCTCTTGGTCAGGACGAGCTCGTAGTCGACGATGTCGCGGAGCCGCCACCAGCCGCCCGGCCAGGGGTCGACGAAATCCATCCGCTTATCGTAGAAGGACGTCGGGAGCTCATTGGGCTCGATCGAGATGGGCGTCGCGACGCGGACCGAGGCGGCCTCGCTCAGCATCCCGATAACGTTGTGCAACCAGGAGGTGTCATCGCAGGCGCCGATCCACCAGGCCGTGTAGGACCGGCCGTTGACGACGCCGCTCATGCCGTGCTTCTGGAGGTCGTACGCCATGCCCGTCCCGAACAGATTGACGCTCCGCCAAACCATGGGCTGGATGTTCGGCAGCGGCGGGTCCGTGAACGGCGGAATGAAGAGGCGGGCGCCATTCGACCCTTGCTGGTGCTCGTCGATGTGGGCCTGGGGCAGCCAGTCCTGGTACAGCACCTTGGTCACGGCCCGGGTTTCAGGGAGGTTGAACATGTACCAGTCGCGGTTGTCGTCATGGCCGGCGTAGACGTGGTAGAGCCAGGGCATGCCGCCGCCTTCGAATTTCGTGCCGACGTATTTCTTATACCAGTCGACGACCATTTGGTTGCCGTCCGGGTTGTGCGTCGGGACGAGGAGGACGATGACGTCGTTGAGCATCTTGTTGGCATCGTAAAAGGTCTTCCCCGTGACCAGGTCGTACGCAAACTCCATGGACATCTGGGAGGCGGCGATCTCCGTCGCGTGGAGGGAGCAGGTGACGAGCAGGATGACCTTGCCTTCCCGGGCCAGCTTGCGGGCCTCGTCGGGCGTCGTCAGCCGCGGGTCGCGGAGTTTGTGGGTGATCTCCTTCCAGCGGTCGAGCTTGGCCAGGTTCTCGGGCGTCGAGATCGCGGCCATGATGATCGGTCTCTTTTGGACCGATTCGCCGATGGTGAAGAGCTTGAGCTTTGGCGACTCCTGGGCCAGCTTCTGGAAATAGGCCGTGATCTGGGAAAAATCGGCCAGTTTCCGGTCGGCGCCGACCTTGAAGCCGAGAAATTTTTCCGGCGTCGTCTGGGCCGTGACGAAGGCGGCCATTGACAGAACGGCGAGGACAAGCGCGAAACGTTTGCGGGAAGCGTGAGTCACGGGGACCTCCTTGTTCGAATCGAAAAGCCTTATTTATCACTCGGGGTGGGGGCTGTCAAGCCGCAGGCGGGCGGTCCATATCGGGACGGCGGCAGGGGCGGATGGCCCCGGGAGAGGGAGGGGGATGTCCCGCCCGGCCCGGGTGGGCGCCCGGGCCGGGCGGTCAAGAGGATCGCTGTGTTACTTGAGGGTAACTTCGACGTCTCCCGTGAGCTCCGGGTTGTTCTTGGCGGTGACCTTGATGAGGATCTTGTCGCCTTTCTTGAGGCCGGGATTCTTGAAATAGAGTTTTGTCCGGAAGCCCGTGAAATTGTACATGGAGCCCTGGTCGGTTATGAGCTGGGCATTGGGAAGTACGGGGGGAAAGAAGTCGCCGCTCGCCGGGAAATCATAGAAGCGCATCCAGGACGAGACGATGCCCTCTTTGCCGAGGTGGCGGTAAAGATTGACGTCCTTCATCTCTCCCCGGTAGTTCTTCTGGAGCTCCTTGTAGGACGGCATCTTATACTCCTGGCCATTGTAGACCATGACGATCCCGTCCCTGTGGACCACGATGTTCTCGTTTTCTTTCTTGGCCCCCATATACATGACGAACATCACGTAAGGGCTGTTGATGTCCAGGTTGACCAGACTAGCGTCGACGGCCAGCATGATGGGGCCTTTGTTATTCGAAAAAGCTCCCATGCCCAGGTCTTCCGTCTGGGGGTACGCGACCGCGCGAAGGACGAAAAGCAATAAAACGGATTTAAGGATTTTCATAGTGACCTCCTCACTTCGTCCACTATCAATGCAAGCCGCGTGCCAAATTTAGTCATATTTCGAAGATTGGTTTTCCCCCGTTCCAGCCGCCCGGCGGAGAGCGCCCCCGTCCAGGGGAACATGGATGGTCGGGGTGATTCCCGGCCGGCAGGACTTTCCTATAAGGCTAAGAACTTACTCCACCTATCGGAAATATATGGTATCCAGGTGTCCTCTTTAAAGGACGCCCCGAGTCCATTGGGAAGCCGCGCTCAGTCGCGGGACTGGCGGAGGATGAACATTCTCAAAAGCTGCATGGCGGCCATGGCCGTGGAAGCGACGTAGGTCAGGGCCGCGGCCTTGAGGACCTTGCGGGCGCCGGTCATCTCGTCCGCCGTGAGGAAGCGCCGTTGCTCGAGGAGGGCCAGCGCCCGCTTGGAGGCGTTGAATTCTACAGGCAGGGTGACCACGGAGAATACCACCGCGGCGGCAAAGAGAAGGATCCCGATATCCATGAGGACGCTCGGTCCCCGGCGGCTGAAAATGAAGCCCATGAAAAAGAGCGGAAAAGCGAGGGTGGAACCCAGGCTCGCCACCGGGTAAATCATCGTCCTTAGGGCCAGCGGTTGGTAATGGCTCTGGTGCTGGATGGCGTGTCCGGATTCGTGAGCGGCGATCCCCAGGGCGGCGATCGACGTGCTCTCGTAGACCCCCTGGGAAAGGCGGAGGACGCGCGTCCGCGGATCGTACCGGTCGGTGAGCTCTCCGGCGACCTTCTCGACCTTGATGTCGCCGGCGCCGCTCGTTTGGAGGAGTTCGTGCGCGACCCGGGCGCCGGAGATTTTCGACGCGGCGAAAATCTGGCTGTATTTCTTGTAGGCGCCGCGGACTCTGGCCTGGGCATAAAAGGCCAGTATGAGTGGCGGGAGGAGCAGAAAAAACGTGGGTTCCCAAAAAAACATAGCCTTATCCTCCCGGCTCGATAACCCGGCCATTTTACCCCACGGGCCGGGAGGGGGTCAACCTTCGGAACTTAACTCTTTCCGCGGCTTCCGGTGTATAATGGGGGCTCGACCGTGCTAGATGGGGAGCTAGCGGTGCCCTGTCACCCACAATCCGCTCCAGTGGGGTCGAATTCCCTGCCGAGGCTTCTCTCTTTCTGGCCGGTGCCTCCGCACGTGGCGATGAGGGCCGGGGCCCTGCGCAAAGGGCCGCCCGTGAACCCCGTCAGGACCGGAAGGTAGCAGCGGCAGCGGGAGGGCTTCTTGTGCGGCAGTCAGCCTCGCCTGAGCCGGCGGCGGGGGACACGCGGGGAGAGCGGAGTCGGAGCAGGGTGCACGGTCGTTTCTTTTTTTATTCTATCCGGCTCTCAGGCGTGCCAAAGCCCGAGGGTTTTCATATGGGACTCGATGTCTCGCTTTCCTTTCTCCTCGACCGGAAGGAGAGGGAGCCGCACGGGCCCGCCGTAATGGCCGCGGAGATCCTGGGCATATTTGAGCCCGGCGATGCCGTAGGTCTCCGTGACGGCTTTGTTGAGGGGGATGAGCTCCAGCTGAAGTTTTCGCGCCGCCTCCCTTTTTCCCGCCTTGAACAGTCCCAAGATCTCGGCGCTCATCTCGGGCGCCGCGTTGGCCACGGCCAGGATTGCCCCGCACGCCCCCATTTCAAGCCCGGGGTAGACGACATGCCCGGACCCCAGGAAATAATGGAAATTCGCCGGGACGTCGCGGATGACCTCTCCCAAAAAGGCCAGGCTCCCCGAGCTCTCCTTGAGGCCCGCGATGTTCGCGTGCGGGGCCAGGTCGACGATGAGCTGAGGCTCGAGCGAGATCCCGGTGTTCTGCGGCATGTTGTAGATGAGGACCGGCAGACGGCTCCGGTCCGCGACGGAGAGGAAGTGCGTCTTGAGGGCCTCGCGCGTCATTTTCGATTTGAAGTAGGACGGCGGCCGGACCAGGGCCGCGGAGATGCCCCGGCCGGCGAAGCGATTGGTGAAGTCGATCGTCCCCCGGGTTGATTCGCGAGCCGTTCCCACGAAAACCTTTTTCCCCGGCCCGGCGGCCTCGACGACGGCGTCGACGAGCTTTTCCGACTCCTCGTCCGTCAGGGAAACGCATTCCCCGGTCGAACCCAGCACGAGGTATCCGGAGAGACCGGTCCGGTTGAGCTTCCTGACGTTGGCCTGGATCTTCTCGGTCGAGATCCCGTCGTCGACGAACGGCGTCGTCAGCGCGACGTACACGCCCTCGAACGGCTTGCTCATTTTTTTTCTCCTTGGCGCGACCTGCGGACGGCTTTTTCAATTTCCCGGAGGTCGTCCTCCTCCAATCCGAAATAGTGGCCGACTTCGTGGAGCACGACCTCGCGCACCTTGTCCTTGATCTCCTCCGAGGTCCGGCAGATGCTTTCGATGGGCCTCTGGTAAATGACGATTACGTCCGGAGGGATGTTCCCGTAGTACCCCGGGCTGCGGTGCTTGTAGGGGACCCCGTGGTAAAGGCCCAGCAGGTTCTGCCCGGGAGGCGGGTCGTCCTCGACCATGACGGTCACGTTCTCGATGAGCTTCTTGAAGCGGGAGGGGATGCCGGTCAAGGCCTCTTCCACGAGGCGCGTGAACTCGTCTTTCTCCATGAGCGGAACGAACGGGCTCTTTCCGAACGGCTTGGGGATCCTCCTCATTTCTCGATGCCTTCCCTGGCCCTGACGCCCCGGTCGAAGTAATGCTTGAGGTCTTTCATTTCGGTCGCGAGATCGGCCTTCTCGAGAATCGCGGGCGTCGCGTAGCGGCCCGTCAGGACGACTTCGACCTCCGCGGGTTTCTTGGCCAGAAAATCCAGGACCTCCCGCTCCTCGAGAATTTTGAGGTGGACAGCCGTGATGGCCTCGTCCAGGACGACGATCCGGAATTCGCCCGAGAGCATGGCCTCGAGAGAGGCGCGCAGGCCGCGGCGGGCCCGTTCGACGTCTTCGTCGTCCACCTTGTCGGTGACCAGGAGGAACCCCCGGCGGCCGAACTGCTCGATCCGGATGAGCGGGGCGAGCTTCTCGGAGGCCGGAATCTCGCCGGTCGGCTGGCCCTTGAGGAACTGCCCGAAGTACGTCCTCAGGCCGTGGCCGGCGGCCCGGAGCGCCAGCCCGAGCGCCGCCGTTGTCTTCCCCTTGCCGTTCCCGGTATAGACCTGGATCATCCCTCGGAATGTTTTCGGACCGCCGCCGGTTTCCATGGCCCTATTGTTGAACAAATGGCCGGCCTTGTCAAAAGCCGCGATTTCTTTTTTCGCCGCCCGGACCTGTGCTATAATCGGGGGCATGTTAGACCCGAAGTACGTCCTGGAACATCTTGATTTCGTTCAAAATAGGCTCGAAACGCGGGGCCAGAAGATCCCTCTCGGGGATTTCGTCCGCGTCTCGCGCGAGAAAAAGGACCTCCTCTTCAAGGTCGAGGAGCTGCGCGCGGAGAAGAACCGGACGTCCGAGGAAATCTCCCGCATGAAGAAGGCCGGGGACGACGCCTCCGCGAGGATCCTGGAGATGAGAAAGGTCGGGGAGGAGATCTCCGGGCTCGAAGACCGTCTCAAGGCCTTCGAAGAGGAGATCCGGACGACGCTGCTCAACATCCCGAACATCCCCCACGAATCCGTTCCCGTCGGGCGCGGTTCGGAAGACAACCGGGAGGCGCGGCGCTCCGGCGCACCGCCGGCCTTCGGCTTCGAGCCGCAGGCCCATTGGGATATCGGCGGGAACCTCGGCATCCTGGACTTCGAGCGGGCCGCCAAGATCGCGGGCTCGCGCTTCACCGTCTATATGGGACCCGGGGCCCGGCTGGAGCGCGCCCTCATCAACTTCATGCTGGATATCCACACCAGGGAACGGGGATTCACCGAAGTCCTGCCGCCGTTCATCGCCAACGCCGAAAGCCTGACAGGGACGGGAAACCTGCCCAAGTTCAAGGAGGACCTTTTCAAGCTCGAGGGCCTCGACTGGTATCTGATTCCCACGGCCGAGGTGCCGCTGACGAACATTTACCGGAACGAGATCCTGGACGGCGGGATCCTGCCCCGCCGGTTCGTCGCTTACACGCCCTGCTTCCGGAGCGAGGCGGGGTCCTACGGGAAGGACGTCCGGGGCCTCGTCCGCCAGCACCAGTTCAACAAGGTGGAGATGATGATCTTCAGCCCGCCGGAAAGATCCTTCGACGAGCTCGAGGCCATGACCTCGTCGGCCGAGGAGATCCTTAAGCGCCTGGGCCTCCATCACCGGGTCGTCCTCCTGTGCACGGGGGACATGGGCTTTGCCAGCGCCAAGACTTACGACCTCGAGGTTTGGATGCCCGGCCGGAAGGGCTTCATGGAAATCTCCTCCTGCTCGAATTGCCTGGACTTCCAGGCGCGCCGGTCCAGTATCCGCTTCAAGCGCGAGCCCAAGGCCAGGCCCGAGTTTGTCCACACGCTTAACGGGTCCGGCCTGGCCGTCGGCCGCACGGTCAGCGCGATCCTCGAGAACTTCCAGGAGAAGGACGGCTCGGTCGTGGTCCCCGAAGCCCTGCGGCCGTACATGGACGGGTTGGAGCGGATCGTCCGGGCGTAGAGGATCGCCCCGTCCGCCCCGAATTTCCGCCTGATGCGCAGAACGCTTGCCAGGCGCGGCGCCGGCAAGTACAATGATCCCGAAATGCGGAGGGATGGCCGAGTGGTTGAAGGCGGCGGTCTTGAAAACCGCTTTCCGGTCTCCGGAACGGGGGTTCGAATCCCTCTCCCTCCGTTTTATCTATTTATAAATCAACTGTTTACAAGAGGCAAGAAAAATCTTTGTGCCGTTTTTTATGCCGGTTCACATCAGAGGAGCTGAAGAACGAATTAAGGACCTCCGTGACTTTGATGAGAAAAAGCTTTGCCTTACTTAGCCTCGTCATTTTCCTGCTTTCCATCCCATCCGAAAGCATCGGACAGATCATCGAGAATCCATCCAGGCCCCTGGCCAACGACGCGGGACGCGTGCTGAAGCTCACCGAGGTCTGGAGGATCACGGATGAGGGGGGCGATTTCTATTTGCAGGCTCCCCGTAATCTACAGACCGAAATTGGTGGATCGATATTCATTACCGATAGCGACGAGTTCCTGAGATTCTCGGCGGACGGAAAGTTCATAAAGAACATTTTCAAGAAAGGTCAGGGCCCGGGCGAAATAGGCGGCAGTTTCATGTATTTTGTCCAAGGCCGTGACGTTTTCATCCAGGACTTGAATTCCTGGCGTCTTTGGCGGGCCGACTTTGACGGTGTCTTCCAGGAACAGATCGCCATCAAGAATAAAGATATTAGCGTCCTTATTGGGGTTGTCCCGGATGGCTTTATATTTATCAGCATGGTCTGGCCCCCGCGGAGCGAGTGGACGGGACGAATGATGGATGTTCTCCACATTGTCGATTTCTTTTCCAAGGACGACTCCGATAGAAGAAATATCGCGACGTTCAAGACGAATGCGTTCCTGAGTCCCCAGACAGCAACCAACTGGGACTCGTCGATCACAGCGTTGAGCCCGGACGGGAAATCGCTCTACGCCTTTTTTGGCAGGGAATATCACATCGAGATTGTGAACCTGGGCGGCAGCCTGGCGGCCAAGAGGTTTAGGAGGACCTATACCAGGGTCCCCCATGTCGAGAAAAGTTGGGAAAGCGATTCTCGCAAGAAGTACGGTTTCCCGAAGATCGAATACGAGACGGATATCAAGGGGCTCTATCCCATCGAAGGGCGCGTATGGGTCGAAACATCGACTGAGGACAAGACAAAAGGCCGGCTCATCGACGTCTTCAATAAGGACGGCCGTTTTATCGATAGCTTTTATCTGGGTCCCGGAAGGTCACTTATGGCTGTCCGGGAAAGCCATATATTCTGTCAGGAAAAGAACGAGGATGAAACTATCGCAATTGTGAAATACCGTATTGGGAATTAGGGAAGAACTTGGAGGCTTGAAACCACAATGCCGGTTCCTATCCCTCCGGAACGGGCCATTTTTTGCGTCCGATTTTGTGCGGCGAAATGGCATACTAGGGTATTTACAGAAGGCTCCTGGCATCGTAGCATAGGAAAACATGAATCTGGGGAAATCCGGAAGGGGTTCGAATCCCTGTCCCTCCGCCAGTTTCGATTCGGCCAGCGCGCGTCGTGGATGAGCTGAATTCGCGGACAGGGAAATGAACCAGAAACGCACACGGCGGCTTCTTATTGTCCTGGTGATGTTGGCGGGCGGCTTTTATGCTTTTGACCATTTCTATTACAAAGGCATTCAATCCCTCGAGGCCTTCTCCGTCTCCTATGATAGGTTTGACAGGGCCATATCGGAATTCTCTTTGACGGGGACGGCGGACTCCGAGAGGCAAGTGGACGGCGGCCTTCGGGACCTCAGGTCCAAAGCGGCTTTCAGATTGTCCTCGTTGATCAAGAATGACGGAAAGCTCATGTCCGAAGCGCTCGAGGTCGCCGAGCTTTCGGGAAGAGAGTTGGCGAGTCTCAAGGCCTACCAAGGGGCCATTCAAAACAAGAGCGCCGGCGGCGATGAGTTGTCAAAGGAACTCGGCGTTCTCTCCGGCAAGAGAAAGGCGGCCTTCGCCCGTTTTCTCGAACTCGCCGGAAAAGGAGAATGAGAAACCATGATGACGATGAAGAAGGGACCTGGCAAGCTCACCGATCTTCCGAACATCGGCCGGACGACAGCCGCAAAACTCGAAAGAATCGGGATCAGGACCCAGAAGGATTTTCTCCGGCGTGACCCTTACAAGGTCTTCGAGAAGCTTCGGAAAGAAGTGGACCCGACCCTCTGCCGATGCGCCTTGGCGGGGATCGTTGGGGCCAAGACGGGGGAGCCCTGGCACAAGATCACCAAGACGACGGCCGAGGAATATCTTAAACGACACCCCCGCCACGTCTGGGGCCCTTGCTGACGTCCGGGCGGGCCGGAATTCCCGCGTTTCGCCCCGGAGGTTTTCATCTCCGGCCAAACATGTTAGAATAACCGCACGTTCCGAAGGCCCGCGGAGAGGTGCTGGAGTGGTCGATCAGGAACGCCTGCTAAGCGTTTGTCTTGGTGAAAGCCGGGACCGCGGGTTCGAATCCCGCCCTCTCCGCCACTCATATCCATTCCCTTGGCCCGTTCGCCGACGCTAAGCCGCGCCTTTCCAGGCGGGGAGGAGACGCGAGGCTCAGGGTTAACCCCAACAAGCCCCGGCATTCATGCCGGGGAGTCGAGGGGTTGACTTTGCGGTCCCGTTCCCTTAAATTTGGGCGGAATGTATTCGCTCATCTTATCTCCGCGGCCAGCCGCCGCATTCCCGACCGAGCGAAAAGGGGACACCCCATGACGAAGATGCCGAAGTATCCGATCCTCTGCTTCCTGGCCCTTTCCGTCGGCCTCATAAGTTGCGCGGGAAAATCCACGGGCGAGACGTACGAAACTCTCCTCAAGACCTTCCGGAATCCTCCTTCAGAGTTCCGGAGCGCGCCCCTCTGGGTCTGGAACGACCGCGTGACCAAGGACGAAATCCGCCAGCAGCTCGCGGACTTCAAGGAGCGCGGCATCGGCGGTGTTTTCATTCATCCCCGGCCCGGATTGATCACGCCCTACCTCTCGGACGAATGGTTTTCCCTTTGCCAATATGCCGTGGAAACTGGGAAATCCCTGGGCCTGAAGGTCTGGCTCTATGACGAGAACTCCTATCCTTCCGGTTTCGCCGGCGGCCACGTCCCCGCAGCCATGCCCGACGCCGTCCGGAGCGGCCTCCGGATGACGCGCGTCCAGGGCCCTCCGAAGGCCTCGGCCCGGCCGCCGCTTGTCGTGCTGCGGCAGACGCTCGGGGGGTTCGAAGATGTCACGGGAAAGGTCCCGTCCGGCGCCGCCGACAAATCGATCTATTATGTTTTCGAGGTCGTCCCCCAATCGCCCTCGCCCTGGCACGGCGGCTTCGCCTATGTCGACCTGATGCGCAAGGACGTCACGGATAAGTTCCTGGACGTGACGCTCAACGCTTACAAACGGGCCATCGGGGCGGACTTCGGCGGGACCGTGCCCGGCGTATTCCAGGACGAAGCCGAAATCGCGCCGCCCGGCGGCGATATGATCAACTATACGCCGGCCCTCTTCCAGGCCTTCCGGACGAAATGGGGCAACGACCTCAAGCCTCTGCTGGTCTCCCTTTTCAACGAGGTCGGCGACTGGAGGCGCGTCCGCCATAACTACTACTCGACGCTTCTCGACCTGTTCATCGAAAACTGGGCCAAGCCGTATTACGCCTACTGCGAGGACAACAACCTGCAGTTCACGGGGCACTATTGGGACCACGAATGGCCCCATCCCCAAAACTCCCCCGACAATTTGGCCATGGCCGCCTACGCCCACATGCCGGGGATCGATATCCTCATGAACGACTGGTCGACCGGGCCTCACGCCCAGTTCGGCAACGACCGGGCCGTCCGGGAAATCCGCAGTTCGGCCAATCAGATGGGCCGCCGCCGGACGATGTCGGAGACCTATGGCGCCGGCGGGTGGGACATGACCTTCGCCGACCAAAAAAGGATCGGCGACTGGGAGTTCGCCCTGGGCGTGAATTTCCTGAACCAGCACCTGTCGTACGTCACGATCAAGGGGGCCCGCAAACGCGACCACCCGTTGTCGTTCTCGTACCATGAGCCCTGGTGGAAATCCTACAATGTCATGGCCGATTATTTCGGCCGGCTGTCCGTCGTCATGAGCGGGGGGGAACAGCTCAACCGGATCCTGGTGATCGAGCCGACGACCTCGGCCTGGATGCACTATTCGCCCGGGGCCGAGGGCGCCCGGCTGCAGGCGCTCGCGGAGGATTTCCAGAGCTTCATCCATCTCCTCGAATCGCACCACGTGGAATATGACCTGGCCAGCGAGAAAACGCTCGAGGAGTTCGCCTCGATCAAGAACCTGAAGCTGGCCGTCGGCCGGAGGTCCTACGACCTCCTCCTCCTCCCGCCGGGATTCGAGAACCTCAACGACTCGACGCTCATCCTCGTCCGTGACTACCTTATGCGCGGCGGCAAGATCATCTGCTGGCCGGCGCCGCCGGATTATGTGGACGGGAAAGTCACGGACGACGTCCGGCTCCTGGCCGCTTCCTACGCCGACCGCTGGCTCGACCCGGGGCCCGGGGGCGGATTCGATAAAGTCGGGCAGTTCAGTCCCCCGCGCGTGGTTTTTTCGGAGCCGTCAAGCCATCCCTGGCTTTTCCATCAGCGGCGGGAATTCGACGGGGGAC
>Ga0326726_10003777_pt1 | contig 13895 bp, 16 predicted proteins | sample MHFenrmetagenome_2_FD_207603 | JGI IMG/M metagenome (GOLD analysis project Ga0326726, IMG submission 207603) | Lab enriched peat soil microbial communities from Michigan Hollow, Ithaca, NY, United States - MHF15MN | ecosystem: Environmental > Terrestrial > Soil > Wetlands > Peat | place: USA... | reverse complement strand
TCGGCTATGACCTGAAGAGTGCCAGAGACCTCGGTCGCCAGGCCGCGCGCGCGCTCCAGGAGGTCCCGGGAGTGAGCGACCCCTTCATCAGCCGCGAGGAGAACTATCCGCAATACGACATCGTCGTGGACCGGGAGAAGGCGGCGATGGCCGGACTGAGCCAGCGCGACATCGCCCAGGCCGCCCTGATCTCGCTCGCCAGCAATGTCAGCCTCAACCCCTCGATTTTTACGGACCCCCGGACCGGCAATCAATATAATGTGGTCGTGCAGCTCGATGAACCCTACCGGTCGTCGTCGGAGGACCTCTCACGCCTCTTCGTCATCGGTGACGGCGGCCGGCCCATTTCCCTCGGCTCGGTGGCCGAAGTGAAGCAGGGCGTCGGTCCCGTCATGATCGAGCGCAAGTACCAGCAGCGCCTCATCAAGATCACCGCCCAGCCGTCGGGTCGGGATCTCGGCGCCATCGCCACGGACCTCGAGGACAAGCTCAAAGCCCTCCCATTGCCTCCCGGCTTCACCTTCCAGCTGGCAGGCCAGATTCAGCAGCAGCGCGAGGCATTCGGCAGCCTCAAGTTCACCTCGCTCCTGGCCATCATCATGGTCTACATGGTCATGGCCTCCCAGTTCCGCTCCCTGCTCGATCCCTTCATCATCATGTTCTCGGTGCCGCTCGGGATGATCGGCGTCATCTGGGCGCTCTTTCTGACCCGCACGACGCTGAACGTCACGTCCTTCATGGGGATCATCATGATGGTGGGCATCGTGGTCTCGAACGGAGTCTTGCTCGTGGAGTACATGAATGAGCTGCGCCGGCACGGACTCGGCGTTCGCGAAGCGGTCATGCAAGGCGGCCGGACACGGCTCCGGCCCATCCTCATGACCAGCCTTTGCACCGTGGTCGGCCTCATCCCCATGGCGCTCGGCATCGGCACGGGCAGCGAGGCCAATGCCCCGCTCGCCCGGGCCGTCATCGGCGGGCTCACCGTGTCCACGGCCCTCACGCTGCTGCTGATTCCGACGCTCTACGTGATGCTGGAGGAGCGCTTTCCGCGCCGAATGCAGGACACGGACACCATCCCCGGACTCGAGGGCGAGACCGCATGAGGCGCGTCGCTCTCGGGCTCGCCGCCGCGCTCGCTCTCCTCGGTGTGCTCCTTCCGCCGGTTCGTGCCGTCGCTCAGGCTCCCTCGCCCCTGCCCGGCGGAACACCGCCGGTGCCCGGGACGCCGCCCTTGCCGGCCAGGCCGCCATTGCCAGCGCCGCCGTCGCCGCCAGCCACGACGCTCCCGGTGCCTGGACAGCCCTCGCCCCCGGCAACCGGCGCACCGCCCTCGCCTCTCACGATCACGGCCCCCACCGGACCGGACGCGCCGCCTGCCGGTACGGGTGCCATCCCCGGCGTGACGGCACCGGGGCCGACCTTGCAGCAACTCCCACGCGAATACCTCACGACCCCGAGCGGCATCCGGCCTTTCCCGACGCCGGAGGAGACCAAGGGGAAAGTCCTCACCATGGAGGACGCAGTCAAGATAGCGCTCGACAACCAGCCGCTCATCATGGCGCGCATCGGCGACTACCAGGCTCAGCTCCAGAACATCGCGATCGCGCTGTCCCCACAGCTGCCGCAGATCTCCGGGCAATGGAACGGCTTCTGGAACCAGGTCCCGACGTCGATTCAGAGCCCGGCCGGGCAGACCGCTCCGCTGTCCAATATCCGGAGCGTCACGGTCCAGCAGCGGGGCCTCACCACCTCGGCCACCGTCACGGCCCAGCAGCTACTCTGGGACTTCGGCAAGACCCTCGCCGCGACCGATGCGGCGCGCGCGGGCGCCAAGTCCTCCGCGGAGAACGTCGAAATCCAGAAGCAGGACACGGTGAGGTTCGTAAAGGAGGCGTACTACGGCCTGGCGCTCAGCAGCAGGCTCGTGCAGGTGAATCAGGCGGCTCTCGATCGGGCGCTGGTGAACCTGCGCAGCGCCAAGGGCTTCTTTGACGTGGGGACGCAGCCCAAGTCCGCGGTCACCCGCGCCGAGGTGGACGTGGCCACCGGCCAGCTCAACCTCATCCAGTCGGTCAACAACGTCAACATCTTCCGACTGACGCTCAATCAACTCATGGGCATCCCGGTCAATACTCCGACCGAGATCTCGGACAATCTCGAATACAAGTCGGTCGAGTTCGACACAAAGAACCTGCTCAACGAGGCCTTCGCCCGGCGGCCGGAGTACAAGCAGATCAAGGCCCAATACGAGCAATCCGACTACACGGTCAAGCAGCAGTTCCGCAATTTCTTCCCGAATGTCGTCGCCCAGGGGACCTACGGCTCGGCACGCGCCGACATGAACGAGACCTATAGCTACGGCCTCCAGCTGAACTGGAGCATCTTCGACGGCGGAAACAAGGTCGCGCTCTACAAGCAGGCTCAGGCCCAGCGCGACGCCGCCCTGGCGCGGGTGCGCGACACCGAGCTCACGATCTGGCAGCAGGTGGAGCGGGCCTACGTCACCGTCCAGCAGGCACAGGAGGCCATCGGCGCGGCCCAAAAGGCCGTCGAGTCCGCCGACGAGAACTTCCAGCTGAGCCAGGGGCGATTCGATGCCGGCGTTGCGAATATCATCGAGTTGACCGACGCGCAGCTCGCGCTGACCACCGCCCAGTCCAACGTGGCCCAGGCCCTCGCCGCGTACTGGATCGCGATCGCCCAGCTCGACCGATTCCTGGGCCGTCGTTAGGAATAAACAGCGCCAAAGGGTAGTCTCATGGCCATGAGTAGACGCTTGTGGATCGTGGCCCTGATGCTGGTGGTGGCCGCCGCCGCGAGCGGCGCATGGTTCTACACGCAGGGCCGGGGTAACACCCCCCGCTTTCGCACGGCCAAGGTTGAGCGCGGTCCGCTCACCGCCACCGTGTCGGCCACGGGTACCCTCAACGCCGTCGTCACGGTCCAGGTCGGCTCCCAGGTGTCCGGGCAGATCAAGGAGCTGTTCGCCGACTTCAATTCCCAGGTCAAGCGCAACCAGCTCGTCGCCCGCATCGACCCGGAAAAATTCCAGGCGGCCGTTGCCCAGGCCAGGGCCCAGGTGGACGCGGCGAAGGCCAATGTCCTCAACCAGCGGGCGCTCGTCGAGAAGACGCGGGCCGACCTCGCCAATACGCAGGCAGCCCTCGCCGTGGCCAAGGCCCAGACCGCCAAGGCCCAGGTCGCGGTGCTGGACAGCCGCCGCACGCTCGCACGAAACCAGGACCTGAGGAAAAAAGGCTTCATCGCGCAGGCCGACGAAGACACGGCCCAGGCCGCGCATGACTCAGCCGTCGCCCAGGCAGAGTCGGCCAAGGCCCAGGAAGATGCCCAGGCCTCTCAGATCCGGTCCGCCGAGGCGCAGCTTCGCGTCACCGAGGCCCAGCTCCAGGCGGCCATCGCCAATGTGACTCAGCAGGAGGCGGGGCTGAGACAGGCACAGGTGGATCTCGACCACACCGAGATCCGGGCACCGGTCGACGGAGTCGTCGTCTCGCGCACGGTGGACGTAGGCCAGACCGTCGCCGCGAGTCTCCAGGCCCCGACGCTCTTCACCATCGCCCAGGACCTGACGCAGATGCAGGTCGAGACGAATGTCGACGAGGCCGACGTTGGGCGCATACGCGAGGGCCTGCGGGCCACCTTCACCGTGGACTCCTTCGCCAACCAGACCTTCACCGGCGAGGTGATGCAGGTCCGCAAGGCACCGCAGGTGCTGCAGAACGTGGTCACTTACAACGTGGTGATCTCGGCGCGGAATCCGGAGCTCAAGCTCCTGCCCGGCATGACCGCCAATGTGCGTCTCGTCGTCGCCCAGAAGGAAGGCGTGCTCAAGGTGCCGAACGCTGCCCTCCGGTTCCGTCTGCCGGGCGACGACAGCGCGCCCGTGCGGGGAGGCGGGCCGGGGCTCACGGGCGGAGGCGCACCCCAGTCCGCCGAGCAGGTTCGCGAGCGGCTCACCAAGTCGCTGGGGCTGACGGCCGAGCAGCAGGCGAAGCTCGAGCCCGTCCTGCAGGACACTGGACAGAAGATGCGGGGTCTGGCTGCCCGGGGTCTCAGCGACAGCGAGCGCCGGGTCGAGGCTCAGCGCATCCGGGAGGCTTCGCGCGAGCAGATCCGGGCCATCCTCACGCCGGAGCAGCGCGCCAAGTACGACTCCGAATTGAGTGACGCGCAGCTGGCCCGGCAGGGCGCAGTTTCGGGGCGCGTGTTCAGTCTGGGCCAAGGAGGGAAGCCGACGCCCGTCGTGGTGCAGACCGGCATCACGGACGGCAACTTCACGGAGATCCTCGGGGGCGACCTGAAGGACGGCCAGGAGATCATCACCGGGGTCGCGGATGCGAGCGGGTCCGGCCGCGCCAACGGCGGGCCGCGACTGAGGCTCTAGCATGGGCGGCACCCTCATAGAGACCGATGAGCTGACCAAGAACTACCGCGTGGGGAGCCAGGTGGTCCATGCGCTGCGGCAGGTTTCTCTGGAGATCCGCGCGGGGGACTTCGTGGCCGTCATGGGCCCTTCCGGCTCGGGCAAATCCACCTTCATGAACCTGCTGGGCTGTCTGGACGGACCGACCTCGGGCCGCTATGTCCTCGACGACCAGGACGTCTCGAACCTTTCGGGCGATGCGCTGGCCAAGATTCGCAACCGGAAGATCGGCTTCGTCTTCCAGGGATTCAACCTGCTGCCCCGGACAACGGCCCTCGAGAACGTGGAGCTGCCCCTGCTCTACACCGGACTGCACGCCCGCGAGCGGAGCCGGCAGGCGCAGGCCAAGCTCGTGGCGGTCGGGCTCGCGGATCGCGCCGACCACCATCCCTCGCAGCTCTCGGGAGGCCAGCAGCAGCGAGTCGCCATCGCGCGCGCCCTCGTGAATGATCCGGTTCTGATCCTGGCGGACGAGCCGACGGGCAACCTCGACACCCGCACCAGCGTCGAGGTCATGGCCATCCTTCAGGAATTGAACCGCCAGGGCATCACCGTGGTCCTGGTGACGCACGAGGCGGATATTTCCGGATTCGCCTCGCGCATCATCACGTTCCGGGATGGGCGTGTGCTCAGGGACGAGGTCTCGTCTCGCCCGCTGGACGCGAGAGACATCCTCGCCACGCTTCCCGCCGAGGAGGATGACGAGGCGTGAACGCCCTCGCCAGCGCCCGCATCGCGGTCCGTGCGCTTCGCGTCAACAAGCTTCGCAGCATCCTGACCATGCTCGGCATCATCATCGGCGTCGCGGCCGTCATCGCCATGGTGTCGGTCGGCTCGGGGGCGCAGGCGCGCATCGCGGAGCAGATCCAGAGCCTGGGCTCGAACCTGCTCATCGTCCTCTCCGGCTCGATCAATCAGGGGGGCGTCCGGATTGGCGCGGGCTCCCAGCTCACCATCACCGAGGACGATGCCTGGGCGATACAGCGCGAGGTCCAGGGCGTTCAGGCCGCGGCGCCGGCCATGCGCGGCGGCGGCCAGGTCGTCTGGGGCAATCTCAACTGGTCCACCAGCATCCAGGGTGCCACTCCGGAATTCTTCGAGGCCCGTGACTGGCCGGTGGTGGCCGGCCAGGCCTTCGGCCAGGACGCGGTCGATGGCGCGACCAAGATGGCCATCCTCGGCCAGACGGTGGCGCGCAATATCTTCGGCGACTCGGATCCCGTCGGCCAGGTGATACGCATCAAGAAGGTCCCCTTCACCGTCGTCGGCGTGCTGGACAAGAAGGGACAGACAACGTGGGGCCAGGACCAGGACGACCTCATCGTGGTGCCGCTCACCACCGCCAAGCGCAAGCTGCTGGGTGTGAGCCAGGCTAACGCGCGCTCGGTCAACTCGATCTCGGTCCGGGTGCGGGAGGACGCGGACATCAAGGAAGCGGAGGTGCAGACGCGGGAGCTCCTGCGCCAGCGCCACCGGCTCCAGCCCTACCAGGAGGACGATTTCTCGATCCGCAATCTCGCGGAGATCGCCGAGGCGCAGGAGGCGTCGTCGCGGGTCATGACGATTCTGCTCGCCGCGGTGGCCTCGGTGTCGCTCTTCGTGGGCGGCATCGGCATCATGAACATCATGCTCGTGTCCGTGACGGAGCGGACTCGCGAGATCGGGCTCCGCATGGCGGTGGGCGCGCGCGGGCGCGATATCCTCGCCCAGTTCCTGGTGGAGGCCGTGACGCTCTCCATGATCGGAGGGCTCATCGGAGTCGTGGTCGGCGTCATCGTCTCCTACACGATCCCCTACTTCGCCGGATGGCGGACCCTCATCAGTGCCGAGGCCATCGTCGTCGCCTTCGCCTTCGCCGCGGCCGTAGGCATCTTCTTCGGCTTCTATCCGGCCCGGAAGGCCGCGCAGCTCAACCCGATCGAAGCGCTGAGGTACGAATGACCGCTCGCCTGCTCGCGGCTTTACTGCTGTCCGGGCTGTGGGCCGCACCGGCCCTTTCCCAGACCTATACCTTCACCCCCCAGTCCTCGCGGGATCTGGCCCTGACCTTCCAGACCCAGCGAGAAGGCGGGTCCCGCGTGCTGATCCAGGGCGAGATACGCAACGCCTCGACTCAGACCGCCGAGCGGGTGATGGTCAAGGCCGAGGGGCTCGACGAGAACGGACGGGTGGTGAGTCGGGGGCGCGCCTATGTGCCGGGCACCATCGCGCCACGCGGCACCGCCACCTTCGAGATCAGGCTTTCCTCGTCCGGTGCCGAGCGGCGCTACCGTGTGGAGATCGAAGCCTTCGAGTTCGGGGCGCGCCGACCCGAAGGACAGTAGACCGGAGCCGGCTCAGTCCTTGGGGAGACCGAGGACCCGTTCGGCGAGGATGTTCCTCATGATCTCGGAGGTGCCGCCCGCGATGGTGTCACCCCGCGAGCGCAGTGCCCGGAACTGCCACCAGCCGTCCTCCACCGCGCGCGCGCTTCCCTGCCAGAGCGCCGCGTAGGGCCCCTGCAGCTCCAGTCCGAGCTCCAGCGTCCGCTGCCAGGTTTCGCTGAAGAAGAGCTTGGAGACCGACCCCTCGGGACCGGGCTCGCCGCCCTGGATCAACCGCGTGAGGATGCGAAGGTTCGCGTAGCGGAGCACCTCGGCCTCGATATAGGCCTGCGCCAGCCGCTGGCGCATCACGGAGTCGCGCCAGCGGCCTTGGGTCCTCGCCAGCTCGAGGAGCTCGGCGATGCCCTGGCGGAGGATGAGCTGACGGGACAGCGCCCTCGGGCCACGCTCGAACATGAGGGTGGTGATGGCGACGGTCCAGCCCCCGTTCTCCCGGCCCACGACGTTCTCGGCCGGTACTTCGAGGTTGTCGAAGTACAGCTCATTGAACTCGGCGTCCCCGCTCATCTGCCGGAGCGGCCTGACCGTGAAGCCGGGACTGGCCATGTCGACGATGAAGAAGGTCAGCCCCTTGTGCTTGGGCGCCTTGGGATCCGTCCGGGTCAGCAGGATGCACCAGTTGGCATAGTGGGCGTAGGACGTCCACACCTTCTGCCCATTGATGACGTAGTAGCCGTTCTTGCGCTCGGCCCTCGTCTGGACCGCGGCAAGGTCGCTGCCCGCATTGGGCTCGGAGAAACCCTGGCAGAAAATGTGGTCCGCGGAGAGGATCCTCGGCAGGTGCGCCTGCTTCTGCTTCTCCGTCGCATGCGCGATCAGCGCGGGGCCGGCCATGTCGAGCCCGATGGCGTTCGGCAGCTCCGGCGCGCGCGCCCGAGCCATCTCCTCGTAGAAGATCGCCTGCTCCAGCACGGTGGCGCCGCGGCCGCCGTACGCGGTCGGCCAGTGCAGCCCGACATAGCCCGCCGCGTGGAGCTTGCGCTGCCACTCGATGAGAAACTCCGCCTGCGCCTCGCGCGTCTTGAGCCCGGAGCGGATCCGCCCCCAGTCGCCCGGGCAATTCGACTCGAGCCAGCGTCGCAGCTCGGCGCGGAAGCGCTCCTGCTCGGGAGAGAGCTTGAAGTCCATGCCTTGCGATTCTAGCGTGTGATAATCGGAGCGTGAAGCGGAAACCGCCTGCGATGAAGCCGATGATGCCGCCCGCAGCGCCACCCGCGCCCCCGCCGTCGCCCCCACCGTCACCATCGATGATGTCCCAGGTCCAGGCCATCGAGGAGCGCTTTGCTCCCATAGTTGCCGCCGTCGCCCGTGTCGCCGCCGGCACCGAGCCGCCCGCGGTGAGGCTCGAAGGCGCGATGGAGATCATCTTCGGCGCCTACGGCCTGAGCGATCCCGACTTCTCCGAGCTGCTCCTCACCGGCTGGATGCGCGCTCGTCACGACAAGCACCACCGCCTCGCCCTCGCCTGGCAGCGCGAGCAGCTGCGCCTCTCACTGGAGGAGATCCTCGTGGCCGGCTCGACGGCGGGCGTGTTCAGGAAGGAGATCGACGCGGGCGCGGTCGCCGCGGTCATGCTCGGCACCGCCGAGGGCTGTCTGCTCCAGGCCGCGACCCAGGGGGGCGCCGTTCCCCCGGGCGAGCTCGTGCGCACGCTGCTGGTTCTGGCGGTCAGCGGGGCTTGAGCTCGATCAGATAGCCGTCCGGATCGCGGACGTACAGCGAGGGCCCGGTGCCGTAGGCGCCGCGCCTCTGGGAGATCTCCCCTTCGATGCGCACGCCCTGCTCCGTCAAAGCCTTCCGCACGGACTCCAGGTCCGCGCATCGGATCGAGAGGCAGAAATGATCCATGCCTTCGGCGGACGGCCGCCCCGGCAGCAGGTCGATCATCTGGTCGCCGAAGCGGAGGTGGAGCAGGGAGATCCGTTCGTTGAAGTGGTCCACCGTGCAGCCGAGCCGCTCGGTATAGAAGCGGCGCGACGCCTCCTGATCGCTGACGCGCAGCACGACATGGTCGAGGCCGAGCGGCTCGAAGGGCTTCACCGGCGTCGTACCGTCTCGATCACGACGACGAGGATACCCGAGACCATGACGATGACGTTGAGAATGCTGGAGAGGCGATGCAGGCGCGCGAAGCCGGCGGCGGCCGCCGGATCCGCGCCCGCGGACCGCGCGGCCTCGCGCGCGGCATGCGCGGCCGGCAGCACGACGGCGCCGGCATACAGCGTGAGTGCCAGCATGAGCAGCACGAACCCCATGGTGACCCAGTCGAGACCGCGCCAGCCGGTCCCGAGCCAGCGGACGCCGACGCCGAAGAGGGCGACGAGGCCCAAGGCCAGGCCCACCGCGTAGTAGCGCGGAAAGACCGCGCTCACGAAGCGTCCGGCGGGCTCCCGGTCGAGAACGCTGAAGGCGGCGGGCGCGACGACGAAGGCGAAGAAGCCCATGGCGCCGAGCCAGACGGCAACCGCGGCCAGCGTCACCTGCCGCATGGCTTCACCATGGGCCCTACCTTAGCGATGGCCACGCGCCACTTCAAGTTGACACCCGCGGCACACGCTCCTAGCATCGATGCATGCGCGCTCTGCTGGCTGGGCTGGCGCTGCTCGCTGCGGCCGGGATGGCATGGGCCGGGTCGCCGCTGGTTGGCGAGCTCAAGGCCCTGTCTACCCGCTATCACGAAGATCCGAAGAAGGTCGATCAGCTCAAGGCCGCGCTGGAGAAGGCCGCGGAGACCGATCCGGACGTCGATACGCTTCTGGCGCTGGCCCAGGTGTGCTTCATCTACGGAGACGTGCGCGCCCTGACGGAGGAGGAGAAGCTCGCAGCCTATGATCGGGGGCGTCAGGCCGCGAAGCATGCCATTGAGCTCGCCCCGAAGAGCGCTCCCGCCCAGTTCTGGTACGGCACCAATACCGGCCGGTGGGGACAGACGAAGGGGATCATGCGCTCGCTCTTCCTGCTCCCCACGGTCAAGGAGGCGATGCAGACGGCGCTGGTCCTCGACCCCGGCTATGCTCCCGCGTATGCGCTGGGCGGCAGCATCTACTATGAAGTGCCCGGATTCGCAGGCGGCGATCTCGACCGGTCCGAGGCCATGTTCCGCAAGGGACTCGAGCTCGACCCGCGCTATACCAATATGCGTCTGGGTCTCGCCCGCACGCTCCTGAAGAAGGGCCGCACGGCCGACGCCCGGCGGGAGCTCGAGGCCGTGCTCCGCGAGAAGGCGCCGAGCAATCCGGCGGACTGGACCATGAAGGACGTGCCGCAGGCCAAGGCCCTCCTCGACGACATCAAGGAGCGCTCCTGACCGCTCGACGGCCTCCCGTCGCGATCGGGCGGGTCATCCGGACGCTCACCCGGCACGCGCCCACGTGGCGCACCACCGCGCTGGCGGAAGTGGCGGCCGAGCGCGACGATCCCTTTCGCGTGCTCATCGCCTGCCTCCTCTCGCTGCGCACCAAGGATGAGACCACCGGGCCCGCATCCGCACGGCTCTTCACGCTGGCCGACACGCCGCAGGCCATGCTCCGGCTCACCCCCAGGCAGATCGAGCGGGCCATCTTTCCCGTCGGTTTCTACCGCACGAAGGCGCGCGTCATCCTGGGCGTCTGCCGGGATCTTCTCGACCGGTTCGGCGGACAGGTACCCGATGAGATCGACGCTCTGCTCACGCTCAAGGGCGTGGGGCGGAAGACGGCGAATCTCGTGGTGACCCAAGGCTTCAACAAGCCGGGAATCTGCGTCGACGTGCACGTGCACCGCATCTCCAATCGCTGGGGCTATGTGAAGACCCGCAACCCGGAGGAGACGGAGATGGCGCTCCGGGGGCGCCTGCCGCGCCGCTACTGGATCGGCTACAACGACCTGCTGGTCGCCTTCGGCCAGAACGTCTGCCAGCCTCTGTCGCCGAAGTGCTCCGAGTGTCCGGTGAGCCGCGGCTGTCCCAGGCTCGGCGTCACGCACTCGCGCTAGCGCGAAGCCGGCGCAGGAGCGCGAGCGCCTCCCGGTCGGCCCTGGGCTCGGGATCCTTCGGCGTCTCGAGGGCCATCGGCACTCTGGCAAAGCGCCGATCTTTCATCAGGAGGCGGAACGCGGGCACGCCCATCTTGCCGCGACCGATCTTCTCGTGCCGGTCCAGCCCCGAGCCGAGCGGCGCCTTGGCATCGTTGAGATGGAAGGCGCGAACGCGCTTGATGCCGATCAGGCGCGCGCACGCTCCCATCGCGGCCTCGTAGCCCTCCCGGTTTCGCACGTCGTAGCCCGCGGCGAAGAGGTGACAGGTGTCGAGGCAGACGCCGATACGCTCGGGCTCCTTGACCGCGGTCAGGATCGACGCCAGCTCCTCGAAGTTCCGGCCAACCGTGTCGCCGCCACCCGCGGTGTTCTCGAGCAGCACCATCACCCGGTACCCGCGCGTGCGGGCGATGACGAGGTCGAGCGCCCGGGCGATACGCTCCACGCCGGCCTCGAGTCCCTCGCCGCGGTGGGAACCGGGATGAATGATGACGAAGGGCAGCGCCAGCGCCTCCGCGCGCTCGAGCTCGTCGTGAAACGCCTCTACCGCGCGCTGCCAGTCCGTAACGCCGGGCGCCGCGAGGTTGATGAGGTAGCTCGAATGGGCGAACACCGTCTTGATACCGCTCGCCTTCCACGCGGCCCGGAACGCGGCGATCTCCTGAGCGGTATAGGCCTTCGCCGTCCACTGGAGCTGGTTCTTGAGAAAGATCTGCACCACGGAGCAGCCGGTCTCCTGGCCGCGCTCGATGGCGCGGTAGAGCCCGCCCGCAATGGACATGTGGGCGCCCAGCATGTCGCGGGCGGGCGGCGTGCTGCCGCGAGCGCTCATGCGAAGCGCTCCTTCAGGCGCGCCTCGCGGAATTCGAAGAGCGCGGTGATCCGGCTCCCGGCCCCGAGGGCATGCGCGGCTTTGCCGAGCGGTCCCCACGGCAGGCGGTACGTGACGCGATCCTCCATCCATGTACCGACCGGGCCTCGCCCCTCGGCTTCGGGGCCTTCCAGAAAGCGGTGCCGGTGCTCCCAGCGCGCGAACGGTCCCCAGAGCTGGACATCCACGAAGCGGAAGGGCGGGTCGAACTCGCGCACCATCACGCGCCAGCGCACGGGCACGCCCGCCATGCGCACGGCGAAGTCGAGCAGCGCGCCGGCATCGAGCTGGTCGGGCGGCTCCGCGAGCCACGTCGGGCGCGCCCACTTCGGCTGTACCGCGCCCAGATTGCGGGGATCGACGAAGAACGCGAACACCTCGGGGCGCGGGCGCGGCAGCCAGAGACGCCGCTCGATAACGTAGTCGGCCATGACGGACGCGCTATGATAGGCGGGTGCTCGGTTCCGGTCAAACCGGCGCCTATACTGCGCTGACGCTGATCGCCGCCCTCTGGGGCTCGTATCCGGCATTCGCGAAGCTCGCGCTCGCCGCCTTCCCGCCGCTGGTCCTGGTCGCCCTTCGCTGCAGCATCGCGTCGATATTCCTCTGCGCTCTTCTGTACCGGCGGGGCTCGTCGGAGTTCACGGCCCTCCGTCCGCGTGATCTCGGACCGCTCGCCTTCCTGGGCTTCGCCGGTATCTTCGTCTCGACGGGTGGCACCTACCTCGCCATCGCGTTCACGACGGCGTCCAGCGCGGTGCTGCTCCAGCCGGCCACGCCGGTCATGGTGGCGATCGGCGCGCGGCTCTACCTGGGCGAGCGTCTCAGCCGGCTCCAGTGGGCCGGTGTCGCCTGCTCAGCCGCCGGCGTCGGCCTCATCATCACCAAGGGCAGCTGGCACGCCGTCATGCACCTCGATCTGCGGCCCGGCGACTTTCTCCTGATCTTGAGCCAGGTCGGCTGGGCCGCCTATACCGTGTACGGCAAGCGCGTGCTCGCCCGTCACTCCCCTGTTGTCGCCACCACCACCGCGTATGTCCTCGGCTCGTTGATGCTATTGCCGCTGCCCATACTCACCGCGGGTCTGTTCCCGGCACCCGACCTGAGGTCGCCCGTCGCCTGGACCGTCGTCGTGTACCAGGCAATCCTCGGCTCCATCGCTCACATATGGTGGTACGAGGCCGTCCACCTGGTAGGCCCCAGCCGGTCGGCGGTATTCATGAACCTGCAGCCGGTAGTCGGGGTTCTGCTCGCGTGGGCGATGCTGGGCGAGCGGATCGGAGCGACGGGTCTCCTGGGCGGGGCCGCCGTGCTCGGTGGCGTGGCCCTGACCACACGCCGGCGCTCATAGCAGAGCGGACAGTTGCCGCATGCTTAGCCGAGCTTTTTAACCTCGGCGAGAATCTTGTCCGGCTCCGGCAGCTCACCCATGGCGTAACGCTCGATGAAGGCCACCTTGCCCTGTGGATTCACTATAAAGGTGGCGCGCACATTGGCGTTCCAGTCCGGCCAGTACACGCCGTAGTCCTTGCTCACCGTCCGGTGCGTGTCGGACAGGAGGGGGTAGTTCGAGATGCCGACCGATTTCGCCCAGTTCTCGTGGCTGAAAGGGCTGTCCGTGCTGATACCCAGGACCTGGGTATTCGCCGCCTTGAAGTCGTCCACGCGTTTGTCGAAGGCGGGCATGCACTTGGATCAGCCGGGCGTCCAATCGAGAGGATAGAAGAGCAGCACGACGTACTTGCCCGCGTAGTCCTTCAGGCTCACTTCCTTGAGCCCGATCGTTTTCAACGTGAAGCCGGGCGCCGTATCGCCGACGACCAGTGTTTTCTCCGCGCTCATTCAAGCGTCCCTCCTCTCGCCCGCGGAATCTCTTGTCGCCGGTCGATCATAGCCGACCGACGCGGGCTCTTCAAACGAGCCCCCATGGGCGAGGCAGGCTTGCGCTTCTGGGCCCAGAGGCTCCGGCGCCTGGACTCGAGTGCAGCATCGTCGAGCCCCATGAACCCCGCCGCCGTCACCACCCTGCCGGTCTGCCAGAGACGATGGAAACGCTCGGGATAGCTCTCCGCCCGCAGCGCATGATGATCGAGAATCACGCGACAGCCGGTCTGGTCCACGACCCGCAGGAGCTGGTCCACGCCCTGCTCGATCAGCGCCGGGCCGAGCTGGCTCTCGA
>Ga0326726_10003776_pt1 | contig 13896 bp, 12 predicted proteins | sample MHFenrmetagenome_2_FD_207603 | JGI IMG/M metagenome (GOLD analysis project Ga0326726, IMG submission 207603) | Lab enriched peat soil microbial communities from Michigan Hollow, Ithaca, NY, United States - MHF15MN | ecosystem: Environmental > Terrestrial > Soil > Wetlands > Peat | place: USA... | reverse complement strand
CGCATTGGTGTCATACAATCGGTAGGAGCGCTGCAGCCGTTCCAGGAAGGCAGGCATCGCACGCGGGTCGAAGCCCGATTTCTCCAGGATCTGCACGCCAACACGGTCGGCCTCGCGCTCGTTGTCTCGAGTAAAGTTAACGGCAGTCTGATACGTGGCGTATTGCGCGCCCGCCACCGCCGCCTGCGCCAGGTCGGGGCTGGAACGTGCAGCCAAGATGGCCAGGGCGAGCGCCGCCATGGACGCGATGCCAGCCTGCTTCTGCTGTGTGAACATGCGGGCGATATGGCGCTGGGAGACATGGCCGATTTCATGCCCCAACACGGCGGCGAGCTCCGACTCGCTCTGTGCCGTTACGATCAGGCCAGTGTGCATGCCGATGAAACCGCCCGGCAGGGCAAAGGCGTTCACGGTCTTGTCAGCCAACACGAAGAACTCAAACTGCTGTTCGACGTTGGGGGCATTCGCCACCAGCCGGTATCCCAGCCCATTGACGTAGTCAGTGACCTCGGGATCGTCGACGTACTGGGGCGCCGACCGGATCTGGCGCATGATGCCCTCCCCCAGTTGCCGCTCCTGCTGTGCCGTGATGGTGGTGCGCGACGCGTCTCCGAGCTCCGGCAGATCGTCGGCCAGCGCACTCGACAATCCTGCTGCAAGAACCGCGCAAGCGAATGGGAACACCAATCTCATGATGCTATGATACCTTTGGTCTGTCGCAAGTTCTGGGGGAGGCGCCCCCGAAGCTTGGTCGGAACCCTGCCGGCCGCGTAGCGATCCTTCCCGCGTATGAGCAAACTGACTCATTTTGATCTCAGCGGCCAGGCCCACATGGTGGACGTGGTGGACAAACAAGAGACCCGCCGTGTGGCGGTGGCTGCCGGTCGGATCGTGATGCAAGCGTCGACCCTGGCACTGATCGTCGATGGCAGCGCGACCAAGGGCGACGTGCTGGGCGTGGCGCGCATCGCCGCGATCCAGGGGGCCAAGCGAACTGCTGAGCTGATTCCACTGTGCCATCCCCTCGCGCTCACCCGTGTTGCCGTCGATTTCGAATTGGATCAGGAGACGAGCGCCGTGGAATGTCGGGCCACCGTCGAGACAGTCGGGCGGACCGGCGTCGAGATGGAAGCACTGACCGCCGTCACGTTAGGTCTGCTCACAATCTACGACATGTGCAAGGCGGTCGACCGTGGCATGCGGTTCGAACAGGTGCGCCTGCTAGAGAAGAAGGGCGGTCGCTCCGGACATTGGCTTGCGCGGAAGGCGCGCTCAGGCTCCGGGACCGAGGGCTGAGGTCAACCAAGGCGCACCCCCGAGGACAGAGCCCGGCAAGCTGCTCATGACCGTCGGAACAGGCTCCCGCCGGCTACGGTGCGCAGCAGCGGTCCTAGGACTGGCTTTGGGCCTCCCACCCGCGCAAGCGGCGGACGCAGATTAGAGCAGCAGGCCAGCAACTCGCTCACGACGTGTACAGCGTAATTGCTTGGCTTGTCACCAGATCCCAGGCGATCCCGGCGCGGCAAAAGCCTGGCCGACATCGGGCCGCCTCTGTCCCATGGGGTCCGAGAGCTGACTGCGGACCGCGGCACGACCGGGAAAGCGCTCCCGAATATGCCTATGCGCGCACCTTGTCCGACGGCACGCGGATCAACATCCGCGTGGATTCGCCGGGCGCGTTGGGTAAATACGAAGCCGGCAAGAACCTGTTCTTTCGACGCATCGCCAGCTAGACGCCGCCTGCACCGGCTGTATCGGTACAACGCCGGCAAAATCATGCGCTCGCTTCGCGAAGGTCTACAACTCGAAGATGCCGGTCACTGCTTGCGAGCTGCTCTACGAACGCGTCTTGCCCTTCTACGACGCGTTGGGCGTTCCCGTGCAGGCGATTCTCACCTACAACCTCGAGCGCTCGCATCAGGGCTATCTGCTCAGCGGCAGAACGCCCGCGCAGGCGTACGCGAGGCACTCGGGCGTGAGGAGCCACCACCGCTACTGGACTATGCTCCCCCCATCGACTTACAGGAGGCCGCCGACACTAAACTCACCACCTTACCGCTTCAGCCTGGAAGACCCGACTGTCGGCGAAATACTAGATCTGTATAAACCTGGAATACTTCCTGACCTATCTCAGCAACGGGCTGCCGCTGAAGTCCGCGGTTTTCAGGAAGTAGCTCAGGCTTATCTAGGCTTCCCGCTGCTTCTCTTGGTTTTCTGTAGACACTGCCGCGCCGAATACGCCTCTTTGCTCAACTAGATAGTCGTCACCGCTTGCCCGCTGGTTTCTCTGTGCCACTACCGTTTACCGTCAACTCCTCCAGCAACTCTTGGTATTCGGGTAGTGGTTCTATCTTCGCGGCCAATGTCGCTTCCCTTACGGCCTCTTGGTCGTTGCCAACCTTCACGAGCATCTTCGCTAGGTTGTAGTGCGCAACATGATCATCGGTCCTCAGCTCTGCTGTTCTACGATAGTACGCCACGGCGTCTGGATATCTTCCTTCGGCCGCTGCGATATACGCCAGCGCCTCCTGAATCTTTGGGTTGGTCGGCTGTTCCGCAGCGACTCGCAGCGCTAGATCTTTGGCCGGACCTATTGCATCTCTACTGTTCATCTTGAGATAGCCCCAAATCACGCGATCCCATGTGATTTGAGGCTGTGGCATCTGACTCGCAAGCAACACCGAAGTGCAGCCCAGCAGGACGGAGACAAATACCGCTGTCACGTACTTGGTGCCCTGACGGCTCCTTATCCATGCATATAACTGCTCCAAGAACACCCCCGCACCCAAAGCCAGCATCGGAACGGCGTGAAAACGGAATCTATCCTCGGAGAAGAACACCGCGACGGTAGCAGCAGCAACTGCGACCGGCGCGATGACCAGAACAGCGCGACGGTCGCGATAGAGCAGCAGCGCGATCCCTGGCACTCCCATAGCAAACAACCATCCAAACGGGGAGGGCAGAATCCTCAGCACGGGGGAAAATAGTCGATCCTGCAGTAGAGAACGATTGTTGGGGACCTCGATATATGCGACGAATTCGCCCAGCTTGCGGAAGGCGTTTGCGAGAACAGGGATTGGATGTGACACGATATATGCCACCGCCTCGCTGCGCCAGTACTGGTCAACCTCATGAGGACTCAGGACGTGGCCGACTCTGCGTTCTGCCTCTTTGGAATAGTCGCGCCATATCTGAGTCGGGGTCCCGTACTTGACGAACCTAGGGAACGAAATTTCAGCCCTCGGGTTCTCCGGGTTGTACAGGTGATGTAGCACTACGCCGCCATTGTTGGGGAGCGGCGAGAGCGTGTTCGATATCTGCTCGTTGCGCAGCGACAGCAGTGCCAGCGGCACTGCTAGTCCAACGCAGAACATCCCGACTCGAAGCGCCGTTTCACGCATGGAACGCTTCGACTCGGCACGACTGAGCCAAGGCAGCACGACCGCAGACAAGGCGGCCATCAGTATCAGGGTGGCACGGAGCGCGATGCCATAACCACACAATAGACCATAGAACAACCACCAGGAGACGTTCCCAGCCCGAAGGAGGATGAGGCCGAAAAAAACCCATAGGGTCATGAAATTTGCCACCCACGTCGCCTTGAGCACCGTGGTGGAGAAGTACACGGCCGTGCAGGTCAGCCCATACAGAAGCGCTCCCAGCAAGCCTGCTCTGGTCCGACCGAACTCGCGGCCAATCAGAAAAACGCCAAACGCCGTGACGGTGTCGAGCAGAACTTGAATTAAGTAGACGACATAGATGTTCGCGCCTAGCAGCTTGAAAATTAGTCCGAGAATATAGCCATATGCTGGATCCATGAAGGCGAACTCTGCGGCCTCGCTGGTGCCCGCGGCAACGGCTCGGCCAAAACGCAGATAGAACTCTTCGTCGGGGCCTGGCTGGAACATCAGCGGACTTCGGAGTGCGCTCGCCATGTGGAAGACTCTCAAGCCGAAAACCACAGCGAGCACCAGCACCACCATGAACGGTGTCACGCCTTGGTCTCCGCGTGGGCGGCCGGCTAGCAACCTATCTGAGATACGCAATGTGACACCCGTTCTTGGATCTTGCGAGCGACGCGACCGCGACCTTCCTGCTCGCTCTGCGTATTACGGCGCTAGAAACAGCGTCTTGAGGAAGGGCCTGAGGTGCCACTAAACAGCCAAAGGAAGCGGGTCTCCCGGGTTCTCAGGGCTATCGCGGATATCGCGTCTCGAAGCTAGCTGCGCGAAGCGACAGCAGCGGTTCTGCTGACGACCCTAACCAAAGTTCGGCAGGCTGCGCCGTGCACTGCGTGGACACACTTCTGAGTCCACGAATCGAAAGTTCGCCGCCTGAGAACTATGCGTTGCTTGACCCCGAGCGAGCCCGGAAGGTCCAAAGCCTGTGCAACACGAAGGTCAGCACGGGCACGGTCATCACCACCGCGGCAATACCGACTAGGTAGTGATAACCAGCCCGCTCGATCCCGCTTGCGATGCCAACGGTAACTATGAGCCCGATAACCGCAACGAGAACAAATCGCGATAGCGATCCGAGCGCAGGCGGCACTTCAAAGGTCCAGATGCTGTTACTCCAATAGGAGACAAGCGTCGCGGTCACGAATGCGATACCGTTCGCCTCCCCGGGCGCATAGTGGCTTACCTCCACAAGCGAGCTGGCCAACGCGATATGCAGCATCGTGCTCGCAATCCCGATTGCTGCGAACCGCCACGCTTGACTAGACGCGCGGTTCATGTGATGCATCCCGTACCAAGACCGTCAACACCGACGTCCCGTACGGAAATAACGCGATGGGAATTATGTATTTCTCGGCGGAGAATATTCCGTACAGAAGTCCGTTCACAACTCGACTCGGGAGAGCCGCGTCGTGGCCATCGTGCTGCCCGGTCGCGATCTTCTGCAGCCGGCGCACGGCGATGAGCGGGAACAAAAAGGCATTGAAGTAGCCGCTCCTGTCGACTCTTAGCCCCGCGTTGCGTGCTTTGAGGTGCAGCTGTCGCGCCGTGTATCTACGGAAATGGTGATGGGCTCGATCATGCGCTCCGTACAGCCACTGGTACGCAGGCACCGTGACTACCGCTCGACCTCCAGGCTTGAGCAGCTGATGGACGCGCTTCAGCGCGCTTGTATCGTCTTCGATATGTTCCAAGACATCGAAGAGGCAGATGAGGTCGAACGAGGTATCGTTGAATGGAACTGCATCGGGCAGGCGGCCGTAGGAGACCTTAAGCCCGGACATGCCCGAAGCATACGCACCTGCGAAGCCATCCATTTCGACCGCCGAAACAGTTCCATATCGGCTCAACATGCCGAGGTTGCCGCCGGCACCGGCTCCGATCTCGAGCAGTTGCGCCTGCGCAGGCAGACGCAGCCGTGCGATCAGGCGCGCCAATATTTCTCGACGCGCTCTAAACCACCAGTGCTTCTGCTGTGTCTCGGCCATCCCCCGATACAGCTCGGGATCCATGTTCCCCTCCAAACACATTTCGCACGACGTACACGGGTCGCCGCTTTGTCTCACTGTAGATGCGGCCGATGTACTCGCCAAGCACACCGATGCCGATAAGCTGGATACCCCCTAGAAAGAGCACCACGCTCAGCAGCGAAGCGTAGCCCGGCACGTCGACCCCGAGCGCCAGTGTCCGCACAACAATGAAGCTTCCGTACACGAACGAGAGTAGAGCGACCGCAGATCCGACGTAAGTCCACAGCCGTAGCGGCACAGTGGAAAAGGAAGTAATGCCCTCGAGGGCCAGGTTCCACAAACGCCAACCGGAAAACTTAGTTTTACCCACTGCTCGCGCGTCACGGGAATACTCAACCACCGCAGGGCGAAACCCCACCCATGCGAACAGGCCCTTCATGAATCGCCGGCGTTCGGGCAGACGCTTCAAAATCTCGACGACCCGACGATCCATTAACCGAAAATCTCCTACGTTCTCTGGAACACCAATCTCAGAGATCGCGTTGTGAAGCCGGTAGAACCACCCGGCGGTGAGTCGCTTCACCAGTCGATCACTATCGCGGTTCGCACGGCGCGCCACGACCACTTCGTATCCCTCCCGCCATTTCTTGACCAGCAACGGGATCAACTCCGGCGGGTCCTGCAGATCCGCGTCGATCGGAATCACCGCGTCGCCGCGCGTGTGATCGATCGCCGCCGTCAGGGCGGCTTCCTTGCCGAAGTTTCGAGATAGATCAACGACGACTATCCTGTCGTCGGCGGCCTGCGCACGTATGAGTTCATCGAGCGTCGCATCCTGGCTTCCATCGTTGACGCAGACGATCTCGAACGGGAGTCCCAAGGTCTCGAGTACCGGGATCACCCGCGGAAAGAAGAGCGGCACGGAGGAAGACTCGTTGTAGAAAGGACATGCTAGCGAGATGCCGTGCTTCATGGCTGTATCCTTTTTGCCGCCAACGGTGTAGCTTGCACTGCTGCGACCCTATGTCGTCTTCGGTCATCGTCTTATCGTCGTCCGGCGGGCCGGGCTTTAGCGCGTAGGCTGACCGCGCCTTGTGATACCGGGACTGGACAACCCCGAGAAGTCGATTCAGGCAGCCCCCGTGTTTGAACACAGGCGGATTGAGGTTCCTCAGCCGAACATTGATCGGCATCCTAGACCTCGTCGGGGAAACGAAGCAGCCGAGCGACGCCCGGCTTTGGCCAGTATGCCCCAGTGAAGCGAGCCGAGCTCGCATTCCTGGCATCGTTTCTGCTAAGCATGCATGTCTTTGTCCGCCACCTAGGCGGAGCGAGACAGGCCAAACAGATGACTCTTCTTGCACGCCTCCTCAACAGGAAATCAGCGCTGCAGAGCACGCTCCAAGCCCCGAGGAGGGAGGATGGCCCGGTCATGGAGAAGCCCGCAAGCCGGCAAGCGGATTCGGTGGCGGCGCTGACAGCTACGGCAAACCGACATTTCCAGGCCGGCGATCTAATCACGGCACGCGATCTGTACAAGCGAATCCTCGACCTGGATCCCGGCAGCGCGCGCCCGTACTATATGTTGAGTGGTATTGCGGCGCAGGAAGGGGACCTTTCCTCCGCCATTGGTTTGGCGCAGCGGGCCATTGGGCTACAGCCGGCTGTCCCCGAGTTTCATTTCTCTCTCGCCGGGGTCTACCTCTCACAAGGGGACATGCGCAGCGCCCTGAGCAGCTACCAAGAGGCCCTACGGCTGAGGCCGGACTCTCTCGACTACCAAAGGGCTGTGGCCGGTGCCCTATTGGCTGCGGGGGCGCTCGATGAGGGGGTAGACGCCTACAGGGCAATAGCCCGTGCGGGCACAGGCGACGGGCTCGCCTACTTCGAACTCGGGAAGGCGCTGCAACTGCGAGGAGATCTCAAGGAAGCGGAGGATACGTTCGCACAGGCGGTCAAACTCTCACCCGATTCTGAGGGCGCCCACTTACATCTGGCGGTGGTTCGCCGGGAACAAGGACGCCCGGTTGACGCAGAGGGGCCGGCTCGCCAGGCTGTTGCCCTGGCGCCAACCATGCAAGAAGGCTGGTTCGTTCTGGGAGGTGTGCTCGGCGATCAGGGTCGTCACGCGGAGGCCGTACAGCACTTCCGGAAAGTGCTCACCATCCAGGCGGACGACGACGCAGCCTGGAGCGGAGTCCTGTTCTCGATGAACTACTCAGAGCAGTTCAGCGCCAGCGAACTTTTTGAGGAGCATGTGAAATACGGCGAGCGGTTCCGGAGAGCGCCGGCAATGGCGGTAGATGCAGCACGCTTGGCGCCCGGCCACCGCATACGCATTGGCTACCTGTCGCCCGACTTCTGGCTTCACCCCGTCGCACACTTCATGGCGCCGATTCTCTCGCACCACGATCATGGCCGCTTCGAAGTGTTCTGCTATCACACGGGAAAGAGCGAAGACGCGATGACAGCACGTCTCAAGAGTGGCGCCGACCATTGGCGGCATTTGGCCGGGGTCTCGGACGGGGATCTGGAACGGACACTGCGCACAGATGAACTCGATATTCTCGTCGAGCTCACAGGCCATTCGGATCATCAGCGACTGGCGGTGCTCGCGACGCGGGTGGCGCCGGCGCAGGTGACCTATCTGGGCTATCCCAACACGACCGGGGTTGCAGCCATCGACTACCGGATCACCGATGCGCGTGCCGATCCACCCGGAGAGTCGGACAGGCTTCATGTGGAGAAGCTGATCCGGCTTCCAGAGACGTTTCTATGCTACGCGACGCCTGCAGTCGAGGCACAGACGCCCGCTGCGCCGTTCCATAGTAATGGACACGTCACGTTCGGTTCTTTCAACAATTTCGCTAAGCTCAGTCCGATCACCATCAAACTCTGGAGCAGGATCCTCGCTTTCCTGCCCAACTCGAGATTGCTGATCAAGACCCGAGGTTTGCAGGATCCGGGCTTGCGGAGGCTTTTGTTGACGCGCTTTGAACAGCACGGGATCAACGCTGACCGTATCACACTCATGCCTCCCGTCCTCGATCGACGCCAACACCTCCAAACCTACGGCCAAGTGGACATCGCGCTGGACCCCTTCCCATACCACGGGACTACGACGACGATGGAGGCGCTGTGGATGGGTGTGCCCGTAGTGACTCTGGAGGGCGACCGGCACGCATCGCGCGTTGGTGCCAGCATCCTTTCGGCATTGGGCCTGGTCGACTGCGTGGCCCAGACCCAGGACGAGTACGTCCAGATCGCGGCCCGACTGGCAGCTGCTGACTCGGAACTCGATGTGCTGCGCCAGCAGCTGCGCCCGCGGCTGAGTGCGTCCCCGCTGACCGATGGAGCGAGGTTCACGGCACACCTCGAGCAAGCCTATCTGAAGATGTGGGAGGAGATGCTGTCCCGCTCTGGCGCGAGTGCGTCGCCGGGCGTTACCGATGCGTAGAACGTGCCGACGAAAGCCTCACCCGTCCACAAGCTAAACTCCCGCGGATCGGCTTGGCCCTGTTCCTTGGAGTGAAGTCGACCGGGTCTGGCAGGTGAGATACTGCGCATGCAATCACCGGCGTTTTTTTGCCAACCGTAGCACCAGACCGTGCGTGATCTCATCGATGAACCTCCCGCTGTACCCGCTCTCTTTCAGCCTCCAGCGAAAGGTGTTGCCGAGCTTCGCCTTGCCGTAGATACCGAGCTCTTTGTCCTGCCTGAACTTCGCAGCCTGCGCGTACAACCCCTCGGTGATAGAGGTGAGCTGGCTTTTGGCGCCCCTGTCCTTTCGCTCTTCGCTCTTGGGCGGAAAGCGGCGCGCCAGGTCCTGGGCCAGGGCTGTTGCGAATGCATCGATTTCCTTTCTCCGAGACCAGTCTCGCAGCACCCTCGCCTCCTACTGCAGTTGCCCACGGCGTGCGCATTTGCCGAAATGCGCCTACCCGGTCCGGATGGGCTCTGCAGCTCCTCCCAGACAAGTCGATACTTTCACAAGCGGTTTGACCGGCCGCCGGATCCACGAGCGTGCGACCGAAGCACAGAGTATGCCGCGCGAGCCCACACTGAGTAGGGCTCAGCGAGGTCTGGCATCATTTCTGCTGAATTGCCGACGTTCGCCGCCCGCGCCAACGGCGCAATAGCCGCGCTGTCCAGGAACTGTTCATGAGTTTGCTATCGCGCCTGCGCCGGAGAAGCTCGACCGCAGCTCTTGCTGCTGTCGCATCCGATGCGGACTCGAAAGAGTGGAGGGCCGTTCTTAGTCAAGCGAACGAGCAATTCCAGGCCGGCAATCTGGAGGCGGCAAGGACATCATTCACACGCGTCCTTACGCTCGATCCGCTTCATGCCCAAGCGCATTACATGCTGAGCACGATCGCCAGGCACCACGGCGACCTCGAATCGGCCCTTGGCCTCGCCCAGAGAGCTATCAGCTTGGAGCCGACCAACTCGGATTTTCATTTTGGACTCGGGGGTATCTATGCGTCGCAACGGAGATTAGCAGAAGCCATCCGCTCGTACCAGGAAGCAGTAAGACTCAACCCCGAGATTCCCGAGTGGCGTCTAGAGCTAGCGGCCATGCTCATCAGAGCGGGCCGTCTAGATGAAGCGATGGCAGTGTACGAGGCCGGACGCGTCGCTGGACCTCCCGACGCGAGGGCGTACTTTGACCTCGGCGAGGCTTTGCTCAAGCGTAGACAGCTGAACGAGGCGGAACAGGTTCTACAGCAGGCGGCTATCATGGCCCCCGGATCGGGTGGAATCCAGTTTTACCTAGCTATAGCCTGCCGCGAGCAAGACCGGCTTATGGACGCTGAAACGGCAGCCCGCAGAGCGATTACCCTTGCCCCCGACATGCCGCAAGGATGGTTCGCACTCGGTAGCGTACTGACGCGGCAGGCCAAGCACGTGGACGCCGTGGAGCACTATCGCGAAGCGATCTCGTTGCTGCCTGAGTACGAGGCGGCGCGGGACGGTTTGTTGTGCACGATGAATTACTCTGAGCATTGGAGCGCACGCGAGATCTATGACGCCCATGTGGAATGGGGCCGGCGTTTTCGCAAGGTCGAACCCACTGCCGTGGCGTTTTCGCGCCGGGCCGCGAGCCATCGCATCCGAGTCGGGTACCTGTCACCCGACTACCGCCAGCACCCGGTATCGCATTTCATCGAACCCGTGCTGCGGCATCACGATCGAGGCCGATTCGAGATCTTCTGTTACCACAGCGATGCGCGAGAAGATCCTGTCACGACGCGTCTGAGAGGGTGGGTCGAGAATTGGCGCTCCTTGGGCGGCGCATCGGACGCCGAACTAGAGAACGTATTGCGTGGGGATGGTCTCGATATCCTGGTCGAACTCTCTGGTCACACCGACGGGCATCGGCTTGGGGTGTTGGCGCGCCGCATCGCACCGATTCAGATCACCTACCTGGGATATCCCAATACCACTGGGCTCGCTGCGATCGACTATCGCATCACCGACGGACGCGCGGATCCACCCGGCGAGTCGGACGGATTGCATGTTGAGAAGCTCGTGCGGCTGCCGAAAACCTTTCTCTGTTACACGCCTCCCGAGATTGCCGGCAGCTTCCGCCCTGGACCGTTGCGCCGCAACGGTTATGTCACGTTTTGCTCCTTCAACAATTTTCGCAAGATCAGCCCGACGTGCATCACGCTGTGGGCCAGAGTGCTATCCTCTACCCCCAATTCGAAGCTGCTCATCAAGACTTTCGGACTGCAGGAGCCGGCATTGCGCGCCTCGCTGCTGGAGCAACTGGAGCGCGCCGGGGCCAAGAGTGATCGAGTCTCGATCGCCGCAGCGACGCAAAGCCACCGTGATCATATGGAGGCGTACGGCGAAGCCGACGTCGCCCTCGACACCTTCCCTTATAACGGCACTACCACGACCTTCGACGCCCTTTGGATGGGGGTCCCTGTGATCACCCTAGCCGGCGATCGTCACTCGTCACGCGTCGGGCTGAGCATACTTTCCACGCTCGGGTTGACCGAGTTCGCAGCGCAGACACCTGATCAATACGTCGCCGCCGCCGTCCAGTTGGCCGGCGATCCCGGCAAGCTCGAGCAGCTGCGCGGCTCGCTGCGCGAGCGACTCGCGAGCTCGCCATTGACGGGCGGTCGCGGCTTCACCACCGATCTAGAAGAGGCCTATCTGCAGATTTGGAAAGCGGCAGGCTAAACAAATTCGGCCCGCAGCCCCGGATGCTGGGGCGCGGGATATTGGGAACAGGTATCCGGCATTGCGATACGGAAAAAAGACGGGGGGCGAATCGCCCCCCGCTGTGCACTGAACGAAGCTGGTTGACTGCTTGGCTGCGGCTTACCGGCAGCTGGACGGCAGATACTTCAGGTCGACGTCTGTGGGCTGTTTGGCCGCCCACGTGAACCCGGCCGGATCAACGCTGGTGGCTCCGCACGACCACGCGATGTCGCCGTTGGCGTTGACCCCGGCGGTAATCGCCAGCTTCTTGGTCTGGATTTTCGTATGGGCCTTGGGAGGACCATAGGTGATCGACACGGACCCGAGTGTGTTCGTGATATCGGTCACATAAGTGCCCGAGACAGTCGAGGTGTAGCCGATCTGAGCGTTGCTTGGCGGCCAGGCGCCGTTGTTGGCGTAGTACTCGGCCACCGCGAGCTTGACGCCTTCAGCCAGCGTGGGACCTTCCGACACCTGTGAGCGGATGGTGTAGTCCTGGTACGCCGGCAGCGCGATCGCCGCCAGGATACCGATGATCGCCACCACGATCATCAGTTCGATGAGCGTAAAGCCCTTTTGAATAGCCTTCATGAAGCAACTCCTCTGGGTTGAGATGACAGTCCAAACACGCATATTCGTGTTCGCCCCTTTGCGATGCAACGCGTATGCCAGCGGCGCCTAAAACCGAAAATCAAGGACTTGCTCGTGATTTGCGGCGGGAATTTGAAATTCAGCAGAACATTCGCAAACACTCGTCGCGGCTCGTAACAAAGCTCAAAGGTAACTTTGACAAAGGCGGCCGCAAGCTGTCTTTTGCGGCCGACGGCAGTGACGCTAGACGTCACCCGTGGGCCAGGAGATCCTCCTGAACACCCGGAATTACCGACAGATCGACCACGTCGATCTGCTCGGGGTCGAGGAATTGCTCTGCGTAGCGCAGGTACACCTGTTCGCGGATGAATATGTCGAACAGATCCGGGTCGATGTGGCCGTTGAGCTTAAACTTTCCCAGAATGGTCAGCGCTTCAGTCAGCGTCTTGCCCTTCTTGTAGGGGCGGTCTTTGGCGGTGAGCGCTTCGAAGATATCCGCGATACCCATGACGCGTGCCTGCACCGACATCTGATCGCGCGTCAAGCCACGTGGATAGCCCTTGCCGTCCATCCGTTCGTGATGACCGCCAGCGTATTCGGGAACGTTCTTGAGGTGCCTCGGCCAGGGCAGCGACTCGAGCATCAAGATCGTGACCTCGATGTGATGGTTGATGATCCTGCGCTCCTCGTCGGTCAGCGTGCCAGAACGGATCGTCAGATTCTTGATCTCGTCGTCCGTCAAAAAAGGCGCATTCTGATGGCCTTCGATGTCTCGCCACTTGTAGCCCCAGCCGATGTTGGTGACTCGCTGTTGGTCCTCAGGCGCCATGCGCTCCGACCCGATGTTGCAGAAACGCAGAAACTCGAGGTCCGCGTCGAGCTGCTTGATCTCCGCCGATAGTCTGGCCTCCAACTCCGTCCAGATCGACTTGTCACCCCGCTCGAGTGCCTCGAGCTTGGCTCTAAGCATACGGATCTCAGCGTCGCGCTTGAGGACCTCGAGGCGCGTATCGATTAGCCCAATGCGATCGTAAATGGTTTGCAGCTTGGTGGCCTTGTCCACGACGTGCACTGGCGTTGTCACCTTGCCGCAATCGTGCAGCATGCCGGCGATTTTTAGCTCATAGCGGTCCTTGTCCGACATTTTGAAGCCAGCCAGCGGCCCGGTCCGGGCCCGGTCCGCTGCCTCGGCCAACATCATGGTGAGCATGGGCACGCGCTGGCAGTGCCCGCCGGTGTATGGCGACTTGTCGTCGATCGCGTGGTTGATGAGGTTGATGAAAGATTCGAACAGCTTTTCGAGCTGCTTGATCAACAGCTGGTTGGTCAGCGCCACGGCGGCCTGCGAAGCCAGCGACTCGGCCAGGTTCTGGTCGGCGAGAGAGAACGGCACGATCGCGCCAGTGGAACGGTCCTTGGCATTGATCAGCTGCACTACGCCGATCACCTCGTCCTCGTGGTTCTTCATCGGCACGGTCAGAAACGACTTGGAGCGGTACCCGGTCTTTCTGTCGAAGCTCTTGGTGCCCGAGAAGTCATATCCCTGTTCGGTATAGGCGTCGGGGATGTTCACCGTTTGGTCGTGCAGCACCGAGTAAGCCACGACCATGGAGTTGTTGGGTGCCCCATCATCCCCGTACAGTTTGACCGGGGGGTATGGGATA
>Ga0326726_10003775_pt1 | contig 13897 bp, 8 predicted proteins | sample MHFenrmetagenome_2_FD_207603 | JGI IMG/M metagenome (GOLD analysis project Ga0326726, IMG submission 207603) | Lab enriched peat soil microbial communities from Michigan Hollow, Ithaca, NY, United States - MHF15MN | ecosystem: Environmental > Terrestrial > Soil > Wetlands > Peat | place: USA... | reverse complement strand
ATCATTCTTGTGGGACACTCTATGGGAGCTGCGAGCAGCATCCTTTATGCGCATCTCAACCCGGAAAAAGTCAGGGCCCTGGTTCTTGCAAATCCGTCCGGACTTTATGGTGACAGCATGGACGGCATGGCTAAAGCGTTCTTCGGGCTCGTGGGTTCACCCTTGATCGGAGAGGTGCTTTTCGCCGCCTTCGCCAACCCTGTCGGAGTCAGCCAGAGTCTCGCACCGACCTATTACAACCAGAAAAAGGTCGACATCAATCTGATCAACCAGTTTGCCCGGCCGCTTCAGGACCGGGGTGCCATATACTCTTTCCTGTCCCCGTCGAGGCGACCCGCCGACTTCATGCTCGAGAATATCAAAACATGCAACTACAAGGGAGACGCCTGGCTGGTCTGGGGAGCCGAAGATACTGCCCTGCCGCCGCACAAAATCATCCCTGAGTTTCAGGGGCTGCTTCCTCAGGCCGGGGCATTCATCATCCCGAAAGCTGCCCACTGCATCCATCACGATGCTCATGAGGCTTTCAATGCAAGGCTGCAGCTGATCCTCGACCAATTGAACTGACAACTCCTCTGCGACACCCGATCCTACTCTGCCACCGGCTGTCCATAACCTGAGCTTGCCTTGAATTTCAGATCCTTGAGTTGCGGGGGTTTCATGGCAATCTGAATCAGATATCCCTTGTATTGCCCTTGTGGAACCCACTGGAAGCTGAACTGAAAGTCATGAAGATCCCTGTAAACGAGAAGGGCGGGGTAAATGAAGTCTTTCCTCCTGAGATCATACCCCGTGTTCAAGCCAACCTGCCAGTTTCTTGAAAGGGAAACCTTGGCCGCAGTATTCAGCAGCGCCGTTGTTGCCGGGTTAAGCGGATCGCTCCTGTCTTCGACCAGGTAGAGCGACGTTCGCAACGACCACGGAAGCAGCGAACTGAACTTGACGAGCTCGTCGCTGTTGAAATGTTCCTTGTAAATCGCCTGTTCGACCAACGAGCCGTCATTCCGCACCATCGACGGCTCTCCCGCCTTGCGCTCGATTGGCTCATAGCGCGAACGAAGATTGCCGCTGACGCTCATGCTCACATTAAGAAAACCGCTGACGAAGCGCAGTAGCCCTTTCCCCTCGTCTGCATAGAGCTTGTCAATCCTGTAGCCGGTCCTGGGATCGTATGAGTAAAAATCATAGATAGCGCCCGCCGTCATCATCATTGCCGGAGATAACGCGTTGCTCGATGCCGAGATGGTCAGCGGAGCGATGCGCAGCGAATCGGCCGCAAAGTTGTATCCGGTAGCCGCCGTCATGGAGAGCAGCTGGACTGTCTTGTCGCCGGCGGTGGCCGACACGTCTTTGTTCCGGAACTTGCCTTGAATAAGATTCTGGATACTGACACCTACAAAACGCTGCTTTTCCGGAATAATTGAGTAGAGGGACTGTTCGAACCGGTTGTATTTGACCATCGACTGCCTGACCGGATCGTAATAGGAACCGTAATAGTTATAGCCGGATCCTGTGTAATCAGGATTGTAGGTAAACGTGAGCGTCGGGATGAAGGTGTGCCGTATGGCCTTCAGGCCGACGATATTCTCCAGCAGACCGGTATTGAGAATGCCGTACAGGCGTGTCTGCGCATCGACAGAAAAAACTGCTGTCGAGTATTCTGCAGGCGCGTCGATCGTTTCCGTTTGCACACCGCCGTTGGAATAGCTCTTCCTGACCGTGCTGTTGACCCGGTAGTGGCTGAAGGTCAGCGACGGCGTGAGATTCAGGTACTTGAACAGCGTAGACTGGACCTGAAACGGAAGCTGAATTCGGGTGGCATTGAGGTCATCCTGCTGAGTTGCCGTTTTGAACAGCTGCTGTAACGTGATTTTCTGAGTGAACATCGCCCGATATCCCGGGGCGAAATCCTGCAGGAACCCGATATCCATACCTGCGTTACCGGTATAAAGATCCGTACTGATGCCGCTCGCGTTGGTAAACTGTCCGCTTACCGAAAGCTCCGGCTGAATGGACAAGCGCGAAGTCCAGTCTGATTGCGAAGCATCAAGCCGTGGCCTGAAAGGATAGAGGCGGCTCTGGTACAACGAGGTCGTAAAGCTCTGGGTGATGTTGTCGTTGATCAGGTTATCGACTTTCTGGTAACCGGCTATCAGCACCCGATTGCCGTCATCCCATGACTTGGAGAATGATGCGTACGATGTCGCCTGCTCTGTAACGATCGATTCCGAGTTGATCGAGTTGACATTATAGTAACGGTCTCCGCCGATGTACTGAAGGTTGACATCGAGCTTCGAAGTCGGATCGAACTCCTGGTGATGGATGACCCTGAAGTCCCTGTTTTTGTACCTGGCATAATCCGGTTCGCCGGGATTGTTGAACTCGAACGTCTCGTATTCGCCTTCGATCGAACCACTGTAATGGTTCCCGTTTTTGTATCGAAAACGCTCTGCGACACGCCAGCTGCCCTTGAACGAAATATCGCTTTCGAGCCGCAGGTCGCAATAGTCGTTGATAGCCCAGAAATAGCCGAGATTCGATAAGTATGTGCCCCGGTTGCTGCTGCTGCCGATCCGCGGAAACAGAAAGCCTGAAGCACGCTTGTTCGAAATTGACATCGACATGAACGGCAACGGCAGGATGGGAATAACCGGCAAACGATGGGAAAACAGTTCCGGATGAATGTACATGATGAACGGACGAGAGAAAAGACGATCGTCCGGAATGATCTTCATGTTGTGGCCGGTGAACCAGTAATGAGGGTCATCGAGATCGCAGGTCGTGTAGACTCCATCGCGGATATAGAGTACTCCTGTCGGCGTCCTCTGTACCTCTTCACCGTAATAGATCCCCTGGGCGTCCTTCGACGAAACATTCGAACTCGTGCCCTTCCTTGTCTTGTAGTTGTAGTTCATCGCCTCGGCGTTGAACGAACCGGTTTTGTCGGTATAAACCGGAAGTTCCGTCAACCTGCCGAGCGAATCGAGCGCCGCCCTTGAGTGGATGGTGGAAATGAGCTGTTCAACGGTAACTCTCGGACCCTCGAGCCGCATGTCCTTGTAATCGACCCGTGCCTTGCCGAACAGGTCCATGGTACGCTTGTCGAAATTGTAGATCAGAGAATCGCGTGCCGTGTAGACGACCGTCGAATCTAGGTCGTCATGTTTCGTTTTCGTGGTATCGGACGGCGCAGCCCCTGATTTTTTACCGGAGCTTTTTGAACCGCCGTTTCCTGCCTGCGCCGGCACGATCCCCTCTATCGAATTGACGAGGAGTATCAGGATCAGAACTTTCAGTGACTGGACAAATCTCACGGGCAAACAATGGTGTGTTACTGAGCGCTCAGGAAGCGTACAGACAGAAAACCTGATAGTGAATATATGAAACCTTTGCGTTTTTGAAGCCATTCCTGATCCAGGCGAAGATCTTATATCGAAACATCTTTCGAAAGCACTCCATGGAGATGATGCCCGGCAAGTCACCCATGGAGAAATGCCTCAAAGGTTTCTATATTGCTCAATGAATGATGCCCTGCCGCAGATCGTCCCCTTTACAACCGGAACCATTCGACAGGCATGGCATTGTCAAAGCCCTTTTCACTTGAATAACCATATTCTCTGAACGTTCATGACGAAGGTTGTCTACTCCGCTCCTGATGAATTCGGCCATTTCGGCACATTCGGAGGGAAATTCATTCCCGAAACACTCGTAAAAAACGCTGCGGATCTCGAACAGGAGTACCTCACGGCCAAAGAGGACCCCGAGTTTAAAAAAACCTTCGAAAGCCTGCTCCGTGACTATGTCGGGCGTCCGACTCCCCTTTACTACGCGAAACGGCTGAGCGAAAAGCTCGGCGGTGCGGCAATATGGCTCAAACGGGAAGACCTTTGCCATACGGGGGCGCACAAAATCAACAATGCGCTCGGCCAGGTACTTCTTGCAAAACGCATGGGGAAAAAACGGATAATCGCCGAAACCGGTGCAGGCCAGCATGGCGTGGCAACCGCGACGGTCTGTGCCCTTTTCGACCTCGAATGCATTGTCTACATGGGTGAGGAGGACATTCGCCGGCAGGCGCCGAACGTAGCGAGGATGAAACTGCTCGGAGCAGACGTCCGGCCGGTCAGCGCCGGCACAAGGACCCTCAAAGACGCCACAAGCGAAGCGATCCGCGACTGGATGAACAATCCGGAAGATACCTTCTACATCGTCGGATCAGTCATCGGCATGCACCCTTACCCGATGATGGTCCGGGACTTCCAGTCAGTAATCGGACGTGAAACGCGCCGTCAGGCCCTCGAACAGACCGGACGCCTGCCCGACGTCGTCGTTGCCTGTGTAGGCGGCGGCAGCAACGCAATCGGCATGTTCTATGAATTTCTGCCCGATGCACGAACGGTCGAGCTGATCGGCGTCGAAGCAGCGGGAGAGGGACTCGAAGGGAAGCATGCCGCATCGCTGACCAAAGGCGAGATCGGCGTCCTGCACGGATCGATGATGAAACTGCTCCAGGACGAACATGGCCAGGTGCTTGAAGCACACTCGATCTCGGCAGGCCTGGACTATCCCGGCGTCGGCCCTGAACACTGCTACCTGCAAAGGCTTGGACTGGTCACCTACACCTCGGCGACCGACAAGGAAGCGATCATCGCGCTCGACACACTGGCCAAAAACGAGGGCATCATCTGCGCCCTCGAATCAGCCCATGCCGTAAGCTATGCGATGCTGCGTGCTCCGATGATGCCGAAGGAGTCGATCATCATAGTCAACCTTTCGGGCAGAGGAGACAAGGATATGGGGACGATCATGCAGGAACTGAACCTCTGATGGGCGCCTCATGAATTTGTTACCCCTTTCGATTGCTTCGTTCCTTGCGAGGCGTCGGGATCGAAATCAGTAACAGAGGCTGTCTTAAAGGGGTTGTCGAGCGCAATCTTGACCCTGGGAACGCCGAGTTCCAGCTCGGCAATTCAAGCATCGGCTTCGGCCTGACAACGTAAATAGTCATTATTTATTCGGTTAGCCAAAATGCAGAACCCTTTTGAGATCCTTGAAAATGCCGAGCTCCAGCTCGGCGCTCCCGGCAAAAGAAAAAGGCGTCCTTATCTTGACTTTTGAGACAGCCCCCTGCGGGTTTCCCTCTCCGTCCACATTGATCTTGAACCCCACGGCCATCTGCCGGTATGCCCTGAATCCAAAAATTCCGGTTTCAGAAAAAATGAAAAAAGCTGTTGCACAAAACGGGAAATATCCCTATAATTAGGCCTCTCAAGCGGGAATAGCTCAGCTGGTAGAGCACAACCTTGCCAAGGTTGGGGTCGCGAGTTCGAGTCTCGTTTCCCGCTCAGTAGTAACACAAAAGCCTCCAGACCGGAGGCTTTTGTGTTTGCTGCAAAAACTGACAGGAAGATTGCATAAGCCTATTGCACAAAAGGGGAAATATCCCTATAATTACCACTCTCAAGCGGGAATAGCTCAGCTGGTAGAGCACAACCTTGCCAAGGTTGGGGTCGCGAGTTCGAGTCTCGTTTCCCGCTCAGCAGAAACAGAAAAGCCTCCAGACCGGAGGCTTTTTCTGTTTCTGTCATACCGCGACAAATGCATTCATGAGTTCCAGAATGGAGCTGTGCCCTGTTGTCCAATACGGAATCAGGTCACTTGAGGCGCTCGTCAGTACTGATCTCCTTTACAATGAAGCTCCGGTCAATCAGGTCATTAATCACCTTGTCCAGATCGGCACCCGGACGGACCTCCTGCTCTTGGATTAAAACGGCACAAGCCTGCTTCAACGTCAAGAGATCATTCCTGTCGATAACAGGGTTAAGGAAATCATATCTGCTCAGTATAGTACGGGATACCGGTAAGGAAAGCTTCGTCTCATCGGCGTAAATCACTTCAAGATCATCCGGGTGTCTGAGCGCCCATTTCCGGGCCCGTTCATAGACCCTGATGATGCGCGAGACTGCATCAGGATATTTCCGTGCAAAATCTTCTGATACGACCAGGCAGGCAACTGCATTGAACATAATGTTTCGGTAAATCTCCCGGGAACCGTTTTCCAGTCGGCTCAACGTGGTAAACGGCTGGATACTTGACCAGGCATCAACCTTGTGCTGTTCAAGAGCTGCCCGCCCCTCTGCATGTTCCAATGGCACAATCTCGACATCGTTTTTATGCAACCCGACATCACTCAATGCACGCAACAGGAAAAAGTAAGGCGCCGAACCCGGAAAAGTCGCAACCGTCTTTCCCTTCAACTCCTTGACCGACTGTATCGGAGATTCGCGTGAAACGAGAAGAGCGGACAACTCGGGCCTCGCGAAAACGTAAACAGCCTTGACAGGATTACCGTTTGCCCTGCTCCATACTGAGGAGACGCCCGCGCTGGCTGCCATATCGAGACTGTCCGCCTTTACATAGCCCAGTGCAAGATTGCTTGAGGAACTGTATACCCAACGGATCCGAACATTGTCTGGCTGGAACTCTTTTTCGAGCCAGTTGAATTTCTTTATAACAAGGCTCAATGGATTGTAATACGCATAATCCACACGTAATTCTGCTGGCTTTGACGCTGCGAAAACATCAACAGCAAACATCAAGATCAATAAGGTGCTGACAAGGATGAATCTTTTTCTGATAAAACAACGCATTACTGATGCTGTTTAATGTTAAAATCGAAACGAGTTAGATCGGATCAGCACATATAAAGCTATCACTCGCGAACTGTCGCAGGAAAAACACGACCGGTCAAATCATCATAAAATTTTCCAGCAAGTTCCGGATCGACCGATTTCAACCTTGAATAATAATCCATACCCTTTTCCCTGTTGCCATGACCCATGTAATAATGGCCGAGGTTGAACAGTGCAGAACTTTCATCAGGTTTGATATGAAGCGCCTGTTGATAGGATGCCACCTCTTCTTCTTCACGGTGGGCATTGCTGTAGGCAACTCCCAGACATACATAAGCGTCAACCGAATAACGATCGATATGGATCGCCTGTAAATATGCTTCGATCTCTTTGGCTCGCTGGCCTAACTTGCCATAGGAATGCCCCTGGATCATCCAGGCTGAAACATGGGCCGGGTTGATCCTGATTACTTGCTGCGAAGCCTCCAATGCATCATCGAACTTGTCAGCATTCTGATAGACCACAGCAAGTTTATACCAGCCGCCGGCATACTCAGGATTGTTATGGACCGTATTGCGGTATGAATCTATCTGTTTATCCCGCTGTCCTGTTTTTCCGTACAGAAGTGCCAATTCCAGCCAATTCTGCACAGAATCAGGATTGATTTGAACAGCATGCCGGTATGCCTCGATAGCTTTGCGGAAATCGCCATTATTGGCGTATGCTGAACCCAGTAAGCCCCAGGCGCGAACACTTCCTGGAAATTCCTTCGTCCAGCGCTCGCACAGCTGAATCTGGGCTATCCAATCCTCTTTTTCTTCCAGGGCAACCGTCTGATGCTGAAACTCATCGTCAGTTTTGCCACTATGAACCGCATTGGAATGAGCGACGTGCCGTTTAGGTAAATCATAAAGCCATTCGATCGGCAAAGCAAAATTCAAAAGCTGCCCCTGAGCGACAAAGTACGTTGGAATACCTATCAATTTAGCCTGTTCGTCATACAGGCCGCCACCGCTTGAGCCTGGAGCGATGGGTGCCGTAAACTGGATATAGTGCCCTCCTGATGTCTCCTTCAAACAGGAAACCATTCCGTCGGAAAACGTCAGTCCTAACGCCATCGGGTATCCTATGGCATAAACCCTGGAACCTACCTCGATTGTTGCGGTCTCTCCAAGTGATGCCGGCGATGCATTCAACCCGGGCACCGAGAGCGCACAGATGTCCCTGATGCGGTCCGCGTACTTTACGGTCGCGGGGTACTCTTTACTGTCATAAATCACAATGAGCTTTACAGCTCTTTCGATAACGTGAAAATTTGTAACGACACTTCCCTCTTTGTCAAATACGACACCGCTTCCGGATGACACAAGTTTAGCCTTATCATCATAGGTTTTGATGACAAGAATACTCTTTGACGCCTCTTTAAACACTTCGGCCGGTGTTTTTGCCTCCAACCGAGGTTCCGAAATGACAAAAACGAAAAAAAGACCCATAAACCATGATAAATACAATCGAAATAACGCAGGCTTCGCTCTGCAAGAGTGAAGAGTGGTCCTGCGCGTAGAACAACTGTATACGGAGACGTTATGCTCAACTTTGTCTTTCATATCCAGGGGATTATTGACTTTTTCATTTCCATGCGAAAGATCATAAAACCTCAATCTGTTCATCTTGTATCACGACAAATATCGATATATAGCACTTTGCAAATATCAGGATAATCATACAGTGCACTATCGGTTCAAGTCGGAACTGATTACTTTTAAAATGATATCCCTGTCAACCAGATCGGGAATCAACTTATCGAGATCAGTATCAGGACTGATCAACTCTCCATCCGTCAAAACGCGAGACGCAGCCCTCAGCATCGCCATATCATTCCTGTCGATAACAGGATTAAAAAAATCATATTTGCTCAGCACCAGTCGTGATACGGCCAATGACACTTTAAGCTCTTCAGCATAAATCGCCTCAAGATCATCCGGATGTCTGAGCGCCCATTTACGTGCCTTTTCATAAACGCTGAGAACTCGAAAAACCGCTTCAGGATATTGATGGACAAAATCCTCGGATACGTTCAAAACGCCATATGAATTATAAAGGATGTTCCGGTAAAACACCCTCGAACCGTTTTCCAGCTGGCTCATACCGGCATATGGATAAAGGCCTGACCAGGCATCGACATTGTTCCGTTCAAGAGCCATTTTCCCATCTGCATGTTGCAAAGGCACAATCTCGACATCCTCTTTATGCAAGCCGGCCGCCTTCAAAGCGCGCAAGAGGAAAAAATATGGATCCGTACCCGGAGTAGCCGCAATCCTTTTACCCTTCAAATCATTTATTGAATTTATAGGGGAATCACGATTTACGAGAAGAGCCACCCACTCAGGCCGGGCAAAAACGTAAACAGACTTGATCCGGTTACCGCGTGCCCTGCTAAAAACCGAGGAGAGGCTTGCACTGGATGAGATATTGACACTGTCGGCTTGTAGATATTTCAGAGCCAGATCACTTCCCGAAGTAAAAACCCAGCGAACGGGAACGTGGTCCGGTTTAAACTCTTTTTCGAGCCAGCTGAATCTCCTGATAACCAGGCTCAAGGGGTTGTAATACGAATAATCAACGCTCACCTCAGACGGCAACGGCGCTGCATAAACATCAGAGACCAGAATCAGTCCCAATACCATGCCGATAAAAATGATACACTTGTCGATGAAGCGACGCATTGTTCATGCAGATTTAATGTTAATACGGAAACCAACGCTAAATACTCTCGCATTGACAACCGAAAACACGACTAAACCAGCGCACAAAAACACAAATAGCTCAAAGCATCAGATTAATATTCAGGACCGTCCCGGAGCTGTTTTTAAATGGGATAATAATGATCGATCCTAAATCACCCTGTTTCAATGTACCCGTAAATAGGATGAACAGGCGCTACCTGTCCATGCAAGGGCAGCCCTGATTATTAGCAAAACTCATGTTGACCAGATCAGCGAGCACTTTGTCCACATCGGTATTATTTCTGACCAGCTTTTCTTCCTTCAACACCGGATATCCTTCCCTCAGCACCCGGATATCATTCCTGCTGATAACGGGGTTCGAGAAATCATACCTGCCAAGCACCACTCGCGATATGGGCAATGGCAATTTCTGCTCTTCAGCATATATCGCCTCAAGGTCATCCGGGTGCGTGATCGACCACTTGCGAGCTCTTTCATAAACCTTTATGACTCGAGACACAACCTGGGGATATTTGCCGGCAAAATCCTCCGATACATTCAAAACACCATACGAGTTAAAAAGGACGTTTCGATATATCGCCCTTGAACCGCTTTCCATTTGGCTCATGGCACAATGAGGAATACCGGCGGACCAGGCATCGACCCTGTTCAGTTCAACAGCGGCGCGCCCCTCAGTATGCGACAGAGGCACAATCACAACATCCTCTTTATGCATCCCGGCCTCACGCAAGGCACGTAAAAGAAAAAAATATGGATCAGAACCCGGCTCTGCAGCAATTCTTTTTCCTTTCAACTCTTTCACCGAATTTATAGGAGAATCACGGGAAACGACAATTGACACCCATGCCGCCCTTGCAAAAACGTAAACCGCGTTTAGCCGGTTGCCGTTTGCCCTGCTCCAGAGGGAAGAGAGGCTTCCGCTGGATGCGATATTGACACTGTCGGCTTGTAAATATTTCAGTGCGAGATCACTTCCCAGACTGAAAACCCAGCGTACGGGAACATGGTCGGCTTTAAACTCGTCCTCGAGCCAATTGAATTTTTTTACAACCAGACTCAACGGATTGTATGGCGCATAATCCAAGCTCAATTCCGACGGAAGTGGCGCTGCCGAAACATCTGCGGTCAACATCAATCCCAGTATCATGATGACGTAGACGAAACGCTTTTTGATGAAGCGACACATTTGAAATAAAGGTTTTAAATTAATACAGATACAAACCGAATGCGTCCGTACGCTAAAGAGACTATTGTTGTTGCACTGTTTCTGGGTACGCCCGATAACTCAAATCATCAAAAAACATTTTAGCCATTTCCGGATCGACAGTTTTTAACCGGGAATAATAATTCATTCCCTTTTCCTTGTTACCCTGCCTCATATAATAGTGGCCAAGGTTAAACAACGCAGTATTCATATCAGGGTTTACGCGAAGCGCCTGTTGATAAGACTCCTCCTCATCGTCTTTGCGGTGATCCTTGCCGTAGGCAACCCCCAGACATACATATGCGTCAGACAAATACTCGTCGATATGTATAGCCTGTAAATACGCATCGATCTCTTTGGTCTGCTGATCCAGCTTGCCGTAAGAATATCCCATGATCATCCAGGCCGAAACATGGGCTGGATTGATCCTTGTCACCTGCTGCGCTGCCTCCAGAGCATTGCTGAACTTTCCCGCATCCCGATAAACGACAGCAAGTTTATACCAGGCGCTTGCATTCTCGGGATTAATGCGAACTGCCATGCGATAAGAGTCTGTCTGTTTATCCTCTTGCCTGGTCCTGCCGTAGAGATGGCCCAATTCCAACCAATACTGTACAGAATCGGGGTTGAGTTGAATAGCCTGCCTGAATGCTCCGATGGCTTTGGCCAACTCTCCATTATTGGCATATGCAAAACCTAATAATTCCCATGCACGTACTACCTTTGGCAACGCCTTTGTCCAGCGCTCGCAAAGCTGAATCTGGGCCACCCAATCCTCTTTTTCTCCAAGGGCGACTGCCTGGCGCAGGTAGTCAGCGTCAATTTTATCGGGTTTCTGATACTCACTGGATTGAGTGATATGCCGGTGAGGCAGCTCAACAATCCATTCAACCGGCAAGGCAAAATTCAAAAGCTGCCCCTGAGAAATAAAGTAAGTGGGAATTCCGATCAGTTGAGCATGTTCATCAAACAACCCGCCACCGCTGGATCCTGACGAAATCGGTGCCGTAAACTGGATATAGTGCCCGCCGGTTGTTTCCCGTAATGAGGATACCATTCCATCGGAAAACGTCAAGCCTACAGCCATTGGATATCCTATGGCATAGACCGTCGACCCTATTTCAATTTTAGATGTATTTCCAAGCGAAACCGGCTCTGCGTTCAGCCCGCGCACCGAAAGTGTGCAAACATCTCTGATGCGGTCTATATATTGGGGAGCTGCACGGTACTCCTTTTTGTCATAGGCCACAATCAGCTTTGCGGCTCTTTCAATAACATGGTAGTTCGTGACGACATTACCATCTTTGTCTATAACGACACCACTTCCGGATACGATAAACTTACCTTTCTCATCATAGGTTTTTATGACAACGACACTCTTTGATACCTGCTTGAACACTTCTATTGCGGTTTTAGCTTCGCCACGGCTCGCAGATATGACAAGAGCAGCAAAAAGGCAGAACAGGCAGGATAAATACAATGGATACGACGTTACCTTAACCCTGCACAAGTCATGCGTTACAAGGTTTGCTGCGCATCGCCGCGCCAGCAGGTATTGTTCGACATTCTCCTTCACATCCAGGGGGTTATTGAATGTTAATTTAAATGCGAAACCTCAACAACAAATATATTATTTACATATATCTCACAGAACGTCAATTGCGAGATTTCATATATCCTATATTATTGTCTTTCCATTACAGCGTCGTTTATATCTACTATAATATAACACAAATCGAACACATCACATTTTTAACTATATCCAGAATAATTAATAAGCGCTAAACAACCCGATGTCAAGAAAATACGTATACAATTGACCAGTATATCCAACCATCTGGCTCGAACGACTGAACTTACAATGAATCCACCGATCCCATATGTCGACATTGTAAATCCCCCTATAACAAGACAGCCATTGCCTTTCGCAAAATCTTCCTCCCCACCCCGGCTTGTTGGCGCACAGCTGTCCTTGAAGCATACTGCGGCGTGTGGTACGGTCAAAACCCAACCCACTCAGGACTGAATTCAATAGAAAACCATATGGCGGGCACAGAGATTACGTCATCAGCTCACCATAGAAAAAGAAAAATCTGCTCGTCAACTCCCGGCCACAGCAATACCTTAACGAGCATACTGACTGTATTACCATCCTCGATTCTCAACCCCGAATAACAAACTTTGATGTGAAAAATGAAGTTTTTGTTATATTCGACCTCATTGACCACGAAAACGAAGATTTAACTGCCAGCTTATCAAGTCCAGAACGGCATTAACGGCGGCTAAGTTCTTCTGAAATATACGGAGAGGTGCGAGAGTGGTTGAATCGGGCGGTCTCGAAAACCGCTGTGCGCGCAAGTGTACCGTGGGTTCGAATCCCACCCTCTCCGCCAGACGACTGTTCAAAGCTGTCTTATATAGTCCGAAAAGCCCTGTAAAATCAGGGCTTTTCTTGTTTTGGCGTCTGCTATTGTCTAAATTGGTATTGTTAAGTCCGGGTTTTTTGGTGGTACTTTTTCTGGTAGATACCATCATACGGATTTCGAATACCACCAAAACAATATTCGAACCGATGCCAAAACGGATACTCCCTCTTTCGGATGCTCAAGTGAGCAAAGCCAAACCGACAGAAAAGGATTACAAGCTTTCTGATGGTAGCGGCCTGCACCTTCTTGTTACTTCCAGCGGCGGCAAGCTCTGGCGCTTCCAGTATCGTTTCGACGGTAAACAGAAGCTGCTTGCATTGGGCCAGTACCCTGAAATCCCCCTTGCTCAAGCACGAAAGCGGCGTGAAGATGCCAGAACCCTTCTTGCAAATGGTCAAGACCCAGGTGAGGCAAAAAAGACTGCCAAGAAAGCTGCGGCTCTGAAAGAGGCGTCTTCTTTCGAGCTTGTCGCTCGTGAGTGGTTCGGCAAGAATGAACCGGTATGGTCGCCCGGCCATGCGGTCACGAACATGAACAGGCTTAAGAAGGATGTATTCCCGTCAATCGGCGGCAAACATGTCTCCGAGATTACGGCCTCGGATATTCGGACAATGCTTCTGAAGATCGAGGCAAGGGGCGCGATCGAAACGGCTACAAGAATCAAAATCATGTGCGGGCAGGTATTCCGATATGCCGTGGCAACGGGAAGGCTTGAGCATGATCCATCGGCAGCTTTGAAATCTCGTGAGATTTTCAGGAAGCGCGTAACCCGACACCATGCCGCAGTTACTGACCCGAAAGAATTGGCTCCCCTGCTGTTGGCGATTGATGAGTATCAGGGAACCTTTGTCGTGAAATCAGCTCTGAAATTAACTCCCCTGTTTTTCG
>Ga0326726_10003774_pt1 | contig 13899 bp, 13 predicted proteins | sample MHFenrmetagenome_2_FD_207603 | JGI IMG/M metagenome (GOLD analysis project Ga0326726, IMG submission 207603) | Lab enriched peat soil microbial communities from Michigan Hollow, Ithaca, NY, United States - MHF15MN | ecosystem: Environmental > Terrestrial > Soil > Wetlands > Peat | place: USA... | reverse complement strand
GGAATATTTAACTTTGGAAAGTTGTCTAATTAGAAATCAATCAACTAAATCATTGAAAATGAAAAGAAATGTTACACTTCAGTTTTTATCGCTGACAATTATTATGGCATTCCTGTTGATGCCATTTACTTCCAATGCTCAGGGTTCGAAAGCTAATTTTGCAGGTACGTGGGCTTTTAATGCTGAAAAAAGCAATATGGGACAACCACCTCAGGGTGGTGGCGGTGGCGGTGGCCAGAGAATGGGTGGTGGAAATTTTGTCGCCAAGCAGGAAGCCAATCTTCTGACTGTTGATAGGACAAGGACTGGACAGGATGGTCAGACTACGACAACCACCAGCAAATACACTCTCGACGGAAAAGAGAGTATAAATACGACTGCAAGAGGCGAAAGCAAGTCGGTTGCTACATGGGCAGCTGATGGCAAATCTCTTACCATTGTTACCAAAAGATCATTCGAGCGCGACGGACAAACCACGGAGATGACAACCACCGAGGTATGGACTCTGACCAGCCCTACCAGTCTTTCAGTTGTATCAACAATGAACACACCGAACGGAGAACGTAAAACAACTGCTGTTTACGATAAGAAATAAAACCGAAAAAAGTTTTTACCCTGTTCTTGACCGCAAAGTATTATGACTTTGCGGTTTTTTTATACCTTAGCTTTCACAATTGGGAATCCTTTATATCTATGTATCCCTTATGAATCACCTAAAAGCCACTTGTATGGGAATGCCAGAGAAACCAGGTCTTAGAATCTTCTCGTTGTCGATTTTATTGTTATGCATGTCATGTTCTGTAAACCTCAGCGATTATAAACAGGTCTTTAATCTTAAGAAGATTGCGGGTGAAAATTCCGGGATCAGCATGATTGTTGTGGGTAAAGGGTTTAAAGGACCAGTTCTTAAAGTCATCCCCGCCAATGAATACAACTCAATAACTATCTGGAAAACAGGTGACAGCGGGAAATGGGCTGATGCAAAATATTTTGTCTTTGAAATTTTTGGAGACAATGATTACAGTGGAGTGATCACACTTGAATTTTATAAAAAGACTGAAGGGCAACCTGAAAAGATTGTTCTTCAGAGCGGGGAGACTGCGGAAACTCCAAAAGAAACCCCATGGCTTTCATGCTTGCTGGGTATAAATCCCTCATTGAAAACGAAAGTGGTTTTTCCATTAAGCTACCTTGATGCCCAGGAGATATTCATCCCTCGTTCTCCGAGGCAACTAAAGGGCACAATCAACGGTAATCGCCTTGATCCGGCCGACATAATAAAAGTCAATTTAAAATTCGGACCTTATTACAAACCCTTCTTCACTCCCGAATTCGAAATAGCTTCAGCAGGCTTATGCGATTCAATTCCTGTGCCATATGAGCCTGTTGCTCTGCCAGTCATTGATTCTTTAGGTCAGCGCATAGGAAAGGAATGGCCGGGAAAGATTAAAAATGAGGAAGAACTTACTTTCCTCAATCTTGAACTTGAAAAATCAGTTTCCAATTCCGCTTTTAGCAGTGAATTCAGCAGGTATGGCGGATGGAAAGCAAAGAAGTTCAGGGCTACGGGATTCTTCAGGACTGAAAATGATGGCCGCAGATGGTGGCTGGTTGATCCGGAAGGCTATGCATTTCTGAGTGTTGGAGTTGACTGCATGAGGTCGACATCTTCTGGCCCGGTAAATGGAATCGAAGACCTTTTTGAATGGCTTCCTGAAAAAAATGACGTGAAATTTGTTGAAGCTGTTTCAGAGAATAGGGCAGCAAAAAGTGTTGATTTCTACAAATCAAACCTGATCAGGGCATTTGGAGGCGACTGGAAAGCGAGATGGAGCAAAATGACGGCCGGCATGCTAAGAAGCCTCAATGTTAATACTGTTGGGAACTGGTCGGACATCAATTTTGCAAAAGAGAACCAGCTTGCTTATGTTCTGCCGCTCAGCCGGTTCCCGGGAACCGGAACAATGATATATCGGGACTTCCCTGATGTCTTCTCGGACGAATACAAAATGAACTCTGAAGTATTTGCCAGACAGTTGGACGATTTTAAGGATGATCCATACCTCGTCGGTTACTTCCTCAGGAACGAACCGCAGTGGGCGTTCGGATATCATAACCTGGCATTTGAAATGTTTGCCACAGATCAGGTTTCAGCTTCAAAAGATAAGTTCCTGGGATGGATTACATCTAAATATAATAATGATATTCAGTCATTTAATAAAGCATGGAATCTCAGCATAGCGAATTTCGATGACCTCAGGAAGCTGACATTCAAGGCTTACCCGTCAATAATGGCCGACAGCGACTTTTATGCTTTTACGACAATCATGGTAAAAAGGTATGTTGATGTACCCTGTGATGAAGTAGCAAAGATCGACAAAAATCATCTGAACCTTGGAATGCGTTATGCCTGGATGAGCTCAGATCTCCTGTACAAAGCCGGAGAACGGTTTGATGTTTTTTCAATCAATGGCTATGGCTACAATCCTCCGCCGACTGCCGAAATTGCCAGAAGAAGCAACAAACCGGTAATGATAGGGGAGTTTCACCATGGAGCTGTCGACAGAGCCCTTCCTGCAACAGGCATTACCGGTGTCATAAGCCAGAATGAAAGAGCCGCCGCTTACCGGAACTATGTCGAACAGGGATTTGCGCGGCCGGAACTGATCGGAATGCATTATTTCCAATGGATCGACCAGCCATATTATGGCCGTTTCGATGGAGAAAACTATAATATTGGTGTGGTAACAATCCAGAATCTTCCTTACCCTGAACTTTCAGAGGCTATGAAACTGACAAACGGAAGGATTTATAAAGTAGGCAGCGGATTCGAAGCTCCCTTTAAAGCCAACATTACCACAATCCCGCCCATCCACTACTAGCTAAGGCAATTTGTAAGAAGTTGCAGGTTATTTAGTACTTGCAGTAGCGTGCTCACTAAAGTATATTTTAAGCTCTTCACCTTCGAGCCTAAAGTTATCAGCATTTTCAGGTTGGATTACATAGACCAGCTGATCAGGTTTTAATCCCTGCTCGATAACTATGTACTTTTCATTTGCATCGCCCGGAACCACAACCTGCCTTGTCTTATGCTTGGTATAGACAAATGGTATTCCGTCCGGTCCGGCGTGGATGCATTCTGTTGGGATATAAACAACGTCTTTAATTGTCTTTATGACTATCTTATTGCCGGTTGTCATTGAAGGACGCAAATCAGGATCAAATCCGTCGATCCTGATATTTACCTCGAATACTTTTGAATCGGAATTTGGTAGTTTCTCACCGATATTAGCGACGGTTGAGACTTTGCCCTTAAACGATTTATCGGGAAAAGCATCGACATTGATCTGGACTTCCTGACCGGGGACAACCCTTCTTATTTCGATCTCACTTACATAAGTTTTGGAGAGCATTACGGAAAGGTCAGGAAGTGTTGCCACAACGCGTTCAAAGGGATTGATCGAAGAACCTGTTTTAATTTTATTACCACGACGGTCTTTCTTGTAAACGACCATACCTGGTGCCGGAGCTTTGATAACAAAGCCTGCCAGGACTTCTTCCAGGCTCTGAACCCTTCTGTCAATCCGGTTATACCACATTGCCTGGTTAGCGATATCTCTTTTGGCCTTGGCAACCCTGAGTGCATATCCCCTTTGCTTTTGTTCGAGGACCCTTTTTTGCCTGTCGAGATCAATTTCTGCCTGCCTGATAGTAGTAGGAGGTTCGAATTTTGAGTTTTTCAAGGTTATTTCAGCCTCTTCAACTGTATGTCTCTGATTTTTTATCGCGTCCCTTAAACCTGTCAGTACCACTGCAGAATCAAGTTTCTTCATTTCCAGGTTTGTCAAGAAAGTTGACAATCTTTCACGCTCATCTTTCAATGTATTGTCAAGCTGGGTTTTATCGATGGTAGCAATATAATCTCCTTCCCGTACCTCGGTCCCTTCGGGAATCAAATCGGAGATTTTAAGCTCGGAGGCATGGAAGTCCCTGCCTACAGCTATTTCCGGAGCCTTGATATCCACAGAGTTCTCGGCTTCCAGTTCACCAGATGCTGAAATTGCAATTTCAAAATCACCCCTGACCGCTTCTGCAAATAAATTGTCATTTTCTTTTTTTGAGGCAAGCCTGTTAAAAGCAAACAGGCCTATGACCGCGACTGAAACTATGATAAGTGTTATTATAGTAGTTCTTTTCATTATTAATACATTGAGTTCCTGCTAATCAAACAATGAAATCACGACCGAAATTATGAAATAATAGTAGTCGACGCCCCTGATTTAAACTTATTTAACATATTTAACAAAAATTTAAATAGTTCAGAACCTTAACGTCTTCCGGAAGTATATCTGTAGATATATGTCAGTGAGATGCTTGGTAAGATAACCGGACCTTTCTGGCTGTTTGGAGCTCCATTATCCACGCTGCTGATCCTGTAAGTGTAATAGAACTGATAGATTATGCCCGCGTCAATTGCAAAAGCAACCTGCTTTGACAGATTTAATTCCTTGCCTACCCGGAAATTAATATAAAAGTGCATATCAGAGCGATTTTCTCCTCCTGAATGGAGCATATTTATACCCGACATTATATAATACTGACGTACTCGCGTGAAATCTGACTCTCCGGCGAAATGATAATATGAATTGGCTGAAACTGAGAGCAGTACGCTGCCAAAATCAGGAAACAACCCTGCGTTAACACCGAGCTGGAACTGGTTGAGGTTGTAACGAAGTCCTGCATTTACCAGTTCAGGAAGGCCCAATGAGACACTGAGGCTGGTTTTGCCTTGGCCTGAAACCGCTGAGGACAAACTGCCCAGAAGAAAAACATGGGCAATAATTGATCCTAAGGACTTCTTTAATATACGGGCACTTTTCATTTATTGAAGAATAACGGCACGACCTTCTCAATTACAACGACTGACTTACTTCGTTTATTACCTGTCACCGGCACTATTTCGATAAAGTCAAAAAAGTAGTATATTGTCTATTATTTAATATGTCCAATTTCAAATACCAATAAATATGAAAAAAATCAGCTTTTTATTTCTGACTTTAATTGTGATGATTTTCCAGCCTTTGTATTCTCAGAGACCCGATAAGGCAACCATGTCGAAAGGCATGAACTTCATTCAAACTCTTTCATATTCCGCCGAGGAAGACGCGACAATCCTGGAACTTTATAAGAATCTGCGTGTTGCAGATGTATCAGACGGACTTGATATGGCTGGTCTGCCAGGCACAGGACTTGTTGATCCGGCCATTCATGCCGACTGGGTTGACTTAAAGGACTTTAAGCATGTATTCAGGGGAATTGCAGTGACTGTTCGCTATGTTCCTACACAGCGTCCTGCTCTCCCTGCTCCGGGAGAAGAATTTGCCGCATGGGAAGGCAATTTTTACAATACAATATCCACAGAAGCTTTTACACAGCTGATAAGGCCGGGGACAGCAGTAATAATCGACGACGTAGAAGATAAAGATATCGGTTCAATAGGATCGAATAATATCCTGTCGTGGTTTAAACTCGGTGCTGCAGGCGTTGTTACGGATGCCGGAGCAAGGGACACTGATGAAGTTGGCCTTGAGGGTGTTCCGCTCTATATCCGTCATAAAGGACGCGGAATTCGCCCCGGAAGAAATGAAATTGAATCGGTTAACCGGCCGGTTTCGATTGGCGGAGTACTTGTTTGCCCCGGTGACGTTGTAGTCGCTGACGGCGATGGTGTAGTTGTTGTCCCCAGGGCAGTTGCCGAAAAGGTGGCAAAATTCGCTAATGAGATCCTGGTGAAAGACAAAGCAGGCCGGAAAAGTCTTTATGAAAGCCTTGGCCGGCCGCTTGATAAAACGGTAAAGTGATGTATTATTTATTAAGTACCATAGGCGATGTATTACTCTTTACGGAAAAGACCTCCGAGGAGTGATCCAAGCACACCTTTGCCTTTGGCTTGAGTGCCGCTTCCTTTAAGAAGAAATCCTGCGACGTCGTTAATAATACTGCCGTCGCCATCTGCATCGAGAAGCGAACCTATTCCTGATATGCCTGCCCCGCCTGCATCGCGCTTGCGCGACAGTGCACCAAGGAGTATAGGCGCCAGGGCCGGGATCATCTTCATTATCTTGGATGGATCTATGTTATGCGATTTACCAAGAACCTGTGCAGCCTGAACTCCTCCTCCCGTTCCAAGTAATCCTCCCAGGTTGGCATCGGCTGCAGGAGCAGATGCCCTTGATGAGATCAGGTCCCCGATGTTGCCTAAAACTGACTGATCGCCATATTTGTTCAGAATGTGGTCAACCCTTGCATCGCCACCCTGCTCATCTTTCTGCCTTTTCAGGCCACCGAGAATAAGCGGAGCTAACTGGGGGATCAGTTTTTGAACGGTTCCCTGGTCAACACCAAAATTTGAAGACATTTGTTTGGTCACTTCAGGACCATAACTTTTCATGAATTCGTCAATAAAGTTTGCCATGATAATGTGATTTAGAAAATCATGAAGGAATTTATTTCATTACCCGGTCATTGATATCAAAGATAAACAAGACCCGGGGATGTCGGCAGTACTTTTTATTACTTTTCTGCTGCTATGTCGATTATCTTAATTTCCGTCGGCTTCGATGTCATATCTGCTATTTTTGTTCCGAATTCCTTGAAGTAAGCGGTTGCAAAATGGGTATCTATCGCAGCCTGGTTCTTATATTTTTCTACAAAAATGAAATTGGTCTTTTCATAAGGATCCTGGTAAAGCATGTATCCCAGGCAACCCTCTTCCTTATTTGAATTCTCAATCATCATTTTTGCAGTTTCAATAAATTCATTTTCAAGCCCTGGTTTGATAAACACCCGTGCAGTTATCATTTTCTGAAAATCAGGAGCCTGGATGGAAGTGACGGCCTGAACTGCATCCGAAGACTTTGGACTATTGGAACAGGCAAATCCAAGTAAAATGGAAAAAAGGATCACGACTTTTATTTTCATAGTTTTAATAAGTGTTAGGTTATCTGTAAATATAGTAAATTCCCTTATTAGTATTAAGCCAAAATGATCTATCGGTTTCTTGATATCTTTTTTGTTATCTTTCATTCATTCCTGATACTTTTTAATCTGTTCGGGTGGATCTGGAAGAAAACCAGGTTTGCCAACCTTGTAACACTTATGCTCACGGGTGGATCATGGCTGTTCCTGGGTCTGATTGTCGGGACCCTGGGGTATTGTCCTCTCACAGACTGGCATTTCAGTGTCCTGAAAAAGCTTGGGGAGACCAATTTGCCCTACTCATATATAAAATACCTTGGCGACCGGCTTACGGGATTGAACCTTGATTCCACATTGGTGGATAAGATTACTTTGTATTCCTTCCTTGCAGCACTGGCAATAACTATTTACCTTAATATAAGGGATTTGAAGAAAGTTCATGGTTGGTAGCTCCGTAACACCATAAAATTAAAGTAACTGATTCTATTTATTAAATTAATTTTGACCCCCTTTCTTATTTCCCCCAAGGGGGAAATGATGATGTAGCTCCTTCCCCCGTGGGAGAAGGTAGGCAAAGGGATATATAAAATAAAAACAATAGCAAATCAAACAGTTTCAGTTTAAATGAGAATTGTTATAAAAATGCTGAAGTATTACATAGATAATGTCTTGCAGACAAAAAGCATTTGTAGCTTTTGGATTTTAAAAAATCGTAATTTTAAGTCAGGATTATAAAGATTTTGAATAGTCAGCCAGAATCACTTCACAATTAAGAATATAACAAATGGCATGTTAAAAAAAACAAAATAATGAAACCAATACTTGCATCTTTAATATCCTTGTTCCTCGTTCTTTGCCCCGGGAAGGTAGTTTCCCAGACAACACACCCTGAGCCTGAGACTCTTAAACCAGGTTCTAAAGCTCCTGATTTCAGTCTAAAAGGAGTTGACGGGAAAACATATAGTCTAAAGGATTTCAACAAAGCATCAGTGCTGGTGATCATCTTCAGCTGCAATCACTGCCCGACTGCCCAGGCCTATGAAGATCGCATTATTGACCTTTCAAAGGATTATAAACCAAAGGGAGTTGAAGTTGTTATGATTTCACCTAATAATACTGATGCTCTGAATTATTCCGAACTTGGTTATACAGATATGGGCGACAGTTTTGAAGAAATGAAGCAGCGTGCAGCTGACAAAAAATTCCCCTTTACTTATTTATACGATGGTGATGAACAGAAGACAGCCCTGGCATATGGCCCGATTGCTACACCTCATTGCTTTGTGTTTGACAGGGACCGCATCCTTCAATATGCCGGACGGGTCGATGGATCGGAGAAACCAGGTACAGGAAAGGGTGAAGATGTCAGAAACGCAATTGATGCTGTCCTGTCCGGTAATCCGGTAAGAAACCCGGTGACAAAAGTATTCGGATGCTCTGTCAAATGGTCATGGAAAAATGAATACACCAAAAAACTATATAAACAATGGGCTGAATTACCAGTCAATCTCGAAACCATTGATGCACATGGAATAAAAGATCTTATCAAAAACAACAATTCAGACAAACTGCGGCTTATTAACTTCTGGGCAACATGGTGCGGTCCCTGTATAACCGAGTTCCCTGATCTTGTCATTATTGACAGAATGTACCGCGGACGTCCATTTGAGTTTATAACGGTAAGCGCCGATAAGCAGGAAAAGAAGGAGGATGTTCTCAAATTCCTTAAGAAACAGGAGGCTTCCAATAAAAACTACATCTTTAACAAGGATGATGTTTATGAGCTGATCGAAGCTGTTGATCCTGACTGGCAGGGAGCCCTGCCTTTTACAATGCTGATTGAACCGGGAGGCAAGATAATTTTTAAGAAGCAGGATATGATTGAGCCGCTGGAGATGAAAAAGCTCATTGTTGACAACAAATACATCGGCAGGTATTATTAACGGAAGAAATAATATGAAAAAGAATTACAACAGGCGCAGCTTCGTTAAGACAGCCGCTTTAGGTGCCATAACCCTGGGCTGTGTCCCTTTGGCATTAAAACCGGTGGAAAAACCGGCATCATTTAATCCTGTCCGTCTTGGTGGTCCTGTCTTTGAAAAACTTACAGATCCCGTGGAATGGATTAAAGAGCTTAAATCATTGGGTTACAGCGCTGCTTATTGCCCTGTCCAGCCGGAGGCTTCAGGTGAAATGATCAAATCGGTCAGGAAGGAAGCCGAAAAGAACAACATCCTGATTGCAGAGGCAGGAGTGTGGAACAATATGCTTGACCCCGATGAATCGAAACGTAAGTCAGCCGTAGACAAGAATATTGCCATGCTTCAGCTTGCAGATGAGATAGGAGCAAGGTGCTGTGTAAATATTTCAGGAGCAAGGGGCGAAATATGGGATGGACCATACCAGGGAAACTATGCAAAGGAAACATTCGACCTTATCGTTGAAACAGTCAGGCAAATCATCGACCAGGTCAAACCAAAGAGTTCTTTTTATACTCTTGAGCCAATGCCATATATGCTGCCTGATTCTCCGGACAGTTATCTTGAACTGATCAAAGCTATTGACAGGAAGCAGTTTGCCGCACACCTCGATCCCGTGAATATGATCTCAAGCCCACAGAGGTATTTTAATAATGCTTCATTTATAAGAGAATGCTTTGCTAAACTGGGACCATATATTAAATCGGTTCATGCCAAGGACATTATCATAATGCCTGAACTTACGGTTCATCTTGAAGAGCGTCGGCCGGGTCTTGGTTCTCTTGATTATGCAGTATTACTGGAAGAAACAAGCAAATTAAAAGACATTCCATTTATGCTGGAACATCTCAAAAGCGCTGAGGAGTATAAACTGGCTGCGGAGTATGTGAGGCAGGTTGGAGGAAAAAACGGGATTTCATTTCTTTAACAGGTAATCAGGACTTTCTTCCCGAAACCCTGACATATGTTAAAGTCAGGGTTTCCCGGAATTTCTTATCCGGTTTGGTTGTCTAAAGTTAAAAGAGTTGACAACTGATATGAGTATAACATGAAAAAATTTGGAAAAATTTCAGGAATAGTGCTATTTATCTTAATTACCGGTAGCTTTGCTCTGGAAGCGCAGCGAGGAACAAGAGGAATGATGAGCGATTCTGTCAGGATGAACAGAATGAGAAGAAACTTTGAAATGAATCAGGACAAGGGGATGAGTTCCAGACCTGATTCTATGAGAATGAGAGGTATGAGGCCCGGCATGGGACCTTATAGAATGGATCGTATGCATCCGTATATGTTCCCGGGTCCGGGTTTTGGAATGAGAAGGTGGATGTGGTTAGACCCATGGGTAGGAAGAATGTGGAGAGGCTATGGACCAGGATTGGGTCAGATGCCTGGAAGGGGAATGTGGTATTTCCACGGAGATAGCGTTAGAGTCTGGCAGAACAGGACAGGTATGTGGATGTTTGGAAATATTCCGGGACTAACTGACAGACAAAAGAAGGATATTGAAGGGCTAAGACAGAAACAGCAGGATGAGATGAGGAAACTCAGGGATGAAATGATGGCAAAAATGAAAACTCTGAGGGAATCCAACCGGTATAACATAATGGACCTGCTCACTCCGGAACAGAAGAAGTGGCTTGAGGAAAATAGCAGTAAACCACCGGAAAGATAAGCACTTTTTTAACCACCCTGTCCCGACACTTCGGTCACGACGGGGTGGTTGACTTTATGACCAGCTCCATTTAGAAAATCTTTCTTATAAGGTAAATTATAAGTGTAATGACTACACTTATAATGATCATTGTCGTGATTGGAAAATAAAACCTGACATTTTCCTTTACAATTCTTATATCGCCCGGCAGATGCCCTAGCCAGCTTAATTTATCTCCTGCAAAATAAATTATTATCCCTGCTATGACCAGGATGATGCCCGCGAAAATCAGAATCTTGCCAGTTTGCTCCATTTTATGATGCATTCAGCCGCAAATTTACAAAGTGTGGTTTAAAATTTATCAGAAATACTTTAAATTTGAAGGCAGCCTTAAAAGATTAACTTAACCTATAGTGTACATGAAAAGGATACTTATTATCATTCTTCTCCCATTAATATGCATGATTTCAGCAGGTCAGGCTAACCAGCCTGATTTAAATTCCGGGATACTTCATGCAGGTTTTGCAAAGGCAGACATTACACCTTCTCTTCCGGTCAAATTATATGGCTATGCCTCAAGAAAGGCTTATTCCGAAGGAATCCATGATCCATTGTCAGTGAGGGTGGCAGCTTTCGAAAACAACGGGAATAAAATCATTCTGGTTTCCACTGATATTGGTTCATATGGCAGTGATGTATTTCCGGTTCTTCAGAAAAGCATTCTGGATAAATTCAAATTGAAGGAATCCGAACTATTCCTTACTACAATTCATTCCCATAGCTCTCCAATTCTTTCACTTGATGCCGGATCGGGAGATCCCAATAATATTGAATATACCAAAACGCTGGAGCAAAAACTCCTAATTGCAATCGGGGAGGCTTTGGGTGATATGAAACCAGTTCAGACAGGCACAGGTAAAGGTTATTCACCTGTTGGTGCAAACCGGCGTGAAATGAGACCTGACGGATCAATTACCCTTGGAAGAAATCCATATGGTCCAACTGATAAGGAAGTACTCGTCATGAAAATTGCAGCTGAGGATGGAACACCGGCTGGAGTACTTTTTGATTATGCCACTCATTCAACCTCCCTTGGTCCGCAAAATATGCAGGTCAGCGGTGATGTTCTTGGATTATCAGCTCAGTTTACGGAAAAGATCCTCGGCAAGGGGCTTATTACACCGGTTTTTGCCGGTGCGTCAGGTAATATTGACCCGTGGTACCGTGTCCTTCCTGAATTCAATACCGAGCCGGGCTGGATACCTGAACCTGTTTTGTTGGGGACACTGCTTGGAGAGGAAGTGATACATGTTTTCAGAAACATAGAGGAAGTTAATCCTGGCGGAAAGATCAGTACTGCCTTCGCCACCCTTGAGTGCCCACGCAAAAAAACTACCGAAAAAAGCAACACACTGGAACAGCCACAGCCTTCAACCGTACCTGTTAATATTACTGTCGCGAGAATCGGAGATGATGTGGCTTTTGTGGGATTTAATGTTGAGATGCTTACTGAAATTGGCATGGAAATAAAATCGGGATCTCCCTTCAGGAACACCTTCATAATAACTCATTGTAACGGTTACAGCGGCTATCTGCCTCCGGCTGAATTATATAAGGAGGGAGGATATGAGGTCACATCAACATGGTTTGAGATAGGATCTTCAGATCTTGTAGTTAAGAAAGTCCTCAGGATGCTGTATGATCTGAAATAATGTGGCCATATTCTGAACCCGTTGTGAGGGATGTTCTTGCAAGTCATCCAATCTGTAATGCTTCAATCCGTTTCCTGATCTCTGCTATTTTCTTTTCCTTCTCAAATGAGAATGTCCTTTGTTCCCTATCGGTAAATTCAAAAAGGATAAGTGATTTTCTTAAATATTCAAGGCTTCCGGCTTTGTTCCCCTGTGCCAGCTCAAGTTCAGCTTCCGCATTGAATAGCTCTGCCAGTATCTCGAGATGGCCACTGGAATAGTTATGCTCATGTAGAAGTGCATCAGTCAGCTTTTCCGGGGGAATATTCCTGAAGAAAGAAGAGTCTTCCCTCAGCATCTGACGATAAATGTCACCAAGTTCCTTTGAAGCACGGCTGAAGTCACCCTTTCTTATCAGTCCCATTATTCCTGCAACTAAATCGCCGATCATTTCTATCATTCGCAGGATGTAGTCCTTCTGGTACATACAACATATCTAAGTGTTACGAAGATATGAAAACGGCGCAATGACACAAAGTTATAATGGCAAGAATTTCGAATTAGTAACACCAGAAATCGCCCCTTTTTACGAAGCAGAGAGGAGTCGGAGGTAAGTTCATGAAATGAGCGTTTCTTTCAGTTTTAAGTTGAGACTGCTTTCGGGGACCAAAGAATATCACTACTTTTATAAACGAATTGACTTAATTCCCATTTTTATATCATTTGAAATACTTCATACCGTGACTAAAGAAATTTCATTAATGGAGCTTAACACCGAAGAGTTCATAACTGAAAAGGTGAATGAAATTGTTACCGCTGTAGGTAACGGAATAGCAATAAATGCCTTATCGGGAGGCGTGGATTCATCTGTTGTTACCATGCTGGGACACAGGGCGCTGGGCAAGAAACTCAGAACAGTTTTTATACAGAACGGCCTAATGCGCGAAGGCGAGCCCGAAATGGTAAAAGGTGTATTTCATAAATTGGGCATTGCAATCGAAATAATCGATGCACAAAAAGAATTTCTGACCGCACTCAAAGGAGTTACGGATCCGGAAAAAAAGCGTGAAGCGATTACCCAGACATTCTATAAAAAAGTTTTCGGACGGATTGTCAGAGAGAGCGAGGCAAAATTCCTGCTGCAGGGTACGATCCTGACAGACGTGGATGAAACAGTTGCCGGAATCAAACGACAGCATAATGTTTTTGCCCAGCTGGGAATAGACCCTCAGGAGGCGTTTGGTTACCAGATAATCGAACCGCTGATCCAGCTTCGCAAGGATGGAGTGAGAGTGGTGGGGAAAGCCCTCGGTCTTCCTGAAGAAGTTTTTACCAGGATACCTTTTCCGGGACCGGCTCTCGCGGCGCGGATCATTGGTGAAGTGACAGAAGAACGACTTCAAACGGTACGCAAAGCAACTGCAGTCACAGAAAGGATGCTAAGCGGTAAGGGTGCTTTCCAGTATATGGCAATCCTGCACGAGGACAGGGTAACAGGAATGAGGGAAGACAGGCGTGATTTTGGCCAGCAGATTGAGATCCGTTGCTGGGACAGCGTCGATGCCCGCACTGCAACACCTACAAAATTACCATTCGGAGT
>Ga0326726_10003773_pt1 | contig 13900 bp, 10 predicted proteins | sample MHFenrmetagenome_2_FD_207603 | JGI IMG/M metagenome (GOLD analysis project Ga0326726, IMG submission 207603) | Lab enriched peat soil microbial communities from Michigan Hollow, Ithaca, NY, United States - MHF15MN | ecosystem: Environmental > Terrestrial > Soil > Wetlands > Peat | place: USA... | reverse complement strand
TGCGAACTGATGCGCTCGGCGCGGCCCCTGCACCGGCGACATCACTAGCGGCCGGCTATCACTCGCGGGATGGCTCGACGACCGAGGAAATACGGATGCCACGCGTTGCCGAGAACCACGAGCAGTTTCTTAACCTCGCGAACGCCCTAGGGGTGGACGCAGCTACAGCGATCTGCTGAGCAGCTATCGGCTCGGCCCGCGACAGTCGGATTTTCTCCCCGCTCGGGTAACTGACCGCGAGGTCGGTTATCTCTAGTCAGCCGCGCTGGTGGGGCGTTGGCCCATTTCGATAACCTGGCCGGACGCTTCTGGCCGAAGCGTCCGCCTTACTTCGCACCGTGGGTGCGATCCATCGCAAGCGTTGAACTAGCCGGGATATTGCCCGCCGGAAAGGAAGGTGTTCAGGATGTTTCCCTTGGTCACGGGCAGCAGCAGGTAAGACGGGTAGTCCTCGTTGTGGAACACCGTCACCCGCGCTACTGCCGTGCGCGGCAGGCTTCCGGTTGCGGCGAGCTCAAGCGGATTTTTCGGCTCGTCGTCGACGCAGCGTATCTTGAGCGCGATCCTCGAACCAGCCTTGAACAAAACGCCGGTGGGAATCAGCTTGATGTCGAACTCGTAAATCTTGCCGGGCACGAGTGGCTCGGACCGGGCGTGGGTGTGTATCGGTTCCCAGGGCTTGGATTTCTCGAGGTCGAGTTCGCGGTGCGAGCCCTTCAGCCAGCCCTTGGTCAACTGATGCTCCTTGCCCTCCGGATCGATCTCGAGCAGGGTCACGATCCAGTTCACGTCGGTGTCCGTTGTGGCCGCGTAGAGTTTGAGCGCGATGGGGCCGATGATTTCCGTGTTCTCCACCAGGGGCGGCGTGGCGTACTTAACGTGGCCGCGCATCCAGGGCGACTCCTCGAAAGAGTCGCTCCCTTCGTAGCTCCAGTGTTCGTGCTCGTTCAGCAGCCCCTGCTCGTGAAGGTAGAAAGGCGTCCATTTGGTTTCCGGTAAGGGCCAGTCGTCGGCATTCTTCCACTCGTTGGTGCCCATGACGAAAACGCGCACCGGCGGCTCATCCATGATTCCGGTGTCCACACCCTTCACCCAGTAGTCGAACCAGCGGACTGCTTCGTGCTGCATCTGACCGAGGGGGCGATCCAGGTACATCGGCGAGCCGATGATCATCTTCTTCGGGACGTTCAGGTGTTCCCAGCTGCGGAACGCAGCCGGCGTGTGGATACCTATCATCCCCCAGCAGGACCCGATGTAGGCCGGGATCTTGATCTTGCCGTAATCGGCGGTCCGATCCTTCCAGTACTGGCCGTAATGCGGGTGCAGTACGAGATCGACGATGAACGGGTTGATCCCCTGTTCCGGGTTTTTCAGAACCGCGACGAGCTCCGGTACCGCTTTGATGTCCTCGTCCTCGAGCGCGCGCGCGATGGCCGCCCGGTAGCCCTCCTCGCCAAGTTCCTTCTTCGAGCAGTTCTCGGGCCTCACGTTGCCGTAGGTCAGCGAGGTGGCGCTCCATCCGATGGGCCACTTGTAGGTGAGTATGCCGCCGCGATAGCAGAAGTCCCGGTAGAAGTCGGTGGAGCCCCAGGGACAGAAAATCGTCTTCAGGTGCGGGGGATTCAGCTTGGCCGCAAGCAGCTGGATCCAGGAGAAGTACGAGACGCCGAACATGACCACGTTGCCGTCACACCAGGGCTGGCGCGCGATCCATTCGACCGTTTCATAGACGTCCTTCACTTCCTGGGGGCCGGAGAAATCCCACTTGCCCTCGGATTTGCCGGTGCCGCGCGCGTTGCAGACTAGGTGGGCGTAGCCGCGCCGCGCAAAGAAGATCGGGTCGCCGGCTTCGAGCGACGCGTTGGTTCGCTCCTGGCCTGGATGCCGCCACTGGGCCGTGGAAATGGCGGCAGGCTTGATGGGGCCGGTCTGGCCATCGGCGTGATAGCAGTGAAAGCCAAGGATGGCGGGGTACTTTCCCCCGCCGTCGGGCTTCCAGAGGTTGCCGCTCAATTTCACGCCGTCACTCATCGGAATCTTTACGTCGCGCTCGGCGACATAACCGTACTTGCGCGGCGAAGTCTTCCACTTGCGGCTGAACATCGCGCCCTTGTATTCCTCGAATGCCATCGAAGCCTCCTTGGTCACCAGGTCAGGCGGTGCGAGTCCCTATTTCTTCAGTCGCTGGTCAGGCGGAAGGCTGTACCTCCAGGACTTGTTGGCGACATCCACCTCGATCAGATGCGACGTGATGTAGCCGTCGCCCGAATCAAGAATGGTGATCTTGTTCAGACCGTCCCACTGCTTGGTCGTCGCTAGTCCTTCCTTGATTGCTTCGCGCGCTTTTTGGACGTTCGTCGTGCCGTCGATCTTGCGATCGCGCAGAATCCCGGCGAGCAGCATCAACGCGTCGCGAGCGAGCGTCGTATTGGCGACGTTGATCGGCTGCGGCTGCTTGGTCTTTTCCATGGCGAACTTCACGTAACGCGCCGCGAAGTCGTCGTGCCCCTTGATCTCGGGGGCGGACTCGTTGGTGTTGAATCCGATCGAATGCACGTTACGCCCTGCAGAGCCGACCGCCTGCGGGAAGGCGCCGGCCCAGATGAGGGCGTTGCCCAGGATGGGTTTGCTGAAGCCCTGCGCTTCCAGTTCCTTCACCAGCGCCAGCACGTTGGGCGAAAAGGCACTCACGAAAATCGCGTCGGGCGCGATGCCGCGGATCTTGATGGCTACGGGCGAGAAATCGGTCGTGCGGGTGTCGAACCCGACCTCCTCGACGACCTCGAAGCCGTTGGAGGGCGCCGCTTTTCTGAATTGTTCGATCCCCGAGGCGCCGGAGGCTTCCTTCAGATCGCCGGCGATGACGACTTTCTTCACGGCCGGAAATTTCTTCCGGAATTCGGCAACACCCTCCGGGATCATCAGATCGTCAGCAGGGTGAATCCGGAGTGCGTAGGGCCTTTTCGTGATTCCCGGTTTGAGCGCCGTCCAGTTCAGGGCCGGTGTGTTCATCGAATTCGCAAGTGGTGCGACCTGCTCCCAGGTAGTGCCCGCGATCGGGCCCAGCTCGGCAAATACGCCGTCCGAAACATGCCGTCGGAACAGCGTCACCGCCTGTTCAGCGCGCCCCTGATCGTCGTCGATAATCAGCTCGATGGGGCTGCCGTTCACTCCGCCGGCCTTGTTGATATCCTCCACGACCATGGCAAAGGTCGTGCGGTACATTTCCCCGTAAGCGGTCTGGAATCCCGACAAAGGAACGATCAAGCCGATCTTGATGGGCGGCTTGTCTGCCGCATGGGCTGTCAAGCCCGCCAGTGTCATGGCCGACAGTACGCCGGCAGCAAGGATTGCGCGTCTTGTATTCATGGTCTTACTCCTCCAATTGATGTTGAAACGCCAAGGTATTGGTTGAATAGCTCAGTATCGGCAAGCAGGGCCTTGCTGCTGCCCTCGTGCACGATGACCCCCTGCCTGAGCACGTAGGCGCGGTGCGCGAACCTGAGCGCCGCACGCACATTTTGTTCTACCAGCAATATCGTCATGCCTGTTGCCTGAAAGCCATGCAGGATCCTGTACGCCTCGCGCACCATGATAGGGGAGAGCCCGAGCGAAGGCTCATCGAGCAGCAGAATTCGCGGCGGGCTGACCATCGCGCGCGCCAGCGCCAGCATCTGCTGCTCGCCGCCGGACATGCTCCCCGCGCGCTGACTGCGCCGCTCATTGAGCCGCGGAAAGTGGTCGAAAACCTGCTGCGCGGCCGCGCCGAAGTCCTTGTCCCTCGGCTGGGCGTTGAACGCTAGGCGCAGGTTCTCCATCACCGTCAGCGTGCCGATGACACCGCGGCCCTCGGGGATGTGCAGTATGCCGTCCCGCACGAGTGCGTGCGTCGCCCGGCCCGCCGTGGAGCGTCCCATGTAGAGGACGCGCCCACCGGAGGCGGGAATCATGTTGCACACCGCCCGAAGCAAGGTTGTCTTGCCGGCTCCGTTCGCGCCGACCACGGCCACTGTTTCACCCTGGCGCACTTCGATGCGGCAACCCCGTACCGCCTGGATCGTTCCATAGGCGACGTGAAGGTTCTCGACCGCGAGCACCGGCGTGTCAGGGCTCGTCATCGTCGACTCCCAGGTAGGCTTCGATGACGCGCGGGTCGGCGAGCACCTCCAGCGGATTGCCTTCCGTGATCGTTCGGCCGGATTCCATGACCAGGAGTCGGTCGGACAGATCGCGGATGAACCCGACGTCGTGCTCGATGATGACGATCGCGTCCACGGCCTGTCGCGCCGCGCGAATCACGTCGGCGAGTTCGGAGGTTTCGCGCTCGTTCATGCCGGCGGCCGGCTCGTCGAGAAACAGCAGCCGTGGTTCCCCCGAAAGGGCGCGGGCGATCTCCAGCCGCCGCGCCTCGCCGTAGGAAAGCGAGCTGGCAAGATAGTCGGCCTTGTCCGTGAGGTTGACGCGCTCGAGCATCGACCTCGCGATGGAGATATCGCGGTCGCGGCCGCCTGCGAAAATCGAGCGGAAGGGGCGCAACAGATGGCGTTTGCTGGCGACGAGCACGTTCTCGAGCACCGTCATGCGCCTGAACAGCCGGATATTCTGGTAAGAACGCGCAATGCCCAGCCTTCCGAGTTCGTGGCTGGGTAGATTGGTGATATCGCGGCCAGCAAAGCGGATGAATCCGGAATTGGCGCGATAAATCCCGGTCACGACGTTGATCAGCACCGATTTGCCCGCGCCGTTGGGCCCGATCAATCCGAGGACTTGGCGGGGCCGGATCTCGAAGGACACGGAGTCCAGTGCCACGAGTCCCCCGAAGCGCTTGCTCACGGCTTCGACGGCCAGAATGGGCTGGTCCATGCTCACCACTGCTCCGGAGTAGCAACGTTGCGTGCCGCGTCGTGGCGAGAGGGACGCGATCTTCCCCGCAAACGCACCGTGGGGATGCGAAACGCAAGCAGGCCGTCCGGGCGCAGCAGCAGCAGGGCAATGATGGTCAGCCCGAACACCGTCGGGCGCCATTGCGCCACGCCGCGCACGAGCTCGGGCAGCAAAGTCATGATGGCCGCACCGAGCGCTGATCCCCAGAGGTTGTTGGTGCCGCCCAGCACCACGTAGAGGACGATATATACCGAGACCAGAATACCGAAGCCGTCGGGCGTGACATGAAGCATGTAATGGGCGTAGAAACTTCCGGCGACGGCGGCGAGACCCGCGCCGATCCCGAAGCAAGTGAGCTTCACGTGCACGACATTGATGCCGAGCGAGCGCGCCGCCAGTTCGTCCTCGCGCACGGCGTCGAGGATGCGCTGCAACGGCGAGCGCGAAACTACCCAGAGCGCAGCCCCGACGGCGATGACCAGCGCCACGATGTGCCAGGGGTTCCCGCCCGACATGCCGCCGAATCCTTGGACGCCCCCGACGTACGCTATGGATTCAACGACGCCGCGCACTGAAACGGCGATGCCGACCGTGACGAGGATGAGGTAGATCCCGCGCGTGCGCAGAGCCGGAAACCCGACCAGGACGCCGAACAGAAACGTCGCCGCGCCGGCAAGCGGTGCCGCCACGAGCAGCGGGACCCCGAACTTGACCGTCAGGACGCCCGAGACGTAAGCCCCGATCAGCATGAAGGCCCCGTTGGCGAACGAGAGGCTGCCCGACATCAGGATGATGTAGACGCTCCAGGCGAGAAGGATGTTCACGCCGGTGAACATGACGTAGTCCTGAATCATGCCCGGGTGTCCTTGGCGCCCGCCGCGCCGAAAAGGCCCTGTGGCCGGACGAGCAGCACGAAAATCATGAACAGCCAGACCGCCACGTCGGCGAGTTGTCCAAGCGCCCACTGAAAAGCGAGCGCTTCCAGCACGCCCACGAGCAGGCCGCCCAGGAAGGCGCCGCGCAGGTCGCCCATGCCGCCGATCGCCATGATGGCGAGCGCCTTCAGTCCGAAGCTGAATCCAGTTTCCGTATTCGCGTAGCCGGTGCGTATCGCGAGCGCCATCCCGGCCACGCCCGCGAGTGCAGAGGCGATGAAGAACACCAGCTGCGTGACGCGCGTGACGTTCACCCCGTAGAGCGCAGCGTCCGCAGCGGATTCGGCGACGGCGCGGATGCTTCGTCCCAACCCTGTGCGCACCACCACCAGGTGTAGCACGAGCACCAGCGCGAGGGACAGTGCGAGGATAGCAAGTTTCACCAGGACGATGCGGATGCCGAGGATCTCGATGCTCGCGATGCGCATTTCATCGGGCAGGGCAATCGCCACGGCTTCGGTGCCCCAGATCTTCTGCGCCAGATCGATCATGACCAGGCCGATGGCGAACGAGCTGAGCGCGGCGGTGATGTGAGCGTCGCGCGAACGGAATTTCCGGAAGCCGACGACTTCGACGATCAGCCCAAGGAGCCCGGAAATGCCCCCCGTGACGAGGAAAGCCACTGGCAGGGGCGCGCCGAGCGCGACGCTTGCCACGGCAAGGAATCCGCCCAGCATGAAGATTTCGCTGTGGGCGAAGTTGAGCTTGTCTAGGACGCCGAACACCAGCGTGTAGCCCTGGGCGATCAGGGCATACATGCTACCCAGGACAATTCCGTTGATGATTTGCTCGAGCAGCACCTCTCCAGCTCCTCCTCCGGCCTTGCACCGCCGGGAGCCTTCTTATGGGCGCCGCACTGGCGATCCAACAATTTGTGCGCTAGTGTGCCAGCACGCCGCCTGCCGTGGAAGCGTTTGTAACAAACATCAGGCCGAATCGCGGTGAAGTCAATGCAATGCGCGTTTCAATCTTGAATGCAAATGAATTATGACGTATTCCTAGCGGCGACTTGGGATTAGGGAGAACGCATGTTAGGTACGCTGCGTGACAATTTCGTCGGCAATGTATCCCGCGGGCCCGACGGGGCCGCGATCATTGGTCCTGATCGCACCTACACGTTTGGCGAGCTGAATGCGAGCGTCAACCGCCTGGCCAATATGCTGGCCCGCCATCGTGTCGGCAAGGGCGACGTGGTCGGGCTGCTTCTGTACAACTGCGCGGAATTCGCCATCGGTTTCCTCGCCTGCCAGAAACTCGGCGCGATTTCCTCCTGCCTGAACTACCGGCTGTCGGCCGCATCGATCGGCTACGCCGTGCGCCAGGAGAACCAGAAGGCGATGCTGTTCAACGCAGAACTCTCGGCTACCGCGGTGGAACTGATGAAGACCGCGGCGGGGCCATGCCGCTTCATCTGCGTCGGCGGACCTGTACCCGCGGGGGCGGTGAGCTTTGACGAGTGCGCGGTATTTCCGGCAACCGAGCCGGCGTGGACCGACATCAAGGGAACGGACCTGTGCAATGTCATCCACACCTCCGGAACCACCGGCCGACCCAAAGGTGCCGCATTCACGAACGAGACGCAGATCCTCACCGCCATTCAGTACTGTTTGGAAATGGGACTCGATCGCGGCCACATTGGCATGAGCCTCGCGCCCGTCGTTATCGGCGCGGCGACCAATTTCTTCGTGGCCTATGTCTTCATCGGTGCTGCGCAGGTGATGATCGGCGAATACGAGGCGCAGAAGGCCCTCAGGCTGGTGGCAAAGCACAGGGTCACCGAGTCGTTCGCTGTGCCGACGCAGATGTATCAGCTCGCGGAAGTGAAGCAGCAGATGGGCGACATCGACGTGTCATCGTTGCGGCTTTTCCGCAGCGGGGGCTCGGCCCTGCCCAAGACCCTGCTGCACCGCGTGCGCAACTCCCTGGGGTGTGAGGTGCTCAATACCTATGGCACGACCGAGAGCTGCACCGCCATCACCAATTGCCACACCGGCATGGAGCCCGAGGCCAAATGGGAGAGCATCGGCAAGCCGTCCTATTTCCAGGAAGTGCGTGTCATCGATGCCAGGGAAGGGCTGCAGACGCCGCCCGATGCGCTTGTCGCGATTCCCGGTGAGGGCCAACTGATCAACCGCGGACCGCAGTCGGTGAGCGAGTACTACTGCACGCCTTCGGAGAGCCTCCGCGGGCGCGATGGCTGGCAGTATGCGCGCGATATCGTCCGGGTCGACAGCGAAGGCTACCTCTATCCCGTGGACAGGATCGACAACGTGATCATCAGCGGAGGTGAGAATATATATCCGCAGGAGGTCGAGTTCTTCCTGTCCAAGCATCCCCTCATCGCCGACGTCGCGGTATGCGGCGTGCCGGATGAAAAATGGGGTCAGATCGTAAAGGCGCTGGTGGTGCGCCGCAAGCCGGAGCTCACTGCCGAGGAAATCGACCGCTACTGCCTAGATAGCAATGAACTGCCGCGCTACAAGCGGCCCAAGGTGATCCAGTTCGTCGACGCATTGCCCCGCAACGTGCTGGGCAAGATCGACAGAACGGCGCTGCGCTGACTGATTCGATCGAAGCAAACCGCATGACCAAAGCACCATTCAACATGATCTTTCGCAACGGCGTGCCTCCCGCGAAGCACAAGTACCCGGGCCTGAAGCATCGCGTGAGCCGCGCCGATGGCATGCTGGTGGAGCGCGATGTGGCGGTGCCCATGCGGGATGGGGTAAGGCTCTACGCCGACATTCACCGCCCGCTCGGGCGGCAGAAGGTTCCAGCGATCATTGCGTGGAGCCCCTACGGGAAGCACAGGCCTTTCCAGTACGAGTATTTCCTCAAGTTTGCCGGTGTCGACCGGAAGTGGATTTCAAAGTACACCATGTTCGAGGGTCCCGATCCGGTCTACTGGACCCGCAAAGGCTACGCGATCATCCACGTCGATATTCGCGGGGTATGGGGTTCGGAAGGCGACGCAGCCTTCTGGTGCCACGACGAAGGCAGGGACGGCTACGACTTCATCGAGTGGGTGGCTGCGCAGGACTGGTGTACCGGCAGGACCGGCATGACGGGGGTTTCCTACCTCGCGATATCGCAGTGGCAAATCGCGGCCGCGCGGCCGCCTCATCTGGCCGCCATCAATCCCTGGGAAGGTCTGAGCGACATGTACCGGGAATTCTCTTTTCATGGCGGCATACCGGAAACTGCGTTTTCTCCCATCTGGCAAAAGTCGATTTCCTATTCGCTGAAACGGGTCGAAGACGTGCTGGCCATGATGAAGGACCACCCCCTTTTCGACGCCTACTGGGCGACCAAGGTGGCGGATCTTGCGAAAATCGACATCCCCGCCTACGTGGTGGCGGGATGGGGCGATCAGGGGCTACACCTGCGCGGGACGCTCGAGGCATACAACCGCATCCGCTCGAAAGACAAGTGGCTCGAAATTCACGGTCGCAAGAAATGGCAGTATTTCCATCAGCCTGACAGCGTCGAGAAGCAGAGGGCATTCTTCGATCATTTTCTGAAGGGGATGGACAACCAGGTGGCGCGTTGGCCGCGGGTCCGGCTGGAAGTGCGCGACGCGTACTACCAGGGAAGATTCCGGAACGAAACGGAATGGCCGCTGGCGCGGACGCAGTACCGCAAGTTGTTCCTGGACGCGCGCAGTGGGTCATTGGAGGCAGCCCCGGTTCGCGCCCGATCGCAGGCACGGTATGAAGCGCCAGGGGATGAGACCCGCTCGCCGGCCGCCTATCGGCAGGAGCGCGCCCAATTCGATTACGTGTTCCGGGAGGACACCGAGCTGACGGGGCACATGAAGCTTCGGCTCTGGGTGGAGGCGATCGGTGCCGACGACATGGATCTGTTCATTGCAATCCAGAAATTCGATCGGCGCGGCATTTACGTACCCTTCGCCGCCTTCAGCGCTCTCGAAGACGGACCGGTTGCGCTCGGCTGGTTGCGCGCTTCCCACCGCGAACTCGACAAGAAGCACTCAACGGAGTATCGGCCCTGGCTTATGCATAAGCGCCAGCTGAAACTCCGGCCCGGTGTGCCAGTGCAGGTGGAGATCGAGATCTGGCCTTCAGGCACCCGCTTCGCCAAAGGCGAGACGCTGCGCGTGGTGGTGCAGGGAAGCGATATCTACCAATACGCCCACTGGGTGGTGCGGGCGGGGCACCCCAAGACGATCAACGCTGGAACGCACATCATTTATACGGGAGGTGTATTCGATTCTCATTTGCTCATCCCGTTTGTCCCGCGCAGGTAATAGTCCGGTGCCCAGCTTGGCGTGTAGTCGGTAGCACTTCGTCCGATCCCATTGGTGTGCATCTGCGCGCAGGGCGTGCGGCGTTGACAGAGAGTCTCGTGCCAGTGGTTCGAGTACGGCCTTCTTCAGGGCAAGACATGGCACAGCGGATGAGGACGCACAAGAGAAAGAAGCCTATCAGCGTCCGCTATTGGCCGGAACCAGCCGTTGGCCAACGTCAGCTTGCGACCCAAAGCGGACGTTCCCAACGCATCGTCCCTACGCTCGTTCGCAGATCGCGCTAGCCTTCGGACTACGCGGGGGATCGTACGGTCTTCAAGTCACGAGCACGTAACAAATAGCGGTAGCGTTCTCGTCCAGTGCTGTCCCGGCGCTTGGGGAGTATGTCTACGCCAAGCCCAACAAACTCCCGGCATTTGGAATTCCCCGCAACTTCATAAGCTTGCCAAGAGCGAGATCGCGATCTCTTTGAGTTAGATCAAATCCCGCTGCTGCAAAGCCACTAGATTACATGAATCGCTGGAAGCAGCTGGCACGCGGAGCATCAATGCTCGGCACAAAGAAAGGCCCACAGTTCGAGATCGTGGCGCGAGAGGACTTCTCGGATGTGACGTTCCTGCTGGAAATCCGCCATCCGCTGATGGCGAAGGCCGCGAAGCCGGGCCAGTTCGTCATCGTCATGTCCCACGCGGAGGGCGAGCGCATCCCGCTTACCATCGCCGATTTCGACCGTGGCAAAGGCACGGTCACGCTCGTCATCCAGGCGGTCGGCAAGACCACCCGGGAAATGCAGCAGATGTGCCAGGTCGGCACTTCGCTTCACGCGCTGGTCGGACCGATGGGCGTCCCGAGCCAGGCCAGCGGCGTAAAGAAAGTCGTTTGCGTGGGCGGGGGCCTCGGCGTGGCGCCGGTATTTCCCCAGGCGCGCGGCTTCAAGGAGGCCGGCGCGTACGTGATCGGCGTGATCGGCTTCCGCACGTGGAAACTGATTTTCTGGGAGGACAAGTTCCGCAACTGCTGCAACGAGCTGATCGTGTGCACCGACGACGGATCGGTAGGCGTGAGGGGCCCGGTGACCGAAGGCATCAAGCGCGCGATCGCCAGTCATCCGGACATCGGCGAGGTGATCGCCATCGGGCCGCCAGTGATGATGAAGGCGTGCGCCGAGGCGACGCGCCCCCACAAGATCAAGACGGTCGTCAGCCTCAACCCGGTGATGGTGGATGGCACCGGAATGTGCGGCGGCTGCCGCGTGCGGATCGGCGGGGAGGTGAAGTTCGCCTGCGTCGACGGCCCCGATTTCGACGGCCATCAAGTCGATTTCGAGGATCTCACGACGCGGCTCAAACGCTTCGCGGCCGAGGAAAAATCGGCTCTCGAACGCTGGTCGGAAAGCTGCCGGATGAAAATCCCGCCCAAAAGTGCCACCGGCGATACGCTCGATCTGCCCGACCCGTTCGAAGAGGTGCGAGGAGGCTAGGATGGCAAAGAAACGCACCATACGGTCGATACCGCAGGAACGCACGCGTGCGCGCGAGCAGGATCCGCGCGAGCGCGCGAAGAATTTCGCCGAAGTGACCTGCGTCTTCAGCGTCGAAGACGCGCTGCGGGAATCTGAACGCTGCCTGTTTTGCCCGGACCCGGCGTGCGTCGAGGGGTGCCCGGTCAGCATCGACATCCCCGGTTTCATCCGCAAGATCGGAGAGAAGAACTTCCGCGGCGCCTACGACGTCATCACCGACGCCAACCTTCTCGCCTCCGTCTGCGGCCGCGTCTGCCCCCAGGAAACGCAGTGCGAGGGCCCATGCCCTGTTGGGGAGAACCTCGAGCCGGTGGCGATCGGCCGACTCGAGCGCTTCGTCGGCGATATGGCGATCAAGGAGGGCTGGACCAACGTCCCGTACATCGAGCCGAACGGCTTGCGGGTCGGGATCGTCGGTTCGGGCCCGGCCGGGATGGCGTGCGCGGCCGACATGGCCAAAGCCGGCTGCGAGGTCACGGTGTTCGAGGCCTTTCACGTGCCCGGGGGAGTGCTGCGCTACGGTATTCCCGATTTCCGTCTGCCCAACGCGGTGGTCGATGCCGAAATCGAAAACCTGAGAAAGCTCGGGGTGAGATTCGAGTGCAACACCCTGGTCGGGCGCCTGTTCACGATCGAGCAGATGATCGGCGAGATGGGGTTCGATGCCGTCTTCATCGGCACCGGAGCGGGCTACCCGCGATTCATGGGCATCCCGGGGGATTCGCTCAACAACGTGCTGTCGGCAAACGAGCTGCTCACCCGCTGCAACATGATGCGCGCCCGCGATCCGGGGCATGACACACCGCTGCCCCTCGGTCAGCGCGTGGCGGTGATCGGGGCCGGAAACACGGCGATGGACGCGATGCGCGTGTGCAAGCGGCTCGGCTCCGAGAAGGTCTATTGCATCTATCGCCGCACAAAGGCCGAGAGCCCGGCGCGGGTGGAGGAAGTACACCACGCGGAAGAGGAAGGCATCGAATTCCACTGGCTCACCAATCCGATCGAGATCCTGGACGACGGCAAGGGCAACGTGCGCGGGATGCGCTGCATCCGCATGGAGCTCGGCGAGCCGGACGAATCCGGGCGGCGCGGTCCCGTGCCGATCCCCGGGAGCGAGTTCGAATTCGAGACGGACACGGTGGTGATCGCCATCGGTACCCACGCCAATCCGATCATCGGCCAGACCTCGAAGCTGAAATTGAACCGCCGCGGCTACATCGATGTGGACGGAACCCTCGCGACCTCGGGGGCCGGGGTCTTCGCGGGCGGCGACATCGTGACCGGCGCCGCCACCGTGATCGAGGCGATGGGCGCCGGGCGTAAGGCCGCGCGCAGCATGAAGGCCTGGCTCGGAATCAGGGATACGGACACGGTGTACCTGCCGGAGCGCGCGGGCAGTGAAGGCACCCTCTTCGGCATCGACATCGCCGAGAAAACCTTTGCGCGCGTGCACCTCGCCTGAGCGGGCGGCGGCTTGCGGAGACCCAAGCACGATCATCACACATGAACGATACGACCACACTGGAGCACGCTGGGAAAACCGGGCCCGCCGGCCGCCCCGGCGGCGCGAAGCCGGCCGTCACGCTCGCCGAGCACGTCATCGAGATCGTCAGCGATTCGGGCGAGGGCGCGCAGCGCTGCGGGCAGTCCTTTGGCGCGATCGCCGCGCGCATGGGAAACGGGATCTGGACCGTCGAGATCATACCCGCCGAGATCCAGCCGCCCGCGCGCAGCATCGCCGGCGCGAGCGGCAACCGGGTCCGCATCGGTTCGCGCCGCGTCACTAACGGTGGGAACGAGGCCGACCTGGTGGTCGCCTTCAATGAGCAGGTGCTGCTCGGGCGCGTGCGTGACCGCGAGTTGAAGCCCGGCTGCCTCATTCTGCTCGAGAGCATGTGGCGCGACCACCCGGACGCGAAGATCGCCGCGGCCTATCGCGAAACCTTCGATCAGCTGGTCAAGGAGGGCTACGACGTGCGCGAGATCCCGATGGAGCGCGAGTGCAAGGCGCTCATCTCCGATCCGCGCCGCGGCAAGAACATGTTCGTGCTCGGGATGCTCTGCAATATCTACAGCCTCGACTTGCAGCTCGCCCGCGACCAGGTGGCCTTCATCTTCGGGAAGAAGGAAGAGAAGGTGATCAAGTCCAACGTGGCGTTGCTCGAAGCCGGCTACCAGTGGGCCGAATCCCACCTCGATTTCAAGTACCGCATCCCCGCGACCCGCGCGAAGGAGGCGCAGATCGTGGTGAACGGCAACACCGCGCTCGCCCTCGGGGTCCTCGCTTCGGGG
>Ga0326726_10003772_pt1 | contig 13900 bp, 16 predicted proteins | sample MHFenrmetagenome_2_FD_207603 | JGI IMG/M metagenome (GOLD analysis project Ga0326726, IMG submission 207603) | Lab enriched peat soil microbial communities from Michigan Hollow, Ithaca, NY, United States - MHF15MN | ecosystem: Environmental > Terrestrial > Soil > Wetlands > Peat | place: USA... | reverse complement strand
CAATATCGAGCCGATCCTCACTATCGCGCTCGGCGTCATGGTACTGATCCTCGCGCTGGGTGTGCTGCTGCCGATCTGGAACCTGGGCAGCGTGTTGCTGAAGAAGTGATCCCCGCAAGCCGCCCGCGCAACTACCTGCAATCGGCGCTGTACGTCGCGATCGCCGGCGTGATCGCGACGATGCTCGTGGAAAGGCTGCTCACCTACGCCGAGATCGCCGAACAGGCCTCTATGCAAGCAACAGTAAGCCAGCTCAATACGGCGCTCTATGCGCGCCTGGCGTACCTCGCACTGCGGGGCGAGTACGAGGCGATCGAGGCAATGCGTGGCACAAGCCCCTTCGCGAGCGCGGATGTGCGGTCTGCGGCTTATCTGGGGGAAGTAGACGATATGCCGCGTGATGCCAAGCGCGGCACGTGGTATTTCGACCGGAGAACGCGCGAGCTAGTCTATTTGCCGCGCTTCAAGCGGCATCTCGAAAGCGTCGATGACAGGCAGGCGTTGGGTGCCGCGCGTTTTGTCATCGAGCTGCGAAAGTCGTCCAAATATGCCTACACGGGAGCAGCCTTGCGGCCCACTGGCGCCTGGCGGTGGGAACCAGAACTGTGAACAGATTCACACGAATTCTGAGGTCTTTGACGGAACTGATTGACCCACATTGACAAAGGCCGGTTGCGGAGTGTGAAAACGGCAGGTACAGTAGCGGACGAAGGGATATGCAAGGAAGGCTGACCCAGGGCTCGATGCGAGCCCGGCCCAACCGACGAATTCGCGAAGGAAGGATCTGACATGCGCAAGGGGATACAAGCTGGCTTCACGCTCATCGAACTGGTGGTGGTGATCGTAATCCTCGGCATCCTGGCCGCGATCGCGGTGCCGCAGTTCACGAACGTGGCGAACGACGCAAGGATCGCCGTTGCCCAGTCGGCCTGCGGTTCGCTGCAGTCGTCCGCGGTGCTGCTGTTCGCGTCGAACAAGGCACCGACCAACATCGCTAACATCACAAACAATGTGATTACCAACGCCACGGTCACGTTCAACCCCGTGAGCTGCGCCGCTACGACTGTGACTGCTGTTCAAGGTGTGGTGCTCGGCGCCCCCATTGCCTGCGGACAGATTCCATCAGGTCTATGCATCTGAAGATGCGGGTACGCCGTTGCGTTCGGCTGTATCCGGCGAGCGAATAGCGCCGAGCGGCGCCATCGCGAGGATAACGAAGGGGGGCCTGGCGGCCCCCCTTTTCTTTGCGTCGCTTGTCCTCGCTTGCGCAGGCTCGCGCTACGGCTACGTGACGCTTTGGGCATCGTCGGCGTTGGCAATACTGGGGGCAGGGTGGGCAGGTGCTGCGCGCGCAAGTACGTATTCGCGCATCGCCGCGTCGCTCATGGTCTTTCCTCTGTGGGTGGTATGCCACACACTGCTCATCAGCACGGCCTACACGCCTGCAGGCTTATTCCATCCGGTGCTCCTGCTCGCCGGGTTCGCCGCGTTCCGGCGATTCGATGCCCTGGCCGAACGGCGCGCAGCGCTTGCGGCGCTTGCGTTTGGCGGGATCCTGGCGGCGTGGGGCCTGGTCCAGGTTGGCCCGATGAGTCTCGCACGCGCGCATGCCTTGTTCGAGACGCCGGCAACCTACGCGACGGTCATCAACCTTCTGTTGGTTCCTGTGTTGGGGCTCATGCTGGCCGGGCAACGCGGCATTGCGGTGCTGGTTGTTGGCCTCGCGCTCGCAGCGGCGCTGTTCGCCGCCGATAGCCGGGGCGGCTTCGTTGCACTGGCAGCCGGGATGGGGACGACCATGGTGTTGACCGCGCGGGGCGGAGTGCTGTGTCGAACGGGGGTAATCACAGTACTCGGCTTGATTGCGGCAGGCTGGGTATTGGCGGCAGGGCTGCGGGCCGTGCCCTTCGGCGTCGGCATGCGCGAAGCGTTGCCGGGCGCAGAGGCGCGGGCCGAATCTTCGCTGTCGCGCCTCGAGTTGTACGAATTGTCAGCGCGCGCTTGGTTGGAGCGGCCAATCGCCGGCACCGGGTACCTGACGTTCCGCTATACGCTCGAGCGCGGCCGGGCAAGCGTGCCCAGTTACGGAGAGTCGTCCGAGACCTGGTTCGTGCACAACGACTACCTGCAAGCGCTGCAGGAACTTGGGCTGGTTGGCCTGGCGGGGCTCCTATCGCTGGCGTGGCTGCCTGTGCTGATTGCATATCGACGGATGCCCGCGCTGCCGCCTGCCGACCGCGCGGCCGCGCAGGCGGCCGCTTCGGCTCTGGCAGCGACGGCGTGCCACGCGCTGGTGGATTTCCCGTACCACGTACCCGCCTGCCTGCTTCTGTGCGGCGCGCTGTTGGGTTCGCTGGATCGCCGCATTTCCGGCTCTGCTGCTGCGGCCTCGCGGCCTGAAGAGGTTGCGCCCGCGCGCCGCGCGGCGCGTACGGCTTGCGTGGTCCTCGCGGGCGTCTTGTTTCTTCGTCCTGTATTCGCCGAGGTCTCTGCCGAATGGGGCTTGCGCCTCTTCGCCGACCGCCAAACCCATTCGGCGGCCTACTGGCTGGAGGCGGCGCGGCGCGTCGAGCCCGCAGACTGGCGCTACCACTGGTACGCGGGGCAGTTCTGGGACGACATTGCCACGACGACAGCGAGCGGTGATGCCGCGCGGCTTGCGAGCGCCGCGTTTGCCGCGGGATTCGAGGCCAATCCGCTCGAAGTCCGCAGCCTGCTGGGATTGATATCCTTGTACCGTCGGCAGGGCGAGCGGCTGGGCGCGCCGGCCGAGTCCACGGCGCGAGCCGCATGGGTGGCGCAGGCGGAAACGCTTGCGCCTTTCAACGCAGCCGTGCGCCGGGAGCGTGAGTTGCTCGAGGCGACGAAGTGAAGGCCCGTCTCGCGCGCGGCTACTCGCTGGCCGAGGTCGTGATCGTGATCGTGATCACAGGGATCCTCGCCGCGATCTTGATTCCGCAATTCAGCCAGCCGGCGATCGATGCGGCTTGGTACCACGAACAGGTACGCTCGGCCGTTCGCCATGCGCAGCGAACCGCGGTGGCGCAGCGTCGCCCGGTGTTCGTGGTGGTAGAGGCAGGTCCCAAGCTGTCGCTGTGTTACGCGGCCGCCTGCGGCGCCGGCACTCGTCTCACGCAGCCGGGCTCCACCAATACCTTCGAGCTGCCCGCGCCTTCCGGTGTCGCGCTCGGCATCTCGACCAGCCCGCTATCGTTCAATGGCCTCGGGCAGCCGAGCAGCGGCGCAACTGTTACGGTGGGCGGCCGGACGATCACCATCCAGGCCGAGACTGGTTATGTGCAATAGCCGGCAGCGCGGCTTCTCGCTTGTCGAAGCGGTGATCTTCATCGTGGTGTTGGGGATCGGCATCGCCGGGATGGCCGTGCTCTACAACCAGTTGACGCTCGCGAGCGTGGATCCGCTCATCCGCAAGCAGGCGCTGGCGATCGCCAATTCCCTGATGGAGGAAATCCAGCTTCGGCCGTTCACCTACTGCGACCCGGACGATCCACTGGTGTTCACGGAAACGGTCCCGACCGGCTGCTCGTCGGCGGGCAACCGCGAATCGGCAGTCCTCGGTCCTGAGGCCGGCGAGACCCGCTATGCCAACCCTCAGTTCGACAACGTCAGTGACTACAACGGGCTTTCTATGTTGGCGGGAATCCTCGACGTCAATGGCAACCCAGTTGCCGGCCTTGGCGGTTACACAGCGAGGGTCGCAATCCAGAACGCCGGCGGAGACTTTCCATCGGCGATACCCGCTGACGCGGCGCTTCGCATCACCGTGACCGTCACGGGCCCGGCCAACGTCAGCGTCGTCTTGCAGGGATACCGGCTGCGCTATGCGCCCAATTCGCCCTGAACGTGGCGTGACATTGGTCGAGCTGGTGGTGACGATCGTCGTCATCGGCATCATCGTCATTGCCGTGTCGTTCTTCTTGACGCCGCTGCAGCAGAGCACCGATGTGGCGATGCGCGCGGAACTCTCCGACATTGCGGACAATGCGTTGCAGCGCATTGGTCGCGACGTGAAGCTCGCGCTGCCCAACAGCGTGCGGGTCACCACCGCAGCAGGAGCCGCCTACGTGGAGTTTCTCGCGGTGCGTACCGCCGGCCGCTATCGGGCCGATGGCGGGGGCATCTCCGGCGGCGCCGACTGCCCGGCGACGGACCCCGCCCTTGGCGCGCCGGACAACGACCAGCTCAGCTTCGACACGGTCAATGACACATGCTTCAAGTCGGTCGGCAAGGTGTCCGATGCGGCGACGATCACCATCAACAGCGATCGGCTGGTGCTCAACAATCTCGGCGCCGGCTTTGCGCAGCAGGACGCCTACGAAGCCGGCGCTGCGAACAGCGCGCTGGTGACCGCGGTGAGCCTGGCCGAGGCGAATAGGGACCGCATCGACTTCGCGCGGGCATCGCCGTTCTCTCGGACGCTGCACGACTCGCCCGGCAAGCGATTCTTCATCGTGTCGGGGCCGGTGAGCTACGTCTGCGACCCAGTGCTGCGCACGGTCACCCGCTATTGGGGCTATACGACCGCGCCCAGTCAGCCCACCAGCTTCGTTGGCGGCAGCTCGGCCTTGATTGCCGAGAACGTCACCACCTGCAGCTTCGACTACTCGAACGTTGGGCCGCAGTTGAACCTTCTCACCATGCGCATCACCCTGCAGCGACAACGGTTCGACGGCACTGCAGAAACCGTGAGCCTGTACCACGCGGTGCACGTGAACAACGCGCCATGAAGAAGCCCGCACACGCTTCGCGCGGCTTTGCGCTGGTCTTGGCCGTGTTCCTGATCGTGTCGCTCGCAGCAATCGGGGCGTACCTGGTCACTGTCGCCAATGTGCAGGTGGAATCGACGACCAAGGATGAGTTGGGTGCCCGTGCCTACCAGGCTGCGCGCGCTGGCCTCGAGTGGGGCGCCTACCGGGTGCTGCGCGACTCGAACTGCGCTCCCGGCCCGGTCGTGATCGCGTTTTCCTCTCCCGAATTGGCGGGATTTCAGGCTGAAGTTACCTGCCAGGACTTCGGGCCGGAGACGGAAGGGGGCGCCACGGTCAATACCTTCCGCATCGTCTCGACGGGCTGCAACCTCAGCCCGTGCTCGGGCGCGCCGGGGCCGACCTACGTAAACCGCCAACTACAGCTCACGGTGGGGCGTTGAAATTCATGGAGACCGGACAAACAGCAATATCGGCTGTTTGTGGAAAATTCATTGACAACAAGCGCTTATTGATTTAATTTCAAGTTAAATCAGGAAGTTGAGGTCGGGGGATGGAGATGAAGTGGCCATTCGCGCGAGGCAAGAGCGAACCTGGCTGGCTGGTTGTCAGCCTGCGCCCGGCGGAACTCAGCTTCGTGCATGGTCAATACTCGGCGGAGGGCGCTTCGGTCATCGATCGTTGCGGCACGCGCGCTTTGGAGGGCGAGTTCGACGGCGTGGAGCGCGTGGCGAAGGAGCTTGGGCTGGAACGCTACCAATGCTCGACGCTGCTCGCCCCCGGCGAGTACCAGTTGCTCCTCGTCGAAGCGCCGAACGTGCCGCGAGCGGAGCTGAAGACCGCGATCCGCTGGCGCATCAAAGACCTGCTCGACTACCACGTAAACGACGCCACATTGGATGTGCTCGATGTGCCGCGCAACCCGGCAGGCGGCGAGCGCAGCCACTCGATGTATGCGGTGGCCGCGCGCAACGAGGTGATCCGGGCCTGCATCGGACGCTTCGAGGCCGCGCGCATTCCGCTGTCGGTGATCGACATCGAGGAAACGGCGCAGCGCAACGTCGCGGCTCTGTTCGAGCGCGACGAGCGAGGATTGGCGATGCTGCGCGTGGGTCCGGACCAGGGCCTGCTCACGATCAACTACCGTCAGGAGCTGGTTCTGGCCCGCCGCATCGAGGTTGGCATGCACGCGCTGCTCGAAGCGGGCGGGCCGGCGCGCGACGAGCACTTCCAGCGCGTGCTGCTCGAGCTGCAGCGCACTTTCGATCATTTCGACCGGCAGTTCACCTACGTGCCGGTGTCGAAGCTCATGCTCGCGCCGGAACCCGAGGACTCGGGCTTGCTCGAGTACCTGGCGGCCAACCTCGACATGCCGGTCGAGCGCGCGCACCTGTCGGGTGCGATCGCCTTCGGGGCGCGCGCCGAGCTCGAGCCGGAGGAGGAGTGGCGTCTGTTCCACCTCATCGGCGCTTCGCTGCGCCACGAGTCCAAGGCGTTGTGAAGCCGGTCGCATGAGCCAGCAGATCAACCTCTTCAACCCGCTGTTCCTGCGCAAGGAGAAGTACTTCTCCGCGCGCACTATGGTCCAGGGTCTGGGATTGATCGCGCTCGGCATGGCCGCGCTGTACGCGTTCGCGCTGGTCCAGACCCGGGAGCTGCAGCGCACGGCCGCGGAGTACGCGCGCCAGGTGAGCGCGCAGCGCGAGCAATTCGTGCAGTTCGGTGGCCAGGGTCGCAGCAAGCTGCTCGAGGCAGAGGTCGCGCGGCTGGAGGCCGAGGTCAAGGCGCGCCGTGCCCTGGTGGCGACGCTGCAGGGCGGCGAACTTGGCAACACGGACGGGTTCTCGCAGTACTTCGCCGCCTTCGGGCGCCGCCCGATGCGCGGCGTGTGGCTCACCGGTTTTAGCGTTGGCGACAGCGGGAACGAGTTGAATATTCGCGGCCGAGTACTGCACCCGGACCTGGTGCCCGCCTACCTGAAGGCGTTGAACCACGAGGAGGTCATGCGCGGCCGCCAAGTGACTGAGCTCAAGCTGGTCGCGCGCGACGAGTCGGCGGCGCGGCATGGCGCGGCCGCCACAGCGCCTGTGGCCGGCGCCGCCGCCGGACCGGACCGCTTCGTAGAGTTCGATCTGTCGGCGCCGCTGCGCATCGCTCAACACGCGAAGGGCGCGGCTCGGGGGGGCAAGCCGTGAACGCCGTGCTCAAGCGCTACGCGGAACGCATCGACAACGCAACCCTGCGCGAGCGTACGCTGCTATTCGTCGGCGCGGTTCTCGTGCTGGTGTTTGTCGGCAATTTCCTGTTCATGAAGCCGGTGCGCGACACGCAGCGCCGCGTCTCGGGGGACATCGCGCAGCGCCAGACTGAGCTGGGCACGCTGCAGGCCGGGTTGCAACGCATGGCACGCGAGCGCGACGGGGACCCGGATGCGCGCAACCGCGAGCGCCTGGCGGCGCTGCGCGCCGAGGCCGCTGTGCTGGGCGCGCAAATCGCCGAAGAGCAGCGCCGCTTCACCTCGCCACAGCGCATGCGCGAAGTCCTCGAGGAAATGCTCGAGCGCAACAAGCGGCTGCAGCTCGTGGACCTGAAAACGCTGCCGGTCACGGATCTCTCCGACGAGCAGGGGCACGCCGGGCAGCGGATCTTCCGGCACGGCGTCGAGCTGACGCTGAGCGGCGGCTACCTCGACCTGCATGCCTACCTGCGCTCGCTCGAAACCCTGTCTACGCAGCTCTACTGGGGAAAGGCGGAGATGAGCGTCACCGAGTATCCGACCGCGAAGCTCAAGCTGACCGTGTACACGGTCAGCTTCGACCAGGCGTGGCTCGTCGTATGACGCGTCTGCTGCTTCTCGGCTTCGGCCTTGGGATCGCCTTTGCCGTGCCGGCGCAGACCAAGGCACTGGTCGACCCGACGCGGCCGCCGAACGTGTCGGAGGAGCCATCGGCCGGCGAGGCGACGATCGGACCGCGCCTGCAGTCGGTGCTCATCTCGCCCACGCGTCGCGCTGCAGTCATCAGCGGCACCGCCGTCGCGCTGGGCGGTAGATTTGGCGAGGCCACGCTCGAGGAGGTCACCGAGTCCGCTGTGGTTCTCAAATATGCCGATCGCCGGGAAACGCTGCAGTTGCTTCCCGGGCAGGACAAGCAGGAGCGACGCGCTGCTGCCATGCAGAAAGGAACCGTACGATGAAGCGATTGATCGCTTGGTCCTGCCTCGCTTGCCTAGCCGCCTGCACCTATCCGCCCCCGCGACTGACCAGTGTCGACCCCGAGATCAAGGCCCAGCTTCCCGGCGGGGCAACGGCCCCCAAGGCGGCAGCGACCGTGCCGCCGGATCAGGCGCTGCTGCCGCCCTTGCGCATGGAAATGCCGAATGTTCAGGGCCGCCCGATCGATCCTCGCTTCGACCTTTCAGTCAACAACGCGCCGGCGCCTCAGGTCTTCATGTCGATCGTCTCGGGGACGCGCTTTTCGATGCTCCTCAACCCGGAGGTGTCGGGAACTGTCACTGTGAACCTGAAGGACGTCACCGTCGTCGAAGCGCTCGACTCGCTCAGAGAGCTCTACGGCTACGAATACCGCATCGACGGCACGCGCATCTTCGTTCAGCCGGCGGGGCTGCAGACCAGGCTCTTCCGGGTGAATTATCTGGTCGGCAAGCGCAAGGGTAAGAGCGACTTGCGCGTGCAATCGGGATCGCTGGCCGACACCTCGGGGACCACGCCGCCGCCCATGGCGGCGAGCCTTTCGGCGCCGTACCCGCCGGGCGGCTATGCGCCGGGGCAGCAAGCGATGGATGCCGCGGCAAGGTCCGCGCGCACCATCGACAGCACGCGCATCGAGACCGAGGTGCTGACCGATTTCTGGGGCGACCTGCGCACGGCGCTGAATACGATCGTCGGCAATGGTGCCGGGCGCCAAGTCGTGATGACGCCGCAATCTGGGGTGGTCTTGGTGCGCGCCTTTCCGCGGGAACTGCGCGCGGTGGAGGAGTTCCTGCGCGAAACCCGCATCGTGGTCGAGCGACAGGTGATGCTCGAAGCAAAGGTCGTCGAAGTGTCGCTGAATGACGCCTTCCAATCGGGCATCAACTGGGCCCTGTTCCGCACGAACGAATCGCCGTTCGGGACGATTGGCCAGTTTGGCAACAATACGCGGCTGGGCACGTCCAGCAGCGGGGTGAACAATTCGAGCGGCGGCATCACTGTGAATCCCGCAGGTGGGACCCTCACTACGCTCACCACAGCCGCTACCAATCCGGGCGCGGTGTTCGGGCTGGCGTTCCAAACGTCGAACTTCGGGGCGCTGCTGTCGTTCCTGGATTCTCAGGGCACGACGCAGGTGCTTTCCAGCCCGCGCATCGCCACACTCAACAACCAGAAGGCGGTGCTGAAAGTCGGTACCGACGAGTTCTTCGTCACCAACGTCGCCACGGTCACGACGACGACCGGGACGACGACGCAGCAAACGCCGACGGTGACGGTGGCGCCGTTCTTTTCCGGGGTGATGCTCGATGTCACGCCGCAGATCGACGGCGCCAACAACATCACGCTGCACATTCATCCGTCGATCAGCGAGGTCAACGAGATCCGCCGCGTGGTGGACCTGGGCGGCTCGATCCCGTCAATTACGCTGCCGCTGGCGAAATCGCAGATCAACGAATCCGACACCGTGGTGCGCGTCACTGACGGCAACATCGTGGCGATCGGCGGGCTGATGTTCATGGCGTTGCGCGACAACCGCACCGGCATCCCGGGGGTGGCGGATTCCAACGTGCTGCTGCGCAATACCGACCGCGCGAAGACGAAGCGCGAGATCGTGATACTGCTCAAGCCGACCCTCATCCAGAACGACCTCAGTTGGAGCGAAGACATGCGCGAGATGAAGGAACGCTACGAACGGATCATTCCTCCGAGCCCGACCTCAGAGGCGAAGCCCAAGTGAACTACCACACCCACTTCGGACTTCGCGAGGCACCCTTCGGCATTACCCCCGATACCAGTTTTTTCTACGCCTGCCGCAGTATCCAGGAGGCGCTCAATACCCTGCTGATTGCGCTTGGCAACGGCGAGGGATTCATCAAGATCACCGGCGAGGTCGGGACCGGCAAGACGCTGCTGTGCAGGAAATTCCTCGCCACACTGGGCTCCGGTTGGGCGAGCGCCTACGTGCCCAATCCACGGCTGGAGCCGCGCGGGCTGGTGCAGGCGGTCGCCGCCGAACTCGGCGTGCGCGCGGACAGCGGCGTGGACCAGCACCAGCTGCTCAAGGGCATCACCCTCGCGCTGCTGGACCACGCGCGCCACAGCAGGCGCGTAGTGCTCTGCATGGACGAGAGCCAGGTGATGCCGTTGGAGACGCTGGAGACCTTGCGGCTGTTGACCAACCTCGAGACCGAGAAGAGGAAGCTCCTGCAGGTGGTGCTGTTCGGCCAGCCTGAGCTGGATCGCAAGCTCGCCTCCGAGTCGATTCGCCAGCTGCGCCAGCGCATCACCTTCCATTACGACCTGACCGGACTGGGCCGAGAGGAAATCGGCGACTACGTCAGACACCGACTGCAGATTGCCGGGCATTCCGGCGCGCAGCTATTCGACCGGGGCGCGCTCGCTGCCCTGCACCGCGCGAGCCGCGGCGTTCCGCGCCTGGTCAATATCCTGGCGCACAAGGCAATGCTGCTCGTGTTCGGAGAAGGCGGGCGGCAAGTCGCGCGCCGCCACGTGCTGGCTGCCGTCGAAGACACGCCTGCCGCGGCATCCGCAAATTATTGGTGGTGGCCGCGATTCAGGGCGAGCCGGGTGTCGTCCGACTAAGGTAGGCGATGAGCATCATCAACAAGATGCTGCGGGAGCTCGACCGCCGTCAGGCCGCGGTCGCCCAGGCCGGTCAGGAGCCGGGCGCGCAGATTCGCGCCGTTGCAGCGCCGGTGCGCAGCGGCGGCGAGTGGTTTTGGCGGGTTATCGCCATGTTGATGCTGCTTGCAGCCGCGTGGACCATCTGGGTGATCTACCAGTTGCAGCCGCGCTCGGTTGCCACCGAGCTTGCCCAGCGCGCTGCGGAAGGGGGCCGCCGCCGCGCCCCGGCGACGCCAGTCGCTGCCTCGGCACCGGCGGTTGTACAGCCCGTCGCTCCTGCGCCGCCCGCGATGGCGGAGGCCTCGGCGGCCGCCGTAGTTCCAGCGCAGAAGCCAGCACCCGAAAAACTCGCCGCGCCGATAGAAATGCTGCGGCTCGCGCTGACGATCGACACGCCGCTCGCGCCGCGCCAGGCAAAGCCCGCCGCCAAACCAGGGGCTGGCGCACCAGCCAGAGTCGCGGCCGAGTCAGCAGCGGGGGCGCGGGCCGCGCCGGGGTCCGCGCGTGTGGAGAAGCGCGACCGGGTGCAGGAGCCGGCTTTCCAGGCGGAGCTCGAGTACAGGCGTGCCGCGAGTCTGCTCAACAGTGGCCGAGTGGCGGATGCGGAGCATGCGCTCATCAACGCGCTCGGCGCGGATCGCGCGCACCAAGCAGCGCGCCAGACACTGATCGCCCTGTACATCGAGCAGCGGCGCATTGACGACGCGCAACGGCATTTGCAGGAGGGGTTGGATGCCAACCCGTCCTACGCTCCCTTTGCTGTGGCGCTGGCGCGCATCCACTTGGATCGGCGCAACTACGAGGCCGCGCTACAGGTTCTCGATCAGGCGAAAGCCGCGGGGCAAGGCAATACCGACTTCCAAGCGCTGCGCGGAGCCGTCCTGCAGCGTCTGGCACGCCATGCCGAAGCGGCGGATGCCTACCGACAGGCGCTCAACAGCGGCCCGCAGAGTGGCACTTCGTGGGTCGGACTGGGCATCTCGCTGGAGGCCTTGGGCAACCGGCCGGAGGCGGCGGAGGCATTCCGCCGGGGCGTCGCCACCGGGTCGCTGGCGGCGGACGTCAAGGCCTACGCCGAGCAGCGCCTGCTGTACCTGCGGTAGCTCAGGCCGCGCTCGAAGCGTCCTCGCCGGTCTTTTCCAGCCGGTACCCGTAGTTGTAGATCGGCACGACACGAAAGCCCGTCTCCAGGCGCAGGTCGAGCTTCTTGCGCACCTGGCTGACGTGCGTGTCCACGGTGCGCGTTACCAGGTCGCCACTGCGCCCCCACACCGCTTCCTGCAGGTGGCCGCGCGACAACAGTCGCCCCAAATTGCGGAACAGCACCACGGTCAGCTCGAATTCCTTGGGGGTCAGTTCGATCTTCTCACCGCTGCGCCGGATCTCGCCGTGCGCGATGTCAATCTCGAAGGGCGGGAAGGACAGCCGCTTCTCCTCTTCACGCGGATACGCGCGACGCAGCAGCGCGTGCACGCGCGCCAGCAGCTCCTGGCGCCGCGCCGGTTTCACCATGTAGTCGTCAGCGCCGTTCTCGAGGGCGAAGACGATGTCCTGCTCCGAATCGCGCACCGTGACGAAGAGGATCGGGACTGTCTTGGACACGTTGGTGCGCAGCCACATCAGCACGTCGGCGCCGGAAACGTCCGGCACCTGCCAGTCGAGCACGAACAGGTCGAAGCTCTCGCGACCGGCGTGCTTCATCGCGTCGCGCCCGGAGGCATAGCCGTGGACGTCGTGACCGTCCTCCGCCAGCCAGCGCTTGAGCAGCGCCAGCTGGTCCGGGTCGTCTTCAAGGATCGAGATGCGCACGCGTCACTCCCTTGGGACAATGATACTGCGACATGGCCGGGCCCCCAAACCGGCCTGTGGCAGAATCCGCCCTCCCCGGACCCCTCATGCGCATCGCCCTGCTTGGCGGCGGCACGATCGCACGCCTCATTCTCGAGCACGCCAGAGGCGGCAATCTTCCCGGCATCGAAGTGGTCGCGCTATGCGGTCGTGCCGCAGGCTCGCGCGGCGAGTCGCTCGCGCGCGCCCATGGCATTCCGTACGTAGTCGGGCGCAAGGCGCTGCTCGCCAGCTGCCCGCAGGCGGTGGTGGAGGCCGCGTCCCATGAAGCCGTGCGTGAACATCTGGTGGCCATGCTCGAGGCAGGGGTGGGCGTGGTCGTGCTGTCAGCGGGAGCGCTCACCGACGACCGCCTGCGCACGGCTGCCGAGCAGGCGGCGCAACGCTCCGGCGCCCTGCTTTACGTGCCTTCGGGCGGGATTGGCGGCCTCGACGCGCTCAAGGCCGCGTGCATCGCAGGTGTCGATACGGTGAGCATCCGCGTCGCCAAGCCGCCGGCAGCCTGGAAGAACATTCCGTACGTGGAGAGACTGGGTATCGATCTTGATGCCCTTCGCGGCCCGCGCGTCCTCTACCATGGCCCGGCGCGTGAGGGCGTGCCCCACTTTCCCCAGAATGTGAATATCGCCGCGGTGCTGTCGCTGGCGGGAATAGGGTTTGACCGTACGCGTCTCGAGGTGGTCGCGGATCCAGCCCTCACCCGCAACACGCATACCATTCGCGTCGCGGGCAAGTCCGGAAACTTCAGCGTGGTGCTGGAGAACGTGCCCGCACCAGAGAACCCGAAAACCGCCTGGCTCGCGTGCTACAGCGCGCTTGCCGCCCTGCAATCGTTGAGTTCAGGTATCCGCTACGGCACATAAACCATTGCGTCACCTTGATGCGTCTGGCGATGATCCTGGGGGCTCGTGCGCCTCGGCCAGCAGGGCCCTCACCGCAAATTCGCGATCAAATTGTTGACTAAGCGGCGGATAAGTCAGATAATTTTAGGTTCCGCCGGAGGGGTGCCCGAGCGGCTAAAGGGGGCAGACTGTAAATCTGTTGGCCTTGCGCCTACGTTGGTTCGAATCCAACCCCCTCCACCAGCAATCCGGGCAATCCCGGCGACAGGGGCGGCAAAAGAACGGACATGTGTTGCGAGCGCGTGGGTGAGGTGAAGAGGCGGGTGTAGCTCAATGGTAGAGCAGAAGCCTTCCAAGCTTATGACGAGGGTTCGATTCCCTTCACCCGCTCCAGTGAGCAAGGAAAATTCTGCCCATGTAGCTCAGTGGTAGAGCACTCCCTTGGTAAGGGAGAGGTCACGCGTTCAATCCGCGTCATGGGCACCAGGTAACCGGAACGAGACTAGAGGCAGTCCGCAATGGCAAAAGGCAAATTTGAGCGTACCAAGCCGCACGTGAACGTGGGCACGATTGGGCACGTGGATCATGGCAAGACGACGCTGACGGCGGCGATGACGCACGTGCTG
>Ga0326726_10003771_pt1 | contig 13903 bp, 15 predicted proteins | sample MHFenrmetagenome_2_FD_207603 | JGI IMG/M metagenome (GOLD analysis project Ga0326726, IMG submission 207603) | Lab enriched peat soil microbial communities from Michigan Hollow, Ithaca, NY, United States - MHF15MN | ecosystem: Environmental > Terrestrial > Soil > Wetlands > Peat | place: USA... | reverse complement strand
CATATTCATATTTTTTTTAATAGCATATTATACCAGGGCTCCGACAGACGGTATAAAATTCTTTTGGCCTAAAACCGGATTCGTTCTAATCAATCTCGGTATAAGCATACTCTTTTCATTGATGTTTGTGAATGTGATAAAATTTACTGGGATGTTGTATGTGATTGGATTCTCATTTTTCATATTTATAGCAGAACACATTATTTTTGATAGGGTGGAAAGATGACTTTTTTAAGTGGAGCAGAGGTTGGCGCAGTTTTCTCTACTTTAGGCATCCTTGTATCAAACAATATTATATTATTTATAATGATGTTCATATCTTATTTTATATTTTACTTCTATGAATTTGTACATTGTACATCAACTGATTCAGACATCTATGAGATAGACCTGGTCAGTTCAGGTGTGTCCAGCGTCACCGTGGCATTGATGCTCATAGGACTTGATGAAAGTTCGAAAGGTTTCAGTTTCGCGAATATTGATATTCATTCTCAGACAACGATAGTTGCGCTGTGTCTTGTAGCTTATGGTTTTCTTCTGATATTTTTTGGATTTACAAAGATATTGCCTAGGCTTTTAGTTATTTTTTTAGGGAACAGTGAGCTTGATTTTTTCATCAATATCTTAGCGGTTCTTCTGGCTGAAAGAATTGTGGTAACGACTACAATGATATTTGTTATTCTAGTGCCTTTGGCGTTGCTGTTCCTGTCTCTAAGATTTAGGAGGATGATGCATAAGTCTATTGTTAAATAATCTGAAGATTATCAATATCATTTAGATCTTTATTTTCTAGATTCATTATATATCTGATATTAACTATATAGTGGTAATGTCAGAAAAATTTATAAAGATTAATCGATACTCTATACTTATGAATGAAAGTAATTATTATGGGATTGAAAATAAAATTTACATAGCTACAAAAATTGCTGCAGGCATAGGGGTGGTCGGAGGTACATTGATGACGATGATCGGACCACTTATAGGGAATCACGATTTAGCAAAGATAGGTGCGGACATCGTATTTCCTTCAGGGATATATTATTTTGGGACAACTGCAGCTGAATCCCAATTTAAGATAAGGGAGTATTTTAACATAGAAAAGAAATTAGAATAGGGCTTTTCAAACCAAATCTATATTCTTCTGTGCCTTAAAACAATGTCATCCTATTCATCGGGAATGCTGTCGCATATCTTATGTCTTTAGTCTGGAGCAATGACTGCGTGACCCTGTTTATACCGATACCGCATCCTGCATGTTTGACCGGGTAATTCTGTATTATGTCCATGTACCATTTGAATCTATCTTCGGCTATTGCATGTATTTCTCCATCGCTACATTCGCTGTATCCTGGCTCTTTTGCTACCGCTTCCTTCAAAAGTTTCATCATAGTAGAGCTATTCAGTCTGTCCTTAAGTATCTTATAATTTTCTTCTCTCTCTGCTGCACCGACTGCCTCTCCAGAATATGGCATCAAGAGATCCATGCTATTGACTATGCTATCATCATTCCTGTTCAAGCGCATGTTGAAGAACTTTATCTCTTGAGGATAATTTGTTATGAACAATGGTTTGTTGTTGTTCATCTTCACGAGTTCAAGTTCATGATCAGATTTCAAGTCGTCTCCAAAATTCAGCTCATACTTTTCTAACTTATCTATAGCTTCTCTATACGTGATTGAATTGTATGGCGGCTTCAGGTCATCAATGAACTTATTATCTTCTACTAAGAACTCAAGTTCTTTGCTGCAATCTTTCTGTACTTTGGATATCATGCTGCTGAATATGTTGCTTATCTCGCCTTTTAACTGCTCCAAGTCATGTTCTGCAACTTCTATCTCGAAGAGTGGAAACTCTATCAGGTGCCTATCATCAGCCTTGTTCTCTTTCCTGAAGCTGGGGCCATCACAGTATACTTTCTTATATGTTTCCATGAATGCTTCAAGCATCAGTTGGCCAGTCTGGTTCAGATATGCTGTATTGCCGAAAAGGTCTGTGCTGAATAGCGTGGAGAAATTTTCGCATGCTCCAGTAGCTTTCGTCAAGTGTGGTATCACTATCAATTGATAATCGCTGTTTCTGCAATATTCTCTCGCACCCTCAATCAATGATGCCTCGATCTTAGCAATCATCGCAGATTCCGGCAGATATATCCTATCTTCTATCTTCTTATCTAATTTTTTTTCTATTTCCTTTTTCATTTTTTCTCCTTCATCAATATGGATATTGCTTTCGCTAGAATGGATATGAATAAATGCATCTAGCAAGAACTCAAGCTTATCTAAGCTTAATATACTGATGAAAATGAATTGTTCATCTCCTGTTTATAGGTATTTCTAATTGATGATAGAGACGTGACTGATAGAATCATCATAAGTGATTTTGAAGAAAAAATGAATAGATGACGCATGTAGATAAGCATTGAGAATTTGACATATTTTTCCATTAAAAAAATAAAATATTTTTCTGTATATATAAATTTTATGAATGCGTCTGATGCATTTGTTACAACAATAACTTATTAAACGCTTTTCAATTTCTGATGTTATGGCAGAACCTCTCTGTAAATACTTCGGACAATGTGGCGGATGTTCAAGTCAGCATATAGATTATGCGACACAGTTAGATAATAAAAAGAAACAGTTGGTGCATTCTATCAGCGTAGAGTCAGATTCTATCCAAGTCTTCTCTGACAAGGAATATTACTATCGTAACAGGATGGATTTGATGTTCACTCCTAGAGGAATCGGGCTCAGGAAGAAGGGCGATTGGAGAAGTTGTATTGATATTGATAAATGTGTCATAGCGAATGAGAGATTGAATGAATTTATTGCAGAGATCCGGCAGAACTTCCAGAATGTAGATTTTTTTGATGTGAGGAAGAGTCAAGGGACATATCGTTATGCAGTCATAAGGACTCCGGGAAACACTTCATCGATATCGTTCGTCATCAACGAGGATTCTACAAAGACCGGTGAAGCAATAGATAAGGTAAAACAATACGCAAAAGTCAGTACTGCAGAAAATATTATCGTGACTTACGTCCCGAGACAGACCGACATGAGCATTTCCGAGGAATTTTTTGTTGTCAAGGGAAAGGATACGTTGACAGAAAATTATCTTAATAAAGAATTTACATATTCTGTACAGGGATTTTTTCAGAACAATACTGTGATGGCAGAGAAGATGCATGAATACGTTCACGGATTATGCAGGAAGCATGCATCGCAATCCTTGACATTACTAGACCTATATGCGGGTGTAGGGACTTTCGGTATAAACAATTGCGAATACTTCAAGAACCTGTTCATAATAGAATCAGACAAGCACTGCGTGGCCGCAGCGAGAATCAACATCGATGCAAACAAAATCAGGAATGCTGAAATCGTAGAGATGGATGCAATGCAGCTCAAGAAAGTGGATCTGCCTGACAAGGACCTGTTCGTCATAACTGACCCTCCAAGATCAGGGATGCATCCAAAAACTATAGAACAATTGAACAAGCTTCGGCCAAAAGTGATAATCTATATCTCATGCAATATCGAGCAGCTCGGCAAGGATTTGCCGAAGTTCAAGGATTATGAGCTGAAATCGGCTGCAATGTTTGACTTGTTTCCTCACACGCCGCATGTAGAGGCGATTGTAGAGTTAGTGTTAAAGGAATGATTATTTCTTTTTAAATCCCTATTCTTTCACCATAAAACATTTAAATAACCTTTTAAGTCCATTTATTATTCTAAAAGGAACAAGGTGGAATATATGAAGAAAAACAATGTAAAATCGAACGCGAAAACAAGCAATATTTCTGTTAAGATAAATGGTTCTATTGTAAAGAATGTCAAGGCCTTGAAGATGGTCTACTTCTTTGATGAAGGAAACAGGGGCATGAAGGAGCTTTTAGGAGGCAAGGGTGCAAACCTGGCTGAAATGACTACTTTAGGCATTCCAGTACCTGCAGGATTCACAATCACGACTGAAACATGTCATCTATATTATGAATCTGGAAAGAAATTTCCATTAGGATTAAGAGAACAGGTCGATGCTAACATTGCAAGACTTGAAAAGATGATGGGTACAAAGTTTAATGATTCAACAAATCCATTATTGGTCTCAGTAAGATCTGGCGCAGCAAGTAGTATGCCTGGAATGATGGATACGATACTGAATTTAGGCATCAATGATCAAGTTGTTGATGCATTGATTAGGAAGACCAAGAATGAAAGGTTTGCCTGGGATACTTATAGGAGATTCATCCAGATGTTCGGTAATGTCGTGATGAACGTCGAGCATCATTCATTCGAGGAAGAATTGCATAAGATAAAGGGCCGCAAGGGTGTAATGTTGGATACTGAACTCGATGCTAAGGACTTGAAAGAGTTGGTCAAGAACTATAAGGCATTGGTATTGAAGATCACTAAGAAATCATTCCCAGAAGATCCACGATCACAATTAGATATGGCAATCGAGGCAGTATTCGGTTCATGGAATAATGCTAGAGCTATAGCTTATAGAAAATTGAATGATATACATGGATTGAAAGGGACTGCAGTAAACATCCAATCGATGGTGTTCGGCAATATGGGCGAGACATCGGGAACAGGCGTTTGCTTCTCAAGAAACCCGAGTACTGGCGAGAATAAGTTCTATGGTGAATATCTTATGAATGCACAAGGTGAAGATGTTGTCGCAGGCATAAGGACTCCTCAGAGCATCGACCAATTAGCGAAACAGAATGCCGTGGTCTATAAGCAATTAGTAGGAGTGAGAGATAGGTTAGAGAAACATTACAGGGATATGCAGGATATGGAGTTTACGATCCAAGAAGGTAAGTTATATATTTTACAGACAAGAAATGGCAAGAGAACGGCACATGCTGCATTGAAGATTGCTGTTGATATGGTATCTGAGAAACTGATAGATAAAAGGACAGCGGTATTGAGGGTAGAACCTAATCAGTTGGACCAGCTATTGCACAAGCAGATTGACCCTGTTGCAAAGAAGAAAGGTGAATTGATTGCTAGAGGATTGCCGGCATCACCTGGAGCAGCCGTAGGTAAGATAGTATTCACAGCAGAGCGTGCAGAAGAATTGGCGAAGAACAAGGAAAAGATTATTCTTGTGAGGACTGAGACGAGTCCTGAAGACTTGATTGGTATGAATGTGTCTAAAGGAATTCTTACAGCGCGTGGCGGTATGACTAGTCATGCAGCTGTTGTTGCGAGAGGTATGGGTAAATGTTGTGTTTCGGGATGTCAAGACATTGAAGTGGATGAAAAGAATAAGATATTGATAATAAAGAAGACAGGATTGAGATTGAAAGAGTTGGAATACATAACTTTGGATGGTTCGACTGGTGAAGTGTTCAAAGGACAATTAAATCTTGTAGAGCCGGGCCTATCAGGAAATTTTGAGATGTTGATGAAGTGGGCTGACGAATTCAAGACATTGAAGATCAGGACAAATGCAGACATTCCAAGAGATGCAAAAGTCGCGAGAGCATTCGGGGCCGAAGGCATAGGATTATGTAGGACAGAGCATATGTTCTTTGATGGTGACAGGATTAAGGCAATGCGTGAGATGATACTTGCAGAGACGTTAGAACAGAGGAAAAAGGCGCTTGCAAAACTATTGCCATACCAGAAGTCTGACTTCTTAGGATTGTTCAAGGAGATGAACGGATTGCCTGTGACTATAAGATTATTGGATCCTCCATTGCATGAATTCTTGCCGAAAGAAGAGAAGGAGATACAAGAATTGGCCAAAGAGTTGAAGATAACATCACAGAAGATAAAATCGATATCTGAAAGCCTTCATGAAGTAAACCCGATGCTTGGACATCGTGGATGTAGGCTTGGAATAACATATCCGGAAATTACAGAGATGCAAGTGCAGGCGATAATGGAAGCGGCATGTGAATTGACTAAACAAAAAATTGTTGTACTCCCAGAAATAATGGTTCCATTAGTTGGCAATGTCAAGGAATTGATTCATCAGAAAGAGATAATAAAGAAAGTCGCTGATGAGACGCTTGCAAGATACAAGGTGCAACTGAAATATATGATCGGGACGATGATTGAGGTCCCACGTGCAGCATTGACTGCTGATGAGATTGCACAGGAGGCAGAATTCTTCAGCTTCGGCACGAATGACTTGACGCAGATGACATTAGGATTCTCGAGAGATGATATAAGCAAGTTCTTGCCAGAATATCTTAAAAAGAATGTCTTGGAGAAGGACCCATTTGCAGTGTTAGATCAGACAGGTGTAGGACAGCTTGTGAAGATGGCCGCAGTGAAAGGCCGATCAGTCAAGCCGAACTTGAAGTTAGGAATCTGTGGAGAGCACGGTGGAGAACCATCGAGCATAGCGTTCTGCCATAAAGTCGGATTGAACTATGTCAGCTGCTCGCCATATAGGGTACCTATTGCGAGGTTGGCTGCTGCACATGCGGCGCTGAATAGCAAATGATTTTTTATTTAATATATTTTTTTGAAATCTTAGATAAATTTAAATATTGTTTGTCTAATAAACTGATTTATGCGTAATTCATACATCTTCCTTGTAATTATTGTTGGAATAGTTGCAACAATATTATTTTTCTATCCTAAGGCTGACTGCGGAAGAGATATTGGATTTGGTGCTTTTGACAAATATAGGTGTTCTTGTTTAGGTTTCATAGGGAGAACACCCGTATCAGGGATGAATGTAGACTTTGATAGTACAATTGATTATAGCTGTTTTGGTATTAAGATAGGAAAAACAAGACTAATTAATCGAAATCTAGAATTTTTCTGTTCAGATAAATTTCTATGTGTTTATCCATCAGATATAATCCTTAAAAAAGGAAACGAAGAGATAGTCACCATATTTGTGCGAAACTATAATAACGTCACTATATCGTATAAACTGCAAGTTTCAGGAGGAGCGGCCTATGATGAATACAACAATAAGATTGATAACGGTTTGGAATTTTCTTATGATAATAATATACTAGTACTAAATAATGAGGATAAGAAACAGATAAATCTTGTAATAAAATCTGATACAGAAACAAGGGCGGGTGCATACGTTTTTGAAATAGTCTTGGTGAATATGAGTAATGAAACCGTAAGGCATGAACAATTGTACGTACGGGTGAAATAATTTCATACCCTATTTTTCCTATTTTTCCATTACAACAAAAACTATGATTTTTAGAGTACTGGAAATCGCTCACGATTTCCATTAACTTTAAAAACGCATATTCTTTATAGTCATCGTAGGTGAGGGGGTGCAATTATGGCTAAGGAGAAATCTGATAAGAAGACAGCAGTATATGTCAATATCCGTGAAGTCAACTGGGTTTTGCTCTTGGTCATGTCGATATTTTTTGGAATATTCGGTGTCGATAGGTTTATGATGGGCAAGATAGGTACAGGTTTGTTGAAACTGTTCACACTGGGCGGTCTAGGCATATGGTGGCTTGTTGATGTTATATTGATAGCCACGAAATATTCATATAAGGATGTTAAATATATAGAATAAACACAAATGTAGAGTTTGGAGGTAAAAAAATGGGAATATTAAAGGAATTTAAGGAATTTTTGCACGAATATAAGGTTGTTGGCTTGGCTGTAGCCTTCATCATGGGTGTTGCGATTACAGCATTGGTGAAGTCATTTGTAGACAACATAATAATGCCAATAATTACGCCATTCATCCCAGGCGGAGCATGGCAGACAGCGACAGCAAAATTGGGTCCGATAGTATTAAGTTGGGGCGCATTTGCAGGGGCATTATTGAATTTCATAATAATAGCGCTTGTCGTATTTATGATTGCTAAGATGGTATTGAAGGAAGATAAGGTATCAAAAAAGTAAATTTTTTGAATATCAAAGAAATAAAGGTGAAAATTATGGATAAGAAAGAAAAGAAAGATTCCACGCTATGCGTTACGATAGGATTTTGGACGATGCTGCTGATGTTCTTGCTCATGATGGTATTTTCGTTCCTTAAATGGCAGTGGCCGAGCACCATAGTAGGAGTGTTGTTCATGATAAGCGTATTCTTCGTGTTTGTGAGCAGTATCAGGGTGATATTTCCAGAGAAGACGATGGCTTATGTTGCACTCGGCATAGCGATAATGTTCATACTGTATCTGTTGCTATCTTTGACGATAACAGCATCTTCTGGCGTGCTAGGATAGATCCAACATTAAGCTTTTTATTTATTTTTTATCTGTTTTCTTCAGTCTGTGTTTTAGATCCAGATACATGCTTGCCCAGAGCATGGAATTATCAGAACTATAGAATAAAGACTTATAAGGTGTGCCTTTGTTAGTGTACAATTCTGTAAATCCTTTATATTTTTCAATATTCCTCTTATATTTCAGCAATGCCCAAACAGTGTCTTTTTCCCAGTCCCTTGTAAAGAATTCTAATGCTATGAATTTAGTAGTATTGTCATACCCATATTTTAACGGGAATGGTTTGTCCAGCATGTTCTCCTGAATGCTTTTAATAGAGGATTTCAGCATATTTCTGTCATTTATTATCCTTAGATAGTATGGGTATACGTTTGTATGTCCGGAACATAATTCTTTGCCTATCCCATCCCTAAAGTATTTTCCGGTCCAATAGTGCTTGATAAGTTTATGCTCTAAATCATAATTTTTTAATGTATTGTTCAAGAATCCATCACCCATAGATTTGTTGATACTGTCAATTTCATTACATAGCATGCATGCCATTATCATATCATATCCAGAAGCTTTGCACATTACATGATCCCGCATTCCTGAGAATACCTCGGATTTGACCATTCCAGAATCCTTATCGATGACATTCTCTTCAAACTTCGCTATCTCTTTATTCAGGAACTTCCTATGCTTTAAGATTATATCTTTGGATTTGGATATTCTGAGACATCTGAACATGTATGCTGTGCTGTCTGCACTATATACATTCGGAAAATTATATGGTATTCCTTCACATGATATGGCGACAGATATCCCACTATATTGTGAGTAGCGATTCAATGCATATTCTAATGTGTTATGGATCTCTTTGGCATATCCTAGTCTCATCAGACTTTCGATACACCACCCAAAATCTCTTGCATAGAATGCTTTATAGTTTCCGGCGCTTGCCTGAAAATATTTATTTTTAGAATCATAGCAGGAGTTTATTATACTTTTACATATCTCTTCATCATTTCCTGAATATATCTCTAAGCCTTTAATCTTTGTTTTGATGTTCCTGGAAAATATCCTGAATGCTTCTTTAAGAAGTATGTGTTTTGGATTCTCATTAGGATTTTTCATTTTTTCCCAACTGCGCATACTTGATAATTAGCTCTTTGACTGTCTTTAGTGCTCTTTTGTTGTCTTCCATCTTGTATTTGCTTAAATTATTATAGTACTTTTCATTATTTTCGATGAAATGATTCAATGCTTTACGGCTCACCTTGTCGCACATATCACCATATCCTAATCTTTTTATCTGTAGTGAGTTGAATGCCTGTTCAAAGGCTCCCTTTATAGGTATGCAGAAGACAGGCTTATGCAGGTATACGGCTTCGCTTATGAAGGAATATCCACCATTGGCTATGCATGCCCTGCAGTCCTTAAAATCCTTGAAGAATTGTTTTTGGTTCGTCTTCCTGAACGTTATGTTCTTATCAATCTCATTTTTGTCCAATCCATATACTATAAACTTTTTATCGAATGATTTCAAGATTTTGAACAAGCGGTTATTTGTCGGAGATGTCTGGTATACGAGATAATGGCCTTTTCTGGAAGGCTTCAGACGCAGTATCTCTTTTCGTAGTATCGGAGGGACCAATATAACATTCTTGCTTTTTACAGGCAGATTGAAGAATGTTGTTATGACATGATGATCTATGCTGGTGCCTAATGATTTTATGATCATTTTCTGTATATAATATGTCCTTCTGTATTTCTTTGGCACTTTGAATTTCATCTTAGTGAATGCGTGGATGTTGCATATGCATATTACAGGCATCTTGAACAGGTTGGCAATGAGCATTGTAAGAAAATCGCAATCTGTGAGCAATATGTCTGGATTGTATTTTCTTATTGTTAAATAGATCTTACGTAGATTGGATGATCTGCTAAGGATGTTCTTGGCGTTTTTCGTGATGGTCTTAAGAGCATTCACGCTATTTTTTTCATAGATGAATCTTACACCGTCATAAGCTATCACGTTTTTGAATTTTTTCTTTAAGAAATTCCCTGATCTTTTGCTGCCTACAAGGATTTTTACATCATATCTTTTCAGCAATCCATAAATTATCGGTACACTTCTGGATGCATGTCCCAGTCCATCGCCATTGATTGAGTATAGTATCTTGATTCGTTTTCGCATACTAGGAGATGATTCTAGAATTTATTAATTTTTTGTGTTATCATGCCGTTTATTGTTCTTTTTTATTCCTTACATACTTACGTTCAATGGTGTGTTTCACATCAAATCCATACATCGGTAAGAGTATCATGCCTATCACTCCAAAGAAGAAATCTTTCATCCTTACGAGGAATGCCAGTGCTACACCAGCGCTTCCAGCCAGGCCTATCATACTGAACGCTGAGACCTGACCGGCCTCGAGCACACCCACAGCCATCGGGACCGGGAATAATATTGCAAGGCCTATGAATGTTATTATGAAGAACAACTCTACTACTCCAAGATTCAATCCTAGTAGTGTCGTCGCTAGTTTATATTCCACAAACATTGTGGCCCAGCTTAGTAGCGTGATGCCGAGGCTTTTCATAAACGTTTTCTTGTCATGCTTATAGAATTGTATCATTATCAGTTCTATCTCTTCAATCTTCTGTTCTATCTTCTTTAGTGTCTTGTTCTGGGTCCTATCGAGCCTGAGAAATCTGAATATGTTAAGGAAAAAATGCCTATTATTCAGCATCTGATAATAGAATAATATCACTAGGATCAGAAAAATTATTGCTCCTGTCGTCAATAAGACTCCTGCTCTATGAGGAAGGGCGTATCTCAACCCTACAAGGACCGCTCCTATGATGAACAGTATGCCGCATGTTGTGGTGTCTATAATCTTGTCAATCATTATGGTGGATAAGCCTTCTGTGAAATCTACGTTATGTTTCCCAAGAAGCGATGCCTGCGTAGGCTCTCCTCCTACTCTAGGTCCTGGCGTGAAAAAGTTTATGCTTGCACCAATCATTCTATAGATGTACAGCTTATGGAAAGGTATCTTATGTCCTCTGGATCTTAATATCGTATCCCAACGCCAAGTGAGTGTCGCGTATATTAATAGTATGGTGAAGAAATATGCCAGAAGCAACAGTATATCAAAATTCTCATAGAACTTTATAATATTTTTTAGACCATATTCGTCAATTATGAAATATGTTGCTATGACGCCAACTATTATGAAAAATGTTACGAAAAAGTTTTTCCAGCTCCATCTCATCGCGTAGGATAGAGCAGTATGGGCTTTAAAAATATGGTGTTTTTTTCATCATTATTACATCAATTAGGTAAAAATATAAACTAGGCAAATATTATTAATCGTAATTAGATGTATATATTGGAGACATATTAATGTATAGGGGTGTAAAAAATGGGGATGTATACTGATTGGTTGAATTCAAAGATACAGAAGATGAATTGGCTTGATATGAAGATGGTGAAACTATGTGTCGCCGTATTCATTTTGATGGTTGCAAAACTTTGGCCGCCGTTATTGAGTTTAGATTGGTATTGGTATCTTCTGATAGGTGTGTTGGCGATGATTAGGCCGTTATATACTATGTTCAAGAAATAGTTTCAAGCGTGTTTGAAGTGATGAGCACATATATAAACTTGTATTCCCTAGCTTGATTGAGGTAATCGAAATGAAACGAATATTAATGATACTATTGTTGGTTGGAGCAGTAATATTGACTGCGTGTGAGCGTACTTCTGGTGACAAGATGCACATCGCGAATCCTGCATCTGAATTCTGCACAAGCAATGACGGAGTGTTGGATATAAGGACAGCAGACGACGGATCGCAGACAGGATACTGTAAGATCGCCGGTAAGGAATGTGAAGAATGGTCTTTATTCAGGGGAGAATGCACAGAAGCGCATATATGTACGGATGAAGAGAAACAGGCAGAGATATGCACGATGGAATACATGCCCGTATGCGGTTCCAATGGTGAAACATATGGAAATAAGTGCGGTGCATGTGCTGCAGGTTCAGATTATTGGACAGCTGGAGAATGTGTATAAACTTTTTAAGTTAACATAGTTATTACTATTAAGTAGTCATAAATAGTAAACTTTATAAAATCATATTCTACCCTTAGAACATGACTGAATCTAAAGGTTTCATGAGACTTAATACTGATGAACTAAGATGGTTGGAAGGTAGAATAGGTACTATCGAAGTCCAGAAAGGATGTCCGCATCAATGTATAATCTGTGCTGTCGACGCTCCGAAGTACACCGGTAGCATGCCTTGGAAAGATTTTATGACAGTGTCTGACAGTGTCGTTGAAGCAAAGATTAAGAAGAGAGTAGATTTATGGCGTTTTGGAAGAAAGTATGAGTCTGAAGCGACTATTGATGCTTTCTGGTCTTCAGACCCTATAAATTATCGTGCTATGGATGGTGACAAAGAACGTACCATATATGATGTATTGATGAATTTTCATAGGAATCATTCAAAAAAATCGACTTTGACCACCGCTGGCTGGCGACCCAGCAATAATTATATGCAAAGGGCAGCGAATAATATTGTGGATGCGCATATGATTGACGACAAATTTGGCGTGTATATAACTTATAGCATAAAGACTTGCATGCCTAAAGTGATGAAAGAATATGATTCATATGCTAAATATTCGAGAAATAAAGATTCACAGGCTTCAGAATTCTTCAAGAATTCAAAGTATGTTAAAAACATATGTGATAATCTTAAGACGTTGTTGCCCATAGATTCTATGAGAGATAGACGGCACGTATTTCCATCATTTCAATATATTGAAAACAATCATATGACTGATGCATTGTTTGAAAAAAGTTACGGACAATATAATTCATTATTTTCATTTGGTTTCATGCAGTCTCTGGCCGATATATTAGTATTTCAAGGTCTGGTTGCTTTAGAACCGGATGGAGTCGATAAGAATTCATTCAGGAGTTTTGGAGGAGTTGGCAGGGCATTAAATCTTGGCTTGCCAAAAGATATAAACCTTAACAATTATGAAAGGAGAGTAAGTCAGAATTCTTCTTCTGAAACAATGAAGAACCAGTATAGTGCTATAGTCAATGGTCATGGGCAACTACAGATATGCTATGGTGAACCACAAGATGTGGCCCAGATACTCGTTCCTAAGGAACATTTTCAGATACTAGCCGATAAAGCTTTTTGGCCCTGGCAGAAGAAAGAGTATAAGATGCTTGCTGTACTGCAAGGAAAGAGATTATTGGATTGATTATCGTTTTTCTATCAATCATCGATAATTTTTTATATCACTGACATTTTCTAAATAATATGCTAGAAATAGATTTACATATACATACGTTACATAGCGGACATGCTTACGGATCATTCTATGATGTAGTCAATGAGGCTAGAAGGAAGAAGATGAAAATCATTGCCATAACCGATCATGGTCCAGGACTGATTGGCTCAGCATCTTCTCTCCATTTCGGCATGGGCCCAAGAGCTCCACAATATAAGGATTTGAAGATATTGTGGGGATGTGAGGCTAATGTCATGGATGCTAAGGGCAATATTGATTTGAGTCCTAAGTTACAAAAGAAATTAGACATACTTCTCGTCGGTTTTCATGATGCCTGTGGATATAAGGACCTAGGAGTGAGCGGAAACACTAAAGCAGTAATCAATATGCTTAAGAACCCTAATGTTGATGTTTT
>Ga0326726_10003770_pt1 | contig 13904 bp, 14 predicted proteins | sample MHFenrmetagenome_2_FD_207603 | JGI IMG/M metagenome (GOLD analysis project Ga0326726, IMG submission 207603) | Lab enriched peat soil microbial communities from Michigan Hollow, Ithaca, NY, United States - MHF15MN | ecosystem: Environmental > Terrestrial > Soil > Wetlands > Peat | place: USA... | reverse complement strand
TGTTCATATAGCCGATTGGGCTGAAATAGCCCCGGGTTTATGGAGGTGATATGAGATGGTAATCAGCTTCAAAACACGGCGTACATACTATACGTCCCCCGGTCTATAAGAGAACAGGAGACTCATCAGGTGTCGGCCGGCCGGGTGAGCCAGGTGGCCGGCTGGATTTGCAATATTTCTGCCATTGTCCGATGCCTCCCGTGGTATGTTCCTAACTCAGAAACCAGTTCACGTTCAGACATTCGTCCCGAATCCTGCCGTTAAAACTTTCAATGTAAGTATTGTCAACCGGTTTGTCTGGTCGATCGAACATCATCATAACTCGATGGCGATGAGCCCATGCATCGAGTTATGATTAAAATTACTGGCCGCCGGTAAAAAATAAATATAAGTCTTTTGGTATCGTATGCTGGGCAATCCTCTTGAGGCGGACTGTCTCGAAATGAGACGACTATTTTGAACGGCTAATCAAAAAAACGAGACAACGACGTTCGAAAAACGTGAATTCAACAGAGTGACGTCTGTTGAAAATCTGTAAGTATATGATAAATAATCATATGGCGTTGATGCTGATAAAAATGGCACACTAATTGCAGGATATAAGATGAAGTGATCGGCCCCTAAATCAGCTAAATCAATTGTGTGGAGAAACCATGATTAACAAATTCTTCTCCATCAAATCACAAAAAGGCGCAACCATGATCGAGTACGCCTTGATTGTCTCTTTTGTCGCTACCTTTGCGATCAATGCCCTTGACGCTCTTGGAGGCAAGTTGCAGCATGCTTTTAGCATCGTTTCAATCGCCCTTGGCGCGCATTAGAAGTTTTTTGCTGTTTGAGCCGTGAACCCTCCTGTCAATGGTTGTCTGCAGCATGTCGCGTGTTTTTCTTGATCGAATATGTCGGCTATATATAAATATGGGTGTCACCTCCGATGAGGTAGCCTATGAGATACACCACACCTATCAGGGCGTGCCTGCGTTAAACAGGCCGCTTCTTCTTTGCAAAAATCCGATTGCTGCATATAACCCCTGAACTGTACCGGCATAATCAGAATTTCCCGGCCTGAGCTCGTTATATTCCTGTCGCCATCCTTCGATTTGCTTCCGTGCATAGTCCATATCCAGGAACCAGTTAACCGAGAGCCATTCATTCCGGAAGTTCCCGTTGAATGATCAAATGTAAGGGTTACCCGGTCGGAAGGAGTAATTACCCCTTGTTCTTGCAGGCCCAGCGATCCAAATCCTTCGAGATGTATTCGCTGCAGTTGTCGACTTGGATCGTTTCGGGACAAGCGCTTTCCGTCTGAAATATCTCAATGGGATAGGCAGCGGCATCTCCTCCTTTTATGGCATGTACTGCCACGATATCCATGCTCCATATCCGGTCAGGTCGTTTCGGTCTGCCTCTCTCAAGCCGTTGTGCACTGCTCCGACCGCTTTGTGGTCGCTTGTTGCGATGGTTCATGCCTTCCTCTCGATCGATCCGGCTAATCCGCTTGTAGTTGACCTTGCGACAGCGTCACGATCACCAACCTACGGTTCCCTTGTATTCCACGTTCGATACGGCAAACAGGAGAGGCTCTTTCGCGGGAACCGGAAATAAGGTGATCTCAATGCCGTGATCGAATATCCCGCAAGTGGTACAATGCTCAGATGCCCAGTTCAGGCGAGTGAAGAGGTTTTCATGGTGTTTGTATAAGTCTGCTTCTTCAGAAGCGACCCAAATCTACATGACATTTTATCTTCGGGGATATAGCACTGAGGTCAGCAGTGGATTCATGTCTGACTCAACAGAGGATCGCAAGACGTTTAGCGGGAAACAGATATCTTCTTTCATCAGAAACCTGTTCCCTGATGTGCTATATCGCAACTTGTCCTTGCGCTGGTCAAAATTCATAAAATATCTATCATACGAGCACGGGGAATTCATTATTCGACTATAACGTGAACGCAAAAAAGCTTATGTATTTATAAATGACTATAGGCAGGAACAGGAAATGAAGAGTATTATGCATTTCCTTCATGATGTGGAAGCAGGTAACATGATCATCCGAAAGGAACAAAAATACAACAAAATACTGCATCTCGAAGCCGTTAGAACAGTCCGGCTACCTTACATTCGGCAAGGTATTCCCGGATGAATGCCTCGAACATAACCCGGTTGATTGAGTGTATTTTTTTTCGGGGCTATAAAAAAGGAGAGCGTTTGGATGTTGACTTTACAGTTCTTTTATTAAATTTAGATTATAGATATTATGACTCAATCCCCCAATGAGTCCAATGGGTTATCCACCTAACCAGTGGATATAAATAAGGCCACGCTCACCAGGGAGTGGTCTTATGTTGGAGCGACGTTTAACTAATCTCATTGGAGGAAACACATATGCTTGACAAAATCATCTCTCTCGAAGTGGCCTTTGTCGTTGCTTTAAGCAACTTCTTCTCACCCAAATCACAAAAAGGCGTAACCATGATTGAGTACGCTCTTATTGCTGGTTTGGTTGCTGTAGCAGCGGTTGTGATTCTTGGTACCGTTGGAACAAAAGTGTCAACCGTCTTTACTACAGTCTCGACCAAACTCCCGTAGTTAAACTACCCGCCCTCGCTGCCATCGCACTCCATCTCGGGGGGGATGGCAGCTGAAAAGGCAACACATCAAAGGCGGTGGTCGTATATTGGCGTGACTGTCAGTTAATTTCATTGAAGGCACAGAAAAGGCTAACCAATTTCTTCTCCTTCGATGCACCATTGATTACTTAATGCTTTAAGCAAGTACATCTCCATCAAATCACAAAAAGGTGTAACCATGATTGAATACGCCTTTATTGCTGATTTGGGCGCTGTTGCTTTGGTAACAATTCTCGGTACTGCTGGAATAAAAGTGACATCTGTCTTTACTTCAATCTCAAGTCAACTCCCGTAGTGAAACTACCAGCCTTTGCTGCCATCGCACTCTCTCTGGGGGCTATGGCAGCTTTTATGGTCGCCCGCTCGATGAGCGGCCCTCAAAATTCGGGATTCAAGGTCGTCATTGTCAGTCAGCCCATCGAAGCTGGTAAAGCTATTGCGGCTGATCAGATCAAGGCCATAGATTGGCCCGGTTCGGTCGTTCCGCAAGATGCGTCCACTCGCACCACCGACGTCGTTGGGCGCATTGCCCGCGTGCCCATGATCCCGGGTGAGCCTGTCTTACCCGGTAAATTGGCCCCAATTACCGCGACGGGCGGCTTATCCTCGATCATCCCGGAGGGCAAGCGCGCCATTACCGTTCAAGTAAACGAGGTGATTTCGGTTGCCGGATTTGCTCTGCCAGGTAGCTATGTGGATGTACTGGTCAGCGGTAAAGATGCCAATAATCAGCCGTTTTCGCGAACAGTGCTCTCACGCATCAAAGTATTGGCCGTGGCCCAGGAAACCACAGCAGACCACGATAAACCGAAAGTGGTCAATGCGGTAACCCTTGAGCTTACGCCGCACGAATCCGAAAAGCTAGACCTGGCCCGCAATATAGGGGTGCTTTCTTTAGACCTGCGCAACGAACTCGACACCAGGGAAGTCAACTCCCCAGGTGTACGTCTGTCCGATATTGTGTATTCACAGCCCAACCCTGTAACTACTACCCCGTCGACTGCACATGAAGTACATTCGCGTCAAATCAGTGGACCTGAAGAAATCCGTGGCGCCAGCCGCCAATCTGTTGCAACCCCATAGCCACAAGCACATGAATTTGACTTGCCTGATACGTTCTGCCTGCAGGATGAGTGCTCTTGTGGCGCTTACCGGCACCGTACCCGTGACTGCAAACGCCGTTTCCGAACCCGCGGTAGCGAAGCCCTCTACTGCCGCACTCGTCACTGCGAAGGATTCACCAGTCACCACGGTTACCAAGGCCGCTCCCGCACCACTGGCAGCAAAGGCGTCACCTGCCCCCAATACTAAGGCAACTCCCGCACCCTTGGCAGTAAAGGCGTTACCTGTACCTGCTAACACCAAGGCCGCTCCGGCACCTTTGGCAGCTAAAGCTTCTCGCGTACGAGTGACCCCCAAGACCTCTCGCGTACGAGTGACCCCAAGGAACTATCCCGCACCCCTGGCCGTAATGGGAACTCCCTCGGTCTACCTCGTGCCTGTCGGCGAATCCAGGGTCTATCGGCTGGATCGACCTATCAGACGCGTTGCGGTGGGCAATCCCGAGGTGGCTGACTATATTATGCTCAGCTCAAGCGAGCTCTATCTGCTGGGTAAAAAAGAGGGCGCAACCAATGTTATTGTCTGGGACCAGAACGGCAATTCCACGTCAACACCCCTGAACGTCAGCCGCAGCATTAACCCCTTGAAAGTCTTGTTGAAAGTCGTCTTACCGAATGAGAACGACATTCAGGTTTTCGCGTGGGGGCCAGCGTTGGTACTGTCCGGCACTGTGTCAAACTCTTTGGCTGCAGAGACCGCATATCGCGTAGTAAAAGCTTATCTTGGCGGCACGGTTCCGAATGTCAACCCAGAATCAACCCTGGTCAATAGTCCAACTGCCTCGGCGATGACTCCCGGCATACTCGGTATTACCAATAATTCCTCTGGCTCTGGGTCTTCTGCCGGCATGCTCAATAGTGCACCTGGCTCTGCGACAAATGCCGGCATACCTGGCGTGGTCAACCTTCTCAAAATCCGCGACCCGCAGCAAGTCCGACTCGAAGTCCACATTGCCGAAGTTTCCAAATCCTACATCGAATCTTTGGGCTTTGGCTGGTCGCAAACCGGGGGTTACACCCAGGGCAGCCTCATGACTGGGTTTGTCAGCAACGCCACCCTTGACCTCATACTGAACCCTGTCTGGGATCCCAATGTCCAAAAATACGCTTACAAAAATCTGAAGATGGAAGCCCGGCGTCAGCCCGGTTTGATTAAAATCCTGGCTGAACCGACCATTGTCACCATGAGTGGTCAGGAAGGGTACTTCCTGGTTGGCGGCAAGGTTTATACGCCGACCGTCGCAGCCAACGGAGCAATCGACTACGTCGAGCGCACCTATGGTGTGGGTTTGCGATTTACGCCCACCGTGCTGGATGCAGGTCGTATTTCGCTCAAGGTTGCGCCCGAAGTCTCTGAGCCGGACACCAAACCGATTACTGCCGGAACCTCGAGCGTTTTGCCCTCCTTTAAAATCAGCACCGTCTCCACCATCGTCCAGATGAACGAGGGTGAAAACCTGGTTATCGGCGGCCTTCTGCGCGACAATCTCACTGAAAGCATTCAGGCAGTGCCCTTGCTTGGTCAAATTCCTATTCTCGGCGCGCTTTTCCGGCACACCTCGAAGGATTCCGAAACTACCGAACTTATGATTTTTGTTCGCCCGACCTTCGTCAAAGCCAGCGCTTCCAGGCCGGAGCTTCCTACCGACAGGTTTGTCAAGCCTACAGATAAAGAGCTTTTCATTGATGGAAAGCTTCAAGGATCACGAGCAAAATGACTCTTATGTGCAAACATGTTGATATGCTTCAGGCCTCAACTACAAAGCGAACTAAATCCCAAAAGGGGAGTGTGCTGGTTGAATTTGCGCTGATCCTCCCCGTGTTCATGCTTCTTCTCTTTGGGGTGATCTCTTTTTCTGTAGCCCTGTACGACAAAACCGTGCTCACTATGGCCACAAGGGAGGGCGCTCGTGCCGGAGCCAAGTACGTTGCAGGCAAAACCAACGATGAACGCGGCGTAATCGGCCGTACCACTGCCGCCACAGCATGTCAAAACAGTCTCATCTCCTTTGGTGCTGACATGAATCCTACCTTCAATTATTCCATTAACGGCGACATCCTCACCGTCTCTACCAGCAACGTCCCTTACACTGGGCTATATGTTTTTTCGAACCTTACGATCTCGGCCCAATCCAGCATGAGGCTCGAATGACCATGGCACGAAAACACCACGGCATCAAGCTGCTGCACGGCCAGCGTGGCGCTGTCGTCATCTGGTTTGCACTGTTATTACCGGTTTTGCTGGGATTTGCTGCTTTGGCGGTCGACCTTGCCCGACTCAACCTGATCAAGGTAGAACTTCAAAACGCTGCCGATGCTGCCGCACTGGCTGGAGCTCGTTCACTCACCGATCCTGCGGGTACAAAGCCTTACAGCTGGCAAGTGGCCGAGGATACGGCAACGACTGTCGCAAAAAAAAACTACGCCAATGGCGCGCTGGTTCAGGGTGCTAACGCGAATATTGATCAGGATGCAAACGTGAGCGTTGATTCTGGATTCTGGAACTTTACAAGCACCCCCCCCTCTTACACTGCGGGCCATGTCAGTAACCATACCGGAGATATTCCCGCTGTCCACGCCACGGTTTCCATCTCCGGATTGAATTTGTTTTTCGCCCCTATTCTGGGTATTAATACAAAAGATATCCACGCCAGTGCAGTCGCCATACTATCCGGTGCAGGTGGTCCTTTTGACTATGGAATATTTTCTGGCAGCACTACATCAAATTTGAGTATCAATGGCAGCGGTTATAATGTCAAAGGCTCAGTTCATACCAATAAAAATCTGACAATCAATGGTAGTTCGATAACTATCACTGACGCAGCAGAAGCTAAAGGAACAATTACAACGAATGGCAGCGGCATCAATATAGGTTCAAGATCACCCAACTCAAGTTTGATAAGCATGCCGGATTACAGTGCTTCTATTGCCGCAGCGGCTGCGGCAGCTCATCAAACGTATACCGGTTCAAAAACCTTTAATGGAAGCGGTATCACTTCAGATCCGATTTACGTTCAGGGGAGTCCAGGCACTGTCACGGTAAACGGGTCAGCATTTACCGCTACAGGTGCTGTTTTGGCAGACGGCAATATTACTATAAATGGCAGTGGTATGGCCTCAGCGAACAGTCAGGTATGCTTTTATTCTAAAAACGGAGATATAACGATTAATGGTAGTGGTTATGCCCTAAATGGGGTATTGTACGCCCCCAATGGCAGAATTATTATCAATGGGAGTGGCATTACGATTAATGGCTCAGTTGTAGGTAATCAAGTCAATATAAACGGTAGCACTATTAAAGTTAATAGAACCGATTATCAAATAACATCGTTACCAGGCAGTCATGTACAGTTGGTTGAATAATCAGGTTTAAGAGTAATTATTTCGTGGCTTCTTTGGCGGATTGTAATAAAACAGCTGATAATAAAATATTTCGGGTTATTTCATTAACAACGCGAATTTCGGAACCATCGACCCGGGCACTGGACACGGGTCGACATACGGCGCCTCCACTCCTCCCATATTGGTCCAATAAACACAAATGAAGATTGTTACTTACTCTTCCCAGCCCTGGGAGGTTTCCGATACACTACTCGAACTGGGTCAACACCAGGTGACCCGACTGATGGGCGAGCTAGGGGGCATGGTGCGTCAACTCACAGCCGAAAAGCCCGACTTCGTCTTGCTTGTCGGCTTTGATCCCACCGAGCCCCGATACATTCATGAATTGGAGAACCTCTGCCTCGGACTGCCGAAATCTGCTGTCGTAGCCCTGCATCCACAAGCGCAACCCGAACTTATACTATCGCTCATGCGTGCCGGAGTTCGTGATGTCATTGTCGACAGCACCCCAGAAACCCTGAAGCAGGTTATTGAACGCGCACACTTTCGTATCAAGGGTCCCGTCATCAGCAAGGGTCGGGTTTTTGGATTCGTCTCCTCCAAGGGAGGGGATGGCAGCTCTTGCATAGCCGCCAACCTGGCTTATGCCCTCTCTCAGATGTCGGACACCCATGTACTGGCGGTCGATCTCTCCTTACCCTTTGGAGACCTCGACATGTACCTCACCGGGGATAACCATCCACGGGATCTGGCCGACATCTCCAGCCAGGCCGACCGGCTCGACCAGTCGCTGCTCGACAGCGTGGTGCAGCATCTCAGTCCCACGCTCGACCTCATTCCTTCACCCCACACGTTCGAAAAAATCGTTCATATCGAACCCGAACGAGTGAGCAAGCTCATTCAGATAGCCACGGACTTCTATGACTACATAGTGGTTGACCTGGGTTCATCTTTCGATCAGGTCGGAGTCTGGGTTGCCGAGCACCTTGATGAACTCTGCCTCGTAGCCACGCCATCGCTGCCGTCGCTGCGCCGGGGGGGGCAACTGCTCAAACTCTCGAAAGAGTTTGAAAAACCCGTGTCGCGTATTGAAATCATCCTCAACCGCGCTGACACCGGTGTCTCCATCACCAGCACCGAAATCGAAAAAGTCATCGGGAGGAAAATCAACCAACGCATTCCCTCTGACGTGGAAGCCGTACAGGAATCCCTCTCGATCGGCCAGCCCCTCTTGCAAGTGGCTCCTAAATCAAAACTTACCAAAACCATCGTCGACTGGGCCGAGCTCGTCACCGGCGGCAGTCAGCGTAAACTCTCGCTATGGGAACGCTTAAAGATCAAATAGCCCGCTGGAACCTCTCCACCAAGCGGGAGGCGGTTTCGCCTGTATCGGAGCCGGGAATCAATGATGCACCTGCACTGCCTCAGGTCGTTGAGCCTATGACTTCGCCTGCGCCAGCACCGGCGACAAAAACAAATTTGTCTTCTGGGGTCGACTATTACGCGACCAAAAAGAAGCTGCACCAGAAGCTGCTCACCCGCATCGACCTCAAATCCATTGAAAGCCTGACCCCCGAGCAGTTGCGAAACCAGCTTGGGTTTCAGCTGGTCGAGCTCATCGAGGAGGACGCCATCCCGCTCAATGATCAGGAGCGGGCAAAGTTGGTTGCCGACCTTAAAAATGAAATCATGGGTCTGGGCCCTCTGGAGCCTTTGCTGGCCGACGCTACCATTTCTGAAATCATGGTCAACGGCTATCAGAGCGTCTATGTCGAAAACAGGGGGCGTATTCATCTCACAGACATCCGCTTCAACGATGATGCGCACCTCATGAAAATCATCGACAAAATCGTCTCTCGTGTGGGGCGGAGAATCGATGAATCCAGCCCCATGGCCGATGCCCGCCTGCCCGATGGATCCCGCGTCAACGCCATCATTCCGCCCTTGGCTCTCGACGGCCCAGTCCTCACCATTCGGCGCTTTGCGGTTGTTCCCTTGCAGATGCACGACCTCATTGAAAAAGGCGCACTCACACCAGCCATGGCCGAGCTGTTGTCAGCGCTGGTCAAAGTCAAGTGCAACATTATCATATCCGGGGGCACCGGTTCGGGAAAAACCACGCTGCTCAACATTCTCTCGGGTTTTATCCCCTCCGACGAGCGTATCGTCACCATCGAAGACACTGCCGAAATGCAGTTGCAGCAGGATCACGTGATACGTCTGGAAACGCGCCAGCCCAACATCGAAGGTAAGGGCGAAATCACCATGCGATCACTTGTGAAAAACTCCCTGCGTATGCGGCCCGACCGCATCGTGCTTGGCGAGGTCCGCAGTTCCGAGGTGATCGACATGCTCCAGGCCATGAACACCGGGCATGACGGTTCGCTTACCACCATTCACGCCAACACACCCCGGGATGCGCTGTCCCGACTCGAAAACCTGGTGGGCATAGGAGGCCTGAGTCTACCCAGCAAAACCCTGCGCCAGTACATTTCCTCGACGGTAAACTTCATCGTCCAGGCCACACGTTTGAGTGACGGTAGCCGCAAGATCACGAACATACAGGAAATCACCGGTATGGAAGGCGACATGATCACCACCCAGGAGATCTTTTCCTTCAAGCGCACCGGAACGAACCCGGACAGATCCGTGCAGGGCGTGTTCAGCGCTTCGGGCGTGCGTCCCAAGGTGTCTGATAAAATCCGCACGTACGGCATCCGCCTCAGCGACGGTATGTTCGATCCTACCGCCAACGAATAACCTCATTGTTCATTATGGCCAATTTTTTGCTTCCCTTTCTCGCTTTTGCGTCAGTAATGCTGATCATGCTGATGTCCTATTGGGTATGGGGCCGCTTTTTCGATCGTCGCAGCCAAGCAAAAAAAGAGCACTTGCAGGCCGTCCGCAACGCAGTGCATTTCGGCGGGCAGAACCTCATCGGCTCGCAATCCCTGTTGCAGGACAGTCCGCTCGAATCCTGGCTGCGCTCGCGCTCCAGCAAATTCGTGCAACTCGAAAACCTGATCCAAAGCTCCCACAGCCCGCTTACTGCCTTGCGCGTCATGGGCTTCATGTTCGCCTTGTTCGCGGTGGTTATAGTGTTGGGTCTGCTGCGCCAGACCAATCTCCTGCTCCTGATGGCGATGGCTGTCGTCATCGCCAGTACGCCGGTCCTGTGGTTATCTCAGTTGGCAAACAAACGCCGCGAGGCCTTCGGAGAGAAACTCCCGGATGCGCTCGACTATATCACGCGCTCACTGCGCGCCGGCCACAGCCTCACCTCGGCAATGGGCATGGTCGGTAAGGAGTTCGCCGACCCCATAGGTATGGAATTTAAAACCGTCTTCGATGAAATCGGCTTCGGCATCCCATTCAATGACGCTCTCACCCAGCTCGCTGCTCGCGTTCAAAGCAACGACCTCAATTTCTTTGTCATCTCGCTCATGATCCAGCACGAAACCGGGGGTAACCTCACCGAACTGCTTGACGGATTGTCAAAAACCATACGCGACCGATTCAAACTGCGTGGGAAAATTCGGACGCTCTCATCCGAAGGGCGCACTTCTGGCTGGATACTTGGCAGTATGCCATTCGTGCTTGCCAGCATCCTTACGCTTTTAAACCCCGGCTACATGTCGGTGCTCTGGACGACTCCTCAAGGCCAGAACCTCATGTTTATCGGCTTTGGGCTCATGGTTGTCGGCGTCATTCTGCTCAACCGCATCATCCAGATCAAGGTATAACCATATCCATGCCTGCCATGCAAGCCTTCCTGCAAATCCTGACTATCATACTCTCGGGGGCCGCTGTCGCCTCGGTAGTGTTTGTGCTGCACAATTGGATGGGCGAAGTCGCCTTCAAGAAACGCCTCGCCAGAATCACTCGCCAAGCCTGGGTACCAGCCAACACATCCATGCCCAGGACGGTGAATACCCAGAGAGTCGCCGCCGTCATCAACATCCTCTCTAAACTCTCGCTTCCGGAAGAGGGGTGGCAAAGCTCAAGCGTTCAGCTCAAGTTTTTGCAAGCCGGAATCCGCAACAAAAAAGCTCCACAATACCACTTCGCGGTAAAGACACTGCTCTCGATCGTGATGCCGGTGCTGCTGGCGTTGTTTCTGCATTTCGCCAAGCCCGAAATCCCCCTGTCTCGCGCCATGATCTTTGTGTCGGTCACCGCCACCGCGGGCTACTACCTGCCCGAACTGTTGCTGCGCATCATCACCCAAAAACGGGTCGAACGCATGCGCGATACCCTGCCCGACATGGTCGACCTCATGGTCATCTGTACCGAGTCGGGCATGGGTATCGACTCCGCAGTTACCCGCATATCTCGCGAAATGGCCAGCACGAGCCCTGACCTGGCCCAGGAGTTCTACCTCTCGGGCCTCGAAATGCGCGCCGGAGCCACCCGTATCGAAGCTTTGCGAAATCTGGCACTGCGTTCTAAACTCGAAGCCCTGGATGACCTCGTTTCCGTGCTCGTGCAGGCGGACAAGTTTGGTACAAGCCTGGCAGAATCGTTGCGCGTGCAGTCAGACACGATGCGCACACGCCGGACCCAACGCGCAGAAGAGCTTGCCGCCAAGATACCCGTCAAAATGCTGCTGCCGCTCATCCTGTTTATTTTTCCGACCCTCCTGATGGTGCTGCTGGGGCCGGCACTTATTCAGGTGATTCAAGTCTTCTCAAACAGATGAGCCTCAGCTCTATGTTGCATGTGCTGTGGGGACACTGGCCATGGTTGTTGGCCGGTGCATTGGCGGGCCTGTGGCTGGTGCCCCTGGCCCGCATCATTCCGCGCAAGGTGTTGACGTTCTCCCAGGCCCCCCTGAACGAATGGCAGGGTCCTGGAGGTGGCCTGGAGCAGCCCGTTGCGCTGGCCAGGCGCGTATGGGTGCCGGTGGTCAACGCCATACTGTGGGCTTGTGCAGCCGATACCGCCAGCCACCCGGAATTCTGGGCCGCCCTGCCGGGGGCCGGTCTGGCCAGCTCCCTGGTGTTGCTTGCCCTTATCGACTGGGACACCACCATGTTGCCGGACTGGGTCGTTCTTCCGCTGGGTTTGTCGGGACTGGTTGCCAGCTATACCGGTTTTACCCCGCACAACCTGATCGCGGGTGCAGCATCCGCTGCCGTGGTGCTGGGACTGCTGGGGGGGCTTGCCTGGGTGTTCCAGCGCGTGAAAGGAGATAGTGGCATCGGGGGCGGCGACCTTAAGCTCCTGGCCGCCTTAGCCACATGGTGGGGCCTTGTCGGCGTGCTTTACGTGGTGTTGTGGGCCGGTGTGCTGACCGTGGTCTGGTACCTTGTGTGGCGCCGCTTCAAAGGCCTCAGCAGCCAAGCCGAATGGCCGTTCGGCCCGGCCATTGTGGTGGCTGCGCTCGTATGGGGTTTGTTGGCTGTGTATTCCCCGCACGCCCTATGAAGCCGTCAGCCAACTGTGGTGAAGACCCCCAACCAGAAGCGTTACCGATCTACCCTGACTCTTTCCGCTGGCCAGCATCGGCTCCATAAGCGACATATTGGGCAGGATTGTTCCGTCTATGCGGATCAATCATTCTGCCATCAAGCGGAGATCAACTGGGCATGATCGAACATCAAAAACCAATGCATGTTCAGAAAGCCGCTTCGGGGAATCGCAGACATTCGTGAAATGAGATCTCCAACTCTTGTGTTTTCGCTATCACGGTACTGCTGAGTCGCCGCTTTGTAGAGTGTCGACCCGATGCGCATGACTGTCGCTTAGCGTAGCGCTCAACATCGATGCCGCATTAGCCCGACGGATCGTAATCCACATCAGGCAGCAGAGCACCAGAGGTCCGATCTGCACCCTGAGTGCTATAGCTATGGGGACCATGAGCAACGGCAACAACCAGGCAACAACCAGCACTTCTCGCTCACCACGCAGCCAACCGTCACGCAGCCCGGCTAACGCCAGCCACGCTACGGGGAAGGCCAGCCATACCAGGTCGTAATCAAATACGTAGGGGCTGACGAGAAAAGTCGCCGTCATGAGGGCGGCCCCCCGCAAGTTCCAGTCCAGGCAACTGCGCCACACACGCCATACGACGATCACAGCCCCCAAAGCAACGACAAGATGGACAGCGTACGCCCACGCGACAGGTACTCCGAGCAAGCGCGCGAAAGCAAACATCGAAGGCATTTTATCCCAGGGAAGGGATCCGTTTTCAAGAAATTGTCGCGCATAGCCAAGGCTCGTGAGCCAACCCTTGAGCACAGCGGTTCCGAGGCTTGCAGTACCAATCGCCATAAACGTGATCGCAGTCACGGTGGCAGTCATCAATGAACGCCAGGCTCCGATAGCCAGCAACGCCACTGGAAACAGAATGGCAAGATGAGGTTTGATGGCAAGCAGGCCGATGAACAGGCCAGCCAGGACAGGCCGTCGCTCAAGGCAGATCATTGCCGCGCCAGCGAGAGCTGCGGTCAGGAATGCGTTCTGTCCGTGAAAGAGGTTTATCCACAATCCGGAGAAAGCGGCCAGACACCACATCGCCGTGTTGCCCCGGACGACGCGGCGCAACACCAGAAGACAGGCTCCAAGTGTTGATAACATGAAGGCACTGTATGCTGCGATGTACGGCAGGAATGCCAAAGGGAGCACAGCAAGGAAGAACGTTGGCGGGTAGAACCACGCGTAGACGCTGTGCGATGCCGGAATTGCAATTTGCTCAGCTTTGACGAGCAAGGGAATGTTGTAGGCGCTTTGAGCATGTCCATTCAGGGCAAGGTGTGACGCGGCCCAGAATGTAATAAAGTCGGAACCAATCGGTTCACCTTTTGGGTCA
>Ga0326726_10003769_pt1 | contig 13905 bp, 11 predicted proteins | sample MHFenrmetagenome_2_FD_207603 | JGI IMG/M metagenome (GOLD analysis project Ga0326726, IMG submission 207603) | Lab enriched peat soil microbial communities from Michigan Hollow, Ithaca, NY, United States - MHF15MN | ecosystem: Environmental > Terrestrial > Soil > Wetlands > Peat | place: USA... | reverse complement strand
TGGTTGCCACCATTCGCTGCATCGATGCGTGCACGCTCCGCGAAACTGCGCCAGATGTAGTGGATGCCCTGTTCGTCGTAGCCCCGCGAATCGATGATCGGCAGCTTGCCGAGGTTCTTGCCGCTCGCGACGATGCCCGCCCGATACGCGATGTCGAGGGCCGGCAGGTCGGCGGTGCTGCGCGCCGCCCTGCGGTTGGAATCGGCATCCACGCCGCCGATCTTCTCGTTCAGCGTGACGAACTCCTCGGGCGTGATCGCGCCCGCGAGCAGCGCCTGCAGCCCATATTGGATGCCGACGTTGTCGCCGGTTTGCCGTGCGCGTTGGCTGCCCGGGGCGTTGGCGTTATCGGTGGTGCCCCAAACGGCGGCGGAGAGGTCGTTGTCGCCGCAGCGCGTGCCGTTCGGATTGGTCACCGGGTCGTAGACGAGCGCCGCGGGCAGCAGGCAGTTGTTGCGCGGTACACCCACCGGTGCGATCGCGCCCGTGGTCTGGTCAATCACCAGCGTCGGCACGTAGTTGCCGGGCTTGTTGTTGAAGCCGAAGGCGTTGTTCCATGACTGGCAGCCGCGCTGATCCAGGTGGCCGTTGATCGCGGTCTTCTTGGCATTGATCTGATCCTGGGTCAGGCCGGTCATCAACGCGGTCCAGTCCGGACCGGCGTAGAGGTTGACGAGCAGCACGCAATCGATGACTTCCAGCCCGGTGGTGATCGAATCCGGGTAGTCGCAGCTCGGCTGGATGCCGTCGAGCAGGCCGGGGAAGATCGAGGCGGCGGTGTTCTGCTGGATCGAGCCGCCCGAGCAGCCGTTGCCGAGGGTGTACTTGATCTCGCCGTACGAGTCGACGATGTGCTCCTTCATCATCATCAGCGTCTCGGCATTCAGCACGCGGTTCGAGTTGAAGAGCGAATCGGTGAGGCTGTTGTCCACGACCATGAAGCCGCGCGACAGCGCCGAGTGGTCCGCCCAGTTCTGCTCGGTGCGGAACTGCAGCCGCGGCTGGCCGGTCGAGGCGCCAAAGGTGTAAATCACCTTGCCATTCCACTGCGCCTGCGGCGCCAGCGCCGACCATGGTTTCGTCGTATCGAAAAGCACCGCGATGTCGTAGATGCCGCGATTCATCGTGCCGCGCTCGACCCGCACGATGTAGGGCACCGTGAGACCGTCGGTCGTGGTAGTCATCGCCAGGTCGGCCGGCGTGCTGCCGGGCGTGTAGGGCTTGAAGCAGTTGTTCGCCGGCGGGGCGGTCGGCGGGCTCGGATCGGGCAAACCGCTCGAGCAGCCAGGCGCCGTCGTGCGATAAAAGAGCTTGTATTCGGTCGCGATGTTGCACTGCGCATCGAAGGCCATCGTCGTCAGGCCGCTCGCGTTCGACGCCGGTATGTTGCCGCTCGCCGCAACGGGCGCGGGCGTGGCGCAAATCCATGGCGTGGTCTGTGCCCCCAGCAGCACCGGACCACCGCGCGGGTGGTTGGTGAGCCTCAGGCTGGCCCAGGGCCGGCCGTGGCCGTGACCGTTGGCATCGGCGACGAAGAGGTTCATGCCGATGCGCATGCCGGTGAGCACGCCGCGGAAGGTTCTCGCTTTCTCATCGGCCACAAACGCCGCACCGACGTCGGCGCCGTTGAGCGTCAGCGTCACCTTCTTCATGGGCACGGTCTTCGGCACCCGCACCTCGACCAGCGCGTCGCCGTCGCTGATCAGGTCGGCCCGGTTCGACAAGGTCTTGATCTCGAAGTTGAACGGCGGCGACTCCCTTCGTTCCGCGCTGGCGGACGACGATACCAACCACGGGAGGAGCACGCAGACTGCGAAGGCAAGGCGACGCATAGGACCTCCTGGAAACGGTGACCGCGACAAGACAAGCCAAATTGGCATATCGCCGCCGACGACTCTACGCCGAGGGGATAATTTGGGAAAGACGGATGCTGGCTGCGAAGGAGCCTGTCATGGATCGAGTATCTGGTACCGCAGCGCAGCATATCCGCTGGAACAAGGGCAGGCATCCGCCCACAGTATGCGAGGCGGGCGCGCGAGCAGATTGGACAGGTGCGGCATCGCCGCGATACGCCGGCCGCTGATCGGGCAAACGTTACGCTCGGGGCAGGAGCACGATCTTGCCCTGCACCTGGCGCGCTTCGAACCGCGCCAGCGCCTCGGCGAAGCGCGCGAGCGGGTAGCGCGCCGTGATCTCGGGCGTGAGCTTGCCCTCGCCGTAGAGCGCGTAGAGCTCCTCCTGCACGCGCTGCACGCGCCCGGGCTCGCGCGCGCGATAGTCGGTCCACTGCAGCCCGAGCACTGCGAGGTTCTTCACGAGCAGGTAGCCGGCCTTCACCTCGGGAATGCGCCCGGAGGCGAAGCCGATCGACACCAGCCGCCCGCACCAGGCGAGCGCGCGCAGCGCGCCGTCGAAAACGTCGCCGCCCACGTTGTCGAGCACGATGTCCACGCCGCGCTTGCCCACCGCCGCGTGCACCTGCGCGCGCACGCTTTCGCGAAGGTCCGGCGCCGCGAGATCGATGACGTGATCGGCGCCGTGGCGCTTGCACAGCTCGCCCTTCTCCTTGCCGGTGACGCCGGCGAGCACGGTCGCGCCGAGCGCCTTGGCGAGCTGCACGCAGGCGAGGCCCACGCCGCCTGATGCGCCGGTGACGAGCACCGACTCGCCCTTCCTGTAGCCGCCGCGCTCGAGGAGCGCGAAGTGCGCCGTCTGGTAGGCGAGGGCGAGCACCGCGCCGTCGTCGAAGGGCATGGCCGGCGGCATGCGATAGCAGATCGCCTCGGGCACCACGACCTTCTCCGCGAAGGCGCCGTATTCGGGCAGCGCCATTGCGTGATCGCCCACGCGCAAGCGCGTGACGCCTTCGCCGACCGCGCCGACCACGCCCGCGACTTCCTTGCCCGGGCTGAAGGGGCGCGGCGGCAGGAACTGGTAGCTGCCCTGCATGACCATCACGTCGGGAAAATTGGCGCCGAACGCGCGCGCCTCGATCAGCACCTCGCCGCGCGCGGGCACCGGGTCGGGCACGGTCTCGAGCCGGTGCTGCGCGAGCGGCCCATGCTCGCGGACGATTACGGCGCGCATGAAGGGCTAGCGCCCCGGGAGCGGCCTGCTCAGCGCGAGTGATGGGCCCATCGCGAGCGGCTGGGTCATGCGCGCTTCGCGCGCTCTTTGGCGACGCGCGCGCGGCGCGCGGGCGCGTAGGCCGCATCGCCGAGCGCTTCGTAGAGCGCCTGCGAGACGTCGAAGTGCGCGGCGAGCCCCGTGCGCTCGAGGAGCGCGATCGGGCCTTCGGGGTAGCCCAGGCCGAGCTTCAAAGTGGTGTCCATGTCGTCGGCGCTGGCGAGCCCTTCATCGAGGCGCCGCAGCGCCGCGTTGAGATACGGCCGGATCAGCCGGTCCACGATGCGTCCGGGAAAATCGTTGCACACCGCCACCGCGAGCCCGGCGTCCTCGAACACCTTCTTCGCCGCGGCGAGCGCGGCGGGCGCGGTGTTGGGCTGCTTGACCAGCTCCACGAGCTTCGTCGGCTCGGCGGCGCCGAGGCGAAAGCGCGCGAAGCCGAGCACGTTCGAGCCCTCGCTGCCCCTCGATTCGCCCGTGTGCACGCCGAGGCACTCGGTGCCGAGCTCGAGCACGATGGCGGTTTTCCGCTCGCGGTCCTTGATGCTCGCGAGCCCGCGCGCCACGTCGGCGCCGATGACGACGACGACGTCGCCCGCGGCCGCGACACCTTGCGTGAGCGCATGCGTGGCGCCTTGCATGAGCGCGTGCGCGGCGGGAAAGGAGCGGCTTTGGCCGGTGTCGATCACGGAGTAGGCCATCGTCACGCTCCGAGAATCGTGCAGTTCATCGTCACGCTCCGAACATCTTCGAGTCTTTGTAGACGTGGAAGCCCCGGCCGGACTTCTTGCCCAGGTGCCCGGCGGCGATCATGCGCTTCACCAGCGGCGGGCAGGCGGCGTGCGGCTCGTGCGTCAAGCCGTGCATCGCCTCGCACAGCAGCAGCTGCGTATCCATGCCTACGAGATCGAGGAGCTCGAAGGGCCCCATCGCGTAGCCCATCGCGCCCTTGATCGCCTTGTCGATTTCGGCAGGCTCGGCGACGCCGGACTCGACGAGGCGGATGGCGTCGTTGTTGAACGGGATGAGGAAGTAATTGAGGATGAAGCCCGGGTTGTCGCGCGTCTTTACCGGCGTCTGGCCGAGCGCCTTGCAGAAATCCCACGCCGCCTGGAAGCTCGCCTCGCTGGTATTCAGGCCGGGCGACATCTCCACCAGCTTCATCAGCTGCGCCGGCAGGCAGAAATGCATGCCGACGAAGCGGTCGTCGCGTCCCGAGCCGCCGGCGATCTCGGTGATCGAGATGGTCGAGGTATTCGAGGCGAAAAGGGTCTGCGGCGGGCAGATGCCGTTGAGCTTGGCGAAGAGCGCGTGCTTCACCTTCAAGTCCTCGAACACCGCCTCGATGACGATGTCGCAGGCCTTGAAGTCCTCGATCCGGGTGGTGCTCGTGAGGTTGCTGAGGATCGCCGTCACCTGCTCGGCTTTCAGCTTGCCGCGCTCGACCGACTTGGCGAAGAACGCCTCGCTTTGCTTGCGCGCCTGCTCGAGCGCCGCGGCGCGCGTGTCGTAGACGAGGGTGCGAAAGCCCGCGCGCGCGGCGACGATTGCGATGCCCGCGCCCATGGTGCCGCAGCCCGCGACGCCGACGGTACGAATGCCTGCCATTCAATCCTCCCTCCTGCTGTCTCTCAGCTGATGCCGCTCAGTTGGTGCCGCTCAGCGCTTGGCGATGAAGCTGCGCCCGATGAGCTGGCGGTGGACCTGGTTGGTGCCTTCCCAGATCTGCGTGATCTTGGCGTCGCGCATCAGCCGCTCGACGCGGTAGTCCTTGCAGTAGCCGTAGCCGCCGTGCAGCTGCACCGCTTCAGTGGCGATGCGCATGGCGAGGTCCGAGGCGCGCATCTTGAGCATCGAGGCCTCGATGCCGAAATCTTTTGCGCCGCCGTCCACCAAGCGCGCCACGTGCCACAGCCACGCTTCGCACTGCGCGAGCTCGGTGGCGAGATCCGCGAGGAGGAACTGGATGCCCTGGAACTCGACGATGCGCCGGCCCGACTGGCGCCGCTCGTTGATGTAGGCGACCGCGTCTTCGAAGGCCGCGCGCGCGATGCCGAGTGCGTGCGCCGCCACGCTCGGGCGCGAGCGGTTGAGCGAGGCGAGGAGCAACGCAAGGCCCTCGCCGGGCGCGCCGAGGAGGTTCGCGCGCGGCACGCGGCAGCCGTCGAAGGCGAGCGTCGCGGTGCTGGAGGCACGGTGCCCCATCTTGTCCTCGGTGCGCACCACTTGGAATCCCGGCGTGCCCTTCTCGAGGATCAGCGCCGAGATCGCCTTGCGCTCATCGCCGATCTCGCTCCACTTGCCAAAGAGCAGGATCAGGTCGGCGACGTCGCCGCTGGTGATGAAGGTCTTGCCGCCGTCCACGACGATGTGATCGCCTTCGGGGCGAAAGCGCGTCTTCATGCCGGTGGCGTCCGAGCCCGCGGAAGGCTCGGTGATGGCGAGCGAGGCGAGGCCGCCCTGCGCGATCCTCGGCAGCAGGCGTTTCTTCTGCTCCTCCGCGCCGAAATCGACGAGCGGCTTGATGGCGTGGAAATTGGTCGCCCAGATGATGCCGGTGGCGGCGCAGGCCTTGCTGATCTCGCGCACGCAGGCGAGATAGGCGGCGTAGGAGAGCGGCGCGCCGCCATAGGCCTCGGGGATGAACATCGTGTTGAGGCCGAGCGCGTTGATGGCCTTCACGTTCTCCCAGGGGAACTCGGCGCTGCGATCGTAGTGCTCGGCGTGCGGTGCGATCTGCTCGCGCGCGAGCAGACGCACGCTCTCCACGATCATGCGCTCCTCTTCCTCCAGCTCGAGCATGTCGTCCAGGCGCTCGAAGACGTTCATCAGTGCGCCATCCCTTGTCCGCCGTCCAGATAGATCGTCGCGCCCGTGAGGAAGGCGTTGTCCTCACCGAAAAGCGAGGCGACCAGCCGCGCGACCTCCGCTGCGGTGCCCGGCCGCTTCCCCGGAATGCGGCTCTCCAGATAGGCGCGCAGCGGCCCTTTCATCGACTCGGCGTTGAGCTCGGTCTCGATGTAGCCGGGCGCGACATCGAGCACGCGGATCTTCTTCGGCGCCCACTCGACCGCGAGGCAGCGCGTGATGGCGCCGACCGCGGCCTTGGAGGCGCAATAGGCGAGGTTCTGCTTCACGCCCAGCTTGTCGAAGAACGAGCCGATGTTGACGATGGTGCCGCCGGCGCGCGCGAGGTACGGATACGCCTCGCGGCTGCAGAGGAACACCGAGCGCGCATTGGTGTCCATCACCTCCTCGTAGCGTGCGGTGGCGAGCTCGGCAGACCTGCCGTACAGGTGCACGCCGGCATTGTTCACAAGGCCGTCGATTGTGCCCGCCTGCGCGGCGAGCGCAGCGAAGGCCTTGCCGATCGAGGCTTCGTCGTTCACGTCGCAGGCAATCTTGAGCAGGTTCTTGGCGAGGGAGGAGGGCGCTGCCGCGCTCTCTACGCCGGCGCCTTTGCGCGTCAGGCAGCCCACGGTGAAGCCGCGCTGTGCGAGTTCCAGCGCGATCGCAGCGCCGATGCCGCGGCTCGCGCCGGTGACCGCGATCACCTTGCCCGCCATCTCAGCGATCCTTGAAGGCGGGCTTGCGCTTGGCCATGAACGCCGCCATGCCTTCGGCCGCGTCCTCGGTCTGGAACGCGAGCGTAGAGAGGTCGGCCTCGATCCTCAAGCCCTCGTGCACCGGCGTGTCGAGCGCGCGCTGCACCGCCTCGCGCGCAAAGCCGAGCGCCGGCAGGCTGTAGCCGGAGAACTCACGTGCGAAGGCGATGCCCGCGGCGAGCGGGTCGCCCTCGACCATGCGGCTCGCAAGCCCCCAGGCGAGCGCGATCTGCGCATCCACCGTCTTCGCGGTGAGGATCATCTCCAGCGCGCGCGCCTCGCCCACCACGCGCGGCAGGCGCTGCGTGCCGCCGTACCCGGGAATCAGGCCAAGCTTGATCTCGGGGAGCCCGAGCTTCGCGTTTGGCGTCACCAGGCGGAAGGTGCAGGCGAGCGCGAGCTCCAACCCGCCGCCGAAGGCGTAGCCGTTGATGATCGCCACCGAGGGCATCGGCAGGCGCTCGATCTTCGCCATGACGGCCTGGCCGAGCTCGGCGCCGCGCTTGGTCCGCGCGAGCGAGCGGCCGGCGAGCTCGGCGATGTCGGCGCCGGCGCAGAATGCCTTTTCGCCCGTGCCGGTGACGAGCAGCGCGCGCGCGTCGCTTGCCGCGACCTCGTCGATGGCGCGCGACAGATCCTGGACGAGCATGAACGACAGCGCGTTCAGCGCCTGCGGGCGATTAAGGCGGATGAGCGCGAACTCCTCTACGCGCGACAGCTCGATGGCCATTTCATGGCTCCTTCACGGTTTCGCTCCAGCGCACCGCCTGCGGCGCGATGCGCCCGATTCTCACCCACTCCTGCAGCTCGCGCTTCAGCACCTTGCCGCTCGCGGTCAGCGGGAAGGCCTCCAGCGCGATGAAGAATTCCGGCATGTCGTATTTGGAGAGGCCCACGGCGTGCAGATGGTCGAGCAGTCCCTCGCCGCTCACGTGCTCGCCCTCGCGGCAGATGACCGCGATACAGACCTTCTCGCCCAGGCGCGCGTCGGCCACGCCGAAGGCGGCGGCCTTTTGCACCGCCGCGTGCCGGTGCGCGAGGTCCTCGATCCTCGCGGGATGGATGTTGTGGCCGCCGCGGATGATGAGGTCCTTCTTGCGGCCCACGATGCGCAGGCAACCGCGCGCATCCAGCGTGCCGAGGTCGCCCGACATGAACCAGCCGTCCTTGTTGAACGAATCCTCGGTGGTCGCCTGGTTGTCGAAATAGCCGAGCATCAGCAGCGCGCCGCGCGTGCCGATCTCGCCCACGGTGCCCGCCGGCACTTCGAGGTCCGGATTCTCCTGGCTGAAGATGCGCGTCTCGTAGCCGTGGCAGGCGCGGCCGCAGGTCTCGACGATGGTCTGCGCGTCGTCCGTGGGCAGGGTGTACTGGTGCGAGCCGTTCTCGGTCATGCCGTAGATGTTCTGCGGCGTGATGCCCATGCCGAGGAACGTCGCCGCCACCTCCCGTGGAATCGGCGCGCCCGCCATGTAAAAGAGCTTTACCGCGCCGAGCTTCGCAAGGCCGCGGCGCTTGGCCTCGGCGAGGATGTCGATGGCGTGCGTCGGCACGCCCATGATGTAGGTGGCGCCGCAGGCGAGCGCCCAGTCGAGCGGCTGCATGCGCGGCGGCGGGTCGTTCACCACCAGCTCGAAGCCCGCGGCCATCATCTGCTCGATCGCCACGGTGCCGATGTGGTGGCTCATGGGCGAGAGGCTGAGCAGCACGGTCGAATGGTCGTGGCGCCAGTCGGCGACCATCGCGCGGCCGTTGGCGAGCAGCGTGTTGTCCGAATGCATCACGCCCTTCGGCACCCCGGTGGTGCCCGAGGTGAAGGCGAGGTAGGCGATCTTGTCGGGGTCCGCGACCGCCGGCACTTCACAGGCCGCGCCCGGCGCGGGGAATGCCGCGAGGCGCGCATCGACGCCCTGACCACCGCGCACGCCGAACACCGCCTTCATGCTCGGCAGCGCGCGCGCCGCCTCTGCGATGTCGGCCGTGTGCGCATCCGCGCCGTAGCCCGCCTGCACCACCAGCGCCGCGGCGCGCGTGCGCTCGAGGAGCTGCACGATCTCGGCGACGGTGTAGTTCTGGTGCAGCGACGGGTTGCACACGTAGCCGTTCCTCGCGCAGGCAAGGAGCGCCACTACGCTCTCGACACGCGAGGGCAGCCATAGCGCCACGCGCTGGCCGCGGCGCACGCCGGCCCGGTGCAGGCCCTGTGCGGTCGCGTCGACCCAGGCGAGCAGCTCGCGCCAGGTGAGGCGCACGCGCGCGTCGCGCAGCGCATGCGCCTGCGGGCGCTCGGCGGCGTGCCTGGCGAGCAGCGAATACAAGGTGTCCGCGCGCCAGGCGCCCGAGGCGTAATGGCGCGCCGCCGCCTGCGGGTTGAGCAGGGTGAGGACGGTGTTCATCGCCCAGGGGCTGTCTAGTGGCCGAATTTGTCCGGGTCGGGCTTGCGCTTGGCGCGGAAGGCTTCGCCCAGCTCGTGCGACTCGTCGGTTTCGAGATAAGGGCGCAGCAGCAGGTCGTGCGCCACGCGCGCAAGGCCCGAGACGCCGCCGTGGCGCGCGTTGAAGGCGCCCTTGATCGAGGCGAGCGCGAAGGCGCCGCGCTCGGCGAGCTCGAGCGCCATCTTGCGCGTCTCCTCGCGCAGCTTGTCGTCGGGCACCACGCGGTTGATGAGCCCGATGGCGAGCGCCTCGCGCGCGGAGAGGCGCGGGTTGAGCATCCACATCTCTTTTGCTTTCTTCTTGCCGACGAGGTCCTCGAGATACCAGGTGCCGTAGCCGGCGTCGAAGCTGCCCATCATCGGCCCCACCTGGCGGAACACCGCGCTTTCCTTGGCGATGGTGAGATCGCACACCACCTGCAGCACGTTGCCGCCGCCGACCGCGAAGCCGTTGACCGAGGCGATCACCGGCTTTTGCAGGCGGTCGATCGCTTCGTACATCTCGAGCGTCGGCAGCACGCCGGCGTAGAGCAGCGTGTCCTCCATGCCTTCCTTCCGGCCGCCGATGCAGAAGAACTTGTCGCCCGCGCCGGTGATGACGAGCACGCGGGTGCGCGTCTCGCGCCGCACCGCGTTGATGCAATCGCGGATCTCGTGGCACATCTGCGGCGTGAACATGTTGCCGTCGTCGGGACGGTTGAGGGTGAGCCAGCCGATCGGGCCGTCTTCCTGGTAGAGAATCGTTTCGAAGCTCACGGGGATGACCTCTGCGGGATGTGCCGAACGATGATAGTCGCTCGGGCGGCGGATTTGTATGTCCGGTTCGCCCCGGGCGAGCGAGCGTCCGCGTCCCTTGACCGTCGGCGCGGTCTTGCTGCAACATCGCCCGCTCCAAAGGAGGAGTTCATGACCACAATCAAGAAAGCTGTTGCGGCCGCCGTCGTCGCCGCGCTGGTGCCCGCATACGCGGCCGCGCAGGGCACGCCTGCGCCGGGCGAGGCACCGCTCAAGATCGGCGTCGTCTCGTTCCTGTCCGGGGCGGCCGCGGGGCCGTTCGGCGTCCCCGCGCGCAATGCCGCGGAAATCACGATCGAGATGCTGAACGCCGCCAAGGTGCCCGCGCCCTACGCGACCAAAGGCTTCGGCGGCGCCGCGCTGCAGATGCAGTTGGTGGACGAGGCGGGCAGCACCACCACGCAGGTGACCGAGTTCCGCAACATGGTGCAGCGCGACAACGTCGACATCGTGATTGGCTACATCTCGAGCGGCAGCTGCCTCGCCATCGCGCCGGTCGCCGAGGAGCTGAAGAAGCTCACGGTGTTCTTCGACTGCGGCACGCCGCGCATCTTCGAGGACAAGAGCTACAAGTACGTGTTCCGCACCGCTTCGACCGCGACCATGGACAGCGTCGGCGCCGCGTTCTACGTGCGCGACACGATGAAGGCCAAGGTCAAGTCCATCGCGGGCGTGAACCAGAACTACGCCTGGGGCCAGGATTCGTGGACGGACTTCGAGGCGTCGATGAAGCAGGTGTCGCCGGGCGTGAAGGTCGCGAGCTCGCAGATGCCCAAGCTCTTCGCCGGGCAGTACAACGCCGAGATCTCGACGATCCTCGGCGCGAAGGCGGACGTCGTGCACTCGAGCTTCTGGGACGGCGACCTCGAGGCGTTCATCCTGCAGGCGGGCCCGCGCGGCCTGTTCAAGCGCAGCACCGTGATCCTCACCACGGGCGAGACGGCGATGTACAAGCTCGCCGACCACATCCCGGACGGCGTGGTGATCGGCGCACGCGGACCCTACGGTCCCTATGCGCCGGACAACGAGCTGAACAAGTGGTTTTCGAAGACCTTCGCGGACCGCTACAACGTGCCGCCGAACTACGCTGCCTACCAGATGACGCAGGCGATCCTCGGCACCAAGGCGGCGTGGGAGAAGGCGCAAGCCGCCAACGGCGGCAAGCGCCCGAGCACCGAGCAGGTGATCGCGGCCTTCGAGCGCCTCAACTTCGAGAGCCCGGCGGGCAAGGTCGAGATGGCGATCGGCGCCGGCCACCAGGCGATCACCGAGACCGCCTACGGCGTGGCGAAGAAGGTGAAGGGCAAGATGACGGTCGCGAACGTCAAGCGCTACCCGGCGACGATGGTCAACCCGCCGGACGGCGTGAAGTCCTCCGACTGGATCGCGAACGGGTTCAAGAAGTAAGAGTTAGCGGCTTGACTGACCAACGGCTGCCCGCGGGGCAGCCGTTGTCTTGTTCGGGGTGAGCTTGGAACAGTTTCTCGCCGTCCTGATCGACGGCATCATCTATTCGGCCTGGCTGTTCGTCGCGGCGATCGGGCTGACGCTGATCTACGGCGTCATGAAGATCGTCAACGTGACGCACGGCAGCTTCTACGCGCTGGGCGCCTACGCGGCGGCCTCGATCACCGGCGCGCTGCTCGCGCGCGGCATGCCGCCCGCGCTCTCCTACGCAGTGCTGCTCGGCTCGGCGCTGCTGGTGACACTCATCGTCGCGCCGCTCATCGAGCGCGGCATCCTGCGCTTCATGTACGTCAAGGACGAGGTGGTGATCCTGCTCATCACCTACGCTCTGTTCCTGATCCTGGAAGACGCCATCAAGCTGGTGTGGGGCGTCAACCCGTATTTCATCGCCGAGCCCTACGGCCTGCTCGGCAGCTTCGATGTCTTCGACCTCACCTATCCGTACTACAACCTGATCCTGGTCGGCGTGGCGATTGTCTGCGGCGTGGGGCTCGCCTGGATGCTGAACCACACGCGCACCGGCAAGCTCCTCGTGGCGGTGATCCACGACACCGAGGTGAGCCGCGCCATGGGCATCAACGTGGACCGGATGTACCTCTTCACCTTCACCTTCGGCTCGCTGCTGGCCGCGATCGGCGGCGCCTTCACCGCGCCGACGGTGTCGGTGGTGCCGGGGCTGGGTGTCGAGGTGATCGTGCTTTCGTTCGCGGTGGTGGTGATCGGCGGCCTGGGGAGCCTCCCCGGCGCGGCACTGGGCGCGGTGATCGTCGGCCTGGTGCGCTCGGCCACCGTCCACTACCTGCCGCAGGCGGAGCTGTTCGTGATCTACCTGGTGATGGCGATGGTGCTCGCGTTCCGTCCGCGGGGCCTCTTCAGCATCGCCGAGGCGCGCAAGATATGAGCGCCGCTCGCACTATGAGCGCCGCCCGCACGCCGCGTACGCTCGCGCTGATCCTGGTCGCGATCCTCGCGGCCGGGCCGTTCGCGCCGCAGTGGACGATGTTCCTGCTGACGATCGCGCTCGCCAAGGGCTTGGTGGTGCTCGGCTTGATGCTGCTCTTGCGCTGCGGGCTCGTGTCCTTCGGCCAGGCGCTGTACTACTGCGTCGGCGCCTATGCCGCCGGCATGCTCGGGCGCTCCGCCGGCGTGAGCGACCTCCTGACGCTGATGCTCGCCGGCATGGCGGCCGCGGCCCTGGTCGCCTTGGTGCTCGGCTTCCTGCTCGCGCGCTACCGCGGCATCTTCTTCGGCCTGCTGAGCCTCGCCATCTCGATGATCCTGTACGGGCTGCTGGTGAAGACCGAGGCCCTCGGCTCGAGCGACGGCTTCAACGTGCTGCCCTCCACGCTCTTCGGCATCCGTCCCGCGGATGCCTGGGTGCGCTACGCGGTGCTGGCGCTCGCGGCCGTGGTGACCTTCGTCGCCGCGCTGGCGGTGCACCGCTACCTCGGCACGCCGCTCGGCAGGCTCGCGCCCGCGATCAAGGACAACGAAATCCGCGTCGAGTACATGGGCGCCTCGGCGCGCTACGCGATCCACGTGAAGTACGTGATTGCCGCGGCGCTTGCCGGCCTGGGCGGTGCGCTCGCCGCCACCACCGTCGGGCACATCGACCCGGAGATGGCCTACTGGACCACCTCGGGCGAGTTCATCTTCATCACCATCCTCGCCGGCACCGGCAGCGTGATCGCGCCGTTCCTCGGCGCGCTGATCTTCGGGGTCATCCACACGGTGGCCTTCGACCTCTCGCCCAACACCTGGCAGATGGTGCTCGGCGCATGCCTGCTGGTGGTGATCGTGTTCCTGCCGAACGGCCTGTGGTCGCTGTTCCGGCGGCGCAGGGCGGGCTGAGATGGGCACCATCCTCGACGCGAAGGGCCTGCACAAGAGCTTCGGCGCGGTCACCGCAGCGAGCGACATCAACGCCGCCATCGCGAAGGACTCGGTGGTCGGCCTGATCGGCACCAACGGCGCCGGCAAGACCACCTTCATCAACATGATCACGGGCTACCTCGCACCCGACCGCGGCATCATCCACTACGAAGGGCGCGACATCACCGGCCTCGCGCCGCGCGACATCACGCGCATCGGCATCTGCCGCTCCTTCCAGATCCCGCAGCTCTACGCCTCGCTCACCGCGATAGAGAACATGATGATCGGCATCGGCGTGGTGCTGCAAAACGCGGGCCGGGGCGGATTCTTCGCACGCAGCCAGCCGCTAGTGCCCGGCTACGACTCGCCCGCGGAGGAGGTCGCCGAGCGGCTGCTGGAGCGCTTCGGCCTTGCGGAATACCGCGACAAGAACGCGCAGGTGCTGCCCGGCGGGGTGAGGAAGCTCCTCGACATCGCGCTCACCATGGTGGCCAAGCCCAAGATCCTGCTGCTGGACGAGCCCACCAGCGGCGTGTCGGCGGAGGAGAAGTTCGCCATCATGGAGATGATCATGAAGGCGGTGCGCGCGGAGGGCACCACCGTGCT
>Ga0326726_10003768_pt1 | contig 13906 bp, 12 predicted proteins | sample MHFenrmetagenome_2_FD_207603 | JGI IMG/M metagenome (GOLD analysis project Ga0326726, IMG submission 207603) | Lab enriched peat soil microbial communities from Michigan Hollow, Ithaca, NY, United States - MHF15MN | ecosystem: Environmental > Terrestrial > Soil > Wetlands > Peat | place: USA... | reverse complement strand
TTCGGGCTGCCGGAAAAGAAGGACGAGATCGCCACCGGCGCATGGGAAGAAAACGGCATCGTGCAGCGCGCGACGCGGGCGATCAAGCGCGAAGCCCCGGGCCTGATGGTGGTGGGCGACGTCTGCCTGTGCGAATACATGAGCCACGGGCATTGCGGGATCGTGCAGCAGAAGGCGAAACCGTCGCATAGCCGCGTGGTGGTCACGCAATCGGTGGGCGCGGCGGTGGAGCAGGCGCTGGCGAACGAGTTCGAGATCGAAAACGACGTTACCCTCGACATCCTGGCCAAGACCGCGGTTTCGCAGGCGAAGGCGGGCATGGACATCATCGCGCCCAGCGACATGATGGACGGCCGGGTGGGCGCCATCCGCAAGGGGCTGGACGATAATGGCTTTACCAACATTCCCATACTCAGCTACGCGGCGAAGTTTGCCAGCGGCTTCTACGGCCCGTTCCGCGAAGCCGCCGATTCGGCGCCGCAGTTTGGCGACCGGCGCAGCTACCAGATGGATCCCGCAAATTTCCGCGAGGCGCTGAAAGAGATCGCCCTCGACCTGGAGGAAGGCGCGGACATGGTGATGGTGAAGCCCGCGCTGCCGTACCTGGACGTGATCCGCGCGGCGTACGAACGGTTCGAGGTGCCGATCGCCGCTTACCAGGTATCAGGTGAATACGCCATGATCGAAGCCGCGGCGCGCAACGGATGGATCGACCGCGAGCGCGTCATGCTGGAATCGCTGACCTCGATTCAGCGCGCCGGCGCGAGCATCGTGCTCACGTATTTCGCCAAGGACGTGGCCAAGTTGCTGGGATAGGCTCCAGGCGCCAGGCTCCAAGGCTGCAGGCTTCAGGGAAGACGGCCACGGATTCGCACGGATAAACACGGAGGATTCTTATCCGTATGATCCGTGTCATCCGTGGCTTTTGTTTTTCGCGGCTTGCAAGCGTCGACACAATTGCGTTCTAATGCGCAGTTTTGATCTTAGCGTTTACATCGTGGGGTGAGGGAGTGCGTCTGCCGCAGCGCCATTCCGTTCTGCGCCTTCTGTTGCTCCTGCTCCTGGTGGTTCCGGCCGCGGCCCAGGAGCGCCATCCGCCGACAGAAAAAGAGAAGGAGCTCGCCGAGTTCGTCAAGGCGAACTACACCAAGCATGAGTACATGGTCCGCATGCGCGACGGCGTGCGCCTGTTCACCAGCGTGTACGTGCCCAAGGACGCCGCGGCGGCAAGTACCTACCCGATCCTGTTCGATCGCACCCCGTACAGCGTCGCCCCGTATGGCACCGAGAACTACAAGGGGATGCTCGGACCGTCGGAACTGTTCACGCGCGCAAAGTACATCATCGTCTACCAGGATGTGCGCGGCGCGTTCATGTCGGAGGGCGACTACGTCAACATGCGTCCCAATGACGCGGCGGAAAAGGGCGGCAAGGCGGTGGACGAATCCACCGACACCTACGACACTATTGACTGGTTGGTGAAAAATATCCCGCACAACAACGGCAAGGTCGGGATGTGGGGGATTTCTTACCCCGGGTTTTACACCTCCACGGGAATGATCAACGCACACCCGGCGCTGAAGGCGGCGTCACCGCAGGCGCCGATCGCCGATTGGTTCGCCGGCGACGACTTCCACCATCACGGCGCGATGTACCTGCCGCACTTTTTCAACTTCATTTCCGTGTTCGGGCTGCCGCGGACCGCACCCCGAACGGACTGGCAGAAACGTGAGTTCGAAATCCCCAACGACGGTTATGAGTTCTACCTGGGGATCGAGCCGCTTCCGCTGGCGAATGAAAAGTACCTTCATCACCGCGTCGCGTTCTGGGATGAGGTCTTGCAGCACCCCAACTACGACACGTACTGGCAGGTGCGCAACCTGCTGCCGCACATCAAGGACATCAAGCCGGCGGTGCTGACCGTCGGCGGCTGGTTCGACGCGGAAAACCTCTACGGTGCGCTGCATACCTACGAAACGGCGGCGAAAAATTCGCCCGCTTCGCAGGTGCGCCTGGTGATGGGACCGTGGTGCCACGGATGCTGGGCGCGCGAGCAAGGCGAACACCTGGGCGACATTCGCTTCAACGACAGGACCAGCGAGTTCTACCGCCAGCACATCGAGTTCCCGTTTTTCGAGTATTACCTGAAGGGCAAAGGCGCGAACGACTTGCCGGGAGCGTACGTTTTCGAGACCGGCACCAACCAGTGGCGCAAGTACGACCTTTGGCCGCCGAGGAATGCCGTGAAGAAGACGCTGTACCTGGGCGCGAACGGACGCTTATCGTTCAATTCGCCGGCGGAGACCGGCGAGGCATTCGACGAGTACATCAGCGATCCCAAGAAGCCGGTGCCATATCACGATCACACGACGAAAGAGATGGCGCGGCCTTACATGGATGGCGACAACCGGCTCCAGGGGCGGCGTGCCGACGTGCTGGTGTACGAGACTGAGCCGCTGGAGGAAGACATCACGCTCGCGGGCCCGGTTCAGCCAAGTCTGGTGGTATCCACCAGCGGGACCGATTCGGATTTCGTCGTGAAGCTGATTGATGTTTATCCCAGCGACACGCCCGATCCCGATCCTAACCCGATGCAGATTCATATGGGCGGCTATGAGCAGTTGGTGCGCGGCGAGCCCATGCGCGGGCGTTTCCGCAACAGCTACTCCAAGCCCGAGCCGTTCCAGCCAGGCAAAATGGCGAAAGTTGAATTCATGATGCCGGACGTGAACCACACATTCCGTCGCGGACACCGCATCATGGTGCAGGTGCAGAGCTCGTGGTTCCCGCTGGTGGACATCAATCCGCAGACATTCGTGGACATCTACACCGCGAAGCCCGCGGATTTTCAGAAAGCCACCGAGCGCGTGTACCGGTCCAAGAGCGCGGCCTCGAAGGTGGATGTGTTCGTGCTACCGGTGGTGGCCGCAGCCTCGGGGAAATGAACGGGTCAGAGACCTGTGCCGCGCGCCTACCCGGCGGTTTCGGCCTTCACTTTGAGCTTGCAGCGCGCGGCTGCCAATTCCACGATCTCGCCAATCAACTGGCTATAGGTGCGACCCGATTTTCTGGCCGCCATGACGAACTCCTGCGCGCTGGAGAGCCACGGGTTGGGATTGGCTTCGATGACGTACACGTCGCCCTTGGGCGAGAGCCGCATGTCAATGCGGCCGTAGTCACGGAGCTTGCAGGCGCGGTAGGCGTTGAGCGCGGTTTGCGTCAGCCGCTGCGTGGTTTCCTCGTCGAGATCTTCGGCGGGCGCGGACTTGGTGAGCTTGTAGGCGTCGGTGTCTTTCTCGAATTTCACGTCCTGCGTAGCGATGCGCGGCACGCCCTTGGGCAGCTTGGAGAGATCGAGTTCGATCAACGGCAGGGCCTCGGCGCGTTCATAACTGCCAAGCACGGCGCCATAGATTTCGCGTCCCTCGATGTACTCCTCGATCAGCGCCGGGCAGTCGAACTCCTCCTGGACATACTCAATCCGCTCCATCAATTCCTTGACGCTGCCCACCAATGCCTTGTCGTTAATGCCGATGGAGCCGTCTTCCCACATGGGCTTGACAATGAGTGGGAACGAGACGTCGTCGGCGTGCTCGGTGCGTCCTTTCCATGCGGTCGCGAAATACGGCGTGCGAAGACCGTGGAAGGCGAAAAGTTTTTTGGCGACCGCTTTGTCCTGCGCGAGGAAGTGGCCATGCGGACCCGAGCCGGTGTAGGGAAACCCCAGCAGGTCGAGATACGCGGTGATGTTCATCTCCTTGGTGTCGTCACCGGCGAATGATTCGGTGAGGTTGAACACCAGGTCGGCGCCGCACTTAGCCAGGGCCGACAGCGACTGCGGCCGCCCGTCGACCACCTGGTAGAAAGGCTCATGGCCGAGCTTCTCCAGCGCCTCGAAGATTTCTTCGCGGTCGTGCTTCTCCTTGCGGCGCTGCTTGCTCGTCTTCTTCCGCCGGGTGGGCTTTTCCACCTCCGGCGACGCGGGCTCCTCTTCCCACACGTCGTAGAGCACCGCGATTTTCAGCTTGGCTGGGTTCATGGGTGCCTCTAGGGCTGCGCAAACTTGCCGTGGGTCAGGTAATTCATGGCCAGCGCGGTCGCGTACACGGTGATGTCGGTGAGGTGCTCGGCTTCGCGTGCCACTTCAACCCGTAGTCCGAGTTGTTCCACGCGCGCCTGAATGGATTCCACGAGCTTTTTGATGATCGGCCGCTGCACCCCCGACCAGTAAGTGACTTTGTCGGTCAGGACCTTGCGGTGTTCGCGCAGGAAGTCGGCGGCCGAGCGCACGCCTTTGCGCCGGCGCCGCGATCCGTTGAAGATGTCAAGCAGGTCGGGGTCCAGCGCCAGGTCGGTGAGCGATTTTTCGTCGGCGAGCAGGTGCTGATAGTGATCAGCGACCGTGGCGCGCATTTCCGCCACGGTGATATCGGTATCGCCCTGCGCGCGCAGCGGCGGCGTGTTGCCCAGCTTGTGGGCGATGCGATGCATGTACTTCAGCTTCACCATCGCCGGCCAGCCGCGATAGCGCGCGCGCCAGCGCGATCCGGGCGTCAGCCAGACGGCGAAAGTCTCGGCAAAATCCTCGTCCGGATGTTTCTGCGCATACCAGCCGGCCATGTGGCGCACATAGCTGCGCGAGAAAGGCACAGGACGGTAATTCTCGCGGTAGGTACGCCGGAACGAGCCGAACAACTGCCGCCACTCCGGCGTCTTGTGGAGCTGATAGGCGTAGTTGAAGGCGTGTCCTGCCTCGTGGCGCAGGTACATCATGATCTCGCGGCCGTCCTCGAGATCGTTCATTTCGCGTTCCAGCTTCGAAAGCTGCGGATTCGCCAGGTAGAACGGGATGCCGATCACCGGCTCGCCCGATGGACATCCCCACTCGTCGGTCAGGTAGCACGGGGGGCGAAACAGCTTCAGTCCCTTGCGTTCACACTCGCGATACAGTTGCTGCACGAAGCGATCCAGCGGCGAACCGTCGAGGCGCAAGCCCAGGTCACAGATTGGCTTGTGCAGAATTTCCTGTACGTCCGCCGGAGCTGTTTCAAACGCACGCACAGAGATTTAGATGCTAGTTGTTACCGGCTGCACCGTGGCTTGTGCAATCGCGTCTAACACGACACGGTCGCCGAATCGCGAATCCACGGCGACATCCACCCGCGGATGACGTCCGCTGGCATGCAACACGACGACGCGCGCTGCCGGACTGCTCTTCTTCACCATGTACGGCAGGTGATGGCGGTCGTCGCGGCTCAGGGTGTGGCCGAGGATCGCGATGTCAAATCCGCCGAACTTGACCGCCTGTTCCATCGCCGCGCGGCCCTGGATCGGGACTACGGCGTAGCCTGCTTTGTTGAACAGTTGGGTCTGTGTGGACAGCACATCCGCGTCGGCTTCGCAATACAGCATCGCCGTCTTACTCATAGACACCAGTCCTTGCCCACACAGAACCCTGCGAAGAGTGTAGCGAGAATGGTGCAACCATGCACGATTACAGCGGGTCAGGTACTTACGATGCTGGTTCGCACGTGGCACAATTAGAACGACTGCGCTGCTAATAACCGGCAACAACGCGTACGGGTGTTCTTCTTCCGGGGATTACTTCAGGTGCAATGTGGTCTTGATCGCCACTTCCAGCTTGGCTACATCGCCAGGGTCGAGGCGTCCGTAGTAATCCGTAAATCTGGAAACCTCGATCGAGCGAATCTGCTCAGTCTTGGCAATGCTGTCCATCGCCAGACCGCCTGATTTTTTTGCAAGAAAAACGTGGCTCGGATAGCTCCTCTTGACGTTCTTGGCATCCGTCGTAGGGACTCCGACCACCACCGGGCTATTGGCGTTAATGGAGTCCCTACTGACGATGATGAATGGCCGACATCCGCCTTGTTCGCTGCCCTCAACCGGGTCTAGTCGCGCTTTGAAAACGTCACCGCGAATGGGGTTGGGCAGTTGTTTGGGGTTCTTTGGCGTCGTGCTCATCCTGTTTTTCGGTAGCCTTGAATGCAGACCAATCGCTATGGGCAAACTCTCGCGCCATAGAAACCGCATCGCGCTGATAATCGGGATCAGTCGCCATCCCGGCAAATGCAGCATCAATATCTTGTTCCGCAAGGGTCTGCAGCTTCTCTTTGACGGCCTCGACTACCAGCTCATTGAAGCTACTGAGGTCTTGCCTCGTTTGGACAACTCGCCGCGCTTCCTCATAAAGGCGCGCGGGCATCCGAATTGTCGTGCTCTGGTACTTCTTGTGTGCTGGCATGGGATACATCCATCCCCGATAATACCACCAAACATTGCATAAAGTCAGCTATCAAAATAACCACCATAATAACTGCAAGATATGGTAGCAGAAATCGGATCTCAATGTCACGTGTACGTGGTTGCCATCGGCACGCGCTTCCCGGAAGTCCGCGGTGTACAAGCGGCGAAGCACCCCTAAAAGTAGCTACGTTCAAAGTAGAACCGCCGAAATCGCCAAGAAGCGCATCAGGTGACACAAAAACCTTCATTTTTTCTTGAGTGCAACGGGTTGGCCCCCGACTCGCACGTCGTCGAGGCATGTCGTAGAATCACTTATTTGTGGTTGCGCGCGAAATCCTTTCTGTACGGAGCTAAACCGTGGCGGACAAGATCTACGACGTGGCCATCATCGGCAGCGGCCCGGCCGGGTATACGGCGGCCATCCGCGCCGGGCAGTTCGGGCTGAAGGTTGCCCTCATCGAGAAGGACGACAAACTCGGCGGCACCTGCCTGCACGTGGGCTGCATCCCGACCAAGGCGTTGCTGTTTAACGCCGAACTCTGGGACCATCTGAAGGCCGCCAAGGAATTCGGGATCGAAGACCTGGGCACGCCGAAATTGAACTGGGGCGCCGTCCAGCAGCGCAAGAACAAGATTGTCACCAAGCACGCCAAAGGTCTCGAGTTCCTGATGCGCAAGAACAAGGTGGAGACCATCCAGGGCTTCGGACGCCTGACCGGCCCGGCGAAGAACGGCGTGCACGAGGTCGAGGTCGCTGTCTCTGGCGGTGCGGCCGGCGAGGGAAAGACGGTCAAGGCGAGAAACGTAATCGTCGCCACCGGTTCGGAAGCGCGCATGCTGTCCGGGCTGGTGGCTGACGAGCGCGTCCTCACCAACATCGAGATCCTCGGCCTGAGCACGATTCCGAAGTCGCTGATCATCGTCGGCTCGGGCGCAGTGGGCGTGGAGTTTGCCTCCATCTACAACTCGTTCGGCACCGACTGCACCGTGATCGAGATGCTGTCGCGCATCGTGCCCTTGGAAGATGAGGAAATCTCCAAAGAACTTGACCGGGCTTTCCGTAAGCGGAACATCAAGACGTACGTAAACGCATCAGTCAAGAAGGTGGAGAAGGTCAAAGACGGCGTGGCGGTCACGTTTGAAATTGACGGCAAAGCGCAAACGGCGACGGCGGAGAAAGTGCTGATCGCCGTGGGCCGCAAGCCGAACACGGAGAATCTCGGCCTGGAGAAAACGAAGATCAAAGTCGAGCGCGGCTTCATCCACACCGACGAGTGGATGCAAACGGCCGAACCGGGCGTGTACGCGGCAGGCGACATCGTGGTCGGGTTTCCGCAGTTGGCGCACGCGGGATTTATCGAGGGCAAAGTGGCGGTGGCGCATATCGCAGGCAAACCGGCGAAGCCACTCTCCAGCAACCGCATTCCCGCTTGTACCTATTGCCACCCGGAAATCGGCAGCGTCGGCCTGACCGAAGCGGCGGCCAAGCAGGCCGGCCGGCAAGTGAAAATCGGGAAGTTTCCGTTTACCGCGAATTCGCGCGCGTCCATCGTGGGCGCGCATGAGGGCTTCATCAAGATCGTTTCGGATGCGAAGTATGGCGAGATTCTCGGCGTGCACATTATCGGGCCGTCGGCGACAGAGTTGATCGCGGAAGCCGTGGTCTCGATGGAACTGGAAGCCACGGTCGAGGACCTGATGTACACCGTCCACGCCCATCCGACGCTTTCCGAGGGCATGCTGGACGCGGAGGAGAACGTGGAAGGGCTGGCGATTAACTTCTAGCGTCGTAGCCTGGATGCCGAGGTCGGGTTCGACTTAGCGGCTTGGCAATGATTTTGATCAGCGTTGATCAGCGTTAATCAGCGGCTCATTCCGTGATTATTTCCGTCGTCCAACTCGGCACCATTGATTACGCCACCGGGCTGCGGTTGCAGCAGCGGCTGGTGGCGCTGCGCAAGAACAACGAGATCGCGAATGTGCTGCTGTTGCTGGAGCACACGCCGGTGATCACCTTGGGGCGTAACGCGCAGCGCAACAACGTGCTTGCCTCCGATGGATTGCTGAAACAGCGCGGCGTGGAATTGTTCGAGTGCGACCGCGGCGGCGACGTGACTTATCACGGGCCGGGACAGCTAGTCGGCTATCCCATCTTTGACCTGCGCAGCTTTCTCGGGCCGGACGGGCAGCACAAGACGTTGGGCGCAGTGGACTATGTGCGCCGGCTGGAAGAAGTGCTGATTCGCACCTGCGCCGACTACGGCATCGCAACCGAGCGCGTCAGGGGAATGACTGGAGTTTGGACAGAAGTTGCGGCGCTTGGCGGGTGTGACCCCGAGCAGAGCGCGGGGGAGAGCCCGTCGCCGAAATTCCGAGGCGAAGCCGAGGGATCCGCCTACCAGCAAGCGAAGATCGCCGCCATTGGCGTGCACATCTCGCGCGGCGTCACCTCGCACGGCTTCGCGCTCAATGTCACCAATGAACCGCTCGGATATTTTCAGTTCATCGTGCCGTGCGGCATCAGCGCGAAGCCAGTGACATCGGTAGAACAGCAATTGAGTGGCTCCGGGGTACACGGACCGGAGACCCGTGCCGCACCAACCCGCGCCACACCTTCCATGGACGACATTGCGCAGGCGCTGTCGCGCAACTTCGGGCGCGTGTTTAATTCGCAGATTGTCTGGGTCGATTCTCTCGACGCCCTGCTTGGCCGCAGCGTGGGCGTCCCGGCGCGCGCGCCGGAAGAGCTGCGCAAGATGGCGGGCGAAGAAGACTCTTTCTGGGCGTAAAGATCACCGCGAGGACGCGAAGGTCGTCAAGGAATGGCTGACTTCGCGACCTTTGCGGTTGCCATTCTGGGCTGCAATAATGTCCGGTTACGGCCATGGCCAAGAAACGCTCTGGTAAGCCGTCCGGCAATTCGGAACGCGGGGAAACCCGGTCGGGAGCGACCGGGCTACGGCCATCTTCCGGTGTTGGCGGGCGCGGGTCCGATCAGCGCTGCTACACCATTGCCGACTGGCGCCTGGAGCGGCCGGAATTCAAGATCGAACAGCAGCGCGAGGGCGACGAAGTCCGCTACGTCGTGCACGGTGACCTCGGCCGCGAGGCGCCTCCAATCCGCGAATCCAAATATCTCACGCGCGAGCAGCACATCGAAATTTACCGCTGGATGCTGCTCAACCGGCGCATGGAAGCGGCGCTGGAGAATCTCTACAAGCAGGGCAAAGTCGTGGGCGGCGTGTACTTCGGGCTCGGACAGGAGGCGTGCTCGTGCGCCTCGACGTACGCGCTCAAAAAAGACGAGTGGATGGGTCCAATGATCCGCAACCAGGGCTCACTGCTGGTCAAGGGATTTTCCGCACGCGACATCATGATGCAGTACATGGCGAAGGCGGGCTCGCCCACGTTCGGCAAGGACGCCAGTTCGCATTTCGGCGACATCCGCGAACGAAACGTGGTGTCGCCCATCTCTACCCTAGGCGATCTGATTCCTGTGCTCGCGGGCGTGGCGCTGGGCGCGCGACTTCAGGGGCGGCAGATCGCGGTGATGACCTACATCGGCGACGGCGGCCAGTCCACGGGCGTCACCTATGAAGGCCTGAACTTTGCCGCCGTGCAGAAGCTTGGGCTGGTGCTGCTGGTCGAGAACAACATCTGGGCATATTCGACGCCGACCGACGAACAGTTCCGCGTCAAAGACCTGGCCGAACGCGCGATAGCCTACGGCATTCCGGGCGTGATCGTGGATGGCACCGACGCTTGCCAGGTGTACGACGCGGCACACCAGGCCTGCGATCGCGCCCGTCGCGGCGAAGGTCCGACGATGATCGAGGCCAAGATGATGCGCATGAAAGGCCACGCCATCCATGACGCCGCGCAGTACGTGCCGCGTCCGCTGTTCGACTACTGGACGCGCCGCGACCCGATCGCGCGCTTCGAGAACTACCTGGTCAACGTGAAGAAGTGGCTCACGCGCGAGGAAAACGAGAAGCTGATCGCTGACGTCGAACGCCAATTGGACGAAGATCGCGAGTTCGCGGTGAATTCACCCATGCCCGACCCAGCGACAACGCCGCTCGACGTGTGGTGCGAGGGCTGCCACGAAGTGAAGCTGAAGTACGCGGTACCGCAGTATCCGAACGAGAAGAAGGCCGCCGGACGGAAGCAGGTAGAGGCGGCGGAGCATTTGAAATGAGATCAGCGGTAAACTTCGCGGCGGTGCCCGATACGAATAACGAAGACGGTCACTTCACGATGCAGAACATCGTAGACGATGCGGTAGTCTCCCACGCGAATTCGGTATCCGGGCTCGTCCTGCATTTTCTCTACGCCCGCGGGAAACGGGTTTTGCGCCAGTTGATCCAGTTTGTCCAAAATACGAGCCTGGGCATCCCGTGCAAGCTTCGACAGAGCGTGATCGGCCGATGGTTTGAGGCGAACCGTGTAGCGCATCGCATTTCAGCTCAGAACCCGAGCTTCTTTTTGACGACATCAAGCAGAATGCTGCCTTTCTCTTTGCGTGCTTTTCGCACGAGGCGAACATCAATCGCGTTCTCCCGCTCTTCGATCATCTTTTCCAGAAAATCGAATTCTTCCACGGGTATGACGGCGGCGACGGGCTTCTTGCGACGCTGGACAAGAAATCGCTCACCCTTGTATGCAGTTCGGTTAATCAATTCCGCAAACTGCTGCCGTGCTTCGGTCGTGGAAAGTCGTTTGGCGCTCATAGGTACATATTGTACACCTTGTACGTTTTGTACACAAGGACACTGAATGCCGCTGGCAACCTATCTCGAAGCCATACGCCAGGGGATCTGGGAGGAGATGGAGCGCGATCCCAGCGTCTTCTGCATTGGCGAGGACATCGGAGTTTACGGCGGCGCGTTCAAGGTGACCGAGGGATTCGTGGACCGCTTCGGGCCGGAGCGCATCATCGACACGCCCATTGCCGAGTCGGCCATCGTGGGCGCGGCATTTGGGGCGTCGCTCACCGGCATGCGCCCGGTGGCCGAGTTCCAGTTCATGGATTTCATCGGCTGCGCCTTCAACCAGATCGTCAACATGGTTGCCAAGGCGCATTTCCGCTGGGGCGCGCCGGCACCCCTGGTGATTCGCGGGCCGAGTGGCGGCGGCGTGCATGGCGGTCCGTTCCATTCGCAGAATCCGGAGGCGTGGTTCGTGCACGTGCCAGGGCTGAAGGTGGTCTGCCCGGCAACGGCATACGACGCCAAGGGGCTGATCAAGTCGGCCATCCGCGACAACAACCCGGTGGTGTTTTTCGAGCATAAATTTCTGTATCGGCGGATCAAAGAAGATCTGCCGGAGGGCGACTTCACGGTCCCCCTGGGCAAGGCTCGCGTGTCGCGCGAGGGCCGGCATGTTTCCGTGATCACCTACGCCGCCATGGTTCACACCGCGCTGGAAGCCGCGGAAACACTGGCGACGCAAGGTATCGAGCTTGAAGTGGTGGACCTGCGCACGCTGTTGCCGCTGGACCGTGAAGCCATCGCCCAGACGGTGAAAAAGACCAACCGGGCGATCATCTTGCACGAAGATGTGCGAACTGGCGGCATCGCGGGCGAGGTTTCGGCCATCATTAATGAAGAGGCGTTCGACTGGCTGGACGCTCCAATCGTGCGCATTACCGCGAAAGACACGCCGGTGCCGTTTTCGCCACCGCTGGAGGAATGGTTCCTGCCGAGAGCGGACGACGTGGTGCGCGAGGCCCGGCGGCTGATGGCGTACTAGTCTCCAGTCGTCAGTCTTCAGGCGTCAGGCCAAGGCGCGAGTTGCTGAAGACCAACGCTGAAGTCTCAAGACTAGAAAGTTCGGCTGCGGATGCGACTTACGCTCTCAGGAGTGCTGATCAGGCGAAAGAAGGACGACGATGCCGACTGACGTGGTCATGCCCCAGATGGGGGAATCGATCTTTGAAGGCACCATCACCAAGTGGCTGAAGAAGCCTGGCGACAAGGTGTCGCGTGACGAACCGTTGTTCGAGATTTCCACCGACAAGGTTGACGCCGAGATCCCGTCGCCCGCCGCGGGCGTGCTGAAAGAGATCAAAGTTCCCGAAGGAAGCACCGTCCAGGTGAACACCGTGGTGGGCACGATTGCCGCCGAGGGCGAAGCTGCGGGGACGCCCGCCACGACGCCGCAACCGCAGGCGGCGGCGCCCACAACTCCGCAACCGGCAGTGAAAAGTGAGCCCGCGAAAACAGAGCGCGCCCAGGCGGAGGCTGCGTCCAAGCCGAAGGAGCGCGAAGCGGCGGCGCAGACGAAGACGGTGGTCGAGTTTCCGCATGCCGCCGATGCCGGCGACGAGGAAGGCGAGCGTATACGGTCGTCGCCGCTGGTTCGCCGCATGGCGCGAGAGAACCAAATTGACCTGAACCAGGTCCAGGGCACCGGCCTCGGCGGACGGATCACGAAGGAAGACATCCAACAATTCGTGGAATCCCGACCGTCGCCGGCGCAACGTCCGGCAGCAGCGGCGAGCGCAGGACAGGCGCCGGCGGCAGTAGCGCAGCAACCGGCGGCGCAGCGTCCGGCATATCAAGCGGGGGCAGCGGTCCCGGCGATGCCGGCAGCGCAGCCGATCGCGGTGCCAGGCGAGATGGTGCCGATGTCGCCGATGCGCAAGAAAATCGCCGAGCGCATGGTGGAATCCAAACGCACCAGCGCGCACGTGCACAGCGTGTTCGAGGTGGACCTGTCGCGCGTGATGGCTGTCCGCCAGCGCGAGAAGGCGAATTTCGAGCAGCGCACCGGCACGCGCCTGACCGTTATGCCGTTCTTCTGTCGCGCCGCGATCGAGGGCATCCGCAATTGGCCGATCATCAACGCGTCGGTGGAAGGTGACAATATTCATTACCACCGCAATGTGAATCTCGGAATCGCAGTCGCGCTTGACTGGGGACTGATCGTACCGGTGATCAAGCGGGCCGAGGAGCTGAATTTCCTCGGCCTTCAGAGGGCGATCATTGACCTGGCGGAGCGGGCGCGCAACAAGAAGTTGCTGCCCGACGAGGTCGCGGGCGGCACGTTCACCATCACCAATCCCGGCAGCTACGGGCAGATGTTCGGGCTGCCGATCATCATGCAGCCACAGGTGGCGATCCTGGGCGTCGGCTCGATTAAGAAACAGCCGGTGGTCATCACGGACGAAAACGGCGGAGATTCTATCGCTATACGATCCATCTGCCATCTGATCCTCGGGTACGACCACCGCGTGGTTGATGGCGCCGTGGGCGACCAGTACCTGCGCGACGTGGCGAAGTACCTGGAGAACTGGAACGAGCCCTTGGGTTAGTGGTCAGCCGCAGTCGTCAGTCGTCAGGCCGCGGGAGCAAGGCGCTCCCCCGCGGTCTTTTCCTTTTTGCTTTGTTGCTACTGGTTGTTCGCCGGAAGACTGACGACCGAAGCCTGAAAGCTACTTTGCCTTTGCCTTGGACCAGGTTGAGGCGTTCAGGCACTGGACGGTGCCGTCGACGATTTGGCCCAGGCCATCGCGGAATCTGGTTTCGTCAACGATGTCTTTCTGAGCAATGGCTTCCGTGATGGAGAGCGCGGACGCCACGAAGTTCAGCGCGTTGTCTTTCTTCTGGGTGCCGGTTTTGCTTCCGAATACCGCTTCGCT
>Ga0326726_10003767_pt1 | contig 13912 bp, 15 predicted proteins | sample MHFenrmetagenome_2_FD_207603 | JGI IMG/M metagenome (GOLD analysis project Ga0326726, IMG submission 207603) | Lab enriched peat soil microbial communities from Michigan Hollow, Ithaca, NY, United States - MHF15MN | ecosystem: Environmental > Terrestrial > Soil > Wetlands > Peat | place: USA... | reverse complement strand
TCCTTTGCAGCGAGATCAACAAGCCCGTTAATCATCGCCGTGACCTTCTGTTCATGGGCATACACTTCCTCAAACACTTTACCGGCAGAAGACCATTTTGCCTTGGGCGCTTCAATATCGATGAGCGCAACTCTGCCGCTCCTGGCAATAATATAGTCAAAAATCTTTAACGCGTGGCTCTGTTCTTCCTTTGCCTGCACCCGCATCCAATGGGCAAATCCTTTCAGGGTAGTGTTCTCAAAGTACGAAGACATCGAAAGGTACAGGTATGCAGAATAGAATTCACGGTTCGCCTGCTTATTCAGGGCTTGTTCCATAGTTTTGGAAATCATGGTAAAACACCTCTTTCATTCGTGTTGATTGACGTTTTGTCTAATAATGCTTTCGTCTATATCCGCGGAAAGTAAAAAACGGTGGAGAAACGCCAAATAAATTTTGTATTTGCACCCTGATAAGGAAAATTGTCGTATAGGATATTGAGGGGGATTTAATTGAAGAACAACGCCGCCGTCTCCAGACAGCGGACTTCCCCCAACAAGATAAGTATTTAATTCAAAATTCCCTGACTGCCATGCCTTCGAAAGGCCCCGGAACGGGTGACTCTCATAAATACTATAGTTTGCTGGGAAATCTTATCGCTTCTTTTTTGCTTTATATTCGATGAGGTTATAAGGTTGACCCTGCTTTCTAATGGTGGGGCACACAAAAGAGGGACCTCCCCTTGATCCTCTTTTACATCTCTCCCGTTTCACAGAGCATTCCTAGTCGGATCTTCCAAGGGGCTACCGCATTTTACGGGATATTCGGCGGCGAGGGGAGGAGGCAATGGTTGCTGCAGCCAAGAGTGTCATCGCAATTTTCCAGCAATTTCCCAGGAACAAACATGAATTATTTTTTCTTGCGTGGGCGGATGAACGAATGAAACAATCCGGTGACGGTGTTGGGTTTTTTGGGGCGGAAGACCCCTTCGTTCACGTACCGCACATCCTCGATCGAGAAGAACGCATGGGGATTGGTTGACTGGATATGCCCGGTAATCCGTGGTATATCAACCCGGTTGACAAGGGAGAGGATTATCTTGACATTCCCCCGTGACCCTGTGGCATCCATGGTGGTGATACCATAATTTTCTGCACGCATGAATGAGATGATTTCTTCGTTGGATTCTTCTGTGGTGATGATGCGAAGGATCACCATACCGATCGAGAGTTTCTCTTCGAGCACGAGCCCGATATAGGTACCCATGGCAAACCCGAAGGCGAATGCAAAAAAATTTGCAATATTTGATAAGTCTTTCATCACGACTTCCATGGCAAGAAGCCAGATGACAATCTCAAAGAACGCGATAATTGGCGCGAGATACTTGATCCCCTTGGAGATGTAGATCACCCGGATGGTCTCCATGCTTACATCGCAGATACGGGCGACAAAGATCATGAGCGGGAGTATCACCCATGCATAGATTTCAGGACTGATGATGAAAAACGACAACGATAATGCCTCATTCCTGCCGTATTGCTCTGTTTTAGCTGCCTGATCAGAATGGTGATCTGTTTCTATATCAGGATTATCCAGAAAAATCAAAAAAGAAGAGAGATTTGGGAAGGAATCCGGGATCGCGCGGATGTTCCTGCCCGGTTCAATTAAATATATTTCTGGGGCTCGGCATCAAATTTCTTTTTGCAGCCCGGGGCGCAGAAATAATACTTCTTCCCTTTATACTCGCTGGTGAACTTTGCCGTCTTTTCATCGACGGTCATCTTGCAGATCGGATCTATTGCCATCTTCTTTACCTCAGTTATTTCCCTTTCTTTGCTTCTGGTATATATGTTTTGAGCAGCAGGGAGAGGCTGATTACGGTCACCGAGCTGAGTGCCATTGCGAGAGCAGCAAGTTCCGGTCTGAAGGTGAAACCAAAGAAAGGATACAGCAGTCCTGCCCCCACCGGAATGAGAGCCGTATTGTACGCAAATGCCCAGAAGATATTGCCCTTGATCCTGCCCATCACTTTTTTTGAGAGCTGGATCGCCGCAACCGAGTCAAGGAGGTCATCCTTGATCAGGACCACGTCCCCGCTCTCGATCGCCACATCCGTTCCGCTGCCGATTGCAATCCCGACATCTGCCTGGGCAAGTGCGGGTGCATCGTTGATCCCATCCCCGACAAATGCAACGATCTCCCCTTTTGCCTGGAGAACTTTCACCTCGGCCGCCTTATCCTGAGGGAGTACCTCGGCAACTACCCGATCGATCCCGATCTGGCGGGCGATCGCATCTGCCGTGCGTTTATTATCACCGGTGATCATGACGATGTGAATTCCCATCGCCCTGAGCTGCTGTACAGCTTCTCCGGACGTCTCCTTGAGGGTATCTGCAATGGCGATAACCCCCGCCATCTGGCCACCGGCAGCAATAAGAATGGCAGTTTTACCATCCCGCTCAAAGGCAATGATCTGCGCTTCGGTCTCTCCGGAGATCAGGACTCCCTTCTCCTGCATAAGATTCCGGTTACCGATGAGAACCGCTTCCCCTAATACCACCGCACTGACTCCTTTGCCGCCGTAGGTGTCGAAATGATCGGCCGGTTCAGGGGTAATCCCCGCACGCTGAGCTCTCCGTACCACTGCCAGGGCGAGGGGGTGCTGCGAGTTCTTCTCGACACCCGCGGCAAATCCCAGGAGTGTCTGTTCGGAAATACCGACCGGGAGAATGTCCGTTACTTCCGGCTTGCCCTTTGTCAGGGTTCCTGTCTTGTCAAAAACAACGGTCGTGACTTTCTCCGCAACCTCGAGAGCTTCGCCATTTTTAATCAGGATGCCCAGCTCTGCTCCCCTGCCGACCCCCACGGTCACAGCAGTGGGAGTGGCAAGCCCCAGTGCACAGGGACAGGCGACTACGAGCACCGAGATCAGTGCAGTGAGCGCGAACAGCAGGGTCGAATGAAGCACGAAAAACCACACGATGAAGGCGGAAATTGCAATAGCAAGTACGGCCGGAATAAAGTATACCACTGCAGTATCCGCAATCCGCTGCACTGGCGGTTTGGAGCCCTGTGCATCCTCCACGAGCTGGATGATCTGGGCAAGTACCGTCTCCCTGCCAACTTTTGTTGCTTTCACGGAGAGGACACCGTTGGTGTTGAGTGTCCCACCGACCACCCGGCTGCCCCTGGCCTTGAGGGGCGGAACCGGTTCACCGGTGATCATCGATTCATCAACATAGCTCTCGCCGCCTACAACTTCGCCGTCTACCGGGACCTTTCCTCCGGGTTTCACGATCACGACATCCCCGGCAACCACATCCTCAATCGGGATCTCCGCTTCCTTTCCTTCACGGATAACAGTTGCCGTCTTGGCCCTCAGCCCTGCAAGTTTCCTGATCGCTTCAGATGTTCTCCCTTTTGCCCTTGCCTCAAGGTAACGCCCGAGCATCAGGAACGCAGCAAGCATGATCGCGGTATCGTAGAACATAAAATCAAGGGTGATGACGATGCCAAATGTACCCATCACGCTCGAAACAAACGCAACGCCGGTGCCCATGGCGTACATCACGTCCATGTTGAGGGAGCGGTTGCGCAGGGCCATGGATGCGGCGCGGAAGATAGGATATGCAACATAGAAAAAGACCGGTGTAGAGATGACCAGACTTGCATACGCAATGGTCTGCATGGGTAGACCGAGAGGCAGCCACATGGCAAGCATGAGCGGGATGCTCACGGCAAAACCGGTCGTGAACCGGAGAAACTTGTCATGGAGATCTTTTTCCCGTGCCTCCTTCTCGGCTTCTTCGCTCACTTCACCTGAGATTCCCAGGTACTGGTAACCCGCATCCTCGATGGCTTTTTTCATATCAGGGATTGCGGATACCGAGGGGTTGTAGATGACGTACGCCTTTTCGGTGCCGAGGTTCACGTTTGCCGAAAGGATACCGGGAAGTGCCCGCAGGGCTGCCTCGATGGTCTGGACACAGGTAGCACAGACCATCCCTCCGATCTTGAGGGTGACTTCACGGTTCACGACATCATATCCTGCCGTCCTGACGGCTTTTTCCAGTTCGGTCAGCGAGACTTTTGTCGGATCAAACTCGATGTGGGCAGTGTCGGTTCCAAAATTCACCTGCGCCTTCGAAACGTCCTTGATCTGTGAAAGGGACTCTTCGATAGTAACGGCACATGTCGCGCAGTGCATGCCTGAAATCTTCAATTCGGCCTTCTTTTTTTCCGGTTCAGCCATGGAATTCTCCGTGGGGTTTATGGATCAGAGTAATTTTGTCTCTTCAGCGGGTCTTGGCACCTTCACGACCAGTACGCGGAAGAGCGAAGAAATTTCGTTAATCCAGCGATGCGGGATCCCCGCAGGACTCTCAACGAGCATATCTTTTCCCGCAATCTGTCTCTCGCTGCCGATCTCGATAATCCCGGATCCTTCAAGGACATAGAAGAATACGTCGACCGGCGTGATATGTTTCTTAAGTGCTTCGCCGGGTTTGAGGGTAATCACGACTGCGACTGCATGCGGAGAGTCGTATATTTTGCGTGCGTCCACGTGATGGGGATTTGGACCGGATACTACATTTGCAACATCGGTAATTTTCATAGTATTATTCCTTAGTTCTCTATGCTGAACGTGTGAGCAGGATAGATAAAAGAGTATCAATAGCCGCATGACGATTGTGAATGCACATTACATGTTCGTCGTCATGAGAACGCCGACATGACGGATCCCGGTTTTTTCTTCTTACAATCCCCAGAGATTTCCTGCTGGAAAAAGGTGCGCCTGTAATGAACCCGACAGCGGAATCCCATGAATTCATCATATTACTGGAGCGAACCAGAATGAGGACCGGACCCGAAATACCGTTATATCCCGCCAATCTTTCTCACTCCCTGATCATGGTGGTCGACATCCTGAATTCGTGATCATGAGGGGACATGGGGAACATTGGCCAGGAAGATGATGGTTTCGCCTTCCTTCTTCCGGGAGGTCTGTCCCGAAAACCGTACCTCGAAATCCGCATGGAGGATTCGAAACCACCGGTTCGAAGGGATCCATATGTTCCAGTGCCCTTCATTCTTATCAAAGGAGAAAGATGGTGAGAATGCCGGCCTTGTGGGAGATTAATATCCTGCTTGCGGCTCTCCTCGTTACAGTTGAAAAGATCCTTCGGTTGCAGGATTTTGCCTTTCAGATCTTCATGACCGTTTATCAGGTTGTTCAGGATTTTCCGGTTGATATTCTGCCGATAATAGTGACTTTGCCTTTGCAGGTATTGTGGAGGGATATTTTTGATTTCCTCCCCGTACGATCATGTGCCGAGACCAGAACCTAAGAGCTTTTCGCCGCGGATAGTATTAAAACGACAGAAAGGACAGCCATGCCCAGTATACCGTGAACTGCAACAGGGTCAGTGGAATCCCGATCTTTGCAAACTCAAAGAAGGTAAGCGTTTCACCCTGCTTTTCTGCATTCTGGATGATGATCACATTGCTTGCGGCGCCAAGGATGGTCAGATTGCCGGCGATCGTGCTCCCTGCTGCAAGTGCCATGAGCTGGGCGGAGGTACCTCCCGCCTGGAGGATCATCGGCTGGAACAGGGCAACAAACGGCACATTGGAGATGAACTGGCTGATGACCACGCTGGTGATAAGAATCATCGGGACGGAAGTAACCAGGCCAGGGTCAACAAATACCTGGAAAAAGCCTGTCTTCCAGACGCTTTCCATCAGTACAAACATTGCGGCGAAGAAAACAAGAGTAGGCCAGTCAATATTTTTCAGCAGCCTTGCCCGGTCGTGGCCCAACAGAAGGACAGGAACGGCAGCACAGACGGCAATCAGCGGTAAAGGCACAAGAAGATTCCCTCCAAAAAAGGACGCGGTAATGTTTGCAATCGCCAGGATCAGGATAATGGCAAGCGAGCATTGTACCGGAAGCACGTTGTTTTTCTCACCGGTCCGGATCGGATCCTGCTCAAAGATCCGTCTCAAAAAATCTGCAGGAAAAAACAACCGGAGCAGGATAAAGGCGATACCGAGGCTGACGAGCGTAGGGATGAGAAGGTACAACCCAAAGGTGACAAACGGAGTTTCCATCCCGCTGTTCACCGCGACGAGCAGGTTCTGCGGATTCCCGATAGGGCTCATGACGCTGCCGGTGGTAATGGCCAGTGCAAGCGCGAGGAGCATCAGTTTTGTCGAGATGCGGAATTTCGTTGCAAGTGAGAGCACCAGGGGCGTACCTATAATGGCGAGGGTATCATTCATCAGGACGGCAGAGAAAAGACCCATGCCGAAGAGTATGAAAAATATGATCTGGTCTGTGGTGCGGGCACGAGAGAACAAACGGGATGAAAGCACGGAAAGGTAGCCGCTTTCCACCAGCGCCTCACCCACACAAAACATACCCAGTAAAAAAAGCATGACATCAGCATTGATTGCACCCAGCGCATCCGGAACGGAGATCTGCCCGCTGATGAGGACTGCTACAGCTCCGCCAAGCATGATCTGCCAGATCCTGAAGTTGAACCGGCCCACCTGGCGTACGGCAGTCAGCAGGAACACAGCACCAAGAACAATAATCGGAATGTACGTAGGACAGTTTTTTTAGTCAAGGATGATGAGCCTTGGCATTCCCCGGCCAAAAAAAATCACCCTTTTATCTTAACAAATGACGACCTGCACCCTATTCCTCCGGATCAGGATCCTTTGCCTTCCAGTGCAGGAGAATACCGTCCCCAATCCTGCGTGTTTCAAGAAGTGATAACCGGGGAAATGACGGTTCACTGATGAACCCTTCCCCTTCAGTAAATGTTGGCGCATCCTTACCGCCGATGATAATGTTGCCGATAAATGAATAGATTTCATGGACAAGATCGGCCTTGATCAACCCGGCGATCAGTGTCCCGCCCCCCTCCACCATGATACGATGGATACCCATTGCATCAAGTTTGTCCATAAGCGCTTGAAGGTCCACTTCATCTTCCCCGGTCACGATTACCGTAGCCTTTTTCTCAAGCATGGCAATCTTCGTTACGTCTGCTCTTCCTGATACGGCAACCACCCTCTTTCCCTCACCCTTATGCAGCACGGATGCTTCCGGAGGGATACGTGCGGAACTGTCTACGATAATGCGAACGGGATGATCATCCCTGCCCTGTTTCCTGCGGAACGAGCGGCATTCTTCCGATTTTACGGTAAGCGAAGGGTCATCGGCAAGAACGGTACCGATACCAACCATGACTGCGTCACACCCGGCTTTGAGGTGATCGACACGGGTAAAATCCTGCTCACCTGATATTCTGACTTGCCTGCGTTCACGGGTTGAGATCTTACCATCAGCACTCATGGCGACATTGACGATGACGTACGGCCGCATATCGTACGGTTTTTACCTTCCCGGTTATTTTAACTCATTGATCTTTATTTATAAACCGAAAATGAACACCGGAAATGAACGAAAATCCGTTACCCGGTGCGGGGATTTCATAGACCGGAACGAAACGGGAAAGATTTGGGAAGATACGCATGTACCTTAAAATAACAAGAAGTTCAAATTGCGTAGATAGAATGGCAGGGAAGAACCGGACCGGTGAAGGAGGATACCACGCGATGTTTGAGAATTCACACCATGGGATCATTCTTTTTGACAAAGCAGATTTCACGATCCAAGAGAGCAATGCTGCGTTCTCAAGCCTCCTCCACTATAATCCGGAAGCCCTGCGGGGGAGGATTTTTACCTCGCTTCTCTCCGATCATGAAGAAAAAAGAAGGTTTTTAACTCAGGTTGAACTGAGTCCTGATATCGCCGGTTTTGAAGTCCGGCTCGAAACAAAAGAAGGAGATGACTGCCGCGTGGATCTTTCCTGGCACCCGGTTGATGATACGACATTCTGTTGCACCGCGATCACCATGAGTTTTCCTGAAATATCAGAAAAAAAGATTGATGCGGATCTTGTACAATACCGCCGGTTCGCTGAAACCCTGCCGACGGGTATACTGATCGTGAGAAAGGAAAAAATTCTCTACGCCAACCCGGCATTTCTCACGTTTTCAGGTTACCTGCGGGACGAAATTTCTGGAACAGGATTTCTGTCTCTGATCGACGATCAGGACCAGGATAATATAAAAGAATCTATAGAACGTGGATTGAGGGGGGATACTAAAGCAGATCGAAACGAAATGCGTTTCATAACTAAATCCGGGAATAAACTGATGGCATTACTTTTTACCCTGCCTGTCGTATATTCCGGTGAACCGGCTATCCTGATCAATCTTGTTGACATCTCTGAAAAACAACTCCTTGAGGATACAATACAGCTCGATAACGAACGACGCAGAGGGATAATCGTTACCGTTGCCCATGAACTGCGGACACCCCTCCAGCCGATCCTCGGTTATCTCAACTTACTCATCCAGGACCCCGAAGAATTCGGCATCCTTGACGATACGAAAAAGATACTTGAACGCTGCCTTACGAGTGTTGACCGGGAACGCCAGATCATTAATCAGATGCTGGAGCTCTCTGTACTCGACAGCGGGAAACTGCGTCTGAGCTTCTCAAAATTTTCACTCGCCACGCTCATTGACAGCATTCTGGATTCAGGGGGGTACGGTTCAAAAGCTGAAATCGCGGTCAATATCCCCCAGGACCTGATAATCGCAGCCGATATGGACCGGCTCTTCGGAGTGGTTGATTCCCTCCTCTCAAATGCAGTAAACTTCTCCCAGCCACCCCGCAGGATTACCATCTTTTACCGCTCGGGTGCGGATGATATGTTTTATCATATTTCTGTCAGCGATAACGGGATTGGGATCTCCAAAGATGCGTTATTATCGATCTTTGAGCCATTCCAGCTGGCAGATGCGGCGAAATTATCCCGACGATTTGACCGTATCGGTCTTTCTTTGTCCATGGCAAAGAAAATCATGCAGATGCATGGAGGAGATATCACCGTAGAGAGTGTTCTCCATACCGGCAGTACGTTTACCCTCCATCTGCCAAAATCCGGGCAGCACGATTCTTGAATTTTAAAAAAGGTTCGACGCCGAACCCAATCAGAGGGCAACAGTTAACCTTTCATGCAAAACCGGAGAAACTTTTTCTGGCAGGGATCCCTTCGGGACACACCATGCAGGGTAGGGGTAAGCCGGATAAAAATCGGTTCCCTTACCTTATCATCATACAAACCCCGTGGACTGATGCGGATTGTCAGGGTGCCATAGTTGAAATACCGGTGAAAAACAATCATTAGCCTGAAGGATGGTCAATTCCCATGTTAGAAAATCCCCCACACCGCGATGATACCGGTCAGCTTCTGAAGGTACTCCTGGCGTCTGAACACGCACGTGCGGATGCCTTGTTCCGCAAGGACCGCCGGGCACTGGAATCACTCCTTGCACCGGATTTTGTTGAGATCAATCTGTTCGGACGTTTCAGCCGCGAAGATTTCATGACACGGATATTCCCGTTGTTTACCCTTCACTCCCTGAGTATTGATGATCCCCACGTCAACAGGACGGGTAATAATACCGCGGAGATTACCTACCGATGCTCGGAAGATGCCACAATGGCAAGGAGCAAGAAGAGCGGTACCTTTGGGGCGATCGCCCATTATTCATTGATCGGGAACCTGTGGAAGATCTCCCGGTGGGAGATCGTTCCCGGAACGTTAACTTGAGAGCGAGATGATATCTTCCGGTATCCCTTGCAATCATAGGCCTGCCAAATCAAAAACATGCTTTTTCCCGGTGCAGCATTATCTTTAATAGGGCTCCATGTTAACGGTTAGCATGACAAACAGCACGGTATCCTCATGCTCATACTCAGGGGTTTGACCAAACAGATCGGCGGCCTTCGGGCAGTGAATAACGTAGATCTATCATTAGGAGAGAACGTGATCGTCGGGCTCGTAGGTCCTAACGGTGCAGGAAAAACCACGCTCCTCAATATGATCTCCGGGATCAGTTCCCCGACTGCGGGGACGATCACGTTCCTGAGCGAAGATATTACCGGGCTTAAAGCAGACCGTATCTGTAAAAAAGGAATAGCAAAAACATTCCAGATCGCCGAATCCTTTCCCGGACTTACCGCATACGAATGTACGATGATTGGCGCATTGTTCGGCAATCACCGCACGATAAGCATGGTGGATGCCGGAAAAGAAGCGAGAGAGACCCTCAATTTTGTAGGTTTCCCAGAGGAGAAACAGGATACGACCATCAAAAATTTAAATGTCGTTGAACTAAAAAGGGTGCAACTTGCGCGGGCCCTTGCATCAAAACCCCGGTTGCTCCTTCTCGATGAGCTTACCACCGGGCTCAACCCCAATGAAAGCAGGGAAGCGGTCGGGCTCATTAAAAAGATCCGGGACCGGGGGATGTCGATTCTCATCATCGAGCATGTGATGAGCGTGATCATGGGAGTCTCCGACCGGATTGTCGTACTCGACCATGGCGAGAAGATAGCGGACGGCAGGCCTCACGAGGTCGTGAACAACCAGCGGGTCATCGACACCTACCTCGGGGATATCGACGCATTCTAAAAGGAAAGGACACCGTTAATGCTTACTGTTTCAGGGCTCAATATCTTTCATGGGAACCTGCAGGTCGTCTGGGACCTCTCGTTTCAAGTCAATAAAGGTGAGCTCGTCACCATGATCGGCCCGAACGGCGCAGGCAAGACAACCACAGTTGAGACTATCATAGGACTCAATCGGAAAGCGCACGGCTCGATTCTGTTTGACGGCGAAAGTATTCTCGGCCATCACCCATATGATCTCTTCAGGAAAGGACTCGCCCTGGTACCCGAGAAACGGGAGATCTTCCCCAACTTGCCGGTGATCGAGAACCTCCTCTTAGGCGGGACCGGCAACAGTGACCCGGACAAGTCCCTCGACCGGATCTTCCGTCTCTTTCCGATCCTGAGGGAGCGGCAGCGGCAGATGGCCGGCACGCTTTCCGGCGGGGAGCAGCAGATGCTTGCCATCGGCCGAGCCCTCATGTCGGAACCGCGGCTTCTGATCCTCGACGAACCGTCAACCGGACTCTCCCCCATTCTCACCGGACAGGTCTTCCGTTCACTCGAACAGCTCGGCAGGGAAGGGATGACGATCCTTCTGCTCGAACAGAATGTCCGGAATGCTCTTGCTATGTGCGACCGGGGGTACGTGCTGGAAAATGGCAGGATTGTACAGGAAGGCCGTTCAAAGGAGCTCATGCACGATCCCCGTATTCAGAAGGCGTATCTCGGGTTCTGAAACGTTGACTAATGGGATTGCATGTTGTTTTTTTATTTTTATTGGGCCTTCAATTATCGAACCTAAAATATTCGAAAATTAAATGAATATGGAATGAAAAATTAATATTTTTTCAGATAACCGCACATGAACAAATTTTCACTGCATAACCATGAAAATTGAAATATTTTGATATGTCGTAATTGCTACCTTCCCATTCGCATAACCGATAAACGTTGCTGGCCGCGACAGATCGTCCTCCGCGGCGAATCATAACAAGAAAATCCTGAAAAAATTCCCTGACCTGATGAGCCTCATAAAGGCCCTGGGGCGGGCAAATCTCCAAAATAATATAATTTTCATCGGTAAATTTTAGGGTGATAAATCCTGGTGAGCTGATACGCTCAGATCGTAAAGAGCCAAGCAAATCCGGGAGGACCGACACCGTCCGCTTTATTTAATATTTTTTTTAAATCTGGAAAAAATTAGACATTTGATAGAAATTTTGTGACTGCCATTTTACCCGGCATTCAAAGAAAACCCGCAGAACGTGTCCAGGAAGAAGAACGAAGATGAGATATTATCCCGCTCGATCCCCGCCCGGCTCCATCAGGAGCACTTTTTTTCTCCTCCTTTTAAGCCACTCCTGAACCTGTTCCGGCAGGCTCACGAGACCCCGGGGCAGGAAGATGATCGTAAGGATGAGCATGACCCCGACAATGACATATCTCCCGAAGGTGAGCCCGGTCGCTTTGAGCCCCTCCCAGATGACGGTAAGTACGACCGTCCCGATCACCGGTCCGGCAAGTGTACCGAGCCCGCCGAGAATAACATACGTCACCGGCCAGAACGAGTTGTCGACCCCAAAGATCTCCGGCGTGAGGTAGCCGATGTGGTGGATCTCGAGTGCCCCGGCTACGCCAGCCAGATAGGCGGAGAGGGCAAACGCAAGGAGCCGGTAACGAACCGGATCGATGCCGGCAGCCCGGGCTTCCAGTTCATTCTCGCGGATTGCGAGGAACGCAAGACCGATCCGTGACTTCATAATGTGCCAGATCGCGGCGATGGAACCGATGGTGATTACAAGGACGGCGTAATATTCGATCAGCTGGTAGCCCGGGAGGGAAGGGCTCAGGAGCCGGGCCGATGCGATACCATCCCAGCCCCCGGTAACCGGGGCGAGCACGCTGACAGTCAGGGTCTGCACAATGATGGCAAAGCCGAAAGTGACCATCGCAAGGAACCATTCTTTGAGCCTGACACAGGTGAGACCGATCAGGATCCCAATGAATGCCGCAACGGCAGCACCGAGAAAAATGGTGATGAACGGTGAGATCCCGCTCTTAGCAGCGATGAGCGTCGAAGCGTACGCCCCGATACCGAAGAATGCGGCGTGGCCGAGTGACCCCTGACCGGAGTACGCAAGGAGGTTCCATGCCGAGGCAAAGATGATAAAGATCAGCATCAGGACAAGGAGGTTGAGGATGAACATGCTGTTGGTGAGGAACGGAATAACAAGGGCGATACCAAGAATGACGATGCTCCCGTATTTTGTCATCTTTTCCTTGCTGAAATGCATGGCTCCTTATTCCCCCTTCTCACCAAACAACCCGGTCGGGCGTACCACGAGCACGATGATAAGGATGACAAACGAGATCGCGTCCTTCCATATGCCGCCAAGGAGGAACGCAGCGCCGTTCTCGGCCAGGCCCATCAACAACCCGCCGATGATGGCCCCCGGGATGCTGCCCAAACCTCCGAGGATGATGATCGCGAAGGCCTTGATCGCGGGGATCGAGCCCATGTACGGGTTGAAGACCTGGCCACTTACGATCCAGAGTGTCCCTGCTGCCGCAGCAAGTGCGCACCCCAAGCCGAAACTGATGACGTCAATCCGCTCGACGTTGATACCAACGAGCATTGCTCCCTTCCGGTTCTGGCTCGTGGCCCTCATCTGCATACCGATCGTTGTCTTTTTTAAGAACAGGTACAGCCCGCAGAGGATTGCGACGGTGAAAACCATGATGAGGATATAATCGAGCGGGACGGAGAGTGACCCGACCGGTACCGTAATACCGTCATACGGGCTTTTGACGCTCTGCCAGGCGTCACCCCATATCATGGCGGCACCGTTCTGGAATATATAGATGAGGCCAATCGAGAGGAATATCTCGTTGAGCTTACCGGTACCGAGGATCGGGCGGAAGCAGATTCGTTCGACGACTGCACCGATGCCGATGAGCGCGAGCATGGACAGGAGGATAATAAGATAAGGATTGACACCGGTGAGAAAAAATATTGTTGCGGTGATGTAAGCGCCGATCATGAGGAATTCCCCATGCGCGAAGTTCACGACCTTCATCACGCCGAAGATAAGGTTCAGTCCGGTAGCGAGCAGGATATAGATGCAGCCGGCATACAGTCCCCAGAAGATGATCTGCAGGAGTACCCCAAGATTGTCCATGATCTGATCAGCTCCCATCCGGTTATATGCACTTATCAGCCTGCCAGTGATAAAAAAGAGAGGTAATTGGTTACGAACTGCTGCCTGGCATGTACCACGACGGCAGGGCGAAATCTGTTGTCTTCAGGTTGTCGGGCCAGACAATGGTGGGACGGGTCTCGCCGAGGGTGGCGTTGAACGACAGCTGTTCCATCCAGAGATCGAACGTCGACTCCCG
>Ga0326726_10003766_pt1 | contig 13913 bp, 14 predicted proteins | sample MHFenrmetagenome_2_FD_207603 | JGI IMG/M metagenome (GOLD analysis project Ga0326726, IMG submission 207603) | Lab enriched peat soil microbial communities from Michigan Hollow, Ithaca, NY, United States - MHF15MN | ecosystem: Environmental > Terrestrial > Soil > Wetlands > Peat | place: USA... | reverse complement strand
GGGCTGGAACGAAGAGTCACTCGCGGCGCTGCGCGCGCGCGAGCTCTCGGAGCCGTGCTGGGTGCCGCCAGTGACCGCGGTCTGGCTCGCGGGCTCGATTCCGACGGCCGCGTTCTCCGCGCTCGCGCTGCCCCTGCTCGCCGGATCCGCGGTGTACGCGAAGCCGGCGTCGGCGGATCCGGTCTCCGCACGCCTGTTCGCCGCGTCGCTCGCCCAGACCGACCCGGCGATCGGCGCCGCGCTCGCCATCGGCAGCGACGGCAAGGCGCTCGACGACGCCGACGCCGTCGTCGCGCACGGCAGTGACGCGACCATCGCGCTCTTGCGCGCGCGCGTCGGGCCGAGCCGACCGTTCATCGGCTATGGCCACAAGCTCTCGCTCGCGGCCGTCGGGCCGGCGATCGAGCCGCTGGTCGCGGCACGCCGGCTCGCGCTCGACGCCGCCCTCTGGGACGGCCGGGGTTGTCTCTCACCCGCGTGGGCGCTCGCGCTCGACACGCCGCGCGGACGCGCCGCGGAGCTGGCGCGCGCGCTCGCGACCGCGTTCGAGGAGCTCGAGGACGAGCTGCCGCGCGGCGCGCTCGAGCCCGCGGAGGCGTCCGACCTGGTCGAGCTGCGCGCGCGCGCCGCGGTGCGCGAGGGCACGCGGCTCGAGATGGCGGCGGGAGCGTCGACCTGGACGGTCGCGCTGGAGGGCTCGGAGGTCCGTCCGCCGCCGGGGATCTTCCGCTTCCTGTCGATCGTCCCCGTGCCCGACGTCGAGTCACTCGGTGCCTTCTGTGCGCCGCTCGCGCCGCACCTGTCGTGCATCGGTCACGCGGGCTTCGGCACGGAACGGACGCGCCTCGCGGCGCTGGCCGCCGCCGCCGGGGCCTCGCGTCTGTGCCCGCTCGGCCGCATGCAGCTCCCGCCGCTCGACTGGAATCACGACGGTCAGCCGCCGCTCCGCGGGCTCGTGCGCTGGCTCGACGTCGAGGGCGGTGAGGTCTGAGCGCCGCCTCAGCCCGTGTACGGGAAGATCGCCCCGAAGGCGAAGCCGGTGAACGTGGCTTGAAACAGCGCGGCGACCCACGGGCCCGGCATGCGCCGCGCGATGCGAATCGCGATCAGCTCGAAGAGCGCGAAGAACAGCGCGATCGAGCCCAGACCGAGAATGATGACGAACGGCAGGAGACCGCTGAGACAGCCGGCGGCGACGATGACCAGAGTCACGAGCTTTCCGACCGCGGGCAGCCACAGTCCGGTGCTGCCCGCGCCGCGCAGCAGACACTCGCTCGCGCCGAAATACGGCAGCATCAGCCCGCTCGCGACGAGGCACCAGACCAGCCGGTGCGTCGCCGGGAAGATGTTCCAGAGCGGCAACACGAGCGTACCCAGAACGGTGTAGACCGAGACGAAGAGCGCGGCCGCGGTGAGCCACGTGCGCGGATCGGCGAGGGCGGCTGCGCTCAACTCCCGGCGACGCGCGCCGAGCGCGAGCAGAATCAGGCCGGCCAGCGCGAAGAAGCCGAAGAGGTCGTGCCCGGCCGCCAGCGGCACGAACCCGAACGCGCCGCGCGTGGTGAGTGAGTCGGCTCCGGATTGGACCACGAGCGCACCTGCCAGCGCCACGACCAGCAGCGCGAGGCGCGCGAACGGGTGCGCAACCGGCGCGAGCCCGAGCCGCGGCGCGAGCGGCGCGAGCCAGGCCGGCAGACCGAACGCGAGCACCACCGCGGCCGCCAGCCCGAGCCCCATGAACGGAAAGCGCGGGTCGGGGCCCGGTGTCTCGGGCGTGCCGCTGCCGGGTCCGAGTGTCTCGCCGAGCCACTCGACGATGCGCCGGGCCGCCTCCGCGGAATTCAGGATCGTGATGTGGTCGACCCCCGGGACTTCCGTCGTGCGCACGCCGGTGCCGTGGTCGACCTCGCCGTACGTCTTGTCGGGAACGAGTTGCTCGAGCCCCGCGAGCTTGGCGGCCAGCTCGCGCGCGTTCTTCCGCAGCCCGGCGGGATCGTGCGCGGCCCAGATGAAGAGCGTGTTCGGCGGCGAGAAGGGTCCGCGCAGGCCTCCCGCGCCCGAGATCGCAACCACCGCCGCGACGCCCGGATCCTGCTGCGCATGCGAGACGACCGCGAACGCGCCCATCGAGTGACCCGCGAGCGCGACGCGCTGGCCGTCGAAGCGCGGCTGCGAGCGCGCATAGAGCAGCGCCGCGTCGATGTCCTCGCGCAGCTGCACGCCGTCGCCCGAGATCTCGAAGGGGTTGCGGTTCTCGCCGTGACCGCGGAAGTCGATGGCGATCACCGCATAGCCGGCCTTCGCGATGCGGCGCGCGAGCGCGCTCGTCATCGCCGTGTCGCCCGAGAATCCATGACACAGAATCACGACGGGCACGGGCGGATCGAACGTCGGTGTCTGGTCGAAGTCGAGCGGCGGCGACGGCTCCCAGACGACCGCGGGTACGCCGCCCGGCAACGTCACGCTGCTGCGTGCGATGTCATGCGAGGCGCGGTGCAGACCGACGAGTGAGAGCGCGAGCGCCACCCCCGCGAGCGCATACACGATCTTCGCGATCACGGCCGGCATGCTAGCATGCGACCATGCGCGTGGCCGAGATCGACACTCCCGCGCTCGTCGTGGATCTCGAGCGCATGGAGCGCAACATCGCGACCATGGCGCGCTTCTTCGCGGACAAGCCCGCGAAGCTCCGCCCACACTGGAAGACACCGAAGTGCGCGGAGGTTGCGAGGCGCCAGCTCGCGGCCGGCGCGATCGGAATCACCTGCGCGAAGCTCGGTGAAGCCGAGGCGCTCGCGGCCGCCGGCGTGCGCGCGAGCGTGCTGGTCGCGAATCAGATCATCGGGGCCGCGAAGCTCACGCGCCTGGTCGAGCTCGCGCGCGTGCTGCCGGAGCTGATCGTCGCGGTAGACAGCGGGGAGCAAGTCGACGCCCTCGACGCCGTGCTGCGCCGCGCGCCGGCGGCGAGACTCGGCGCGCTGATCGAAGTCGACACCGGAATGCACCGCTGCGGCACGAGCGCGCCCGACGAGACGGTCGCGCTCGCGCGCAGACTCGCGGCGAGTCGCGTCGCGTACCGGGGCGTGATGGGCTACGAGGGTCACGCGGTCCTGGTGCCGGACGCCGCGAAGCGGAAGGATCTCGCCGAGTCGGCGGCTCAGGCGCTCGCGGCGCACGCCGAAGCGCTGCGCGCGGCCGGCCTCGCGCCGGAGATCGTCTCGTCCGGCGGCACCGGCACGTACGACCTGACCGGCACGGTTCCGGGAGTCACGGAGATTCAGGCGGGCAGCTACGTGTTCATGGACGGGCGCTACCGCGACGTGCGCGGCGACTTCGAGCCGGCGCTCACCCTGCACACGACGGTGATCCACCGGCGCGGCCGGCTGCTCATCACGGACGCGGGCGTGAAGTCGCTGTCGAGCGATTTCGGCCTGCCGGTGGCGTTCGACGTGGGCGCGCGCGTCGTCGGTCTCTCCGAGGAGCACGGCCACGTGCTCTGCGACGAGGGCGTCGAGCTCGCGCCCGGCGAGAGACTGCGCATCCTGCCGAGCCATGGCGACACGACCATCAACCTGCACGAGCGCTTCTACGCGGCGCGCGGTGACTCGGTCGAGGAAGTCTGGGCGATCGTCGGGCGCGGGCGCTTCGTCTAGCATGCCGAAGCTCGTGGTGACGGGGGCGAACGGCGCGCTCGGGCGCGTGTTGATCGAGCACGCGCTGGCCCGCCGGGCCGAGGTGTTGGCGCTCGTGCGCTCCGAGCGGGCGGCCGCGCAGCTGGCGAGCCTGCCCGAGGCGCGCGTCCAGGTGCGGCGCGTCGCCTGGACTGACTCGGGAGCGCTCCGCGAAGCGTGCGCCGGCGCGGCGGCCGTGCTCCATCTGGCCGGCATCCTGATTCCGACCCGCGGGGAGGGCTACGAGAGCGCGAACGTGGACACCACGCGCGCCATCGCGGCGGCCGCGCGCGACGCGGGCGCTCGGAAGCTCGTGTTCGTCTCCGCGGTCCACGCCGACGCCGCTTCGCGCAACGCCTACTACCGCAGCAAGGGGCGCGCGGAGGACGTCGTGCGTGCGAGCGGCTTGCCCTACACCATCGTGCGTAGCCCTCTCCTGCTCGCCTGCGACAGCATCGGCTCGCACGTGCTGGCGCGCGAAGCGTGCGCGCCGTTCGTCCCGCTGCTCGCGGGCGGCGCGAACCTCGAGCAGCCCGCGGACGCGCGCGACGTCTCCGACGCGGCCCTCAACGCCGCCCTCGAGCCCGACTGCGCGCTCGCCGCGGCGCTCGACCTCGTCGGACCCGAGTCACTCGCGCGCCGCGAGCTGATCCTGCGCTGCGCGCGGCTGCGCGGGCGCGCGCCGGTCCTGCTGCCCGTGCCGGTCGCCTGGGTGCGCGCCGCGCTCGGGCTGCGCGAGCGCTTCCTCGGGCCGGGCTTCTCGCCGGAGGTGCTGGACGTGATCCTCGACGACGTGCGACTCGATCCACAGCCCGCGGCGAAGGCGCTCGGCATCGCGCTGCGCCCGCTCGACGACACGCTGCGGCGCACGCTCGAGCTCGAGGCCGCGGCGTGAGCGAGTCCGCGATTCCCGCCCGGCCGCGCACGCCGCTCTGGCAGAAGGCCGCTCCCTGGCTGATCACCGCTGTTTGCTTCTACCTCTGGTGGCTGAAAATCATCGGCGCTGCTGAGCGCGAACACCTAGACGTACTCACCTACATGCAGAGCGTGATCGCGAAGGTGAGCTGGCTGCCGTGGCTCGCGCTGATGATTCCGTACTCGCTCGCCTATCTCATAATCGACACGGTGGTGCTGTGGCGCGTGATCACCTGGTTCAACGCGCCGGTGCGAATGCGCGACGTCCTGCCCGTGCGCGCGTCGACTTACATTTTGTCGATCGTGAACGAGCAGGTCGGAAAGGGCGCGATCGCGCTCTACATGCACCGGCGCCACGGCATCCCGGGCTGGGAGATCGGCTCGAGCATGCTGTTCATCATGTTCTGCGAGTTCTACTACCTGATCTCCTGGGCGACGCTTGGCTGGTTCGCGTCGGGCGACGAGCTGCCCAAGGTGTTCGGCGCGATCCCCTGGGTCGCCGGCGCGGCGGGCGTCTTCTTTCTCGCCTTCACCGAGTTCTTCCACGGCCGCTTCGGGGCGGGCTTCGAGCTGCGCGAGCGCGCGATCTTCCGCGCGTTCCGGATGGCGCAGCGCTGGCAGTATCTCGCGTTGATCGCGCTGCGCGCTCCGGCGATGCTGCTCGCAATCGTGGTCTACACTGCGGCGGCTCAACTCTTCGGGATCCCGGTCGATCTGCGCCAGATGCTCGGCTATCTGCCGGTGATCTTCTTCGGCGCCGCGGTCCCGGGACCGATGCGCGCGGTCGCGATCACGCTCTGGGTCGTGCTCTTCCCCGGCTACGAGGGGCAGGTCTCCATCTTCGGATTCCTGCAGCACAACTTCTTCGTGTTCTTCAACGCCGCGATCGGTCTGGTGTTCCTGCGCCGCGCCTACCGCGAGCTCTTCGAGGTCGCGCGCTAGGTCGCGCCCATCATCACGATGCCCTCGAGAAACTCGGAGAAGCTGTTCGTGATCGGCGAGACGTCGGGGACAGTCCCGGATTTCGCGGATACCGAGCAGACCGGCGCGCCGTCGTCTTTGCGCAAGTCGAAGACGTAGAGCTCGTCGCCGCCGTCCGAGCCGAACGCGAAGAAGCCCGGCAGGCTCTGCGCGACGTGGTGCGCGCGGTTCTCGGCGAGTACGCGCTCCAGCGAGAAGAACTCGATGTAGCCGGTCTCGTAGGGGATCTTCCCGCGCGCGCCGTCACAGGCTTCCATGAACCGCACGTAGGTGCGCGGAAGGTTGGGCGGGGCGTCCTCTCGAAACTGCTTCACCTGACTGGGGTCCGGTGCGGGGCCGCGAAGTAGCCGGAATCTCGGATTGCGAAGCAGTTTCTGAACGTCCATCCGCCCTCCTGAACGATGCGAGGTGTGGCCCGATTATACGCCTCAGCTTCGGAACATGAAGTAGAGCGCACCGAGCATGCACAGCCCAGACCATAGGAAGTCGAGCTTCACGGGGTTCTGCATGTACAGGATCGAGAACGGCACGAAGACCCCGAGCGTGATCACCTCCTGCAGGATCTTCAGCTGCGGGAGCGATAGCGCGGTGAAGCCGATGCGATTGGCCGGGACCTGCAGGAGGTACTCGAAGAGCGCGATCCCCCAGCTGGCCAGCGCCGCGAACCACCACGGTCGCTCGGCCAGGTTCCGCAGATGCGCGTACCACGCGAAGGTCATGAACAGGTTCGAGAGGACGAGAAGACCCGCCGTGGAGAGCGCGACACGCAACATGCGCCGAAGCTAGCGAAGGGAGTACGCAGGGGGCCGCAGGCAAACGGAGTCAGTAAGACTTTCCCCGGAGACCCTCGGGGAGGTCGGCGGGCGGGCAGGGCGACCACGGACCGTCGAGGCGCGGGCTGGCCTCCCAGTGACCGTCGGCCCGCCGGAAGAAGTGGCCGTCGAGCCAGTAGGTGCCCGGCTGACCCGAGACTCCGTAGCTGCGCAGATGCGGATCGTAGAAGAGCTCGACACCTTCCGGTGTCGCCGCGCGGAAGCCGCGCTCCGCCGGCGGCGAGGGCGCGGGCCTCGGAGCCACGCCGCCGGCGCAGGCAGCGACGAGCAGCGGAGTCACGAGGGCGCGCGCTGCGCGGCTCACGTGGGCTCGGAGGCGACTCGGCGCAGCGAGAGCGCGCGATCGGCGATCGAGACCAGCGTCGAGGCGCAGAGTGCCCAGGCGAGCCAGCGGTTCGGCTGCGCGAGCGCGCCGGCGCCGAGGTCGACGAGCAGCACGCCGCCGAGCGGCGCGAAGTAGAGCACCCCGTTCCAGCGTCCGAGCCCGCTCATGCGCAGCTCCCCCGCGCGGTGCAGCCAGTACGAGTCGACGACATACTGAACGAAGGCGACCGCGACGAGCACCGGCAGGAGCCAGGTCAGCGCGCCGCGGGCCGCGGCCGCGCACAGGCCCGCGTCGACGAACGTGAAGTCGGCGACGTGATCGAGCGCGCGGCCGACGCCGCTCGCGGTGCCGCGCGCGCGCGCCAGCGGGCCGTCCGCGAGGTCGCTCGCGATGGCGACACAAAAGAATGTCGCCGCCCAGAGCGCGGAGCCGGCGTCACCGCGCGCGACGAGCCAGGCGAACGGCGCTACGAGCAGCAGGCGCAGGAGCGAGAGCGCGTTGGCCATCCGTCCCCCGTCACTCCCGGAACCGCGGGACGCGGTCGGCCAGCCCGCGGATCCCGAGCCGCTCGCAGAAGGCCGCGAGCCCGGCGCGCTCGGCGCCGCGCCAGGCCAGATCGGCGAGGTCGAGCGCGAGCGGCACGTCCTCGCGCATGCGCACGAGCGAGCGCGCGAGCGAGATGCCGTCGCGGTTGTCCGCGAGCGCGCGGGCCACGCGCTCGGCGCCGCGCACCCCGACCCCCGCCCACTCGCGCGGGTCGGTGGGGATGCTCTCGATACGGCCGAAGCGCCGCAGCAGCAGCGCGGCGGTCTTGGCGCCGATCCCCGGGACGCCGGGCACGTTGTCGACGGCGTCGCCGACCAGGGTCAGGAAGTCGGGGACGAGATCGGGCGCTACGCCCAGGCGCGCTTCGACCCCGGCGGGGCCGACGAGCGACTCACTGCGCGGATCGAACAGACTGACTCGCTCCGAGACCAGCGCCGCCATGTCCTTGTCGGCCGTGACGATCACGACGTCCGCGCCGCGGTCGAGCGCGCGCGCCGTCAAGGTCGCGATCACGTCGTCGGCCTCGAACGTCTCCGCGCGCGCGACGCGCACGCCCAGGGCTTCCGTGGCCTCGGCGCAGAGCGCGAGCTGCGGCTCGAGATCGGCCGGAAACTCCGTGCGGCCCTTCTTGTATTCCGCGAACAGCGCGTTGCGAAAGCTCGTGGCCTCGTCGTCCCAGGCCGCGGCCACGTGCGTCGGCTTCTGCTCGGCGAGAAACTTCACCAGGGTCGACGCGTAGCCGCGCAGCGCGCCGATCGGCGTGCCGTCGCGCGCGCGCAGATCCGGCATCGCGTGGTAGGCGCGAAAGATCTGATAGTGCGCGTCGATCAGCCAGAGCGTGACTCGCGCGCTCATCCGTGCCTCCGGAGCGCCGCGGGCCCAGCAGTCACTTCCGGACCCGCTGCCGCAGCTCGGCGCTGACCTGGTCGATCGGCACCTCGCGTGTCTCGCCGCCCTCGCGCGCGACGAGCTCCACGCAGCCCCTCGCCAGCGCGCGCGGCCCGAGCACGACGCGGAACGGCACGCCGATCAGATCCGCGTCCTTGAACTTCACTCCGGGGCGCTCGTCGCGGTCGTCGAGCAGCACCTCCAGACCGGCCGCGCCGAGCTCCGCATACAGGCGCTCCGACTTCTCGCGCTGGTCGGCGTCGCTCGCCTTCACGGTCGCGACGACGACGTCGAAGGGCGCGATCGCGAGCGGCCACACGATCCCGTTCGCGTCGTGGTGCGCTTCGATCGCGGCCGCCATGATGCGCTCGATGCCGATCCCGTAGGAGCCCATCACGATCGGCACTTCTTTGCCTTCCGCGGTGAGCACGCGCGCGCCCATCGCCTCCGAGTAGCGCAGGCCGAGCTTGAAGATGTGACCCATCTCGATGGTTTTCTTCAGCTCGAGTGACTTGCCGCAACTCACGCACGCGTCGCCCGCGCGCGCGTTGCGCAGGTCGGCCCACACGATTTGCGCGAGGTCGCGCGACACGTCGACGTGCCGCAGGTGGAAGTCGTTCTCGTTCGCGCCGGTCGTCATCTCGCGGCGGTCGCGCAGCGCCTCGTCGGCGAACACGCGCAGGCCAGTCACTCCTACGGCTCCGAGGCTGCCGGGCAGCGCGCCGAGCGCCGCGCGGCACTCGTCCGCGTGCGCCGGTCGGAATGGCGAGGCGCCGAGCAGCTCGGCGAGCTTCACCTCGTTCAGCTCGTGGTCGCCGCGCAGCAGGAGCAGGACCGGCTGTTCGTCGACGACGTACACGAGCGTCTTGATCTGTCGCTCTGCGGGCGCGCCTCCCTTGAAACGCACGAGATCGTCGATCGTGCGCACCCCCGGCGTCGCGAACTTCTCGACCGGTGCGGAGCTCGCGGGGTCCGCGACCGCGTTCGCGACCGACTTCGCTTTCTCGACGTTCGCGGCGTAGCCGCAGCCGGGACACACGACGATCCAGTCTTCGCCCGCGTCGCAGACCGCCATGAACTCGACCGACATGCTGCCGCCCATCGAGCCCGACGACGCCTCGACGGGGATCGTCTCGACCCCGCAGCGCGAGAAGATGCGCCGATACGCGTCGGCGTGCTTGTCGAACGAGACGTCGAGCCCCGCGCGGTCCACGTCGAACGAGTACGAGTCCTTCATCGTGAACTCGCGCCCGCGCAGCACGCCGGACTTGGGGCGCGGCTCGTCGCGGAACTTGTCGCCGATCTGGTACCAGATCTGCGGCAGCTGGCGGTAGCTGCGCAGCCCGTCGCGCGCGAGCGCGGTGAAGATCTCCTCCGCCGTCATCGCGAGCGCCATGTCGGCCTGCTTGCGGTCCTTCAGGCGGAAGAGCTCCTCCTTCACGGACGTCCAGCGGCCGCTCTCCTTCCACGGCTCCGCCGGGTGGAGCATGGGCAGGCGGAACTCCTGCGCGCCGATGCGCGCCATCTCCTCGCGCACGATCCCCTCGACCCTGCGCGCGACCCGCTCACCGAGCGGAAGCTTCGAGTAGATCCCCGCGCCGAGCTGGCGGATCAGGCCCGCGCGCAGCATCAGGCGATGACTCATCGCCTCGGCGTCGGCGGGGTCGTCGCGAAGCGTCGGAATGAACATCTGGGACCAGCGCATGGCGACCTACTCTAACCTCATGATCGCGCGGGCACCCTACCCGGTGATCGCGCGGGCACCCTACCCGGGCTCTACGCGCTCTGCGGTAAAGCCGTCGCCTCACCGCGGTCGATAACGGAGGGATGAAAGCTCGCGTCTGTCGCATCGCCGTCGTGGTCGCGCTCGCGGTCGGTCTGAGCCTCGTCGCCAGCAAGGCGCACGCGCAGGCCTACAAGTACAAGGACGAGAACGGTCACGTGCACTTCACGGAGAACTACTACGAAGTGCCCGAGAAGTACCGGAAGAAGATCGAGACGCGCGAGATGCCGGCGGTCGTCGACAAGAACGCGCCGGGCGGGACGCCGGCCGCGGCCAGCGAAGTGGCGTTCGAAGACCACGTCCGCAGCGTCTCGGGCAAGGACCTCACCGTCCAGCAGCAGGACAAGCTCGCCAAGTGGTGGAAGACCTGGGGCATGACCTGGATGATCGCCGGCGGGATCGCCTTCGCGCTCCAGCTCGCGATCCATCTCGGGCTGGTCGTCCACGCGCTGACGAACAGTCACGTGGGCTGGGGCCTCGCGAATCTCTTCGTCGGCGTGACGACGCCGATCTATCTCATGGTGCACGTCGAGCAGAGCATGCCCGTTCGTCTCGGCATGCTCGCGCTGTACTTCGCGCCCGGCGTCGTCCTCGGGATCGCCCTCCAGCAGGTCATCGCCGTCCTCGGCTAGCGGCTCACGGGCAGTGAGTGCGCTCCGGCACCGCCGGCGCGACCAGATAGCGCTCGACCAGTGAGTCGACACAGGCGTCGCCGCGGGCGAACGCAGTGTGCGCCCGGCTGTCGACGTCGATGCGCGTCGCGGACGGGAAGCGCGCGGCCAGGCGCTCGCCCCAGAGGTGCGGAGTGAGTGGATCGTCGCCGTTCGCGATCACCAAGATGGGCGCCGGCGTCGGCGCGCCCGGCTCGCGCATCGAGCCCGCGCTCGGCTCGGGCCAGAACGCGCACGGCAGGTGCGAGAGCAGGTTCGCGGCCCCGAAGTGCGGTGAGGAAACGGCCAGGGCCGGAAGCGCCTCGCGATACGCGTCGGCCGACGCCAGGCGGCGCTGGTCGGCGCACAGGGTCGCGAGCTGCGCCTCGACGGAGAGCTCGCGCGTGCCGTCGGGGCGCTCGCCGAAGTAGCGCTGCGCGAGCTCGTCGACGCCGCTCGAGTCGCCGATTTGCGCCTTGCCGAGCGCGCTCGCGAGCTCGCGCCATCCGTCGGGAGGCGAGGCCAGACCCTCCGCGGCGGCGTACATCACCGTACTCCTGCGCGGCGCGTGCGCGTAGACGTCGTCGAGTGTCTCGGTGCCTTGCCAGCCCTTGCGCTTCGCCTCTGCGTCGTAGGCGACGAGCGCCGCCTCGACCGCGTCGGCCTGCTCGCGCGTGAACTGCGCGAGGTCGAACGCGGGATCGATCGCGCCGTCGAGCACCAGCGCGCGCACGCGCTCGGGATACAAGGTCGCGTAGCTCGCGCCGAGCGCGGTCCCGTACGAATAGCCGAGATACGAGATCCGCTCCTCGCCGAGCGCCGCGCGCACCCAGTCGAGGTCGCGCGCGTTGTCCGCGCTGCTCATGAACGGCAGCAGCGCGCCGTGCTTTCGCGCGCACTCGTCCGCGAACGCGCGGCTCGCTTCGACCGCGCTTTGCCACTCACCGGCGTCCGTCGGCGCCGGGTTCTGCGCCATGAGTCGCGCGAATGACTCGTGGCAGTCGAGCGGAGCGCTGGCGCCGGTGCCGCGCGTGTCGAACGCGACCAGATCGAAGCGCGCGTGCACGAGCTCGCCCAGGCGCGGCCAGCTCGAGCGCAGGTAGCTGACCGCCGAGACACCCGGCCCACCGGGATTCACGAACAGCACGCCCAGGCGCTGGTCGGGCTTCTCCGCACGCAGGCGGGCCACGCGCAGCGCGAGCATCGCGCCGCCGCGCGCTGCGTGATCGACGGGCACGCGCACCTCGGCGCAGGCGAAGTCGCCCCCGCAGTCGTGCCACTCGAGCGAGGCCGACGGCGCGGCTGGCTCCGAGGACCAGGCGCAGGCGAGCACGAGGCCGAGCACCGAGGCGTGGACGACGAGGCGCCGCATCGGCGGGAAAGGTTCGCCATCGGCTAAGATCCGCGCCAGCATGGCCGCGCGTTCGCGAAAGAAGCCCGCCGGCAAGGCACTGGAGCTGCTCACGACCTGGCGCGAGGGCAGCGAGCTCGTCGAGACCCTCGCGCACGAGACCGCGGCCGCGCTCGCGGCCGGGCAGATCGAGTCGGCGCGGAAGCACTTTTGCGACTACCGGGAGCTGCTGCTGAGGCACCTCGCGCACGAGGAGGACGTCTCGTTTCCGCTCGCCGAGAAGCGCGCCCCATCCCAAGGCGAGCCGATCAAGAGTCTGCGCGTGGCGCACATTGGCATCCGCCGGGACCTCGACCAGGTCGGCACGCACCTCGACCGGGGACACACGGACGCGGCTCGCGCCGTGTTCGGCGCCTTTCTCGAGAGCTTCGCCGCCCATGAGCGGCTCGAGGATCAGCTGATCGAGCTGCTGCGAAAATCCCCGTCCGGGACTGGCTCGGCTCGCCGCTCCCGTTAGAATCGCGCGGCGCCTGGGTCGCGGGACTTCGCTCTGATCGCGCCCCTCCGCAGACGCGTTTGTAGGACGGTCGACCCCCCGCAAGGAGTCCCAGGGAACGGCTCATGGGCGAGTACCCGTTCATCGAAACGGTCGCGGAGGTCGAGGAGCTCGCCGCGAAGTTGGCCCTGGAGAAGGTGATCGCCTTCGACACCGAGGCCGACTCGTTCTTCCACTACTTCGACAAGCTGTGTCTGGTCCAGATCAGCGCATCGTGCGGCACGTTCTTGATGGATCCGCTGGCACTGCCGGCGAGCGCCTTCGACGCGCTCGCCCCAGTCATGGCCAATCCCGAGATCCGCAAGGTGTTTCACGCGGCCGAGTACGACTTGTTCGTGCTGAACCGGCACGCCGGGATCCGCGTGCGCAATCTGTTCGACACCATGATCTCCGCGCAGCTGCTCGGTTACCCCGCCGTGGGCTACGGAGCGCTCGTCGAGCGCCACTTCGACGTGCGCCTGTCGAAGGATCAGCAGCGCACAGACTGGTCGCGACGCCCGCTGCGCGACGTGCAGATCGACTACGCCGCCGCGGACGTGCGCTATCTCGTCGAGCTGTCACAGATCCTCGAGCGCGAGCTCGGCGCGCTGGGTCGACTCACTTGGGCGCAGAAGGAGTTTCTGGCTCTCGAGCAGCGCGTGTGGCCGGAGCGCGAGTTCGACCAGCAGGGCTACCTGCGCATCAAGGGCGCGCGCAAGCTGACGCCGCGCGGACTCGCGGTGCTGCGCGAGCTGTTTCTGCTGCGCGACAAACGCGCGCGCGAGGGCGACCGCCCGCCGTTCAAGGTGATGGGCAACGGCACGCTGCTCGACTTGGCCCAGAACCCGCCGCTCTCGCGCCGCGCGCTCGCGAAGCGCCGCGGCATCACGGACCTGGTGCTGCGCCGTCTCGGGCAGGAGCTCGTCGACGCGGTGCAGCGCGGGCTCGAGGGTCCAGAGCATCCGCCGCTCGAGCGGAAGGCCGCACAGAACGGGCGCCGCCGCCTCGACCGCCGCGGCGAGGCGCGCCTCGAGGAGCTGAAGCACTGGCGCGCACGGCGTGCGCGCGAGCTCGGCCTCGATCCGGGAGTCTTCTGTCCCAACGCCTCGCTCGAAGAGGTTGCCGCCCTGCAGCCGCGCAGCGTCGACGAGCTGCGCGCGCTCAACAACGTGAAGCCGTGGTGGGCGGAGCACTTCGGCGCGGAGCTGCTGCGCGTGTTGCACGAGGCTGAGGCCCGCGCGCCGGTCGACGACGGCCGCGCGCAGGGACACGTGCCGCCGCACCCGCCAGCGCAGAACGCACCGCCCGGGAGCGCGCCCGTCGAGGGCGTCCCGCACCGCAAGCGCTCCCGCGGCCGACGACGCGGCTCCCGCGGCGGCCGACGACGCGGGTGAGTGGCGAGGCGAGGGCCGTCCCGAGCCGAGCCGGCAAGCGC
>Ga0326726_10003765_pt1 | contig 13915 bp, 13 predicted proteins | sample MHFenrmetagenome_2_FD_207603 | JGI IMG/M metagenome (GOLD analysis project Ga0326726, IMG submission 207603) | Lab enriched peat soil microbial communities from Michigan Hollow, Ithaca, NY, United States - MHF15MN | ecosystem: Environmental > Terrestrial > Soil > Wetlands > Peat | place: USA... | reverse complement strand
CGCGGGCGCGCGGCCCGGCGTGCCGCGAATTAGTGCGCGGCACGTCCCGCGCAAGCGCTTCGGCCAGCATTTCTTGCACGATCCGGGCGTGGTCCGGAAGATCGTCGAGGCGATCGCGCCCGCGCCGGAAGACGCCATCGTGGAGATCGGACCAGGGGAGGGCGTACTGACGCGCCCTCTGCTGGAGCGCGCCAAGCGCCTGGACGTCATCGAGATCGATCGGGACCTGGCGGCCGCGCTGCCCGGCGACCGCATCCAGGTGCACGTCGCCGACGCCCTCGAGTTCGACTACGGCGTGTTCCCGAAGGGCGTGCGCATCGTCGGCAACCTGCCCTACAATATCTCCACGCCGCTGCTGTTTCACCTCTCGCGCTACGCCGACCGCGTGCGCGACCTGCACTTCATGCTGCAGCTCGAGGTGGTGGAGCGCATGGTGGCCAAGCCCTCGACGCCGGCGTACGGCCGGCTCTCGGTGATGCTGCAGACGCGCTTCGCGATGCAGAAGCTGTTCCGCGTCGCTCCGGGCGCGTTCCGCCCGCCGCCGAAGGTGGAGTCGGCGGTAGTGCGCATGGTGCCCCTGGGATCGCCGCTGGGGTGCGACGAGAAGGTTCTCGAGAAGGTGGTGCGTGAGGCGTTCAGCGCGCGCCGCAAGACCCTGCGCAATGCACTTTCGCTGGATCCGGAGGACTATACCGAGTTAGGTATAGACGCCGGTTTGCGGCCGGAAAACCTTTCGCCGCAGGACTACCTGCGCATCGCGCGCCGCCTCGCCCGCAGCGATCGCTGAGCCGCCGCCGTAGGAGGGGGCAACGGGGGAACCTGGGTTCCCCTGTTCTCTACTTGCGGCGCTCGATGAACTCGATCTTGTAGCCGTCCGGGTCCTCGACGAACGCGATCACGGTGGTGCCGCCCTTCACCGGCCCGGCCTCGCGCGTCACTCTGCCGCCCTTGGTACGCACCGCGTCGCACGCCTTCGCGACATTCGGTACTTCGATGGCGATGTGCCCGTAGGCGCCGCCCATCTCGTACTTCGGCACGCCGTAGTTGTAGGTCAGCTCGAGAACGGACGCCCGGTCCTCCGTGTCGTAGCCGACGAAGGCGAGCGAGTATTTCTGCTCGGGCCGGTCGGTGGAGCGCAGCAGCTTCATGCCGAGGACCTCGGTGTAGAACTTGACGGAGCGATCCAGGTCGCCCACGCGCAGCATCGTGTGCAGGAGTCTCATGGGGCCCCAGTTTACAGGGCGCGCAGCCTACAGCGTCGGCTGCTGCGCCTCGATCCAGGACTTCACTTCGGCCATCACGTCCTTGGGCTGCCGACCCGCGGTGGCGATGGTCGGCCCGATGCGCACCGAGACGGTGCCCGCGCGCTTGAGAAATGCGTTCCGCGGCCAGAGTCTTCCCGCATTGTGGGCCACCGGCACCACCTTGGCGCCGCAGTTGACCGCCAGCCACGCGCCGCCCTGGTGGTACGCGCGCTTCTCGCCCGGCGGCACGCGCGTGCCCTCGGGAAAGATCACCACCCAGAAGCCCTGCGCGAGGCGCTCCCGGCCCTGGCGCGCCATTTCACGCAACGCGGCGGTGCCGCGCGCGCGGTCAATGGCGATCGGGCTCATCAGCGCGAGGCCCCAGCCGAAGAACGGGATCCACAGGAGTTCCTTCTTGAGCACCAGCACCTGCGGCGGGAAGATCTCCTGGAAGGCGAGCGTCTCCCAGGCCGACTGGTGCTGCGACAGGATCACCGCGGGCTCGTCCGGCAGGTTCTTCCTGCCCTCGATCTTCCAGCGGATGCCGCACAGCAGCCATGCCAGCCAGACCACCATGCGCGACCACGCCGAGATCAGGCGGTAGCGCGCCATGCGCGGCAGCGGGAAGCTGGCGAGCGCGAGGATCGCGTAGGGCGGGGTGACGAGGACCAGCGCGAGCGCGAAGAGCGCCGAGCGCAGGACCGTCATGGGGCAAGCTGCGCGGCGACCGCGGCGAGATCGGGGTACACGGCGGTGCCCTGCGGCAGGCCGCCCGCCTCGCGCGTCTTCCTGCCCTTGCCGGTGAGCACCAGGATGGGCTTCGCGCTTACCGCCGCCGCGGCCTGCAGGTCGCGCAGCGAGTCGCCGACCACCGGCACGCCCGCGAGCTCCACGTTAAGACGCCTGGCGATCTCGAGCAGCATCCCCGGCTTGGGCTTCCTGCATTCACAATTGTCGTCGTCCTTGTGCGGGCAGAAGAAGATCGCGTCGATGCGCCCGCCGGCCTGGTTCACGGCGCGATGCATGGCGTCGTGGATCGCGTTCAGCGTCGCCATGTCGAACAGGCCGCGGCCGATGCCCGACTGGTTGGTCGTCACCACCACGCGCCAGCCGGCTTGCGCGAGGCGCGCGATGGCCTCCACGCTCCCCTTGATCGGCTTCCACTCCGCCGGCGACTTGATGTACTGGTCGCTGTCGTGGTTGATGGTCCCATCGCGGTCGAGCACGACGAGCTTCACGCGAGCCTCGAGAGGTCGGCGACGCGGTTCATGGTCGCGTGCAGCTTGCCGAGGAAGCCGATGCGGTTCTGCCGCACGCGCTCATCCTTGTCCATCACCAGCACCTTGTCGAAGAACGCGTCCACCGGCGCCTTGAGCGCGGCGAGCGTCTTCAGCGCGCCGGTGTAGTCGCCGGCCTTGAACGCGCTCTCGAATCCCGGCTGCACCGAGGCGAAGGCGCTCGCCAGCTGGCGCTCCTCCGCCTCGCTGAAAAGGCCGGGGTCGAAGTCCGAAGGCACGCTGCCCGCCTGCTTGAGGATGTTGGCGATGCGCTTGTTCGCCGATGCCAGGCTCGGCGCCTCGGGCAGCTGCGCGAACGCGCGTACCGCATCGAGCTGCTTCGGCACCTGGTCCAGGCGTACGACGTGACGGCTCAACACCGCCTCGATCTCGAGCGCCGAGTAGCCGCGCTCAGAGAGGTAGCCGCGCAGCCGCTCCAGGATGAAGCCGATCACGTCCGTGTGAGCCTGGCTGACATCCTTTTTGGGCAGGGCAACATAGGCGGCGCTCACCAGCTGGTTCAGCTGCACCGGGAAGGCGCGCTCCACCAGGATACGGATCACGCCGAGCGCCGCCCGGCGCAGGCCGAAGGGGTCCTTCTCGCCCGTGGGCTGCTGGCCGATGCCGAAGAATCCCGCGAGGAGGTACAGCTTGTCGGCGAGCGCCACCGCGCAGGACACCGGCGATTCCGGCAGCCGGTCGCCCGCAAAGCGCGGGCGATAATGCGCCTCGATGGCGTCGGCGACCTCAGGCGGCTCGCCGTCGTGCAGCGCGTAGTAGCGCCCCATGATTCCCTGCAGCTCTGGGAACTCGCCGACCATTCCCGTGAGCAGGTCCGCCTTGGCAAGCTCCGCGGCGCGCTCGGCGAGCTTGTCGTCGGCGCCGAGCTCGCGCGCCACCATGCCGGCGAGGATCTTGGTGCCGAGCACGCGATCGAGCTGGCTGCCGAGCTTGTGGTGAAACACCACGTTCTTCAAGTGGAGCACGCGCTCTTCCAGCCGCTGCTTGCGGTCCTGGTCGTAGAAGAAGCGCGCGTCCTCCAGGCGCGGGCGCACCACGCGCTCGTTGCCGCTGACGACATGGCGCGGGTCCGCGAGCTGCATGTTCGACACGATGAGGAAACGCGGCAGCAGCTTGCCCGCGGCGTCGAGCAGCGGGAAGTACTTCTGGTTCTGCCGCATGGTGAGGATCAGGCATTCCTGCGGCACGGCGAGGTACGCCGGGTCGAACTGTCCCGCGTACACGGAAGGGTGCTCGACGAGCGCGGTGACCTCGTCGAGCAGGCCGCCGTATTCGCCGAGCGCGCCCTTGAGGTGCTTGGCCTTCTGCTGCAGCTGGCGCTCGACTTCCGCGCGGCGCACGGCGAAGTCGGCGAGCACCATGCCTTCCTCGCGCAGCTGCGCCTCGTAGCCGTCTGCGCTCTTCAGCGCAATGCGGCCCTTGCCCATGAAGCGGTGGCCGCGCGTCTGCCTGCCGGACTCCAGGCCGAGCACCATGCCCGGGACGAGCTTCGTTCCGTGCAGCATCACCAGCCCGTGCACCGGGCGCACGAACTGGGCGTCACCTGCACCCCAACGCATCACCTTGGCGACGGGCAGCGCCTTGAGCGCGGCCTCGACCTTCTGTGCGAGGACTTCGGCGAGCACCGCCCCCGGCAGCGTGCGCTCCAGGGCATATACGGCGCCCTTGGGCGTATCCACGCGCATCAACTGTTCGACGGCAGCGCCATGCTTGCGCGCGAAGCCCGCAACCGCCTCCGCCGGCGCCTTGGCCGAGGGGCCCAGAACGCGGTCGCGGGTCTCCGCGGCGGCGGCGCGCACGTGCGAGACCGCCACCGCGAGGCGGCGCGGCGTGGCGAAATAGCGCGAGCCGCTTTCGCTCGAGCGCAGCCCTGCGCTCTCCAGCGCATGCGTGAGCGAATCGCGGAAACTGCGCGCCAGGGCCTCGAGGGCCTTGGGCGGCAGTTCCTCGGTGAGGATCTCGACGAGGAGCGTCTCTGCGCGCGCCGCCGCGGCGGACTTCTTCGCCATCGCTAGCCCTTGCCCATCGGGAAGCCGAGCTTCTCGCGCGATTCGTAATAGGCCTGCGCCACCGCGCGCGCGAGGACGCGCACGCGCCCGATGTAGGCCGCGCGCTCGGTCACGGAAATCGCACCGCGCGCATCGAGCAGGTTGAAGGCGTGCGAGGACTTCATCACCATCTCGTAGGCGGGCAGCACGCACTGCGCTTCGATCAGGCGCTTCGCCTCGGCCTCGAACTCGCCGAAGTGCCGGATCAGCATCTCGGGGTTGGAGAGCTCGAAGTTGTAGCGTGACTGCTCCGCCTCGTTCTGGTGGTACACGTCGCCGTAAGTGACTCCCGGGGTCCACACCAGGTCGAAGATGGACGCCTTGCCCTGCAGGGTCATCGCCAGGCGCTCCAGGCCATAGGTGATCTCGCCGAGCACCGGCTTGCACGCGAGCGACCCGACCTCCTGGAAATAGGTGAACTGCGTGACCTCCATGCCGTCCAGCCACACTTCCCAGCCGAGGCCCCAGGCGCCGAGCGTCGGCGACTCCCAGTCGTCCTCGACGAAGCGGATGTCGTGCTCCCTGGCGTCGATGCCGAGCGCGGCGAGCGAGGCGAGGTAGCGCTCCTGGATGTCGGCGGGCGAGGGCTTGAGCACCACCTGGTACTGGTAGTAGTGCTGCAGGCGGTTCGGGTTTTCGCCGTAGCGCCCGTCCTTGGGCCGGCGCGAGGGCTGCACGTAGGCGGCGTTCCACGGCTCCGGGCCGATCGCGCGCAGGAAAGTCGCGGTGTGGAACGTCCCGGCGCCCACCTCCATGTCGTAGGGCTGCAGCAGCACGCAGCGCTGGCGGTCCCAGAACTCGTTCAGGCGCAGGATCAGCTGCTGGAAGGTGAGCATCGCGGGCGCAGATTCTACCGGCTGTGCCTCGCCGCCGCGACGACGGCAACGAGCGCGAGGAGCAGCGCGCACAGCGCAAGCGCCGGCCAATCGCCGAGCCGCACGTAGGGCGTGGCGCCGGCATAGCCCTGCACCTTCGCGTCCAGCCGCCCCTCGGCGAATTGCGGCAGGCGCGCCAGCACGCGCCCGTCGCGCCCGATCGCCGCGGTGATGCCGGTGTTGGTCGCGGTGAGGTGCATGCGCCCGGTCTCGAGGGCGCGCGCGCGCGCGATCTGCAGGTGCTGCGCGGGCGCGAGCGAATCGCCGAACCAGGCGACGTTGGAGACATTGACCAGCAGCGTCGCCTCGGGCAGCTGGCGGATCAGCTCGCTGCCGTAGGCGTCCTCGTAGCAGATGTTGATGGCGACCCGCTGTCCCGCGACTGCGAGCGGCCGCTGCTCGGTCGTGCCGCGGGAAAAGTCGGCGAGCGGGATGCGCAGCACGCGCACGATCCAGCCGAAGCCCGGCGGCACGAACTCGCCGAAGGGCACGAGGTGCACCTTGTGGTAGAGCTGCGTCGGCGATGCCCCGAGGCTGACCAGGCTGTTGCTGTAGCCGCCTGTGGCGAGGCGCGTGGGCGCGCCGAGGAGCAGGTCGCCGCCATTGCGCGTGCCCGCCGCGCGCAGGCGCTCGAGGTAAGCGGGATCGACGCTGTCGAGCATGCGCGGCACCGCCGTTTCGGGCAGCACGATGAGCCGCGCGCCGCTGCCTTCGGCAAGGCGCGCGTGCACCTCCAGCGTGCGCGCATAGCGGGACGGATCGAACTTGAGGTCCTGCGGCACGTTGCCCTGCACGAGGCTGGCCGTGATGGGCGCGCCCGCCGGCACGGTCCACTCGATCGCGCGCAGCGCGGAGCCGGAGACGCCGAGGATCGCGAACGCCGCCGCCGCCGCCCAGCGCGCCTCGCCCGCGGCGACGCACCACAGCAGTCCGGCAGCGCAGGCCGAAGCGAGCGAAAGCGCGTAGATGCCGCCCAGCGGCGCGTAACCCGCGAGCGGGGAATCGATCGCCGCGCTGCCGAGCGCCAGCCACGGAAACCCCGTGAACAACGTCGCGCGCAGCCACTCGCCAAGCACCCACAGCGCTGGAATGACGAGCGCTGCGCGCACGGCCCTCGGCGCACGGAATTTTGCTTGCAGGGCGCCGGCGAGCGCCGCGTACGCAGCGAGTATGGCGCAGAAGGCAAACGTGGCGAAGGCCGCGAGCGGCGCGGGCATCGCGCCGTAGCGATGCAGGCTGACGTAGACCCACGACACGCCTGCGAGGAACGTGCCCATGCCGAAGGCAAAGCCGAGCCACGCGGCGGCACGCGCGCCCGAAGCCGTGAGCCACAAGTGGATGAGCAGGGCGAGCGCCGCGAGCGCGAGCGCAAACCACTCCAGCGGGGCGAACGCCGGCACCATCGCCGCGCCGGCGAGGAACGCCAAGAGCAGCCGGCGCCAGGCGCCCCCGCGGTTCACTTCGGCTTGTCGACGAGCAGCGTGTACACGCGCCGGCTGTCGGCGCGCAGCACCTGGAACTTGTAGCCGTCCATCGATACGCTTTCGCCGCGCTTGGGCAGGCGCCCGAGGTGCGCGATCAGCAAGCCCGCGACGGTGTCGTGCTCCTCGTCGGAGAAGCGGCTGCCGAAGGCGGCATTGAAGTCGGCGATCTGCGTGATCGCCTTGACGCGGTAGCGGCCGCTCGACTCGAGCAGGATGTTGTCGCTCGCCTCGTCGAAATCGTACTCGTCCTCGATGTCGCCGACGATCTGCTCCAGCACGTCCTCGATGGTCACCAGCCCCGCCACGCCGCCGTACTCGTCCACCACGATCGCCATGTGGTTGCGGCTGGCGCGGAATTCGCGCAGCAGGACGTTCAGGCGCTTGGATTCGGGCACGAACACCGCCGGCCGCAGCATCTCGCGCACGTTGAACTCCTCTTCGCCCGCGTAGTGGCGCAGCAGGTCCTTGGCGAGGAGGATGCCGATGACGTCGTCGCGGTTCTGGTCGATCACCGGGAAGCGCGAGTGCGCGGTGGCGATCACCTGCGGGATGAAATCCTCCACCTTCGAGTGGATGTCGATCACGTCCATCTGCGCGCGCGGCACCATGATGTCGCGCACCGGCATCTCGGACACGGTGAGCGCGCCCTCGATCATCGACAGGGCATCGGCGTCCAGCAGGTTCCTCTGGTAGGCCGAGCGCAGGAGCGTCAGCAGCTGCTCGCGGTCCTCGGGCTCGCGCAGCAGCAGCGCCGAGAGGCGCTCGATCAGGCCGGGTCGTGAGGGCTCGTTCATGCGCGACCGGTCATTTTACCGTGTAGGGGTCGGCGACCCCGAGCCGGCGCAGGATGCGGATCTCCGCGCGCTCCATGCGCGCGGCCTCGGCTGCGCGGGCATGGGTCATGCCGCGCAGGTGCAGCATGCCGTGCACCACGAGGTGCGCGTAGTGCGCCGCCAGGCTCTTGCCCTGCGCCCGCGCCTGGCGCCGGATCACCGGGTGGCAGAGCACGATGTCGCCGCGCAGCGCGGGGGAGCGCGGCGGGGAGCGCAAGGCGCACGCTGGCGCGTAGGCGAAGGAGAGCACATTGGTGGCGTAGTCGCGACCGCGGAAAGTCCGGTTGAGGCGCCGGCCCTCGGCCGCGCCGACCACGCGCAGCGTCACCGCGCCGCCCGCCCGTATTGCGGCGAGTGCCCATGCGCGCAGGCGCCGGGCGCTCGGTGCGCCGCGCGCGGCGCGCTGCACCGCGACGCTAGGCCGGGGGCGCTTCGTGCGCGTGCTTTTCGTACGCATCGATGATGCGCGCGACCAGCGGATGCCGCACGACGTCGGCCGCAGTGAATTCGGTGAAGGCAATGCCGCGCACCTCGGCGAGGATGCGGCGCGCCTCGATCAGGCCGCTCTTCTGCCCGCGCGCGAGGTCGATCTGCGTGACGTCGCCGTTCACCACCGCCTTGGCGCCGAAGCCGATGCGCGTGAGGAACATCTTCATCTGCTCGGGCGTGGTGTTCTGCGCCTCGTCCAGGATCACGAAGGCGTGGTTGAGCGTGCGGCCGCGCATGTAGGCGAGCGGCGCGAGCTCGATGGTGCCGCGCTCGAGGAGCTTGCCCACCTTGTCGAAACCCATCAGGTCGTAGAGCGCGTCGTACAGCGGGCGCAGGTACGGGTCCACCTTCTGCGCGAGGTCGCCGGGCAGGAAGCCCAGCCGCTCGCCGGCCTCCACCGCAGGGCGCACCAGCACGATGCGCTTGACCTTGTCGCGCTCGAGCGCGTCCACCGCGCAGGCCACCGCGAGATAGGTCTTGCCGGTGCCCGCCGGCCCGATGCCGAAGGTGATGTCGTGCGCGAGGATGTGCTCCAGGTACTGCACCTGGTGCGGCGTGCGGCCGTGCAGGTCGGCGCGGCGCGTCAGCAACCGCGGTCCCGCCTCGCCCGCCTCGGGCGCCTCGCCCCGCGCGATCTCGGCGAGGCCCAGTTGGACGTCGTCCACGCTCAACTCCTTGCCCGCGTTGGCGTAGAAATGCTCCAGCGCGCGCGCTGCGTGCTGCGCCTGCGGAGGCGCGCCGCGCACCGTGAAGCGGGCGCCGCGGCGCGCGATCGACACGTCGAGCGCGGACTCGATCTGCCGCAGGTTGGCGTCCAGCGCGCCGCACAGTCGCGCAAGGCGCTGATTGTCCACCGGGTCGAGGCGCACTTCCACGGGTTTCGTCCCAGGCCCGCCGGCCTCTCGTCCCTTAGTGGTTGGCATCGGCCAACTCGCCGCGCAGCGTGTGCGCGAGCGCCCCGGTAATGCGCACGTCCACGAAGCGATGCGTGAGATTCCGCGGGCCGGCGAAATTTGCCACGCGGTTGTTCGCCGTGCGGCCCGCGAGCTCGGCGGCGCTCTTCTTCGACGGCCCTTCGACCAGCACGCGCTGCGTGCTGCCGACCATCGCCGCGCTTGCCGCATCCGCCTGCGCATCGAGCTGCGCCTGCAGGCGCTGCAGGCGCTCGAGCTTGCGCGCCCGCGGAACGGGGTCCGGCAGCTCCGCCGCCGGCGTCCCGGGCCGAGGGCTATAGACGAAGGAGAAGGAACCGTCGAAGGCGAGATCGCGCGCGAGCTGCAGCGTCGCCTCGAACTCGGCCTCGGTCTCGCCCGGGAAGCCGACGATGAAGTCGGAAGACAGGCTCACGTCGGGCCGCGCCTGGCGCAGCCGGCGCACGATCGAGCGGTACTCGAGCGCGGTGTAGCCGCGCTTCATCGCCGCGAGCACGCGGTCGGCGCCCGACTGCACCGGCAGGTGCACGTGGGGCGCGAGCCCTGGCAGCTCGGCGTGCGCGTCGATCAGGCGCTGCGTGAACTCGCGCGGATGCGACGTGGTGTAGCGCGTGCGCTCGATGCCGTCGATCTCGGCGACGTAGCGCAGCAGCTCGGCGAAATCAGCCGGCTCGCCGCCGATCTCGCCGCGCCAGGCGTTCACGTTCTGCCCGAGGAGCGTCACCTCCTTCACGCCCTGGGCGGCGAGCGCCGCGATCTCCGCGAGCACGTCCGCGAACGGGCGCGACACCTCTTCGCCGCGCGTAAAGGGCACGACGCAGAAGCTGCAGTACTTGCTGCAGCCTTCCATGATCGAGACGAACGCCGCCGCGCCTTCGGCGCGCGGCGCCGGCAGGCGGTCGAACTTCTCGATCTCCGGAAAGCTGACGTCCACCTGCGGCCGGCCGCTCGCGCGGCAGCGCTCGAGCAGCTCGGGCAGCCGGTGCAGCGTCTGCGGGCCGAAGACGACGTCGACGAAGGGCGCGCGCGCGACGATGCCGGCGCCCTCCTGGCTGGCGACGCAGCCGCCGACGGCGATCAGCAGGCGAGGGTTGGCGGCCTTGAGGTGCCGGACGCGGCCGAGGTCCGCGAACACCTTCTCCTGCGCCTTCTCGCGCACCGAGCAGGTGTTGAACACGATCACGTCGGCTTCCTCGGGCCGCGCCGCCGGCGCGAGGCCTTCGGCCCCGGCGAGCACGGCCGCGATCTTCTCCGAGTCGTACTCGTTCATCTGGCAGCCGAACGTGCGCAGGAAAAGCTTGCCGCCCATGAGGATGCGCGACGCTACTGAGCGCTCGCGGGCCGCGCCGCTTCCTCGGGCGTGAGGATCCACACGCGGTCCACCATGCCCTGCGCGTCCCACTGGTACTTGATGAGGCTGCCGGCGGGAATCGCCGTGGGCAGCACGAGCCGGTTCTGCGCGTCGCGGATCTGCGCGCCCGGCGCAAGCCTTGCGCGCGAGTTGTCGATCAGCACGATCATGTTCTGCAGGTGGCGCATCGCGCCGCGCTTCGCGTCCGGCGGCAGCGTGCGCAGCTGCGCGAGCGCCGCGACCGATGCGCACGCGAGGAGCGCGGCAACGACCAGGCGGCTCATCGTCGGGCGTCGCGCGCGCAAGGAAGAGGGTGGTGGCGAATCAGGGACTCGAACCCCGGACACACGGATTATGATTCCGCTGCTCTAACCAGCTGAGCTAATTCGCCATGCATGGCAAATTTTAATCCACCGCGCGCCCAAGCGCCACGGCTCGCGCCGCGGCGGCCGCTACAATGCCGGCCGTGATCTTCGATGTGGCGATCGTCGGCGCGGGGACCGCGGGGCTGGCTCTGGCGCGGGCCGCGCGTGGCCTGTCGGTAGCGCTGGTGGCGTCGGAGCCCGCCCCGCTGCCGCCGGCCGGCGAGTTCGACGCGCGCGTGTACGCCCTGAGCCCGGGCAATGCAGCGTTCCTCGCCGAACTGGGCGCCTGGCAGGCGCTCGCGCCCGAGCGGCGCGCGCCGGTGCACGCGATGCAGGTGCACGGCGATGCCGCGGGCAGCGTGATCGAATTCGACGCCTATCGCGCTGGCGCTAGCGAACTGGCATGGATCATCGAGGACCGAGCGCTGCAGGCGGCGCTGTGGCGCGGCCTGGATGCGCGCGAGAGATTGGAGATCTTCGCGCCGGCGCAATGCCGCGGGCTGGAGATTGCATCCGGCTTTGCGCGGCTGCAGCTTGCCGACGGGCGCGAGCTTACGGCCCGCCTCGTGGTCGGCGCCGACGGCGCGCAATCGCTGGTGCGCGAGCAGGCCGGCATGGCGGCCGCGGCGCAGGACTACGCGCAGCGCGCGGTGGTGGCGAACTTCGCTTGTGCGCGGCCGCATCGCGGCGTCGCGCGGCAGTGGTTCCAGGGCGGGCCGGTGCTCGCGCTGCTGCCCCTGCCCGGCGATCGCGTGTCGATGGTCTGGTCGACCGACGAGGCCGAGGCAGGGCGGCTGATGGCGCTCGACGCCGCATCGCTCGCGCGCGAGGTGACAGCCGCGGCCGGCGGAGCGCTGGGCGACCTGAGCGCGCTCACCGCGCCGAAGGCCTTCCCGCTGCGCCGGCTGACGGCGAGCGCCGCAGTGGCGCCGCGCGTCGCGCTGGTCGGCGACGCGGCGCATGTGGTGCATCCGCTTGCCGGGCAAGGCGCGAACCTCGGCCTGCAGGATGCCCGGCAACTGGCTGCCACGCTCGCGGCGCGCGAGCCGTGGCGCGATCCCGGCGAGCTGCGCCTGCTGCGCCGCTACGCGCGCGCGCGCTCGGGCGACGCGCTGGCGATGCAGGCGACGGTCCACGGGCTGCAGCGCCTCTTCGCGGCGAAGGCGGCGCCGCTGGCATGGCTGCGCAACGCCGGATTGAACTTGACCGACCGGCTGCCGGTCATAAAGAACGTTCTCATTCGCCAGGCGATGTCCTGATGAAGAAGCTCCTTGCCGCGCTCGCCCTGCTTGCCGTTGCCGCCAGCGCCACTGCCGACGAAGCAAAGATCCGCCGCGTGGTGGAGGCCAAGCTTGGCGGCGTGAAAGTGGAGGGCGTGCAGCCCGCGCCGCTGCCCGGCTTCTTCGAGGTGCGCTTCACCTCGCGCGAGGGCCCGCAGATCGTATACACCGACGCCGAAGCGACCCACATCTTCGTCGGCGAGCTGATCGAGGCGCGCAGCAACCGCAACCTGACCGAGGAGCGGCTGCGCAAGCTCTCGGCGATCAGCTTCGACGCGCTGCCCCTCGAGATGGCGGTCAAGGTGCAACGCGGCAGCGGCAAGCGCGTGCTCGCGGTCTTCTCCGACCCTTACTGCCCGGCGTGCCGGCAGTTCGAGCAGACGCTGGCGCAGGTCGACGACATCACGATCTATTACTTCATGTACCCGGTGATCCGGCCCGAGCTTGCCGACCATTCGCGCGCGGTGTGGTGCTCGGCGGACCGGGGCAAGGCGTGGCTGGAGCTCGCGGCGCGCGCCAAGCCGCGCGTTCCCACGGCCGACGGCTCCTGCCAGGGCCCGGTGGAGCGCGTGCTCGAGCTCGGCCGTACGTTGCACGTCACCTCGACGCCGACCTTGTTTTTCCTCAATGGCGAGCGCATGCGCGGCGGCCTGCCGGCCGCGCAGCTGCGCGGCATGCTCGACGACACATCGGGCCTGGCGCCCGCGAAGAAATAGCGCTCAGCGTCGCGGCAGCGGCAGCGGTTCGCCGCGCGGCCACAGCAGCCAGAAGCGCCCTTGCTGGCGCATGCGACCAGCGAGCACTCCGGCCTCCGAGCCCGTCCCCCAGAAGAAATCCGCGCGCACCGCACCGCGGATGGCCCCGCCCGTGTCTTGCGCTACGACCATCCGCTCGAGCGGCTCGGGCGAAAGCGGGTAAGTGGTCGCGAGATAGACGGGCGCGCCGAGCGGCAGGTACAGCGGGTCCACCGCGATGCTGTAGCCCGCGTCGAGCGGCACGCTCATGGCGCCGAGCGGGCCGCCCGCGGCGGGCAGCTCGCGGAAGAACACGTAGCTCGGGTTCTGGTTCAGGGCTTCCTGGTAGCGGCCGGGATTTGCCGCGGCCCACGCCTTGATGTTCTGCATCGACGCCTGCTCGAGCGTCATCTCGCCGCGGTCGGCGAGGTAGCGGCCGAGCGAACGGTAGGGGTAACCGTTGTGCTCGGCATAACCGACGCGGATGCGCTCGCCGTTCTCGAGCTGGATCTGCCCCGAGCCCTGGATCTGCAGGAAGAAGAGCTCCACCGGATCCGCGACCCACGCGATCACCGGCGCCGCAAAGGCGGCGCCGCGCGCCTCGATCTCGCCGCGCGCGTAGTAGGGCTCGAGCCGGCGGCCGTTCAGCCGCCCGCGCAGCCGCAGGCCGCGCAGCTCCGGGTATTGGCTCGCCAGATCCACCACGACGAGGTCGTCGGGCAAACCATACACCGGGCGCGTGAAGCGCGCGCTGCGGTTGCGGCTGCCCTCGAGCAAAGGCTCGTAATAGCCGGTGACCAGCCCTTCGCGCGCGCCGTCGGGCGCGACCACCGCGTAGGCGGTGAACGCGCGCTCGAAAAACGCGCGTGCGGCCGCATCGTCGCCTGCGGGCAGTGCGCGCGCTTCCGCGCAGGCCGCTTTCATCACCAGCGCATTCGAGCCGTTGCGGCAGCTGCCGACGAAGGCGCGCACGCCCGAGGCG
>Ga0326726_10003763_pt1 | contig 13918 bp, 14 predicted proteins | sample MHFenrmetagenome_2_FD_207603 | JGI IMG/M metagenome (GOLD analysis project Ga0326726, IMG submission 207603) | Lab enriched peat soil microbial communities from Michigan Hollow, Ithaca, NY, United States - MHF15MN | ecosystem: Environmental > Terrestrial > Soil > Wetlands > Peat | place: USA... | reverse complement strand
TCGGTCAGCAGGCGCGTCACTGCGGGGTTGGCGGCGCCCTTGCTGACGATGTCGAAGCTCTGGAGGAGCGGCACGCCGGCCTTCATCATGGTCGCCAGCTGGCGCGTAAAGAGCGAGATGTCCTTTTCCTTGACCTTGCCGCCGCTGCCGTACTTCTGCTTCTTGACCTTCTGCACCATGATGCCCTGCCGGCGCAGCGTGGCATTGACGGCCGCCTCGCTGACGGATCGCAGCTCGCCGCGGACGACCTTGCCGCCCTTGTCGCGTCCCTCCCAGAGGAAGTTGAATTCCTTGGGCCCGGCACCTCTCGCCGCTGCTGCCGTTGCCATAGTGCGCTCCCTGTTTCCGATCCCGTCGCTGCAGGACTGACCGGCGATGATGCCCTGAGCCCTGTTTTTTGTAAAGCCTCAGGTTTCACACCTAACTGGCTGACGCGAAATTGATTTCGAGTGGTCGAAGTAGCCTGAAACCACCCTCCGCCGGGAGCCCCGTCAACAGGCTTGCGGAGTCTCCTGTTCCATCAGGGCAGGCCGGAAGATACGCACGGTCTTCACCGTGCGGCCCTGGGCGTGAACGATCTCCATCGGCACCTCGCCGATCTTGATCGAGACGTCCGCTTCCGGGATATCGCGCAAGTGCTCGAGGATGAGCCCGTTGAGCGTTTTCGGCCCCGCGGTCGGAAGATCGAGGCCGAGGGCGCGGTTCAGCTCGCGCACCGACGTCGCGCCGTCCGCGGAAGCGCTGCCGTCCTCGCCCCAGGCAAGCGCTTGGGCCGCGGAGGGCATCGAGGTGGTGAACTTGCCGATGATCTCCTCGATGATGTCCTCCAGCGTCACCAGCCCCATCAGCTCGCCGTATTCGTCGACCACGAGGGCGATGCGCTCTTCGTTCTCCTGGAAATACTGCAGCTGCGCGAACACCGGGGTGGTGGCGGGCACGAAGTACGGCTGCGCGAGCAGCGATTCGATTTCCTCCTTGCTGAGCGTGCCGGCGTGCAGCGGCGCGAGGACCTTGCGCAGGTGCAGGATGCCGACTACCTCGCCGCGCGCGTCGCGGAACACCGGCAGGCGCATGTGGTAGCTGGTGGCGAGATGGCGCGCGATGGTCTCCCTGTCGTCGTCGAGCTTCACCGACTCGATGCGCGAGCGCGGCAGCATGATGTCCTGGACGGTGATGTCGCTGAGATCGAAAAGATTGAGCAGGATGGCGACGTGCTTCTTGGGCATGAAGGCCGACGACTCGAGCACCAGTGTGCGGATCTCCTCGGGCGAGAGCCGCGGCACGTCGCTGGCTTCGCCCGGGCGCACGCCGACCAGGCGCAGCAGCGGCCGCGAGAACAGGTTGACGATCAGGATCGCGGGCTGCAGCAGCCGCTGCAGCGGTCCCAGTACATAGGCGAGCGGCAGCGCGATGCGCTCGGGATAGGTGGCGCCGATCACCTTGGGCGTGATCTCGCTGAACACGATGATCAGGAACGAGATGGCGATCGTGCTCCCGGCGTAGGCGAGTTTGCCCTGGCCGAAGAGCTTGACGGCCACCAGGCTGGCGATCGTGGCAGCGGCCGCGTTGACGACGTTGTTGCCGATCAGTATCGCACCGAGCAGCCGGTCGGTGCGCTTGAGCAACGCCTCGGCGCGCCGGGCGCCGCCATGACCCTGCGCCACCAGGTGGCGCAGGCGGTAGCGGTTGAGCGCCATCATGCTGGTCTCGGCGATCGAGAAGAAGGCCGACATGAGCAGCAGCACGACCAGGGCCACCACCTCCCAGGTGAGCGGGCTGTCGTCCATGTATCAGCCGCGCCCGAGGAGGACTTCGAGAACGAAGCGGCTGCCGACGTAGGCGAGCAGCAGCATGACGAAACCGCTCAGCGTCCAGCGCAACGCGGTGCGCCCGCGCCAGCCGTAGAAGTGCCGTCCGGCGAGCAGCACGGCGAATGTCGCCCACGACAGCAGCGCGAACAGCGTCTTGTGGTCGAAGCGCAGCGGGCGTCCGAAGAGCGTCTCGGAAAACGCGATCCCCGTGGCGAGCGTGAGCGTGAGCAGGATGAAGGCCACGGTAATCATGCGGAACAGAAGCCGCTCGAGCGTCAGGAGCGGCGGCAGCGCTCCAAGCGGACCGCCGAGCATCCCTGCGCCATCGGCGCCGAACGCGCCGGCGCCGCCGCGTGCGCTGCGACTGTGGTGCAGGCGGCGCTCGACCAGCGCCATCAGCACCGCGTGCAGCATGGCGATGGTGAACAGGCTGTAGGCGAGAACCGCCAACATCAGGTGCAGGCGAAATTCGAACGAGGCGCCGAGCGCGCCGCTTTCGCGGCCCGGAAAGATCGCCGGCAGCGGCGCGGCCAGGGCGGCAAGCGCCAAGGCCGGCGGCTGCATGCCGTCGAGGTTGTAGAACAGGCTCTCGAACCAGTAGAACAGCACGGCCAGCCAGAGCATGCTCGAGAGCGCGAGGGCGAAGCCGAAACGCAATTCGCTCGGCGCAAACAGCTCCAGGTAGAGCAACGCGCCGTGCAGCCCGAGCGGCACGAGGATCGCTACGCGCTCGAGCGGATGCAGCCCGGCGGCGCGCGCGTTGTCGCCGGGACGCGCGCGCCAGCGCGTATTCCAGAAGTGCCATGCCAGCGCGGCGTAGGCGGCCGCGGTGACCGCGTGAATTACAATGTCGGGCACATCTTCAGTTTATCACCCGTGCTCGACAACCTGACCGCGCGCCTGGCGCGGATCGTCAAGACGATCCGCGGCGAGGCGCGTCTCACCGAGGCCAATATCCAGGAGGCGCTGCGCGAAGTACGCGTCGCGCTGCTCGAGGCCGACGTCGCGCTGCCGGTGGTGCGCGATTTCATCGCCGCGGTGAAGGAAAAGGCACTGGGCGCCGAAGTGATCGGCAGCCTCACGCCGGGACAGGCGCTGGTGGCCGTGGTGCACCGCGAGCTCACGCGCCTGATGGGAGAGGCTGGCGTCGGGCTCGATCTTGCCGCGCAGCCGCCGGCCGTAATCCTGATGGCCGGGCTGCAGGGCTCGGGCAAGACGACGACGGCCGCCAAGCTTGCGCGGCTCCTGCTTGCACAGAAGAAGAAAGTATTGCTTGCGTCGTGCGACGTCTACCGGCCAGCGGCGATCGAGCAGTTGAAGACGGTGGCCGCGCAGGTGGGCGCCGAGTTCTTTGTTGCGGTGGCGGGCGAGCGGCCGGTGCAGATTGCACGTGGCGCTCTCGAGTATGCGAAGACCCGCTACTTCGACGTGCTGATCGTGGATACGGCGGGGAGGCTCGCCATCGACGAACCGATGATGCAGGAGGTCGCGGCTCTGCACGCGGAACTGCGGCCCGTCGAAACGCTCTTCGTGGTAGACGCGATGCAGGGACAGGACGCGGTCAACGTGGCGCGCGCGTTCGGCGAGCGCCTGCCGCTCACGGGCGTTATTCTGACCAAGCTCGATGGCGACGCGCGCGGTGGCGCGGCGCTCTCCGTGCGCCAGGTGACGGGCAAGCCGATCAAGTTCGCCGGAACGGGCGAGAAGCTCGATGCGCTCGAGCCCTTCCACCCCGAGCGCATGGCTTCACGCGTCCTCGGCATGGGCGACATCCTGTCGCTGGTAGAGGAGGCGCACAAGCAGGTCGACCTCGAGCAGGCCCAGCGCGTCGCGGAGAAGATCCGCAAAGGCAAAGGCTTCGACCTCGAAGACTTCAAGCAACAGATCCAGCAAATGCAGAAGATGGGCGGACTGTCGTCGATGCTCGACAAGCTGCCGGCGCAGCTTGCGGGTCAGATCAATCCGGCGCAGCTGCAGGACGGCCGGCAGTTCAGGCGCATCGAGGGCATCATCAACTCGATGACGCCGCAGGAGCGCGCGGCACCGGAGCTGATCAAGGCGTCACGCAAGCGGCGCATCGCTGCGGGCGCCGGCGTGCCGGTGCAGGAAGTCAATCGGCTGCTCAACCAGTTCGAGCAGATGCAGAAGATGATGAAGATGATGAAGGGCGGCAACCTGGCGCGCATGATGCGCGGCATGAAGGGCATGCTGCCGGGAATGCGCTAGCGGCGCGGGTGGCGCACGCAGCCAAGAAAAAGCCCGCCTCGAGGGCGGGCTTTCTGCTACTACTTCTTGCGCTTCCCCGCAGCCTTGCGGGGCGGGCGGCGCTTCGCGCTAGATTGGGTCCGTTGCAGACCCGGTTTGGCGCTCAGGCGGCCTTTTTTGCTTTGGCGAGCCCTTTCACGGTCTCGGTGGCGGCGGCGACGTTGGCTTCGGCGATTTCAGTCGCCTGCTTGGTCACCTTCGCGAAGTTGTCGTAGGCCGAGTTAGCCGCGGCGAGCATCGACTTGATGCCGGCGACCGCGACGTCGGAGCCGGCCGGCGCGTTCTTCACGGCCTTGTCCAGCAGGGCGGTGAAGTTCTCGTTCCATTCGGCGACGCGCTTCTCGGCAACCTTGGAGAGCTCGGCGTTGGTTTCGGTGGCGACTTCGTACACGCTCTTCGAGTAGGCGATGGCCTTCTCGATCGCGGGCGTCGCGAGGGTGCTCTGCAGGTTCACGAACTCCTGCACGTCTTTCGCGCCGAACAGCGCGCGGGTGTTGCTGATGCCATCTTCGAACGCGGCCTTCACGGCATTGGCGTTGAGGGCGGCAAGCTTCTCGATCGCGGCAAACTGCATCGCGGCGAAGGACAGCATCGTTTCTACGTTGGCTTTGCCGGTGGCTTGGATTTGCTCTGGGGTCACGTACATGGTCTGGCTCCTTGTCTAGTGAAACGAATTCTGGGTCTGGGTTGGCTGGTGCTTTTGTGCACCGCAGCAAGACGCAGTTTAGGCTTTCTACCCCCAATGTCAAATATTTTTTGCGGTGCAGCATAACTCTTTGATATCGCGTAGAAACCGGTTTGCCGTTTCCTCGAGCGCCGTTTCAAACGTGCCTCAGAGATCCCGCGAAACTCCGAGACGGAATGCGCGCAGGCCTCCGACAATGGCGCCCCATGACAAACGCCGCCCCGCCCGCCGACCCTCTGCAACGCTGGGCCTGGGTGTTTCCAGGGCTGTTCGTCATTCTCTGGAGCACCGGCTTCATCGGCGCGAAGCTCGGGCTGCCCTACGCCGAGCCGGCGACGTTCCTCGTCATCCGCTTCCTCGGCGTTCTCGCCTTGCTATTGCCCGTGTGCTGGGTGATGCGCGCGCCTTGGCCTGCAACGCGGGCGCAGTTCGTGCACATGGCGGTGGCAGGCGCCCTGATTCAAGGGGGCTATCTCGGCGGCGTTTTTCTCTCGCTCTCCAAGGGCATGCCGGCAGGCGTCTCCTCCCTGATCACGGCTCTGCAGCCGATCCTTGCGGCGGTGCTGAGCGCGTGGCTCCTGGGCGAGCGTACCAACGCCCGCCAGTGGCTGGGTCTCGCGCTCGGCATCGCCGGCGTCGCGCTGGTCGTGCGCGAAAAGTGGGTGCTCGAGGGCGTGGGCCCCCTGGCCACCGCGCTCTCGGTTCTCGCCCTCGCCAGCATCAGCTTCGGAGCGATATGGCAAAAGCGGTACTGCGCGCGAGTCGATTTGCGCACGGGCGCCGCGATTCAGTTCGCGGCCGCGTTGCTGGTTCTGGCGCCCTATAGCCTGTTGTTCGAGACGCGCGATGTCACGTGGAGCGCCAATCTCCTGCTCGCCTTCGTCTGGCTGGTGTTCGCGCTGTCGTTGGGCGCGGTGTTCCTTCTGTTCTGGCTCATCCGTCATGGCGCCGCTACCAAGGTCGCGAGCCTCATGTACCTGGTTCCGCCCTGCACCGCACTCATTGCTTGGCCTCTCTTCGGCGAAACCTATACTGCGTTTTCCGCCGCCGGCATGGCGCTCGCGATGCTCGGCGTGTGGCTGGTGAGCAAGGGATGACGCTCCAGTACAGGCCCGACGATCCACAGGTCCTCGCCGACCCGTTTCCGCTCTTTCGCCGCATGCAGGACGAGGACCCCTGCCACTGGAGCCCGCGGCTGAAGGCCTGGGTGCTTACCCGCTACGAGGACGTGCGCGGGGTGTGCCAGGACAAGGACATGTCCTCGGACCGCCTGCGCCCCTACTTCGCGACGCTGCCGCCGCAGGAGGCGCTCCGCATCGCGGAGATCATGAAGTATCTCTCCCTGTGGATGGTGTTCCGCGATCCGCCTGAGCACACTCGGTTGCGCCGGCTGACGAGCAAGGTCTTCCACGTCAAGTCCATGCACGCCATGCGTCCCAGGATCGAGGCGCTGACGCGCTGGCTGATGGAGCAGGTCGGCGAGCGCACCGAGTTCGACTTCGTCGGTGATTTCGCCGGACCACTGCCGGCGCTCGTGATCATGGACATGCTCGGTGTGCCGCGCGGCGAGCTCACGCGGGTGAAGCGCCTCTCGGACGACATGGCGCTGTTCATCGGCAGCTCGCGCATGGCGCAGGAGAAATACGGCATCGCCGAGGCGGCGACGCGCGAGATGGCGTCGCTCTTTCGCGGCATGATCGCCGCGCGCCGCGCGCATCCGCGGCCCGACCTGCTGTCGGACCTCGCGGGGCTTGAGGACGGCGGCGACCGGTTGACCGACGACGAGCTGGTGGCAAGCTGCATCCTTCTGCTGTTCGCGGGCCACGAAACGACCACCAACCACATCGCCAACGGCATGCTCGCCCTGCTGCGGTTTCCTGACGAGATGGCGAGACTGCGCGCAGATGTGTCTCTCGCGCCTGCAGCAGTGGAGGAGCTGCTGCGCTACGACGGGCCCAACGGTGCCCAGGTGCGCATCGTGCGCGAGGAGCACGAGCTGCACGGCAAGCGTCTCAGTCCGGGCGACCGCGTCTTCATCCTGCTCAATGCCGCGAACCGCGATCCGCGCGCATACCCGGATCCTGGCCGCGTGGATTTTTCGCGCGCGGGTCCGCCGCACCTCGCTTTCGGTTTCGGCCTGCACATCTGCCTCGGCTTTCCGCTCGCGCGGCTGGAAGGCCAGATCGCGCTGCCGGCGGTACTTTCGCGCTGGCCCGGTCTCGAGCTCGCGGGCGCGCCGTTGGAGTGGCTCAACTCGATGGTGTTCCGCGGCGTGAAGGCAATGCCCGTGCGGGTGCGGCGGTGAGCGCGGGGCACCACGAACACCTGCCGAAGAGCCTCTGGTGGGTCCTGATCGGCATTACGCTGGTGTGGGGCTTCAACTGGACGGCCATGAAGGTCGCGATCTCCGAGGTCGCGCCGTTCACCTTTCGAACCTTCTGCCTTGCCGCCGGCTCCGGCGTACTGTTTGCCGCCTTGCGCGCGAGCGGCCAGCCGCTCGCCATCCCGCGCGACCAGTGGCGACGCCTCGTGCTGATCGCCTTCTTTTCCATTACGTGCTGGAACGTGCTCGTGGTGTTCGGCCTGCGCCTGATCCCCTCGGGGCGCGCGGCGATTCTCGCCTATACCATGCCGGCGCTCGCCATACCGCTTTCGGTTTGGTTCCTGGGCGAGCGCATGACCGTCCGCAAGCTGCTGGGGCTCGCGCTCGGCATGGCAGGAATGGCACTGCTGCTGGCCGAGGAGCTCACCAACCTGGCCGGTGCGCCGCTCGGCGCGCTGATGGTGCTGGGCGCGGCAACGACCTGGGCGCTCGGCACGGTGTTGCAGAAGAAATATCCCGTGCGTGCCCCGGTGGCGGCGCTGACAGCCTGGATGATGCTGATCGGAGGTGTGCCGATCTATGCTGCCGCACTCGCCTTTGACAGTCTTCACGCCCTGGGCGCGGTGAGCCTCTGGCCGGCGCTGGCAGTGGTCTACAACGTGCTCTTCTCCTTCGCTTGGGCGCATTGGGCCTGGATCAAGCTCGCAACCTCGGTCTCCGTGACGACGTTTTCGCTGGCCATGCTCATGACGCCGGTGGTCGGCGTGTTTTCCGGCATGGTGTTCCTCGGCGAGCGTCCGGGCTGGCTCGAGTTCGGCGCCCTGGGCCTCGTGCTCGCGTCGCTTGCGACCGTGGTGATCCCGGTCAGGAAGTGACGACGGTGCGAGCGCGCGGCACGCGCGACAGGTCCCAGCCTTCCTCCCGCTGCCCGAGGAAGCGCCGGGCGCGCACCAGCTCGCGCTCGGGATCGGCAAGGTCGATCGTCGTGGCGCCGGTCTGCTTGGAAAGCTTCTGGCCAGCGGCATCCACGGCCACTGGCACGTGCGCGTAGCGCGGCGTGCGCGCACCGAGGATGCGCTGCAAATGGATCTGGCGCGCGGTGGAGTCGAGAAGATCGGCGCCGCGCACCACGTGAGTCACGCCCTGATCGAGGTCGTCCACCACGACGGCAAGCTGGTACGCGTATATGCCGTCGGCGCGCTGCAGCACGAAATCGCCGACCTCGCGCTCCACGCGCTGTTGCACCGGCCCCTGGATGAGGTCGTCAAAGCCGATCAGCGCTGAATGCGTCCGCAAGCGCACCGCACGCCGGCTCTTGCCCGGCGCCAGCCCGTGCCGGCAGGTGCCCGGGTAGATTCTGGAGCCGTCGATCGCGAGCACGGAATCCTCGAGCTCCTTGCGCGAGCAGCCGCAGGGGTAGGCAAAGCCGCGCCGCGACAGGTCCTCGAGCACCGCGTGATAACGCTCCAGGCGCGCGCTCTGCCACAGCACCGGGCCGTCCCATTCGAAGCCCAGCCGCTCGAGTGCGCGCAGGATTTGATCCGCTGCGCCCGGCTGCTCGCGCGGGCGGTCCAAGTCGTCAATGCGCAGCAGCCATTTGCCTTTGGCGGTGCGCGCCTCCATGTAGCTCGCGAGCGCGGCGACGAGCGAGCCGAAGTGCAATGGCCCTGTCGGCGACGGGGCGAATCGGCCGACATATTCGCTCATTTGCCTAGAGTACACTCCGCCTTTTTCCACGAGGATCCGACATGGCGACGGTCGAATTGACCAAGGACAACTTCGAGAAGGTGATCACCGAAAGCCCGATGGTCATCGTGGATTTCTGGGCGCCGTGGTGCGGGCCCTGCCGCGGGTTCGCGCCGATCTACGAGAAGGCCGCCGAGGCGCACCAGGACGTCGTGTTCGGCAAGGTCAACACGGACGCCGAGCAGGAGCTTGCTGGCGCGTTCAACATTCGCTCTATCCCCACACTGATGGTGTTCCGCGAAAAGGTGGTTCTGTTCCAGGAGCCGGGCGCGCTGCCCGCATCGGCGCTCGAGCAGGTGCTCACGCAGGCCAAGGCGCTCGACATGGCCAAGGTGCACCAGGAAATCGCCACGCGCGAGCAGCAGGGCGAGCCGGCGCAAAGCTGAATGACCGAGCTGCGCCCTGCCGGCGAGCGCGGCCACGCCGACCACGGCTGGCTCAAGTCGTACCACAGCTTTTCCTTCGCCGAGTACCACGATCCGCGCCACATGGGCTTCGGCCCGTTGCGCGTGATCAACGAGGATCGCGTCGCGCCCGGGACCGGTTTCGGCACGCACGGCCATCGCGACATGGAGATCATCAGCTATGTCCTGGAGGGCGCGCTCGCGCACCAGGATTCGATGGGCAACGGCTCCACCATCGTGCCCGGGGACGTGCAGCGCATGAGTGCAGGCAGCGGCGTGCGCCACAGCGAGTACAACCACGACAAGGCCGGCACGACGCACTTCCTGCAGATCTGGATCGAGCCCAGCGTGACGGACATTGCGCCGTCCTACGAACAGAAGCATTTCGACGCCGCATCCAAGCGCGGCCGGCTGCGCCTCATCGCTTCGCCCGACGGGGCGGAAGGATCGGTCCACATCCACCAGGATGCGCGCATGTATGCGGCGCTGCTCGACGGCGCGGAGCGCGCTGAGCACCAGTTGGCGAATGGGCGGCGCGCCTACGTGCACGTGGCGCGCGGCTCGGTCAAGGTGCAGGGCAGGCGCTTGAGTGAGGGTGACGCGCTCAAGCTCGAAAAAGTCGACGGCATCACGCTGGAGCAGGGTGCGCAGGCCGAAGTGCTGCTCTTCGATCTTCCCTGACCGCAAGCGGCTGCCGGCCCACGCGGGCAGGCTATCGCGCCGATTGAAATGTTCCGTTGGCAGCGTCCGCTGCGGCCGCGCTAGACTTGCCTCGTCAATTCGCGCGTGGAGGCCGGCATGTCGGCATTGATGGACACGGGAATCTCGGCAAAGGACCGGGCGGCAATCGCGGCGGGGCTGTCGCGCCTGCTGGCGGACACGTACATCCTCTACCTGAAGACGCACAATTTCCACTGGAACGTCGAGGGTCCGATGTTCCAGACGCTGCACCAGATGTTCATGGACCAGTACACCGAGGCCTGGAACGCGATCGATCCGATCGCAGAGCGCATTCGTGCGCTCGGTCACTACGCGCCCGGCAGCTACAAGCAGTACGTCAAGCTCGCCTCGGTGAAGGAAGCCGATGGCGTGCCCAAGGCCGCGCAGATGGTCCGTCAGTTGATCGAGGGCCAGGAAACGGTTGCGCGCACCGCGCGCTCGGTGCTGCCAATCGCCGACAGGGCGAACGACCAGCCGACGCTCGACCTGCTCACGCAGCGGCTCGACATCCACGAAAAGAACGCGTGGATGCTGCGAAGCCTGCTCAAGAAGTGATGTGAGGAAGTGATGTGAGCGCGACGCGCCCGGAGAAGGACTCCTTCGGCACGATCGAGGTGCCGGCGGATCGGCTCTGGGGCGCGCAGACGGAGCGCAGCCGGCGCTACTTCCGCATCTCCGGCGAGCGCATGCCGCTTGCCGTGGTGCACGCACTGGCGCTGGTCAAGCGCTCCGCGGCGCGCGTCAACCGGGCGCTCGGGCTGCTCGAGGGGAGGAAGGCCGACGCCATCGAGCGGGCAGCCGACGAAGTGCTTGCCGGCCGTCACGACGAGGAGTTCCCGCTGGTCGTGTGGCAGACCGGCTCCGGTACGCAGTCCAACATGAACGTCAACGAAGTGCTGGCCAACCGCGCCTCGGAGCTGCTCGGCGGCGAGCGTGGGCCGAAGCGCCTGGTGCACCCCAACGACGAGGTCAACCTCGGCCAATCGTCGAACGATGTCTTTCCCACCGCGATGCACGTCGCGGCGGCGCGCGCCGTGGAGCACGACCTGCTGCCCAAGCTCGAGCGGCTGGAGGCGACGCTTTCGGCCAAGGCCGAGGCCTTCGCGGGCATCGTCAAGATCGGGCGCACCCACTTGCAGGACGCGACGCCGCTGACCCTCGGCCAGGAGTTTTCGGGCTACGTCGAGCAACTCGCGCAGGCGGAGGCGGCGGTCGAGCTGGCGCTGCCCGGGCTGTGCGATCTGGCGATCGGCGGCACCGCCGTCGGCACCGGGCTCAACACGCACCCGGAATTCGGCGCGCGGGTCGCGCAGGATCTGTCGCAGGCCACCGGCCTGTCATTCGAATCGGCTCCCAACAAGTTCGCGGCGCTCGCCGGACACGAGCCACTGGTGTTCGCGCACGGCGCGCTGAAGACGCTGGCCGGCGCGCTCAACAAGATCGCGAGCGATGTGCGCTGGCTCGCGTCGGGCCCGCGCTCCGGCCTGGGCGAGCTGAGCATTCCGGAAAACGAGCCGGGCAGCTCGATCATGCCGGGCAAGGTCAATCCGACGCAGGCCGAGGCGCTCACCATGCTCGCGGTGCAGGTGATGGGCAACGACGTGGCGGTGGGGATCGCGGGCGCTTCCGGCCAGTTCGAGCTGAACGTCTACAAGCCCGTGCTGATCCACAACTTCCTGCAGAGCGTGCGGCTGCTCGCCGACGGCTGTGCGTCGTTCGAGGAGCATTGCGCTCGCGGCATCGAGCCGAACGAGCCGCGCATCCGCGAGCTGGTCGAGCGCTCGCTGATGCTGGTGACGGCGCTCGCGCCGCACATCGGCTACGACCGCGCCGCCGAGATCGCCAAGAAGGCGCATCGGGAGGGCAGCACGCTGAAGGCAGCGGCGCTCGCGCTGGGCTACGTTAGTGCCGCCGACTACGACCGCTGGGTGCAGCCCGGCGCCATGACCCAGCCCTCGTCCTGAGGCCGCCGCGCCGAGCGTGTGGTTTACACTGCGCTCCTCATGGCGGTCGTCGTCCTCATCTCCGGCCGCGGCAGCAACATGCAGGCGATCCTCGATGCCGGCATCCCGGTCGCCGCGGTGATCAGCAACCGGGTTGAAGCTGCGGGACTCGCGATTGCGGCGCAGCGCGGCGTTGCCACGGCTGTCGTCGATCACCGGCGCTACGCGTCGCGTGAGGCGTTCGATGGTGCGCTCGCCGCCGAGATTGAGCGCCATGCGCCGCAGTTGGTCGCCCTGGCGGGCTTCATGCGCGTCCTCACGCCGGCCTTCGTCGCGCGCTTCAAGAGCAGGATCATGAACATCCATCCGTCGCTGCTGCCGCAATTCCCGGGGCTCGATACGCACGCGCGGGCGCTGGCCGCGGGCGTCAAGCGCCACGGCTGCACAGTGCACTTCGTCACCGCGGAGCTAGACCACGGGCCCATCATCGCGCAAGCTGCAGTGCCGGTCCTGGCTGGGGACACCGAGGAAACGCTTGCCGCGCGCGTCCTCGAGCAGGAGCACCTGCTGTATCCGCGCGCCATCCGCTGGTTCCTCGACGGCGATCTGGTCATCGAGGGCGGCAAGGTGCGCGTTAAAGGAAACCATGCGCAATTGGTTGTCAGCGATCGCACTTAGCGGCTGCGCCATGGCGCAGGCGGCTCCGCCGCCGCACGTCGAGGTCGCCTATGAGGTTCAATACAACGGCGACGCGGTCGCAGATGTGTCCTATGTGCTCGACCACGATGGCAAGAAGTATCAGCTGGTCGAGCGGTGGAAGGGCAGAGGCATATATGCCCTGGTCGGTGAGGCACAGCGCATCAGCCGCGGCACGATCAGCGCCAGCGGGATCCGCCCGCTGTACTACGAGGATGCGCGCACCTTGCGCCAGACCGCCACTGCGCGTTTCGATTGGGAGACGAAATCGCTGACGCTTCAGTACCGCCAAGGGCCGCAGCAGCGGCCGATGCCGCCGAACGCCCAGGACCGGCTCAGCTTTCTGTTCTCGTTCGTGTTCAAGCCGCCGGGCAAGTCACCCGTCGAATTCAAAGTTGTCGACGGCAAGGGCATTGCCGAATACGTCTTCGATATCGCCGGCCGCGAGCGCCTGAAGGTTCCCGCCGGCGAGTTCGATACGCTGCGCCTGGTCGAGCGCAAGGAGCGCCCCGGCGACCGTGGCAGCGAGGTGTGGCTCGACCTGTCGCGCGACTACATGCCGCTGCGCGTGCTGGTCGTGCAGAAGGACGGCACCCGCATCGACCAGATGGCGGCGCGCATCACGCCGCCGTGATCGTCTACCGCGCACAGCTCGCGCGCGCCGAGGCGCTGCTTGGCGAGCTGTTGTCCTCCTCCGGCCCTGCGGATGCGGCAGTCTCCCGCTATTTCCGCGCGCATCGCAACCTTGGCCAGCAGGACCGCGCCTTCGTGGCCGAGACCGTGTACGCGGTGCTGCGGCGCCGGCGCTCGCTCGAGACGGCAGCCGGATCCAGCGCGCCGCGCGACCTGGTCATTGCTGCGCTGGTGCGCGTGCGCGGGCTGTCCGGCCGCGCCCTCGAGAGCGTCTTGCGCGAAGGAGAGGAAGCTCTGGTCGCGCGCGTGCGCGCTGCGAAAACCGAGTCGTTCCCGCCGGCGGTGCGCGCCGACTTGCCCGACTGGCTGTGGGAGCGGCTCGAGGCGCGCTACGGCGCGGAGGAGGCGATGCGGCTCGCGCAGGGCCTGCTCAATCCCGCGCCGCTCGATCTGCGCGTCAATTTGGCGAAATTGGATCGAGGCGAGGCGATTGCCCGATTGGAGGCAAGCGGCATCCAATCGCAGGCGACACCCTACTCGCCGGCCGGGGTCCGCGTTGCCGGCAAGCCCGCGATCAACCGGCATCCGCTGTTCACGAGCGGTGCAATCGAAGTGCAGGACGAAGGCAGCCAGCTGCTCGCCTATCTGCTCGCGCCTCGCCGCGGCGAGATGGTGGCGGACTATTGCGCGGG
>Ga0326726_10003762_pt1 | contig 13921 bp, 23 predicted proteins | sample MHFenrmetagenome_2_FD_207603 | JGI IMG/M metagenome (GOLD analysis project Ga0326726, IMG submission 207603) | Lab enriched peat soil microbial communities from Michigan Hollow, Ithaca, NY, United States - MHF15MN | ecosystem: Environmental > Terrestrial > Soil > Wetlands > Peat | place: USA... | reverse complement strand
ACTTCGCTGCGGCGATCGCTGTCGTGGCTTGGTGGGTTTGGGAGGCGTGCCGATGAAAACCGCGCCGTCACCATACCAGATCGCGGAGCTGGAGAAGCTGTACGAGGAGCATGAGGCCCGCACCGAGGCTCTGCGCGATCTCGTCGACCACATGGACAACGTGCTTGATCCCCGCGGCCACGAAGACGTGCGGCTGCGGAAGCATCCCGAGCCGTGCTGTCATCTCGACTGGTGCGTTGTCCACGACATGCAACGGCGCGTCGAGAAAGCTCGTGCCACCCTGGAGGTCAAATGAGCACGACGCCGGAACGTATTGATGTCGCGAAAATCTCTGGCCGGCTCGACGAGTGGCAGATTTGCGACGACGAAAGAGCGTCTCTTGGTGCGGGCACTCTGCGCGCCATGTGTCACGAACTGGAACAGCTCCGCGGCCAGAACGAGGCCATACGCAAGGCGCTGGAGGACATCCGGACAGATTCTGGCAACAACCCCACCACCTACTTCGAGGCGTGCAACACCATCGTGCAGCTACGTCGCCAGGCTGCTGCCGCCCTCTCTTCGCCCGGCATTCCGCCGGCGAGCCCGGTCCCTGCCTTAGATCTTTCAACGGGGGCCGGGCTTCCAATCGCGCCGGATCTTCCGGCCGAGCCGCCGCAGTCCGTTACCACTCTTGCTTTGGCCAGCTGCGGCGGACCTTCGCGCGCCATTTCGGCGCAGATCGGCCCGGCGGATCCCGGGACACTGATCCCCAGCATAGTGAAAACAAGCTGTTCGTTTGCTCAGGGATCAGACGCCGAGCCCCGGAAAGAAAAACCTTTCGGAAACGGGGCTCGGCTTACCTCGCACACAACGCGGCACTGAGCCGCACGGAGACGGATATGCAAGACGGAAACCCCAACACCAAAAGCAAAGCGTTACAGCCATTCAACCCCAACACGGCTCTGGCCGCCAACCAGCAGAGCCTGCACGCGCTCGTTCAGGTTTACGAGTCGCAGGCCTGTAACCTCATCGTGCCCAAGACGATGATCAGCGAGCTGCCGCCTGGCTTCCGCTTCGTCGCGACTGCCGTCGAGGTAGATCCGGACATCAAGAAGGGAGACGTCTATCCGATCCCTGGCGGCGACAAACTCGGCATCGGCAAGTCGAAGCTCAACCAGATCTCGTCCGCATTGGGTGTCACGTGGCCCGTAAGCCGCCGCGTCGACGACCGACACCATCCCCACTACGTCGAGTGGGAGGTCGTCGGCCGCCACACGCTACCTGATGGTACCTCGAAAGAGGAGCGTGCCAACAAGACGATCGATATGCGCGACGACATCGGCGACGGAGACCTGGGCGCGGACCTGAAGGACATCGTCGACCGCGCCAAGCGCAAGGACAAGCCGTATCCGGAGCAGGAGATCTGTCAGGTCCGTTGCGAGATCCAGTCACTCGCCGAGACCAAGGCAAAGAACCGAGCGATCCGCGCCCTGGCCGGGCTGCAGACCTCGTACACGGCCGAGCAGCTCAAGGCGCGTCCATTCGTTGCGGTCAAGCTGGCCCTCGACCCGCGCGACGCCGAGGCCTCGCGGCTGATGATGGCCAACGTCGCCGGCGGCGTCAGTGCGCTCTATGGTCCACCACGCGGCCAGATCATCGACGCCCAGCTCGGGGCCCCCACGCCCGCAGCAGCCGCCGGTGGACTTCCTCCGGACGATAACGGAAGCCAGCCGGCCGCAGAGCAACCGAGCCAGCCGCCTCCACTCGAGGAAGAGCACGTCGACGAGAAGACTGGCGAAGTGCACACCGAGCCGCCGACGTCGGACGAGATCGCGAAGCGCACGGGCGCCGCGTGGGAGCGAATCAAGAAGGCCAAGCCGGCGACCACGACGGCGCAGTGGACCTCGCTCGTCAAAACCTCGACCGGCAAGGCCGGCTACAAGGCTCTGGGCTGGGAGGACCTCGACCAGATCGACCGGGCAGTCGAAGCCAAAATCAAGGAAGGCTGAACGCGCGAACGCGCAGAGGAGGCGGTCATGTTGGTAGCCCATGTAGCAGATACCCACATCAATGCGGACGCCACCGCGGCCACGCTCGACGAGCAGGTCGCGTGGCTCAAGTGGATTGGCGACGACGCGGCCGCGCAGGGAGCCGATCTCCTGGTGCACGCCGGCGACGTCTTCGACGGGCTGTCGAGTCCGGCGGAGCGCAACGCGGCGATCCAGGTCTTCACCTCGTGGGCCGAGCATTTCCCCGTGGTCGTCGTCTATGGCAACCACGACCGCCCGCAGGACCTCGACTTCCTCTCGGCGCTTCGCTCCAGCTGCAAGATCACGGTCCACGACCATCCCGGCCACTTGAACGTCGCAGGCCTCGAGGTCGTCACGTTGCCGTGGCCGCGCAAGGCCCACCTTGTGGCGGCGATGGGCACGACGTCGGCCCTCGAGGCGACCGAGACGGCCAAGCAGGCAATGCAGGCCGTGCTCTCGGGTCTCTGCGCAGTGCTCGATGGCAGCAAGCCGAGCGTGCTCGTTGGTCACGTCGAGCTCGGCATGGCGCTGACCGACAGTGGCCAGCCGGTCGCCGGCAAGGCCGACATCGAGCTCAGCGAGGGCGACCTCTCGGATGTGGGCACGGACGCGGTGCTGCTTGGGCACATTCACAAGCGGCAGGCCTTCGGTAAGATTTCTTATGCAGGCTCCCCGCGGCAGATGACGTTTGGTGAGGACCAGCTCAAGGGCTACCAGCTCGTCGATGTCCAGCGCGGCAAGGATCCGCGCATCGAGTTTCGGGCGTCGCCAGCGCGCGAGCTCGTCAACGTCAATCTCGAATGGGACGCAGAGACGGCCAAGCTACGCCCCGATGCCGGCGAAGACGAAGCGGCGATGGCAAACGTCGCTGGCCGCGCGATACGCCTGCGCTACGAGGTACAGGAGACATCGCGTGCTCAAGCCGGCGAGCAGGCCGATGCCCTGCGAAAGACATGGCTCGAGTCCGGCGCCCACAGCGTGAAGATCGACGCGACCGTCATCTCGACCACGCGCGTTCGCGCCGAGGCCGTGGCCAAGGCCAAGACGACGGCCGAGAAGCTCGACGCGTATTGGACGGCACGCGAACAGCGACCAGAGCGCGAACCTCAAATCCTATTGAAGCTTCGCGACCTCGAGGCGGAGGTGCGGTCGTGAAGCGTGTTCTCGGTTTCACGTGGGTCGGATGGCTGAACATCGTCGTGTTGCAGTGGTTCTGCGTCAGGCTCGGATATGCGCTCGACAAGGAAACCGGCAGCTTTGTTCGTTGGACGTGGGTCGGTCCAGTGCTCCCTCTCACCGGGTGGTGGTCCGATTACGTTTTCATTGGGAGGAAGTCATGAAGATCACATCACTCAAGATGAAGGGCATCGGCCGGTTTCACGACGAGGTGTCGCTGCCGCTCGGGCAGCTCAACGGTGCGCGCGTCATCGCGATCACCGGCGATAACGGCGCCGGCAAGACGACTCTCGTGGAAGGAATACCGGGTGCGTTGTATGGCGACACGCCGGCACACGGGCCGCTGGCGCGCTTCGCCAACGCCCCGGACTCGTTCGTCGAGCTGGGCGTCGAGACTGACCAGGCCTACACCATTCGACGCCTGATCAACGCGGTGCTCAAGACGCCGAAGACCGAGGCCTACCTCATCGGCGCCGACGGGCAGCCGATCACGAATGGCAAGCTCGGTGACTTCGAGGCGGCCGTCGCCAAGCGCTTTCCCTCGATGCGCGTCTACTTGGCGTCGGCGTTCGCGGCCCAGAAGAAGGCCGGCCAGTTCTTGCGCATCGAGAAGGCCGAGCGCAAGGCCCTGTTCGCCGAGATGATCGGTCTCGGGCACCTCGAGACGATGGCCACGGCCGCCGGCGAGAAGCTGCGCGCCGCGGAGATGAAGCTCGCCGAACTGCGCGCCAAGACCGAGACGCTGCAGGACTCCGCCGACCTGGTGCCGGAGCTCAAGGACGCCGTCGAGACTGACCAGGCCGGCCTAGACGCCGCAAAGGACGCTCGGGCGGACGCCGAGAAGGCGCTCGAGACCGCGCGCGCCGAGCTGGACGCGTGGCAAACTGCACACGCCAAGCTGGTGATTACGTCGGTCGAGGCGAAAGCGGCCCAGGTGCAGGCCTTCGACAAGGCGACGGCCGCCACGGAAGCGCTGACACGCGACCAGAAGCGGCTTGCCCAGCTCTCGGCGAAGCGAGCCGGCCTCGACGAGCAGCTCGGCAAACGCGCCGAGCTCGAGCAGGCTGCGGCCGACGGGGCAGGTGTAGACGCCGAGGCAGAAAGGCTCGAGCAGGAACTCTCCGACATACGCGCGGCGATGGACAAACATTCGGCCGCGCTGCTCGACTGGCAGCAAAAGAAGGCGGCGGCGCAGCAGAGATTTCGCGATCTGAGCCACGAGCGCGACACGGAGCTGCAGCGGGCGCGGCAAAACGTCGACGTTGCTAACCGCGACCTGGTGACCGCCAGGAAGGCGGCCGAGGGGCTGACCAAGGTCCCGTGCCATGGAGAGGGGAGCTACGCGCCATGCCCGCTCATCGCTGCGGCGACGAAGGCGCACGGAAGCATTAACGACCTGGACCGCAAACTAGCTGATGCGCTGGAGCGGCAGGACGAAGTGACGGCGGACCACAAAGCCGTCGATGCGGCAGCGGCAGATCTCGAAGCAATTGGCGACGCGCCGGCCATGCCGAAGGGCGACAACACCGCGGCAATCAATACAACCCTGCGGCAACTGCAGGTCAGGCGCAACCTGGCAACCGATGCCAAGGCTAAGCTCGAAGCGCTGGCGACCGTTGAGAAGCAGGCCGCAGAGCTCGACCAGGAGGCGACCGACCTGCGCGCCGCTATCAAGTCGGCCAAGCTCACGGCCGACCAGGCGCAGGGAGAGGTCCAGCTCGCCGAGCAGCAGCACGCCAAGGCCAAGCAGGCCGTGGCCCGCCACGAGACCATGCGCCCCGATGCCATCGACGCCACGCACGTCGAGCAGCTCCGGGGCTCAGAGTCTCAGGCGACGGCCGAGCTTGCGCGCGCGCAGGAGGCCCTCAAGAGCGCCGAGGCGGCCAAGGCCGAGCTGGCCGCCGTCAAGGCCTCGACCACCACCGCGGCCGCTGACCTCGACGATTGGAAGCACCTGCAGAAGGCGCTCGGCAAGGACGGCATACAGGCCCTCGAGGTAGACGCGGCGGGCCCCGAGGTATCGGAGCTGATCAACCAGCTGCTCCACGAGTGCTACGGCTCGAGGTTCACCGCTCGCCTGCAGACCTGGCAGCTGAAGGCCGACGGCAGCGGCACGAAGGAGGTCTTCGACCTCGTCGTCATCGACACCGAGATGGGGACCGAGGGCAGCGCGGACCGGCTGAGCGGCGGCGAGGAGGTCATCGTGTCCGAGGCGCTCGGCATCGCGATTGCCATCTACAACAGCCGGAAGAGTTCGATCCCGATGCGGGACCTGTGGCGAGACGAGGTCTGTGGAGCCCTCCATGTGACGCGAGCGCCGTTGTACGTATCGATGTTACGCAAAGCGCTGGACCTGGGCCAGTTCGATAGGGCGTTTTTTATCTCTCACAATCCAGAGCTACCAGAGATTGCCGATGCTCGCATTGTTGTCGAAGACGGGAAGGCGAAGGTCGGACCGTGAAGACCGAGAACCAAAAGGAGCACCTGCGACAGAAACAGAGGGAGTGGCGAGCAACTCACCCCGGGTATGCTGCCAGGATCTGTGCCAATTGGCGAGCCAATAACCTCGAGAAATCCCGGGCGGCACACAAGAGATACTATGACGAGCACAAAAACGACGAGCACTACAAAGAGAGACGTAACTCCGCGACCAGGAGATATCGCCAACGCCACCCAGACAGACAACGGGCAGCATCTGATGCCTGGGCAAAAAACAACCCAGAGGCACGGCGGAAAATCAGCGTAGAGGCGTGGCGAAGGCGAAAGGCCAGAAAGCTCAACGCACCGGGCACAATCACCGCCAAGGATAGATGGATCCTTGAGTCGATTCTCGGTGCCAGTTGCCTGAAATGTGGTGGGGACGTCGAGGTCGTTCTCGACCACGTCATTCCGCTGGCCACGGGTGGATCCAACCACCCAACAAACCAGCAGCCGCTATGTAAACGGTGCAATTCCACAAAAGGCGCTCGCAGCAGAGCCGATTATCGCACCAAGAAACAGATCCGCCAGCTCATGCATGCCTTCCAGCTGCGTCTGCCGGTCCTGACTGGAGTTGCCGCATGACCATCGAAGTCGAAAAGATCCACGACCCCGCCTTCGGCCCCGAGGGCGCGACACTGGTGCACATCAGCCTCGATGCCGACAGGGGCGCCGCACTGCTCGACAAGGCAGAGCGGGCCTTCCGGGGCGAGCCGGGGACCATCCGCATCCGCCCGAGTCCGGGCCGGTATCTCGTTCCCACTTGACCACTGTTGCTCTTCGCGGCGGTGCCGACACCGAGGGCGTGAAGATGGACATACGTAATTTGCCACCGAGCGCCGTCGTGCTCGATCTTGTTCTGCGGTATTCGCCAGTCATTGGCGCAGTCGGCACGGCAACGGTGACGGGAGACTCGCTGACGTTCGCCGCCAGAAATCACCTCGGCGAATTCGTGATGCTCTCCGCGCAGGTGCATTTCGACGGTGATCCGCAAGATGGAGCGCAGCCGCGATTCGTGCTGCGACAACTCGGTGCGACCGTGTGGAAACTGGCACCATCAATTCTGTCTGACCGTCTGCATGCCTACTTGACGATCATCGACGTGCCGGAGCCGGCACCGTGGATCGACCGTGGCTGACCATCGCGCCCCGCCCGGCACCGCCGTCGAATGCCGCTCATGCAAGCGGCTCATCGTCTGGACCCGCACCAGCAAAGGCAAGCTGATGCCCATGGACGTGGCGCCGGCGGCCGATGGCAAGTTCTTCATGTTCCGCGTTCGCGACGCCATCGACGCCGTCTACGCCGATGGAGACGACCCGCGCGTGGCCAAGGCGCTCGAGCGCGGGGACAAGCGGTATCAGAGCCATTACGTCAGCTGTCCTCACGGCGACCAATGGAGAAAGCGATGACCAAGCTCGAACTGGCGTGGGCGGCTGGTCTCTTCGAGGGAGAAGGCACCGTCCGAATAAATAAGCCCACGAAGCGAAACATGGGCGCGCTCATCGTGTCTGTGACCAACACCGACCGTCAGATCGTCGATTGGTTTCAGACGAGGTGGCCCGGATACATGAAGGGCGTATCTGGCATGAGACCAGACCAGAGACCGGCGTGGGCATGGGTCATTGCCGCCCACGTGGCAGCGGGCTTTTTGACGTCTATTCGTCCGTACATCGTACGTGACATCGTCCTTGAGCGCATCGATCACGGTCTGCAGTTTCAAGCCGGGAAAACAAGGCGCGCCTGCGCTACGGGCAACAGATCTCGGAAATACGCCGAGGCGCAGTGGAACGCCTACTGGTGGATGTGTGAGCTCAACAAACGCGGTGTGCGCAAACCGATGCCCATCGTCGACGTATCGGAAGAACCAACAACCTGCCCGCAGGCAGAACAACACAGGAGACCACGTTGAGCGACACACAAGAATACTGGGCTATCATCGAGCTCATGGGACACGTCCGCATGGCGGGCAAGGTGTCGGAGGTCGAGCGCTACGGCGCCAAGGTCGGACGCATCGACGTGCCGGACGGTGATGGATTCCGGACCCTGTTCTTTGGCGGCCCGAGCATTTACCGAGAGACGCCGGTGACCGAGGACGTGGCGAGGCTCGTCGCCAAGCAGTGCGACCCGGCGCCGGTGCATAGCTGGGAGATGCCGCGGGCCCTGCCGGAGCACGTCGAGGACGCCGAGACAGAAAGCGATTACGAGGACGACCACCCGGAAGACGACTTGGCGCGACCGGATAAAGACGGGGCATTGTAGCCATGCGCCCCCTAACCACCGGCCCGAAGACCTACCGCCACCGACGAAGGAGAGACGTGGACAAGGTGGGGAGGACGATGGAGAAGGCGATGGCGCGGGAGAACAACAGAGAGTTTCAGCGCATCTGCCGCGAAGAGGCCGAGTCGGGCGAGACGGTTGTGGTGGCGAGACAGGAGACAAGAGGATGATTTTCTATATCGCGACAAGACTCGAGCGCGCCGAAGAGCAGAAAGAACTTTCGGCCGCGCTCATCGCACTGGGTCACGAGATTTCGTACGACTGGAGCGTCCACGGATCCGTGCAGAGCGAGGGCCCGGAGCGGATCCGGGAGGTCGCCATCGCCGAAACACGTGGCGTGATGGACGCGGAGTTGTTCGTGTGCCTGCTCCCTGGCGGCCGCGGCACGCACTCTGAGCTCGGCATCGCCATCGCCGATAGCGTCCATCGCCAGATGCAGCGGCGCGCGGGAATAATTGGCGGCCAAAAAAAGATTGTGATCGTCGGAGATGACGTCACTGATGGCCGCACCTGTTCCTTTTACCATCACGAGTGCATCAGTGAGCGATTCCACACGGATGAGCACTTCATCGCATTCATGCGTGGCATTGGTGCTGGCGGGGGATGGCGATGATGCGCGCCATCACGCTCATCCGCCCGTGGGGCTGGGCGCTATTCCACGGAAAGCCGGTTGAAAATCGCTCGTGGCTGCTGCCTCCATCCATCCGCGGAGAGCGCGTCGCCGTCCACCACGGCAAGGGCTGGGACAAAGAGGGCTGCGATTTCATCCGCGAGCAGCTCGGCATCGTAGGCATGCTTCCGCCGGAAGCATCGAGCACGGGGGTCATTGGTACGACGGTGTTTCACCGCTGCCTGGACATCCTGTTGGACCACGACGAGCCGGGGATGGGCGATTGGTTCTTCGGCCCCTATGGCTTCTTGCACCGCGATCACATCGAGCTGGCGCGGCCGGTGTCGTGCAAAGGAATGCTCGGATTCTGGACGCTGCCGCCCGACGTCGAGGCCGCAGTGAGGGCGCAGCTGTCATGATTGCAAAGGGAACCCACACAAAGCACCCGGGAGTGACCAAGCTCCCTGACGGTCGTTTCTGTGTGACGCGCACTTGGGTCAACCACGCCACTGGCAAAATGATCTATCGCAGGAAAGTGGTAGACGGTTCTGTCGACGACGCAATCAGGGAGCGGGCCTCCTTGAGAGATCCGGAGCCAGCAGCAGACGACTCGCCTTTTGCTTGGGCCTCACGTCGTTGGTCAAGGATGAACCCAAAAGAGCGACAGGCCGTCATCTTCGCAGCGTTCGGCGGGGTCTGTGTCTACTGCCATCGCGAGGTGTTCATTCCGCTGGCCAGAGAGCGCAAGATCTCCCCGCGGCGAGCCGTCATCGATCACGGGACTCCGTTGTGCGCTGGTGGCTCGGACACGTTCGAAAACGCCGCGTTGGCCTGCAACGACTGCAACTTGTCGAAGCACGATGGGGCGGCGCCATGAGCGACGCGGCCCTCAAGATCACCCGATGTGTCACCGCTGCGGACGTACAGGACGCTCTGCAGTGCTCTCGCAGCGTCGCATACGACCACCTGCGCCGATGCCTTGGCAGGCCGGCGGGATCTCGGGGTCTGTTGCGCGCTTCGGTTGCACTGTGGGAGCGGTACGTCAAGGAGAACTTTGGCACATGGCAAGGCTACGAAAACGCAATGGCATCTATCACGCGGCCTTTTATGACGAGACCGGCAAACGCAGATGGAGGACGACCCACTGCTCCGACAAGCGAGCGGCTCTCGCTTTTGCCGGGAGGCTTGAGCGAGCGGCCCAAGATCCCGATTACGCAGCCTCGACGTACACGCTCAAAGAGGCGCTAGAGGCCCTGTATGACGACCGCGTCGCCCAGGCCCAGGTTGGCAAACGGTCGATGGCCACGGCCGAGATGTACAAGAAAAAGGCCGGCCACTGGCGCCGCATGTTCGAGGTCGACGAAAACGGCGTCGAGGTGCCATTCCCCTTGGCCCGCATGACGCCCGAGTTCGTCGACGGCGCTATCGCGCAACGCCGCAGGGAAGGCGCCAGCGAGTCGACCATCGCCAAGGAGCTCGTGACCCTCGGCTCGGCGCTCCGGCTCGCAAAGCGCACCGGAAGGTGGCACGGGGACGTCGACACCCTCATGCCGCACAGGTTCTCCCCCGAATACGTCCCGCGCGAGCGCTTCCTCGCGCGCGATGAGTTTCAACTCCTGGTAGCCAACCTGCTGCCGGACCACGCGGCACGCGTAGCCTTCGAGGTGGCAACGTCGGCGAACTGGGGCGAGACGACACACGTCCTGCGCTCCGACATCGGCGGTGACGTCGTGCCCATCCGTGGCACCAAGAACGCCAACCGATGGCGCTCGGTACCGGTGGTCGCAGACTGGCAGCGCGAGCTGCTCGCGTTCGCATCCAAGCACGGCCGTGGGGAAGGTGACGTGCTCTTTGCCTCGAGCTACGAGGGATTCACGGGAGCCCTGCGACGGGCCTGCGACGACCTCAAGCTCGCCCCGCTCAGCTCCAACGACCTCCGGCGCACCTACGCGCAATGGATGCGTGCCGACGGCATGCCGGCCGAGCTCGTCGCGCCGGCCATGGGGCACGCAACGACGGCCATGGTTGAGCGCATCTACGGGCGCATGCCGGCAGACGTCCTGGCTGCCAGGATGGCGAAGATTTTTGCCTCACCCGTGCCACAGCAAATTACGGTTTCGACGGACAAGACAGACTCGGCGCACAGCCAGGGGGCCCGTAAGTCCTTGATTTGTGGTGCCGAGGGCGGGAATCGAACCCGCACGGACTATGTCCAGGGGATTTTAAGTCCCCAGAACGACCAGCCTCTATCGCCGCGTAAAGCGAAGAGAAATCGCAATTACGAATACGCCGCCGCCACGCCGGTGCCACAGCTCCGCGCGGTCAAGGGCTGCAAGGCATGAGGCCTCCGCTCCTCTTCAGCGAGTGCTTCAAAAAGCGTCGCTACAGGACCGAGCGCTACGCTCGCAAGGTCGCGCAGCACTGCCTCGACGTCCGGGGCGCTCACCTGCGCGTTTACTTCTGCCCGACGTGCTCGGGCTGGCATCTCACCTCGACTCAACAACCAACCGCCCAGCCGATGGCCGGGCAAGGAGAACAGTAGTATGGCATCGGTCAACACCCTTCCGCTCGAGCAGATCGCCGAGTCACCCTTCAACCCGCGCAAGAGCTTCGACAAGGACGAGCTCGCCGACCAAATCGTCGAGCAGCTCGTCGAGCTGGGCCTGGTCGACGTCGTCCGGCAGAAGCTCGAGCGCCAGCCGGCGTTTGCCTTCAAGCCGCCGGCGCCCGCACCGAAGAAGCGCGAGGCCAAACCAACGCCCCCCCCCAGGAGCCCAGCTGTGGCTAAGGTTTGCAGTATCCCCGGGTGCAGAAAGAAAATCCTCGGCCGCGGATACTGCTCGATGCACTACTATCGCGACAGACGCGGACTCGACATGACGGCGGCGCCAAACCCTGGCGGCAAGGGCACCAAGAAGTCCGGACGCAAGCCGAAGTCCGAGCCGGTCGCCGACAAAGGGCAGCCCCCGGGAAAGACCAAAGTCATCGCCGGCCACCCGAGAAACTACGCCGGCGACATGCCGGAGCGCCGTGAGCGATGCGCCGCCTATAACACCTGTCTCGCCGCGGCCGCCAAGCAGAAGTGGCAGAACTGGACCTGCGCAGGGTGCACGGGCCCCGTCGACAAGACCGTTGTCCAGGCGTGAGAGCACGCCTGAAAGGACCCACGTGGAAACGGACCCCTACCAGGACCTCGACCGGCAACGCGCCGCGAAGGACGCCGAGCTTGTAACATTGCGCGCCAAATGTACGGAGCTCGAAGCCAAATGTTCGGAGATAGGCTCCCAGCTCGCCGCCGCCCAATCCGACGCCGACAACCTGCGGGTGCAGGTGGATGACCTCAAGGCCCAGCTTGGCACCGAGCGCGACAGATTCGGGAAGAGGGAGACGGAGTTGATGGCGCAGCTCCGAGAGAAGACGGCGGAGTGTGAAAGGCTTCGGCTCAATACGTGCCAGGTCGATCAGTGTAACTCTCGCTGCCCGGTCGAGACGGCCGATTGCTCCGATGACTGCGGGCTAGCGGAAGACTTGCGCTCCCAGCTCCGCGCCCGCGAGGGGGAGCTGCAAGAATTGGCAACGTGGGCCTGCGAGCACACCTGCAATAATGGCAACCGCATCCCGACGCTGTGCCGCGCCATCATCGCCCGCGGAGAGTCGGGGGCAGCATGTGCCGTGTGCAAGGGAGCGCGCTACATCCAGGACGGTGGTCGCCGCGTCCGGTGTCCCGAGTGCAACAACGCGCTTACTCAGGCGTTGACGGCAGGCGAGGCCCTGATACCCGGCACCACTTGGGTTGAGGCCGATAACCGTTTCCGCAACGCCGTCTTGGAGGAGGCCGCGAAAATCGTAGACTCAATCCCGGCGCTGATTCGCGCCGCCAAAAGGACCGCCAAATGACTGACCTCATCGCCCTAGCCCAAGTTGCGCAACCTCTCGTAAACCTCGCCATGCTCGGCTTCGCCCTTTGGTGGGGTGTCCGCACCGAGCGCCGGTTGGACCGGATTGAGGCGGAATGCGCCAATCGGCCTTGGAGTCGTTGTAAGCCGTTCCCAAGGAGCGAGCGATGAGTGACGAACTGAGAATGGATGCGTACTACTACGGCTTCCGTGCGACAGGAGTGCGCGAGATTGATTTGATTTTGTGCGCCGTAGCCAGTGCCGGAAAGTCGTATCACACCACCGACTGCTGGACCGACGAATGCGAACGCCAAAACTGCGAAGGAAAGAGCCCAGTGGAATGGATACAGAACGCAGCAAACAGGGCAGCGAAGGATATCGTTGCCGCCCAAAACCAGCTCTCCACCCTGACCGCCGAGAGGGACGCGGCATACGAAAAGGGCTATGGCGACGCCTGCTATCATTGCAGCGGGGGCCCCTTCGTGTGCGACCAGTTGCGATCCGGGCGCGACCTGGCCATCACGGCCGCGAGCAATGCGGAGGCGAGGGCGGAACGGGCGGAGAGGGAGAGGGATGAGCTGGCGAAGCGAGAGATCGCGCTGGGTAACTGGCTACAGGAGCATTTCCCGCAGACACGAGGTTGCGCGGCGATAGGCGTTTATCCCGGTGATGCGGCCATCAAGCTCCTTGCTCGCCTCGCCGCAGCGAAAGGGGAAGGCAAGTGATCACCAAAAGACGTAGGGCCATTTTTGACGAAGTCAACACCGAGCGAAACCGCCAAGACCGGAAGTGGGGCGGAAAACAGCATGACTCCCAGCATGGCGTAGACGATTGGGTTGGGTATATCTATGAGCATGCGCAGCGCGCCCTTGATCGAGATGAACAGGTAACGCGCAAGCAACTTGTGCGGGTCGCGGCCCTCGCCGTTGCGGCATTGGAGAATTTGCCATGACCACCGACGCGCGGAAATTCATCGAGGAAGCCCGGGCCAGAATCAAGGCATCGTGCTACGCACACCCGGATGCAACAGCCCTGGCGGACGAATTGGTGCGCGCCATCTCCCTGATCGAAGCGCAGCAGAAAGAGAAATCGGATCTAGAGGACCGCAACGCCCGCCTTGGCCAAATGTGCGGGCCTGGCAGCGCCGGCATTGAGCGGGAGTTTGCCTCACTGCGCAAGATACGGGAGGCAATCGGGGCATGGCTCGCGGAATATCGACGAGGGCCTGACGGCAAATTCAACGTCACGCAGGCGCACGCTCAATACGTCCTAACCCAAAGCCTGCACGGTAATGGGCCAGACAGATTCGAGGGGCAAGAAGCCGCAGAGGCGCAAGAAATCCTCGCCGGCCGCGGTCCGGCGTAAGCCGCTGGTCACTTGGTCGCCAGCACCACGACCAGAGCCCCCACCAGCACCCCACCCCCCAACCACCCCGCGCGCGAGCGCACCCCGTCCCACCACCAGGGCTGCGCGGC
>Ga0326726_10003761_pt1 | contig 13921 bp, 11 predicted proteins | sample MHFenrmetagenome_2_FD_207603 | JGI IMG/M metagenome (GOLD analysis project Ga0326726, IMG submission 207603) | Lab enriched peat soil microbial communities from Michigan Hollow, Ithaca, NY, United States - MHF15MN | ecosystem: Environmental > Terrestrial > Soil > Wetlands > Peat | place: USA... | reverse complement strand
ATCGCGGCGCTCGGAGTGTGGCCCCTCAACGAGCAGTTCTCGCTGCTGGGTCGGGTCGGCCTCATCAACGCGACCGTCAAAGTGTCGGGCGGGGGCGCGTCCGACAGTTCGACCGACGTCAAGCTGACCTATGGTGTCGGCGGCGCTTACAACCTCAACAAGCAATTCAGCGTCCGGCTCGAGTGGGACCGCTACGACAAGCTCGGCGACAGCAACACGACAGGCGAGTCCACCGTCGACCTGATCTCGCTGGGCGTGGCGTACAAGTTCTAGTAATTTGCGCCGCAACTAAACGCATCAGGAACTCCCGAAGCCCCGTGGGCGTGCTCACGGGGCTTTTTCTTGGCGCGCGCGAGATCGATGCACCCGTGGCCGGACTTCTGACAAGAGGCTCACGCGACCGGGCCGGGAACCATCCGGCCGGGTAGACGTCAACCGCCGGTGGCACCGGCACGTTCTGTCCTCGAACTTCGGCGAGAATAAGAAATTGTTTCCAATTGTTTCGGCGGAGACATTCCTGAACTGCCTTCTTGCTATGGAGACGCGGCAATGATTCGGCAAATGGGTTTCGCAATTCGAGGGTTTCTTCAGATTCTCGAGAGTCTTACGCTGGCCGTCGTCTTGGCCGTGGGCCTCGCGTCCTGCGGCATGTCGTCAAACGGCGACAACGGCATGAGCATGGGCGCCGTCAACATTGGCGTGACCGACGCTGCGGGCGATTTCCTCAGCTACTCCGTCGACGTCACCTCGCTCACGCTGACCAAGGCCAATGGCACGGTGGTCGAAACCCTGCCGCAAAGAGCGCGCATCGATTTCGCCCAGCTCGTCGACCTGACCGAGTTTGTGACCGGCGCCACCATTCCGGCCGGCAATTATGTGAGCGCGACGCTGCAGCTCGATTATGCGAATCCGACGAGTCCGGCCGACATCGAAGTCGACGACGGCAACGGGAACCCGCTGAAAGTGGCGGCGGCCAACATCCGCGACGGCCAGGGCAATCAAGTCACGACGATGTCGATGACGGTGCGGCTCGACAACGCCAAGCCGCTTCCGATCGCGCCCGGCATTCCGGCGCTGCTCGATCTCGACTTCAACCTCGCCGCGTCGAACACCGTCACCAATGTTCCGACCGCGCCTATCGTGACCGTCAGCCCGCTGCTCGTCGCCGATGTCAACCCGGACGCGCCCAAGCCGCACCGCATCCGCGGTCCGCTCGACAGCGTCGACACGCAGGCCGGTACCTTCACGCTCTTCCTGCGCCCCTTCAATTTGATTCAGGGCAATCACGGACGCCTGACCTTCTTCACCGACTCGAACACGACCTTCGAGGTCGACCAGGTGACCTACGTGGGCAGCGCCGGACTCGCAGCCCTCAAGGCCGACGGCCCTCTGACCGCCACCGTGGCGATCGGCACCTTCGACCTGCCGCGCCGCAGCTTCATCGCGACCCAGGTGCTCGCAGGATCGAGCGTCGCCTTCGGCACCGACGATGTTCTTACCGGCAACGTGCTGTCCCGCAGCGGCAATACCCTAGTAGTGAAGGGCGCCGCGCTGGTGCGCAACCCCGGCGCCCTGATCTTCAAGGATACGGTGACGGTGACCGTCGACAGCGCGACCAAGGTGATCAAGGAAGGCGTGGGCATCGCGGCGATCGGCGACATTTCGGTCGGCCAGCGCGTGAACGTCTTCGGCAAGCTGAACGTGGCGGCGACCGCACTGGACGCGACAGGAACCGGCAGCCTCGTGCGCCTGCTCGTTACCCAGCTGAACGGCGTCGTCAGCAGCGCTTCGAGCGGCGCCATCGTGTTGAACCTCGCCAGAATCGACGGGCGGCCCGTCGGGCTGTTTGATTTCACGGGCACGGGAACACCCAAGGCCGACCCGGCCAGCTACCAGGTCAACCCGAACGGACTGCCTCTCGGCATCATCGGGAACGGCACACCTCTGAAGGTTCGCGGTTTCGTGGAGCCCTTCGGAGCGGCGACCGCGACCGACGATTTCAAGGCGATCACGCTCGTCGACACGACCAACGATCCGGCTGCGCTGGTGGTGAGCTGGCCTCTGCTCCAGGCAAGCCCGTTCAACTCGCCGTATCCCCCGAGCGGTCTGGTCGTGAATCTGACCAACTCCCAGCTCCACGATGTTCTCCGGGGAGGGGTCGACGTTCCGCTGCTCACAACGGACACGCCGACAGTGCAGGCGGCCAATCCAACGCGCGGCCTGTTCGTCATCGGGACGAACGGTACCGTGCAGGTGTATACACAGATGAGCGCGTATCAGACCGCGCTGCAGTCGAGTATCATCGCGGGTCGCATGGCTAGCGGCTTCGTCGCGTTCGGCGGCCCCGGCTCGTACGACGGGACGACGAAGACCCTGACCGCGGGCGTGATCGCGACCGCCCTGCAGTGAGAGTCCGCGCCGGGATCAATCGACCTTGATCCCGGCCTCCCGGATCACCTGGGCATAGCGGCGCAGCTCGGTGGCCAGAAACGCCCCGAACTCCTCGGGCGTGCTCGCGTAGGGCTCGAAGCCCAGTCCGATCAGCCGTTCGCGCAGATCGTTCGAGGCGAGCGCCTTGCCCATGGAAGCGTTGATGAACGCGACCGTTTCGCGCGGCGTACCGGCCGGCGCGATGAATCCGGTGACGCTGGGGATGTCGACGCCCGCGACGCCCGCCTCGGCCAGCGTGGGCACGCCGGGAACCAGGGGCGACGCGCGCGCGGTCGTGACCGCGAGCGCCTTCAGCCTGCCGCTTCGCACCTGCGGCATCACCGCCACGTCCGCGAACGCGAGATCGACCTCCCCGCTGACGAGCGCCAGCAGCGCGGGAGCCATACCCTTGAACGGGACGTGCACCATCCGGATTCCGGCCGCGTGCGCGAACATCTCGGCGGCGAGGTGCGGCGATGCGCCGTTTCCCGATGAGGCGTAATTGAGCACGCCGGGCTTCGCTCGGGCGAGCTCCACCAGCTCGCGCACTGTGCCCGCCTTCGTGTTCTGGTTCACCACCAGGATGAAGGGCGAGAGCGAGATCGTGCCGAGCGCCGCGAAGCTCTTCAGCGCGTCGTAGCCCAGATTCGGGTACAGGTTCGCAGAGGCGGCGTGCGAGATCGCGCCGCAGAAGAGGAGCGTATACGCGTCGGGCGCACTCGCCGCGACGTAGGCCGCCGCGATGGTCGTGCCGGCGCCGGGCTTGTGCTCGAGGACCACGGGTCGTCCCCAGAGCCCCGAGAGTTTCTCCGCCATGCTTCGCGACGCGGCGTCAGCCGAGCCTCCCGGCGGGAAGGGCACGATGACGCGCACGGCCTTCGCCGGGTAGCCTTGAGCGAAGGCGCCTGCCGCGAGCAGGGCCGCGGCGGCCGGAATCAGCGCGCGCAGGAAACGGGACGGCATGGCGGCACCCATTGTATATTCGCGATCTCACCCACGGAGAAACAACGATGAACGACCATCAGCGGCTGCTCATGTTCGCAGTCGCTCTCGCCGCTGCACTTTCTCGGCCGGCTGCCGCGCAGGAGCCGATCAAGCTCGGCGAGCTGAACAGCTATAAGGTGTTTGCGTCCTTCCTCGAGCCCTACAAAAAGGGCTGGGAGCTCGCGCAGGAGGAGGTCAACGCCGCGGGCGGGGTCCTCGGCCGCACGCTGGAGATCGTCTCGCGCGACGACAACGGCAACCCGGGCGACGCGGTGCGCGTGGCCGAAGAGCTGCTCACGCGCGAGAAGGTGCACTTCATCATCGGCACCTTCGCGTCCAACGTCGGGCTCGCGGTGGCCGACCTGGCCAAGCAGAGGAAGGTGCTGTTCATCGCCGCGGAGCCGCTCACCGACAAGATCGTGTGGGAGAACGGCAACCGCTACACCTTCCGGCTGCGGCCCTCGACCTGGATGCAGACCGCGATGCTCGTCCCCGACGCGGCGCGGCTGAAGAAGAAGCGCTGGGCCATCGTCTATCCCAACTACGAGTACGGCCAGTCGGCGACGCGCGCCTTCAAGGAGCTGCTGAAGAAGGCGCAGCCCGACGTCGAGTTCGTCGCCGAGCAGGCGACGCCGCTCGGCAAGATCGAAGCCGGCCCGGTCGTGCAGGCGCTCGCCGACGCCAGGCCCGACGCGATCTTCTCCTCGTTGTTCGCCGGCGACCTCGCGCGCTTTGTGCGCGAGGGCAACACCCGCGGCCTGTTCAGGGGGCGCGAGGTGTTCAACCTGCTCGGCGGCGAGCCCGAGTACCTCGATCCGCTGAAAGACGAAGCGCCCGAGGGCTGGTACGTCACCGGCTATCCCTGGTACGGCATCGAGTCGCCCGCGCACCGCAAGTTCCTTGCGGCGTACCAGAAGCGCTGGAATGATTACCCGCGCGCCGGGTCGGTCGTCGGCTACGCGACGGTCATGACCGCCGCGGCGGCGATCAGAAAGGCCGGGAGCCTCGACAGCGAAAAGCTGGTCGAGGCGATGAAAGGCCTGCGCGTCGATACCCCGTTCGGCGAGATCGTGTTCCGCGCGCTCGATCATCAATCGACCCTCGGCGCGTACGTCGGCCGCACCGGCGTGAAGGACGGCAAGGGTGTGATGACCTCGTGGAGCTACGCGGACGGCGCGAGGTTCCTGCCTCCAGACGCCGAGGTCAGGAAGCTTCGACCGGCGGAGTAAGGACCCCGATCTCCGGGGCCATGGCCTCCATCGTCATCCAGTTCCTGAACGGACTGGCGAGCGCCTCTACGCTGTTTCTCGTCGCGGCGGGGCTGTCGCTCATTTTCGGCGTGACGCGCGTGGTGAACTTCGCGCACGGGTCGCTGTATTTGCTCGGCATCTACTGCGCGTACAGCTTCATCGGCGCGTTCGGCGTTACGCCCCTGGGATTCTGGACGGGGGTCACGGCGGCGGCACTCGCGGTCGGCGTCCTGGGTGCTGCGCTCGAGATCGCGATCCTGCGCCGGATCTATCGCGCGCCCGAGCTGTTCCAGCTGCTCGCGACCTTCGCGCTGACGCTCGTCGTCGAGGACCTCGCCCTGTGGCTCTGGGGAGCCGAGGACCTGCTCGGCCCTCGCGCCCCCGGATTGCACGGCTCGATCGAGATCCTCGGATCGCCTTTCCCCCAGTACGATCTCGTCCTCATCGCGATCGGCCCGCTGGTCCTCGGCGCGCTGTGGCTGGCGCTGCACCGGACGCGCTGGGGCAGGCTGGTGCGCGCGGCGACCCAGGACCGCGACATGGTCGCTGCGCTGGGCGTCAACCAGAAATGGTTGTTCACCGGCGTGTTTGCTCTCGGCGCGGTGCTCGCGGGCCTCGCCGGCGCGCTCGAGATCCCGCGCCAGCCCGCGCAGCTCTCGCTCGACCTCACCGCGATCTCCGACGCCTTCGTAGTGGTGGTGGCCGGCGGCATGGGAAGCCTTCCTGGTGCGTTCCTCGCGGCGCTCGTCATCGGCGAGATCAAGGCGCTGTGCATCGCCGTTGGCACCATCGAGCTGTTCGGCGCGTCGCTGTCCCTGTCGAAGCTCACGCTGGTCGTGGAATTCATCGTCATGGCGGTCGTTCTCGTGCTGCGGCCGCGGGGGCTTCTTGGCAAGCCGTGGGAGATTTTGCGCACGGCAGCGGTGGAGGTCGAGCCGCTCCGCCCCTACGGCCGCACGATGAAGAATGCGGCGATCGTCGCGGTGGTGACCCTTGCCGCGCTCCCCCTCGCGACGACGGGCTACGCGCTGGTGCTTGCCGTCGATATCTTCGTTTTCGCTTTGTTCGCCGCGAGCCTCCACTTTATCCTGGGCCCCGGCGGCATGGTGTCCTTCGGGCACGCCGCGTATCTCGGACTGGGCGCCTATTGCGCCGCTCTGCTGCATGCGAAAGCGGGCTGGCCGATGGAGGCGGCGCTCGCCGCTGCGCCGCTCGCCGCTCTAGCCGGCGCGGCGCTCTTCGGCGGGTTCTGCGTGCGGCTTTCGGGCGTCTATCTCGCCATGCTTACGCTCGCCCTGGCGCAGATCCTCTGGTCGGTCGCGTATCAGTGGGACGCCCTCACCGGCGGGTCGAACGGCATCGTCGGCGTGTGGCCGGCGCCCTGGCTCGCATCGCGGCCGGCGTTCTATCTGCTGACGCTCGCCCTGTGCGCAGGCGGCGTCGCGCTGTTGCGCCGCGCGCAGTTCGCTCCCTTCGGCTACGCCTTGCGCGCCGGGCGCGATTCGCCGCTTCGCTCGGGCGCCATCGGCATCGATGTGCAGCGTATACAGTGGATCGCTTTCGCCGCGGCCGGGGCCTTCGCCGGGCTCGCCGGCGGCCTCTACGCGTTCTCGAAAGGCAGCATCTCGCCCGACTCCACCCTGTCGGTGTCGCGCTCCATCGACGCCCTGGTCATGGTTCTGCTCGGCGGGGTGCAGACGCTCGCGGGCCCGCTGGTTGGGGCAGCCGCCTTCACCTGGCTGCAGGACGCCATCGCGCGCAGCACCGAGTACTGGCGGGCGCTCCTCGGCACGGCGATTCTTGCGATCGTGCTCGTCTTTCCGCAGGGCATCGTCGGCGCGCTTCGCGCGTATTTCGGGCCCAAGGACGAAGGCGCATGAGCCGCACACTCGAGGTCGCCGGCCTCGCCAAGGCCTTCGACGGGGTCGCGGCGGTCCGCGGCGTCGGATTTAGCGTAGCGGCCGGAGAGCTTGTCGCGATGATCGGGCCCAACGGCGCGGGGAAGACGACCTGTTTCAACCTGCTCAACGGCCAGCTCGCGCCCGATTCCGGAAGCGTGAAGCTCCAGGGCCGCGAGATCGTCGGCAGCAAGCCGCGCGACATCTGGCGGCTGGGCGTGGGGCGCACCTTCCAGATCACCGCGACTTTCGCCTCGATGACCGTGCGCGAGAACGTCCAGATGGCGCTCATCTCGCATCATCGCGAGCTCGCGAGCTCGTGGACTCCCGCCGCGCGTCTTCACCGCGAAGCCGCCGGTCGCCTGCTCGAGCGCGTCGGGATGCTCGATCAGGCCGAGCGCGCCTGCTCGGTGCTCGCCTACGGCGATCTGAAGCGGGTCGAGCTGGTGATGGCGCTCGCGAACGACCCGCAGCTGCTGCTGATGGACGAGCCGACCGCCGGCATGGCGCCCGCGGAACGCAGCGAGCTGATGGCGCTCGCCGCCGGGATCGCGCGCGAGCGCTCGATCGCGGTGCTGTTCACCGAGCACGACATGGACGTCGTGTTCGCGCACGCCGACCGGATCGTCGTGCTCCACCGCGGGCAGGTGATCGCACAAGGGCGCCCGGCCGAGGTGCGCGCGGACCGCGAAGTGCGCGCGGTCTACCTCGGCTCGCAGGGGAGCGCCTGATGCTCTCGGTCCGCAGCCTCAACACGTACTACGGCCGCGCGCACATCCTCACCGACGTCGCGCTCGAGGTGGCGGCGGGCGAGGTGGTGGTGCTGCTCGGGCGGAACGGCGCGGGCAAGTCGACCACCCTGAAGAGCATCGTGGGCTGGGTGCGGCCGCGCAGCGGCGAGGTGGTCTTCGACGGCCGCCGCATCGATCGCCTGCCGACCTATCGCATCGCGCGGGCGGGGATCGGCTACGTGCCCGAGGACCGGCGCATCTTCACCGATCTTTCGGTGAAGGAGAACCTCGACGTCGGCCGTCGGGGACGCGCGAGCGCACGGGACGGGACGGCGGAGAAGGTCTTCGCGCTCTTTCCCAATCTCGCGGAGGCGAGGGACCGCCCGGCCGGAAAGATCTCCGGGGGCGAGCAGCAGATGCTCGCGATCGCGCGCACGCTGATGGGCAATCCTTCATGCATCCTGCTCGACGAGCCCTCCGAAGGACTCGCGCCCCTGATCGTCGACCAGATGACCGCAGCGGTGCGCGAGCTCAAGTCATCGGGCGTCGCGGTGCTCCTGTCCGAGCAGAACTGGCGCTTCGCCGCCGCGGTCGCCGACCGCGCTTATGTCATCGAGAAGGGGCGGATCGCCTACGCCGGAACGATGGCCGAGCTCGCCGCAGACGAAGCGGCGCGGTCGCGCTACCTGGCAGTCTAGGCAGCAACGCGCGCTGCTCGCGCTCCTATCTGAAGCGGTAGATGAGACTTGCCGAGATTAGGTCAACATCCGATTTGCCGGTCTTGTTTTCGTCGCCGACGTCCTTGAATCTTTGAAATTCAACCCGGAATCCGAGGTTCTGGGCGAAATCGTACCTCGCACCAACGCCAAAAGTGAAACTGGTGCCTGTCGCGCTCTCTTCCTGACTTAGGGAGGCGGCGCTTGAGCTTGCGCTGAGAGTGTCCTTAAGAGTCCAACTCAACACGCCGCCCCGGGCAGAAAGGGAGAAGGTGTCGGAAATCGGCGCGCTGAGGACCAAATCGGCGCCAAATCCGTATCCATGGATCTTTTCCGAGGCCGAAACCGGAACTCCGGTTACAAGACCGCTGGCCGAGAGCTTGAACGTACCGAGATCCACGTAACTCACTTCAGCTCCAACGTACCGATTCACTTGATACCCACCGAAGATTTTCCAGCCAACGTCTGTATCGTTGAGAGAGCATGAGTAACCTGGACTGAAAAGACCGGCCAGATCGGAGCAACTCCCGGGATCCTTGACTTTGGATTGGCCAACACTCACTCCGAGATAGGCGCCTTGGTCTTGCGCAAAGGCCACGCTGCAGCAAAGCGCTACCAGGAGTCCACTGAGAAGACGAAGCAATCCAGTAAACATGACGACCCTCCCTTATTGTCTGCTCCGAGAGCCGATGTCTGAGTCTCAGAGGCGGGAAAACGCTATCGAACAAACCTCCCATAGTCAACGATAGTGTTCTTCCTACAACCGATGTTGGGTTTTCCCTATGCCCACGGCAGCAGCGAGGCGTGAATCACGTCGGGCACGCCCTGTCCGCCGACCGAGCGGATGGCGAGGTCGACGTCCTTCAAGCCGAAGCGGTGGGTCGTCACTTTCTCGAGCGGGAAGCGCTTCGAGGCGAGTTGCGCGAGCGCAAGCTCGCAGGCCTTGTAGCTGTGGCCGCGCGCGCTCTTGATGGTGATCGCCTTCACGGTGACGCGCTCCAGCGGAAAGTTCGGGAACTCCTTCATCTCGCCCTGGACGACGATCGTCCCGCATTTGCGCTTCAAGGCGTCGATGCCGAGAAGAATCGGCGTGGTTCCCGCTCCCGAGGTGCAGTCGAGCGCGACGTCGACGCCGCGCCCGCCGGTGATCGCCATGATGCGCGCGAGCGGATCCTCCTTCTGCACGTCGATGACGTAATCCGCGCCCAGCTCCTTCGCGACCTTGAGCCGCGCCGCGTCCCTGGAGGTGCCGGTGACGATGATGAGCGAAGCGCCCGCCTGCTTGCAGATCACGGTCTGCGAGAGTCCCTGCTGCCCCGGGCCCTGGATGAGAACGGCCGAGTCGTAGCCGACGCCGCCGTCGAAGAGCGACCATTCGACGCCATTCGCCATCGGCGTCACCAGGCCGGCGAGCTCCGGGGTCACGCCCGCGGGCACGCGGTGCACCACCGCGTTCCAGGGCAGGTAGACGTATTGCGCGAAGCCGCCCCACAGATGCGGCGCCTTTTCCGCCGAGGTGTAGCCGTAGCGGATCGCCTCGGGATTCTTGCGCCAGTCGGTGTTCTCGCAGTGGCGGTACTGTCCCTGGTGGCACCACTCGCATTTGCCGCACATGACGTAGTGCTCGACGAAGACGAGGTCGCCTTCTCTGAATCCCTTGCGCCGCGTGAACTCGCGGCCCGCTTTTGCAATCACGCCGATGTTCTCGTGGCCCATGATCACCGGCGTCGCCGAGGGCGGCGTCTTGTAGAGTTTGACGTCGGTGCCGCAGATCCCCGCAACCTCCATCTTGAGGAGGGCGGCGTCCTCGGGGATCTCGGGCATCGGAAATTCCCGGATCTCGGTCCGGCTCGGGCCGGTCCTGACCGCCGCCAACACTTTGTTCATAGAAATATTCCTTCCGGGCGAATTGTAGTGGAAGACGCGGGAGCGGCGCTTCCGGCCCTCCGGGTTTTCGCGTATTGTGGCGCGGGGAGTCGACCCAAAACCAGAGGAGAAAACCATGTCACCGATTTCCGCAGTCCTGGGAGGCGTAGCGCTCGCTTCCGTTTCTGGCATTGCCGCGGCGCAGGGCCTTGTCCAAACGCAGAAATTGTCCGCGGCGCTCGCGAACGAGCTGGTCGGCGAATCGGTCGCGACCTGCGCCAAGAACGGCTACAAGGTGGTCGCGGTCGTGGTCGACCTGGACGGCGTGCGCCAGGCGGTGCTGCGCGGCGACGGCGCGCCGATCCACTCGATGGACAATGCCTACTACAAGGCCTACACGATCGCCTCGCTCGGCCTCGCGCGCAAGGAAGAGAGCACCAAGGCGATCGCCGATCGCATGGCGAAGGCCGCTCCGACCACGGTGCCGCAGACCCCGCTCCCGAATGTGACCTTCGCGCAGGGCGCTATCGCCATCATGGTCGGCGGCAACACCATCGGTGGGCTCGGCGTGAGCGGCGCGCCCGGCGGCAATTTCGACGAGGAGTGCGCCCGCGCGGCCCTCGCGAAGATCAAGGACCGGATGAAATAGCCTGGTCGCGGCTGAAATGAAAACGGCGCCTTGAGGGCGCCGTTTTCACTTGACGGGCGGTGCTTCAATCGAGCTTCACGTTCGCCTGCTTCACGATCGAGCCGTAGCGGTCGTTCTGCTTCCTCAGGAACTCGCTGAACTCGGCCGGCGTATTGCCCGCCGGCTCCATGCCCGCGGCGAGGAAGCGCTTCCTGATCTCCGGATCCTGCATGATCTTCCGCGTCTCCGCCGAGATGCGCTCGGTGATCGCGGCCGGCGTTCCCGCCGGCGCCATCAGGCCGATCCAGCCGAACATCTCGTAGCCGGGGAGCGTTTCGGCGATGGTGGGCACCTCGGGCATCGCCTCGGCGCGCTTGGCGCTCGTCACCGCGAGCGCGCGCAGCTTGTCCGCCTTCACCAGGCCCGCGACCGCGGGAACCGTCTCGATGGTGTAGGCGACCTGGCCGTTGACCACGTCGGTGATCGACTGCGAGCTGCCCTTGTAGGGCACGTGCACCGCGTTCACGCCGGCCATCATGTTGAACAGCACCGACATCAGGTGGCTGGTGGCGCCCGACCCGGACGAGGCGAACGAATATTTTCCGGGATTGGCCTTGAGCAGCGCGATCAGCTCCTTCAGGCTCTTCGCCGGAATCGAGGGGTTGACGACCAGCACGAAGGGATTGACCGCGAGCAGGCTGATCGGCGCGAAGTCCTTGAGCGGCTCGTAGGCGACCTTCTGCACGTTGGGGCTGATCGAGATCGGGCCGCTCGATCCGGCGAGGAGCGTGTAGCCGTCGGCGGGCGACTTGGCCGCGACTTCCGAACCCACCACCCCGCCCGCGCCGGGGCGGTTGTCTACGACCAGCGGCTGCCCGAGCACCGGCACCAGCCTCTCGGCGACCATGCGCGCGGCGACGTCGGTCGCCTGCCCCGGGGGCCAGGGCACGAGGACCTTGATCGGGTGGCTGGGATAGCTTTGCGCGAAGGTGTTGCCCGCGCAAGCAAATGCAAGTGCGGCGAGCAGGCGGATCGAGGCTTTCACGGGTGTGCTCCTGGTAAGGGGGATGCGGAGGCGCCATGGTAACGCAATGCCCGCGCCCGGCGGGAGAGCTCATCGGGTCCCAGTGCGCTCGCGCCGGTGGGCATGCAGATCGGCGGCCACCTTGAGGACGATCAGCAGCAACAGCGCCGGCAGGGGATTCTTCAGCGCGATCACCCCCCAGCCGCCGAGAATCAGCGTGAACTGCATCAGCACGACGCGCTGGTACGGCGCAGCCATCAGGCCCGATAGCGTCGCGCCCCGGTACTCGCGCCGGCCGACGAAATTCATCGCGAACGAAAGGCCGTGGCTCAGAACGAGCGCGAGGAGCGCGGGCCACAGCGGCGTGAAGATTCCCGCGAGCGCCTCGAGCGCGCCGGGCTCGGGACCACGCGCGTGGACGCCGCGCACGAACATCTCGTAGATGAAGAGAAAATGGACCGCCATGAATAGGCCGAAATGCGCGACGAAAAATACGCCGGCGGGAATCGCCAGCCATCTCCCGACGACCGCCATCTTGAGCAGCGTGTAGAAGGCGACCACCGCGCTCTCCGCCCAGAACAGCACCAGCACTTCTTCCAGCCTCCAGCCGAGGAGCAGCACCCCGGCGAGCGGCGCCAGGTTCGCCGCGACGAGCACGAGGGCGGTTGCTGCGGTGAGGGGCTGCGGCGCCGCCTGCTCGGGCGGTTCGGCCTTTCCGGGCGCCGACACGGGCGCCGCCGCGGGTTCGGTCGACGGCGCGAGCCCCGCTGCCGGCATCGCGCCGCGCATCGCCGCAACGATGCGCTCCGCGTCGGCCATCGGCATCGCATTGCCGAGGGTGCGGCCGCCTTCGCCGTAGTCGAAGCGCACGCGCGCGCCGTCGCCCTTGTCGGGCTCGATGCGCAGGTTGCGCATGCGCGCGAGATCGTACTCGGCGATCGTCTTCAGCGGACCGAGGCTCGACACGAAGACGAGGCGTCCGCGCTCCAGCCGCGCCGACTCGCGGTAGAAGCAGAGGAGCACGGTCAGCGCGCCGAGAATCAATACGCCGAGCGACCAGCCGAGGAGCCAGAACACCTTGAACAGCGTTCCGACCAGGGCGGGGATATTGCCCGTATCGTGCAGGTTGAGCGTGGCGATCATGTACACGAGCACGCCGGCGAAGACCGCGAACATCGCGGCGACGACGACGGCCACCATGCCCGCGCTCCGGCTCGGCAGCTCGAGCGGAGTTCCGCCTGCTGCGTCGTCGCGCAGCGCAAAGCGCATGAGTTCGGGACGCGCGAGGCGCCTGCGCGCCGGTCCGGTGGCGGTCTCAGCCACGGCGGCCGAGAGGATCGAAGCGGCAGCTGCCGTCGCGCTCGATCCGCTTCAGGAGATCGACTTCCCAGGCGAGGTATTCCTGCATCGCCGCGGTCTGTCCGCCGCTGCGGTCGTAGGGTTTGAGCCAGACGTCGACCGGCTCGTCGGCCAAGCGCGCCTCGTCCGCGGTGAGGGCACGGCCGGAGGCTGTCCAGGCAGCGTTGCCTCCGCCGAGATAGCGCACCGGCGCGGCGGTGAGGGTGCGCATTTCATCGAGCGCCAGCGCGGCGAGCGTTCCGTCTTCGGAGGTCAGCACCGCGGTGCCGGTCAGGTCGATTTTCGGCAATGCACGATCGAGACGTGACCGGATCGCGAACCACGCGCGGGGAATGTGCGCCTTCTTGTAGTCCCGGCTGAGCGACAGGTCGATGACCGTCGCCTCGCGCCGCTCGATGAGCGCGGCGAGCGCGGCCGGATCGAGGCGCGCGCGGGGCTCCTCCGCGGTCCCGAGGAGGGGCGGGGTAGGCCAGCCGGCCTCGGTCCCCGACGCAGCGAGCGCGAACACGTCCTTCCATCCCATCTGGCGCAGCCACGCGCCCGTCATCAGCGCGCGGACTTCGAGATCGTCGACGAGCACGATGCGCGCATTCAGGGTGCCTACGTACTGGTCGGTGGCCTGCACCAGCTGGCCGCCCGGCGCGGACACCGCTCCCGGCAGATGCCCAGCCTCGTATTCGTGCGGGTCGCGTACGTCGAACACGTACAGCGTGCGCTCTTCGCCGCGCCAGCGCTCGAGCGTCCCTGGCTCGATGCGCTCGACGCCGCTGCGCTGCGCCACGCGCTCTGCCGCCGACTTCGCCCAGGCGAGCGCTCTCGCCGACGGCGGCGCGGCGGGAAGCCGGCGGTCGCTGCCGCGGTCGGGCGTGAAGCCGGCGAGCGCCCATCCCATGGTGCCGTTGCGAAGCGCCATCACCTTGTTCGGTACGCCGGCGTCGATGAGCGACTGGGCGCCGATGATGCTCCGCGTGCGTCCGGCGCAGTTCACGACCACCGTGGTTCGCGGCGACGGCGCGAGATCGGCGATCCGCAGCA
>Ga0326726_10003760_pt1 | contig 13921 bp, 15 predicted proteins | sample MHFenrmetagenome_2_FD_207603 | JGI IMG/M metagenome (GOLD analysis project Ga0326726, IMG submission 207603) | Lab enriched peat soil microbial communities from Michigan Hollow, Ithaca, NY, United States - MHF15MN | ecosystem: Environmental > Terrestrial > Soil > Wetlands > Peat | place: USA... | reverse complement strand
CGGTGTATGCGCTTGCGTTCGGCACGCGCCAATCGCAGGCGCTCTTCATCGGGCCGATCAACTCCGATACCGGCATCGGCTACGCCACCATCAGCCTCGCCATCGGTATCGGCCAGCTCATATGGGGCGTCTCGCAGCCGTTCGCCGGCGCGGCGGCGGACCGCTGGGGGCCGCGGCCCGTGATGACGGGCGGCGTGCTGCTGCTTGCGCTCGCCAACGTGGCGACGCCCTTCGCCGGCAACGCCGCCCTGCTCATCCTCTCGGTCGGCGTGCTCGCCGCGCTCGGCGCCGGCACGATCGGCGCCGGCATGCTCGTGTCGGCGGCCAGCCGCTGGATCCCGGCTGCGAAACGTTCGATGGCCGCCGGCATCATCAACGCCGGCGGCTCGTTCGGCCAGTTCACGATCGTTCCCATTGTGCAGCTCCTGATCGGCGTCGCCGGCTGGCAGCCGGCGATGGGGATCCTCGGCGTTGCCTGCCTCGCGGCGATTCCCCTGCTCGCGGTGTTCGCGTCGGGTACGCCGGTGCCTGCGGCTACCGGGACCGCGGGTAGCGGCACGCTCGGCGCGGCCTTGCGCGGCGCGGCGCGCGACCCGAGCTACCTCCTGCTCAACGCCGGCTTCTTCACCTGCGGCTTCCACGTCGCCTTCATCGCCACGCACCTGCCCGGCGTGGTGGCGCTGTGCGGGCTGCCGACCACGGTGGGCGCATGGTCGATCTCCATCATCGGCCTGTTCAACATCATGGGCAGCCTTTGGATCGGCCGGGCGATCCAGAGCCGGCGCATGAAGCTCGCGCTCGCCTGGCTCTACTTCGCCCGCGCGGCTCTGATCCTCGCGTTCTTCCTCGCGCCGAAGACGCCCGCGGTGTTCTTCCTCTTCGCCGCCGGCGTCGGCTTCACCTACCTCTCGACCGTGCCGCCGACCATCGGCCTGGTCGCGAAGCTGCGCGGCACGCGCTACCTCGCGATGCTGTTCGGCCTCGTCATGCTCTCGCACCAGGTCGGCGCCTTCCTCGGCGCCTGGCTCGGCGGCAAGGCGTTCGAGGCGACCGGGAGCTATGACCTCCTGTGGGGGGCGGACATCGCGCTGTGCCTGTTCGCTGCCGCCGTGCATTTACCGATCCGGGAAGCGCGGATCGCGCCGGCCGTTGTGCCGGCCGCCGCGTAGATGAACCACATGGGCCCCGTAACCGATCCGTATCCCGGTTAACGGGAAAATCGCAGATTTTTCAAGGAGACTGAAATGGGCGCATTGTTTTCATTGCTGTACGGGATGGCCGTGTACGTGTTCTACCTCTGCACCTTCGCCTACGCGATCGGCTTCGTCGGCAACCTGTTCGTGCCGAAGGGCATCGACGGCGGGGCGCCGGTGCCGCTGGCGGAGGCGCTGATCGTCAACTTCGCGCTGCTCGGACTGTTCGCCGTGCAGCACAGCGTGATGGCGCGGCGCTCGTTCAAGCGCTGGTGGACGACGATCGTGCCGCCGGCGGTCGAGCGCAGCACCTATGTCCTCGCCGCGACGCTCGCGCTCGCCCTGCTGCTGTGGCAGTGGCGGCCGATCGCCGAGCCGGTGCTCTGGCGGGTCGAGAACCCAGCCGCGGTGCAGGCGCTGTGGGCGATCTTCTGGCTGAGCTGGGGCGTGCTGCTGCTCGCCACCTTCCTCATCAACCACTTCGAGCTGTTCGGCCTGCGCCAGGTGTTCTCGCGCCTGGCAGGCCGCGAGATCCCCGAGGCGGAGTTCCGCACGCCATTCATCTACAAGTACGTGCGCCACCCGATCTACCTCGGCTTCGTGCTCGCCTTCTGGGCGGCGCCGGTCATGACCGCGGGGCACCTGCTGTTCGCGGTCGGCGGCACCGGCTACATCCTGGTCGGCATCTGGTTCGAGGAGCGCGACCTCGTCCACCAGTTCGGCGAGACCTACCGCCGCTACCGCGAGCAGGTCGGCATGCTCATCCCGGGGAGGAAGTCCTCGTGAGGGACGCGGTCGACACGACTGTGCGCAGGCCCCAGCCGTTCTTCCGCGAGGCGGGCCGCGGCCCCGGCGTGGTCTGCATCCACGCCAACGCCAGCAGCTCCGGGCAGTGGCGCGGGCTGATGGACAGGCTCGCGCCGAAGTTCCGCGTGCTCGCGGTCGACTCGTACGGCGCGGGCAAGAGCCCGCGCTGGCCCTCCGACAGCGTCATCCGCCTGCGCGACGAGGTCGCCCTGATCGAGCCGGTGCTCGAGCGCGCCGGCTCGCCGCACGTGCTGGTCGGCCATTCGTACGGCGGCGCGGTGGCGCTGATCGCGGCGCTGATGAACCCGGAGCGCGTGCGCGCGCTCGTGCTCTACGAGCCGACGCTGTTCTCATTGATTGACGCCGACCGGCCCGCTCCGAACGACGCCGACGGCATCCGCCAGGGCGTGCGCGACACGGCCGCCGCGCTCGACGCGGGCGAGGCGGACGAGGCGGCGCGCATCTTCATCGACTACTGGATGTGGCCGGGCGCCTGGCGCGACACGCCGGAGGAGCGCAAGCCCGCGATCGTCGCCTCGGTGACCAACATCCGCAGGTGGGGCTTCGCGCTGTTCAGCGAGCCCACGCCGCTGGATGCGTTCCGCTCGCTCGACGTGCCGGTGCTCTACATGGTGGGCAAGCGCACCACGGCGTCAGCCCGTGGCGTCGCGCGCCTCCTCGCGCCCGCGCTGCCGCGCGTCGAGCTCGTCGAGTTCGACGACCTCGGCCACATGGGCCCGGTCACCCATCCCGGCCCGGTGAACGAGGCGATCGGGCGCTTCCGCGAGCGGGTGGGCTAGTGTTCCGCTCGCTTGCGGCTTCACCCGTCGCCGGCCTGGCGACCGCCGTCCTGCTCTGGTCGGGGAACTTCGTCGTCGGCCGGGCGCTGCGCTTCGCGATGGGGCCTTTCTCGATCAACTTCTGGAGATGGGCGATCGCGGTCGCGGTGCTGCTGCCGTTCACCTGGAAGCTGCTCAGGGAGCACCGCGGACTCCTCGCGCGCCACTGGAAGCTGCTCGCCGTCCTCGGCGTCACCGGCATCGCGGCGTTCCAGACCCTCGTCTACGTGGCGCTCAGCTTCACGACCACCGCGAACGCGCTGCTGCTGCTCTCGCTCTCGCCGCTCGCCATCGCCCTCGTCTCGTGGGCGCTGCTGGGCGAGCGGATGTCGGGGCGGCAACTCGCCGGCATCGGCGTGTCGTTCGCCGGGGCGGTGGCGATCATCGCCCACGGCAGCGTCGCGGCGCTCGCCAGCCTTTCGCTCGGCAAGGGCGAGCTGTGCATGCTGCTCGGCGTCGCGCTCTGGACGCTCTATTCCCTGCTCCTCAGGCGCCTGCCGAAGGAACTGCCCCAGCTCGCCGTGCTTAGCGCGACCTCCGTGGCGGGCGTGCTCGCGATGCTGCCCGTGTACCTGTGGCTGCCCCCGGGCGGGTCGCTGCTCTCCATGGGCGCGCCCGCCTGGAGCGGGCTCCTCTACGTCGCCCTCGTCGCCTCCATTCCGCCGTTCCTGCTGTGGAACCGGGGCGTGGCGAAGATCGGGGCGAGCCGGGCGGGCACCTTCATCTACCTGATGCCGGCGTTCGGCGCGCTGCTCGCGTTCGTGTTCCTCGGCGAGGGATTGCAGATGTATCAGGCGGCCGGGGGCGCCGCCATATTTGCGGGAATCGCAGTCATGAACTGGGAGCGAGCACGTCCATGAGGATCGGCGAATTTCCGTTCGGCACCACCGACTGGTCGTACGTGGAGAAAACCGAGCACAAGGGCGAGAAGGGCGTCGACTGGTGGCGCACGCGCCAGTTCGGCGGCATCCGCGTGCGCATGGTCGAGTACTCGCCCGGCTACGAGGCCGACCACTGGTGCGACAAGGGCCACATCCTGCTCTGCCTCGAAGGCGAGCTCCATACCGAGCTCGCCGACGGCCGCTGGTTCACCCTGCGGCCCGGGATGAGCTACCAGGTCGCCGACGGCGCCGAGCCGCACCGCTCCTCGACCCGGGTGGGCGCGAAGCTCTTCGTCGTCGACTAAGCGCGGTTGACACGTCAGTATGTCAGGAATATCCATGACAGTCATGGCCACCCTGACGCGAGGTCGACATGGCGAAGCTCCTGTACTGCTCCTTCTGCTTCAAGTCGCAGCACGAGACGAAGATGCTGATTTCGGGGCCGGCGGGAGTCTTCCTCTGCTCCGAGTGCGTAGAGCTCTGCAATGAATACATCGCTCGCCGGCCGCGGAATTCAAAACCCCCGTCTGCCGCTGAATTGCCGACGGATCGCCTGCTCGAGCGCCTCGGGGCTATCGACGACACGCTGCAAGGCAAAGGCAGCCAGCTCCAGTCGGTCGTTGAGATCCTTCGATCCCGCGAGGTGAGCTGGGCTGACATTGGAGCTGCATTGGGAATCTCCCGCCAATCCGCATGGGAACGGTTTAGCTAGGACCTGAGAGACCCATGGACATTCCGCTCATCGAGCAGGTCAAGATACAGGCGCAGGTCCTGGTGCCGCTGGTCAACGCCCTGCAGGCCGAGCTGGGCGAGGAGCGGGCCAACGCTATTGTCCGAAAGGCGCTCGGAGACCTGTATCGCAAGTACGGCGAGAAGTGGTGGCGGACCCAGGGAGCACGTAACCTTGGGGAGAAAGTGGCTTCAGCCTTTGAGATGTTCGCGGCCGGCGATGCCTTGGAATACGAGGTGGTCAAGAAAACACCGGAAGCGTTCGAGGTCAACGTCACTGAATGTCGCTACGCTAAGTTCTATAACAAGATCGGTGCACCGGAACTGGGATTCTTGCTGACATGTAGTGCGGATTTTTCCCATGCAGAAGGCTTTGGTGCCAACGTGCGGCTCACCCGGACGCAAACAATCATGCAAGGCGCCAGTCACTGTGATTTTCGATATGCGCTGCAGCGGAGCGAAAAGGACTCCCGATGATGGTCGATATGCGTCGCGCGATGCCCTCGATCAGTTGGTCTCCAATCCACCTGCGATAGGTCCGTATTTTCGCGAGGCAGGGATCGGACCCGCTGTCATATGCATTCACGCAGGATATGGGTCCTCCGGGCAATGGCGATCCTTGACGCAAAGGCTCGCCGATAAGTTCCGTGTCATAGCTTGTGACATGTCGAGTTCCGGCAAGAGCCCTGCCACATCACCCGGACTCAAGCACACGTTGGATGAGGAGGTCGCCTTCCTAGGCCCGGTGTTTGATGCTGCCGGAGACTCCTTCCACTTGGTCGGGCACTCCTTTGGTGGGGCTGTGGTGCTGAAGGCAGCGCTTCGACATCGGGGGCGAGCGCAGTCGCTGACGCTATTCGAGCCCACGCTATTTGCCTTGCTTGTCTCGAGTGTTCCAGAGAGTCCCGCTGCTCGCGCGATTCTCAGCCACACGGAAAGCACGGCCCGTCTTGCCGACCTTGGAGGCCAAAAGGCTGCAGCGCAGGAGTTCGTCGACTATTGGTTTGAAAGCGGCGCGTGGGCCGCGATGCGCGAAGAGGTTCGCGCGGATATCCCGGGGCGCATGGGTCTATTGAGGCGACGGTGGGATGCTCTCCTTGGCGATCCAGTCCTACTTTCCGACATCGCTTCGATCGACATTCCCATCCTGTATCTCACGGCGGAGAATTCCAATATACCCACGCGCAAGCTCGGCCAGCTGATGATTGGAGCTCTTCCACGCGTTTGCGCCATCGAGATAGAAGGCCTGGGACACATGGCACCGTTGAGCCACCCTGATCGGGTGAACCCCTTGATCGAAGTATTTTTTGCGGGAAGTCTCATGCCCTAGAGGCTCCTAGCCCAGAGGGGGAGTCGCCAGCCCGGTGCCCCAACCATCGGTTGGAGCGGACCTGCTCCGGCGGGCTCCGCCCGTCAACACAGGCCGCTCGACCGCAACCAATGAGCTTCCCACGATGAACGATTTCCACAACCTCAACGAACCGAAATCTATCCCGGCTATCTGGGCCGATACGCGCGCTGCCGGCTTCACCATGGCGTCAGAGCCACTAACTTGTTCCCTGCTACGCACACTGGCCGCATCGAAGCCATCGGCGCGTTTTCTCGAGCTTGGGTCAGGCACTGGTCTGTCGACCGCGTGGCTGCTCGATGGCATGAGCCCTGCGTCGCATCTAATTGCCGTCGACAACGACGAAACGTTTTTGTCCATTCTCAAGCGCAATCTGGGCGCGGACCCACGACTGAAAGTTGTCTGCTCCGATGGAGATGAATTCTTGCGCTCGCTCCGTGGAGAACATTTCGATTTCATCTTTGCCGACACATGGGCTGGGAAGTATCGCTTGCTTCATGAAGCACTTGAATTGCTCAATCCCGCCGGCTTGTATGTCATTGACGATATGCTTCCCCAACCCAACTGGCCGGAAGGTCACGCCGAGAAAGTCGATGGCTTAGTCGCCACTCTGGAGAAAATGGAGGGGTTTCACGTCACCAAACTGTCTTGGGCTAGTGGGGTTGTTCTTGCCACCAAGCTCTAACGCTGCGCTCGACCGGACCTCCGCGAAGAGCCGCGCAGGCCGGTTGGCCCCACGTTGGGCGGCAAGAATCATGCGGAGACGATGAGTGATCAAGGAAGTCGAGTTTCCGTCGGAGGGGGCAACGCTTCGAGGAATACTCTTCTTGCCTGAAGCGCCGCGCGGCAAGCTGCCGCTGGTCATCATGGCTCACGGGACATCCGCCACCGTGTTCATGGTGGCCGACAAATATGCGCAGGCCTTCTGCCGGGCTGGTCTGGCCGCTCTGCTCTACGATCACCGGAACTTCGGGCGGAGCGGAGGTGACCCGCGACAGGAGATCAATCCGTGGATTCAGTGCCGAGGCTACCGCGACGCAATTGACTTCGCTGTGACTCGGGACGCAGTCGATCCAGAGCGCATCGCGTTGTGGGGCGACAGCTACACCGGCGGTCAGGTCATTGTGGTCGGGGCGATCGACCAACGCGTGAAGGGCATCGTCGCGCAGTGTCCGGTGTTCGGCGCGGAGCCGCCGGCCGTGGAGCCGACCCCGGCCAATTTCGAGATCCTTACGGACATATTCTCGCGGGGCGATGTTCGGGCGTCGTCCGAGACGACAACGGGGCCGATTCCGGTGGTCTCTTTCGATCAAGCCGGAACACCGTCGCTGCTCAAGCCGATCCAGGCGTTCCGCTGGTTTATCGACTATGGGGGCCGCGCTGGCACAAAGTGGATCAATAGTGTTACGCGGGTAATACCAGGGACGGCGGTGCCCTACCACCCGACCCTGTGCGCTCCGTTCGTCAAGGCGCCGACATTGCTGATGGTGGCGCCCGAGGATGAGATGGTGCACGCGAACTATGCGGTCTCGAGGCAGGCCTACGAGCTCCTTCCCGGCCCCAAGCAGTGGTATGACATCGCCGGCGGGCATTTCGGACTGCTCTACTACCCAAGCGAGCTGTTCGATGAGGCAAGTCAGGTGCAGACGGATTTCCTGAAGAAGTGGCTGTGAATTGCCGCCCAACGACCCGATGCGGTCGCCCGCCGCTTCGCAGCCCTGATCGGGCTCCGCACCGCACGGCGACGCACCGCGGTGCGACTAGGCCAGCGCTTCCTTAGACCCAGACCTGCAGGACGTAGTCGTAGGCGGCCTGCGCGTTGGTCATGTCCACGCGCTGCAGCTTGATGCGGTAGCCGCTCGTCGTTTTCTTCAGGTGGTGCATGTACCGGCCGGCGAAGTGGCGCACGTCGTCGCGCCGCAGCTCCATCATGTGAAAGCGCGAGTGCGCCGTCACGTCGCCGTTCTTCGCCACCTTGTCGACTACGACGTTGGACACTACGTGGTTGGTCCCCCATAGCGGGCGCTGCGACCAGGCATCGGGGTGCATGACGCGCCCCATGCGCACGTGCATCAGGTTCTGGTCCTCGGCGAAGATCGCCGGCTGCCCGTCCCAGGTCTTGTAGGACGCGTCCGGCGGCATCCAGTAGACGCCATCCGGGGTAAAGAGGTCGATCCATGCTTGCCATTGCTTGGTGTCGAGCAGGTCCGCCTGGCGGTAGAGCAGCTGCTCGACGTCGTGCTGCACCTGGAGCTTGCTCACCGCGTGGCCCCCGCAGCTGCGCTCATGTAGCGCGCCCAGGCCTTCATCTGGTTGCGCATCGGCGCTTCCGAGGTGCCCATGTTCGGGCCGGACTCGACCACGCCATTCTTCTCGACGTCGCGCCCGTGGTGCCGCGCGAAGCTCACCCAATCACCGCCGTCGGTGGAGAGGCCCTGGTGGCACTTCCAGAAATTCTCCAGGTCGTCGGCGTTGATCATCGTCGCCGGCGAGTTGACCAGGTTGTAGTAGGCGAGCGACCGGCGGTAGATCGCCTCAGGCGCCCCCTTGAGGCGGAAGTGCCAGATCTCGGTGAGCGTGCGGTCCACGCCGAGCGGGCGCACGGCGCGCAGCTGCTGCAGGGGCGACTGCACCGACAGGCCCGGGTAGACCAGCACGTGGTGGATGTTCACCCCGATGATCTCCTCGAACCGCTGCTTGCCGTATTTCTTGATCATGATCTTGTCGTAGGCAAGAGTGTCCGGGTCCTGCGGCCGCAGCCCCATGTAGCCGGTGAGGATGCAGTGCCCGTAGGGGTAGTTGATGGTCTGGAAGTTGTCCCACTTATCAATAGTGACCGTGGCGAAGGCCGACAGCATGTGATACGAGAGGGGCACTTCGCCCTTCTTCGCCTTCTTCGCCAGCTGCTTCTCCACCTCGTGCGCGGCGCGGCCGGTGGACTGGTGCGTCACCGACGGGTGCAGCGCGTCGATCTGGTTCTCCATGAACAGCTTCCAGTTCGAGTGCTGGATGACGCGGAAGCAGTTCGGCACGATCTCGACCTCGCCGTCGGGGGCGCGGTCGCACATGTCGTCGAAGGCGACGATGGCCGGCCCGAGGAACTCCTTCAGCGTCGGCCCGTCCTTGGCGAGGCTGGCGAACACGAAGCCGCGGTAGGACTCGACGCGCGCGGCGCGCTTCATGTTGCAATCAGGGTTGTCGCGTGCATTTGCCCTTTCCAGGCGCGTGCCCTGGTAGCCGGACTCCATCATCGGGATGTTCTTCAGGCGCCCGTCGTGCTGGAAGGTCCAGGCGTGGTACGAGCAGCGGAAGAACTCGCCCGTGTTGCCCTTCGTGTCGCCGCAGATCATGTTGCCGCGGTGCGGGCAACGGTTGTAGAGCACGTTGACCTTGCCGTCGGAGCCGCGCACCAGGATCATCGGCTGCCGCCCGACCTGCGCGGTGTAGTAGTCGCCGCTTCTGGGCACCTGCGACTCGTGGCCGACGTAGATCCACACCGTCTCGTGGATGCGCGCCATCTCCAGATCGAAGAGCTGCGCATCGGTGTAGACCTCTTTTCTCACCCTGTCGGGCTCGACGAGCTTGCTCGGGTCGGGAATTCGTTCCTGCAGCATGGGGGGCGTCCTCTTCGGCGTGAAACGTGGGGGATTCTAACGCCGGCCCCTTGTAAGATGGAGCCTGGGTTTCGCATGACTTTCGGCTGGATCGCCGGCCGTCATCTCGCGGGGGTTGCATGAACACCGCCTTCTGGTCCGCAACCAAATTGATCGCCGCGCTGCGCGCAAAGAAGCTGAGCGCGCTCGAGCTCTTCGACCTCTACGCCGCGCGCGTGCGCCAGCACAACCGCGCGCTGAACGCCATCTGCGTCATGAATCTCGACGAGGACCGCAAGGCGGCGCGCGCCGCCGATCGCGCGAAGGGCAAGCGCGGCCCGCTGCACGGTCTGCCGATGACGGTGAAGGAATCCTTCGACGTTGCCGGCTGGCCTACCACTCGCGGCCTCACGGAGTTCAAGGACAACGTGGCGAGGAAGGACGCACTGGCAGTGGAGCGCCTGAAACGCGCGGGCGCGATCGTCTTCGGCAAGACTAATGTCCCGGTGCTGCTCGCCGACTGGCAGAGCTTCAATCCGCTCTACGGCACGACGAACAATCCCTGGGACCTGCTGCGCACGCCCGGCGGGTCTTCGGGCGGCTCGGCGGCGGCGCTCGCTGCGGGGCTCACGGGCCTCGAGCTCGGCAGCGACATCGGCGCCTCGATTCGCGGCCCCGCGCACTACTGCGGCGTCTACGGCCATAAATCCACCTGGGGCGTGTGCTCGCCGAAGGGCCATGCGCTGCCGGGCGCTGCGCACCCCGGTGACATTTCGGTAATCGGGCCGCTGGCGCGTAGTGCCGAAGATCTCGAGCTCGCATTCGACCTGATCTCGGGTCCCGACGAGCTCGACGGCACGGGCTGGAAGCTCGCGCTCGAGAAGCCGAAACTTGCCTCGTTCCGCAAGCTGCGCGTGGCGGTGATGGCCTCGCACGCGACCGCGGAAGTGGACGCCAGTGTTTCCGGCGCCATCGAGCGCCTGGCGAGCGTGCTGGCGCGCAAGGGCGCCAAGGTGTCGGACAAGGCGCGTCCCGGCTTCGACCCGGACGAGGCGCATCGCGTCTATCTTGCGCTCCTGCGCTCGGCGACCTCGGCCCGCCAGTCGCCGCACCACGTCGCGTTGTGGGAGGAGCTCTCGCAGAAGCGGCCGAAGGACGACTTGAGCTACGAGGCGCAGGCCGCGCGCGCGAACGTCATGCGCCACAAGGAGTGGCTCGGGTGGTCCAATCGCCGGCACCAGATGCGGCTCTTGTGGGCCGAGTTTTTCAAGGAGTGGGACGTGCTGCTGTGCCCGACGGCGGCGACGCCCGCGTTCCCGCAGAACCAGAGAGGCGAGCGCTGGGAGCGCATGATCGAGGTGAACGGCAAGCCGCAGCCTTCGACCACGCAAATGTTCTGGGCGGGCTACTCCGGCATGTGCTACCTGCCGTCGACCGTCGCGCCGATCGAGCTCGCCGGCGGCAAGCTCCCGGTGGGCGTGCAGATCGTCGCGCCGCAGTACGGCGACTATCGCAGTATCGCGTTCGCGCGGCTCCTCGAGCGCGAATACTTCGCCTTCACGCCGCCGCCCGGGTTCGACTAGACGCTGCCCGGATTCGACTGGCGCGGCGAAGCTCTAGACCGCGGCGTAGTACCTCGCCATGCGCGCGCGCTGCGCCGCGTCGGGCAGCGGGCCGAACCCGGCCTTCAGGTTGTCCGCCATGTGCTCGGGTTTGCCGGTGCCCGGAATGGCACAGGTGACAGCCCGGTGAGACACGATCCACTTGAGGAAGTACTGCGCCCAGCTGCCGATGCCGAGCTCCGCCGCCCAGGGCGGCAATGGCTTGCCGCGCACGCGGCCGAACATCGCGCCCTCGGCGAACGGCCGGTTCGCGATCACCGCGACGCCCAGCTCCTTCGCGAGCGGCAGCAGGCGCTTCTGCGCCTCGCTCTCCCCGAGCGAATAGTTGATCTGCAGGAAGTCGTATTGCTTCGTCTTCAGCCAGCGCTCGACCTCGGCGTAGGCCGACGATGTGTAGTGCGTGATGCCGATGTAGCGCACGCGCTTTGCGGCCTTCCACTCGCGCAGCGTGGGCGTGTGCGTTTCGACGTCCAGCAGGTTATGCACCTGCATCAGGTCCATGCTCCCCGCGCGCATGCGCTCGATCGAGCGCTGCATCCCGCGGATCCCTTCCTCGCGACCGCGCGTGTAGATCTTGCTCGCCATGAAGAGCGGCTCGCAGATGCCCAGGGCCTGGCACAGGTCGCCGACCACCGACTCGCTCGAGCCGTACATGGGCGAGGAGTCCACCACGCGGCCGCCGCCCGCGAAGAAGGCGCGCAGCACCTCCTGGAGCGCCGCGCGCGCCGCCGCGCCGCCGCCGACGTCGAAAGTCTGCCAGGTGCCGATGCCGATCACCGGCAGCCGCTCGCCGCTCCCCGGGATCGCGCGCGCATGCATCGCCTGCGCCGCGCGTGCCTTGCGCATCAGGGCGAGGCCGGCGAGGGCGCCGAGCGTGCGCCGCCTGCTTGCGTCCATCGCCGCATTCTAGAGCCGAGGAAGAAGGCGAGCGCGAGCCAGGCGAGGGCCACCGGGATGACGGCGAACGAGATGGCCGCGAGGCCGAGCCCGAGGCCCTTGAGCGCGCCGAACAGCCACCCCGAGAAGGCGTCGCCGCCGCGGTACACCACGGTGTCGATGAAGCCCTTCGCCTTGTAGCGATCCTCGCGTGGCACCGCGGTGAAGAGCGCTTCGCGCACCGGCTTGGAGATGGCGAATTCACCGACGCGGCGTGTCACGCCGAAGACGATCAGCGCGCCCAGCCCGGGGGCGAGGCCGAGCCAGGCGAAGCCGGCGATGGAGGCGAGCGGCATCAGCGCGAGCATCCAGGCGATGCCGATCAGCGCGCCCAGCCTCGCGAACACCAGCACCTGCATGGCGAGCGTGAGCGAATTGACGGTGAGATCGAGCGTCGCGAAGAGCCGCGTGCGCTCGCGCGCATCGCCGATCGCCGCGCCGACGATCTCGACCTGCTGGAAGTAGAGCGTGGTCGAAAGGAGCGTGTAGCACAGGAGGTAGCCGCAGATGGCGAGCAGGAACGGCGAGCTGAGCGCCGCGCGCGCCCCCGCGAGTACCGAGCCGCCGATGGGCTCCTCCGCCCTCGGCTCGCCCGCGCGCGGGTGCGCGCGCGCCCAGTGCGCGAGCATCGCGATGCAGCCGATCGCCGCGCACAGGAACGCGGCCGAGACCAGCAGCAGGTTCGCCGTGCCCAGCGGCGCCGCGGCGAGCGCGGTGATCACGGGTCCCGCGATCGCGCCGCAGCTGCCGCCGGCGGCGATCGCGCCATAAAGGCGCGCCGCCTGCGCAGCGTCGAACAGATCGGCCATGAAGCTCCAGAACACCGACACCACGAAGAGATTGAACACGCTCACCCAGACGAAGAACGCGGGGGCGAGCGTCTTCGCCGGCACGCCCGATTCGAGCGCCGCCCAGAAGGCGATCAGGTTGGCCGCGAAGAACGCGTACACCGCGGGCAGCAGCCGCACGCGCGGCAGCCGCGCGCACGCCCAGCCGTAGAGCGGCACCAGCAGCAGCATCGCGGCGAAGGTGGCGCTGAACAGCCACGGCAGCTGCGCGGTGCCCGCCTGCACGCCCATCTCGTCGCGCAGCGGGCGCAGCACGTAGTAGCCGGCGAGCAACGTGAAGAAGTACGCGAACGACCACGCGAGCGCCGGCAGCTCGTGCCGCTCGGCGCGCAGCACGCGGCACAGGAAGGAGCGCATGCGCTATAGTAATCGAGGCGATTTTTTCGCCACGCCAAGGGGGAGGCAAGCATATGGGCGGCTGGATCGTTCTCGCGATTGCGGCGGCATTCGCGTTCGTCGTCATCGGCATCTACAACCGCCTGGTGGCGCTGCGCAACCGCTACAAGAACGCGTTTGCGCAGATCGACGTGCAGCTGAAACGCCGCTACGATCTGATCCCGAACCTGGTCGAGGCGGCCAAGGGCTACCTCGCGCACGAGCGCCAGACGCTCGAGGCGGTGATCGCAGCGCGCGGCGCGGCGGTGGCGGCGGCGCAGCGCGCCGCACAGGCACCGGGCGAGCCGGCGGCGATGACCGGTCTCGCGCAGGCCGAGGGCGCGCTGGGCGGCGCGCTCGGCCGCCTGCTCGCGGTGTTCGAGAACTACCCCGATCTCAAGGCCAACCAGAACATCCTCCAGGTGCAGGAGGAGCTCACCAGCACCGAGAACAAGATTGCTTTCGCGCGCCAGGGTTACAACGACTCGGTGATGACCTACAACACCAAGCGCGAGTCCTTTCCTGATAGCGTCGTCGCAGGAATCTTCGGCTTCAAGGAGGCGACGCTGCTCGAAGCCACCGAGTCCGCCGAAGAGCGCAAAGCCCCCAAGGTGAAGTTTTAGGCCGCCTTGGATTTCTTTGAGCAGCAGGACAGCGCGCGGCGCGCTTCGCGCTGGCTGCTCGTCTGGTACCTGCTCGCGGTTCTTTTCGTCGTCGCGAGCTTCAATCTCGCCGCCGCGCTCGTCTACG
>Ga0326726_10003759_pt1 | contig 13926 bp, 16 predicted proteins | sample MHFenrmetagenome_2_FD_207603 | JGI IMG/M metagenome (GOLD analysis project Ga0326726, IMG submission 207603) | Lab enriched peat soil microbial communities from Michigan Hollow, Ithaca, NY, United States - MHF15MN | ecosystem: Environmental > Terrestrial > Soil > Wetlands > Peat | place: USA... | reverse complement strand
AGGTGGTAATGCTTCCTGAGCCGATCAATGTCCACATTTTCTATGGGACGGCATGGGTGGATCAGAATGGAGAACTTCAATTTCGCAGTGACATTTATCGCATTGATGATATACAGTATAAAGTGCCTGTCAGCATCCATTAAGTCTCCTTTTAGTTATTGTCGTTCCCTCGAAAGAGGGAATCCAGGATTTTGAAGGCCTGGATTCCCGCCTCCGCGGGAATGACATAAAAAAGAGTTTCCATGAACGATGAATTGATCGACAGAGTTAAAAATGCGCCTGCATCTCCTGGCGTCTACATCATGAAAGACAGGGAAGGCAGGGTAATCTACGTCGGAAAGGCCAACAATCTGAGAAACCGCGTCAAGGCCTATTTCGGACGAACAGACTCACGCTTCATGATTCCCTTCCTTGTTTCAAAAGTCCATGATGTGGAATTCATCGTTACGAAAACAGAAAAGGAAGCCCTGATCCTGGAGAATAATTTGATCAAGGAACACCGTCCCCGGTACAATGTCATTTTCAGGGATGATAAAACCTACTTCAACATTCGGATCAATTTGAATGATCCCTTTCCGCGGTTCCAACTGGTCAGGCGCCCCCAAAAAGATGGAGCCAGGCATTTTGGCCCATACCCTTCAAGCGCTGCGGCAAAGGAAACACTCCGCTTTGTTCAGTTTATATTCCCTCTTCGTACATGCAGGGATCAGGAACTGAAAGGGAGAAGGAGGCCATGTCTTGACTATGAGATCAAAAGATGTCTCGCCCCCTGTGTCGGCTATATTGATGAGTTGTCATATCAGCTATTGGTAGATGATAGTGTGGCATTTATGGAAGGGCGTGAGAAAACACTGATTGCCGATCTTCATGCGCGGATGGATGCTGCGTCGGATCAATTGGATTTTGAAGAAGCGGCCACACTGAGGGACAGAATTGCTGCTATTGAAGAGACGCTGGAGAAGCAGAGGGTGGTATCCATGTCCTTCAAGGATCAGGATGTGTTTGGCATCTATCGGGAGGGAAACCTGACTCAGATATGTATGCTTTATGTAAGAAAGGGCAAGATTATCGGGAAAAAGGTTTTTCCCCTTTTTAAGATAGGGAGCGCATCTTCTGAAATCCTGTCGTCCCTATTGAAACAATACTATGATGGCGAGGGTTATATACCTGATGAGATAATCATTTCTGAAAATATAGAAGACCATGCGGTTGTTAAGGAATGGCTCTCGGATAAAAAAGGAAAAAAAGTTTTATTAGTCATGCCGAAAAGAGGCGCAGGGAAGGAACTTGTCCATATTGCAGAAAGCAACGCAAAAAGCGTGTTCGAGCAGGAAAAACATGCGACGGATGCGGGAGAGACACTCAGCAAACTTGCCGAAGTGCTCAAATTAAGAAATATACCAGCCTGCATAGAGTGCTTTGATATTTCGAATATCGGCGGCAAATATGCAGTCGGATCCATGGTGACCTTTGCTGATGGAAGACCGTGGAAGGCAGGATACAGGCGCTTCAGGATCAGGACCGTTGAAGGGGCTGATGATTATGCCATGATGTATGAAGTCCTCAGCCGACGGTATATGAGAAAAGACAACCTGCCGGATCTGATTGTAGTAGATGGAGGAAAAGGACAGCTGGGTGTTGCGGTTACTGTGATGAAAGACCTGAATATAGAAGGGGTCGATGCCATCGGTCTTGCGAAAGAGGGCAGGGGGATGGATACCGATAAGGGAGAGGATCGGGTTTATCTTATCGGGAAGAAGAATCCCACTTATATATCAAGATGGCCTGACGTCCTTTTTCTGCTCCAGAGGGTGAGGGATGAAGCACACAGGTTTGCCATCACGTACCATCGCACGTTGAAGAACAAGAGGGATTTCCAGTCAATGCTGGATAACATTCCCGGGATTGGTGCATCCAGGAAAAGGACATTGCTTGAGTACTTTGGCGATATCAGAAAGATCAGGGAAGCCTCGCTGGATGTACTGCAGAAGGTTGACGGCATCGGCCGACAAATGGCTGAAAAAATCCAAGCTTTTCTCAAGGGACAGGCAGGAGAACAAAGGGAATGAGTTTTCCGTCTATCTTGGTTATTGCCATCGGCCTGGGCATGGACGCCTTTTCGGTAGCCATTGGTGTGGGAGCCAATGCAAGGGCAATATCATTTGGGCCGGTCTTTCGGCTTTCTTTTTTCTTCGGACTGTTTCAGGTTCTTATGCCCATTGCAGGGTGGTCTGCCGGAGTATCTGTAGCAAATTACATTGCAGGTTATGATCACTGGATCGCCTTCGGTCTGCTTGCCCTCGTGGGCGGTAAAATGATTATGGACTCATTTAATGAGGAGGCCAGGGGTCACGCGGCAGACCCGACAAAAGGATTAACCCTCATTATACTGTCTGTGGCCACGAGCATTGACGCCTTAGCCGTTGGTCTCAGTTTTGCCTTCCTGAAGATATCCATTTTCTATCCGTCCATTATCATCGGTATAGTCGCCTTTCTTATGACAGCGATCGGGATGTTCTTCGGAGAAAAACTCGGGAAGATAGTCGGCAAGAGGGTAGAAATATTGGGTGGCCTTATCCTGATTGGCATTGGTGTGAAAATATTGATCGAACATATGGTATAAAGTGAAGGAGGTTTTGAGAGATATGAAACCAGTCTTTTATTCTTTGGCAGCTACTGCCCTCGGTGATGTCGGAGTTGTCTGGAGGCAGAACGGTGATAAACCAACTATCGTGAGAATCTTTCTCCCCACTAAACGTGAAGGGATGGACAGCCTTATAAGACAATCATTTCCAGATGCCGTCAAGCGATCGCATAGTACGATTGATCAGGTGTGCGAGAGTATCCGGGGATCTCTAGCGGGAAAGGATGTTAAATTTCATCGATCAATTATTGATATGAGCATCTACCGTGAATTTCAGAGAAAGGTTCTCAGCCAGGCCATGCGGATTCCGAAGGGAAAGGTCAGTACGTACGGCAAGCTTGCAAAGAGGGCCGGCATTCCAGGAGGCGCAAGAGCAGTGGGGCGTGTCATGGCATGTAACCCTTATCCCCTCGTTGTGCCCTGCCATCGAGTTATACAGGCTGACGGAGGCTTGTGTGGTTTCGGAGGCGGTTTGAAAATGAAAAGAGACCTCCTCAGCATAGAGGGTGTAACATTTGATTCAAAAGGGAGGGTGTTGGATAAATTTGTATTGTAATACCTGGATGCCGTTATGCCATCCGAGGCCTGAAGGGCTGCGGTTATCTGTACTATTTAAATTGCTTCGTTTAACTTGCAATGAAGGAATAAACTATCGGGAAAGAGTTTTTTGTTTTCGGACTTCTTTTATCACCGCCAGGTTATCCCGGTGGATGATTTCATCATAATCTTTGTACCCTAAGACCTGTTCAATCTTGGCTGTCTTCAGCCCCATAATCTTTCTGATGTCCAAGGAGTTATAATTAACCAGTCCCTTGGCCAGTTGAGTCCCTTCCATATCAACACAGGTAACCGGGTCACCGATACCGAAATCGCCCTCTACATTGGTTACACCTGACGGAAGCAGACTTTTCCCTTCCTCAATAATAGCCGCCTTTGCGCCTTCATCAAGATACAGCTTGCCCAGAGACCTTAATGTAAAGGCTATCCAGTACTTTTTGCTGCTCAGGTGTTCTCTCGTGGGCAGGAAGAGGGTACCTATTTCTTTACCTGCAAAAATGTCATGCAGAACACCCTTCTTCTTACCGGGGGCTATAATGCATGGGATGCCCGATGCTGTCACCGCTTTAGCGGCAATGACCTTGCTTTTCATGCCACCCAACCCAACCTCAGTCGTCTCATCCGTTGCTGCTGACTCAATCTCTTCTGTAAACTCTCTTACCAGGGTGATGAGCTTTGCTTTTTTTGACTTCGCGGGACTCCGATCGTACAGGCCTTCCGTACTGGTCAGATTGATCAGAAGGTCGCCGTCAATAATATTCGTGATCATAGCGGCAAGATGATCGTTATCCCCGAATTTTATTTCTTCAACGGCTACCGAATCGTTCTCGTTTATGATGGGGATTACCCCCCAGTCAATAATAGTTGATAGTGTATTGCGCACATTCAAGAATCGCTTTCTGTCAGTCAGGTCACTCATCGTCAGGAGGATCTGGGCAACGAAAATGCTGTATTTCCCAAAGGAATTGGAATAAACCCTCATCAGCCTGCTCTGTCCGATAGCAGCGGCGGCCTGTTTCTGGGGCATGCTTTTCAGCTTGCCTGTTATCCCCATTCTATGTTTCCCGGAGGCAATGGCGCCTGAGGTTACAATCACAATCTTGTACCCATCTTTTGTGAGTTGTGCCATCTCATCAACCAGTTGTTCTATAATCTGAAGATCAAGGCCATTCTCACCTGTCAGGACAGCGCTGCCGATCTTAATTAGAACGCGTTTGATGTCTGCCATGATAAGTTTCCGCGCCATTTTTTAAATTACCTTTTCCATATGCAGAGCTTTGGTGATTTCATTTATCACGGTATCGATTCCCTCTCCGGTTATAGCGGAAAACGCCAATATCTTTATGCCGTTTCTTTCAAATATGTCAATTTCTTTTTTGATTCTTTCCCGGGTTATGGGAAGATCAATTTTATTGATGGCAACAACCTGCGGCTTTTCCATCAAGGCCGGGTTGAATAATATAAGTTCGCGGTTGACAGTCTCATAATCCTGCCAGGCATTACTGTATGATTCATCCGAAATATCGAGTATATGAAGCAGGACAGATGTTCTTTCGATGTGGCGCAGAAAGCGTGTTCCCATTCCCATACCCCCGTGAGCGCCCTTGATCAAACCGGGAATATCAGCAATGACAAAGGTTGCGTGGTTTCCATACTTTACGACACCTAAATGCGGCACTAACGTTGTGAAAGGATAGTCGGCGATTTTGGGTCTCACAGCTGAGACTTTAGATATGAAAGTCGATTTTCCGACATTGGGAAGACCGATAATGCCCACATCTGCTAAGAGCTTCAGTTCAAGTTTAATCCAGCGTTCCTCACCCTTTATTCCCGCTTGCGCGTGGCGTGGCGCCTGGTTGGTTGATGTCGCAAACCACGCGTTACCCCTGCCGCCTGCGCCTCCCTTCGCGACAATGCAACTCTGTCCTTCAACTGCGAGATCAGCCAGAAGCTCGCCGGTATCCGCATCCTTGATAAGTGTGCCGACGGGAACAATGATTTCAACATCAGGAGAATTTTTGCCGGTTCTGTTGCTCCCCTCACCATGTCCTCCATGTTTTGCCACATGGTGCTGTTTGTACTTAAGGTCAAGCAGGGTTCTGTGACTGCTTTCGGCACGAATGATTACATCGCCACCACGGCCGCCATTTCCACCGTCCGGCCCACCATGGGGGACGAACTTCTCCCTTCTGAAACTTACACAGCCTCGACCACCATCGCCTGCCTTCACATAGATTTTTGCTTCGTCGATGAATTTCATGAAAAAAAATATTTAAAAAAAAGAGGCACTCAAATAAGTGCCTCGAAGGAATTCACATGCATTGCATGAAATTTCCGGCCATTTTCTTCTGATGGCCTGAATAGTATAGCTTATTATACTTTGCGAACATTCACGGCTGCCTGTCCTTTATTATCTTGCTTTACCGTGAACTCTACACGTTCCCCCTCTGCTAAACTGCGAAATCCCTCCCCGTCAATTGATGTATAGTGAACAAAAACATCTTCTCCCGAGTCCCGGGAGATAAAACCATAGCCTTTCTTGTCGTTAAACCATTTAACAACTCCGGTCTCACGCTCGTCCATTTTCCTAAAAGCCTCCTCTTTATTTGAAAGCTGGCTATGAAGCGTAAACGCTTACTTTTTTTCTTTTTTTGTCCAGCCTTTCATACATTACAATGCCATCAATCTTGGAAAAGATTGTGTAGTCTTTCCCCAGACCGACATTATTGCCAGGATGGATCTTAGTCCCGACCTGACGGACAATGATGGAGCCAGCATTGATCTTCTGGCCGCCATACACCTTAATGCCCCGCCTCTGAGCATTACTGTCCCTTCCGTTTCGGGAACTTCCCTGTCCCTTTTTATGTGCCATGCTATCCTCCGCTTAAATGGAAATTTCTTTTATCTTCATTTTTGTCAATTTCTGACGGTGTCCTGTTTTTTTCTTGAACCCTTTTCGTCTTTTCATTTTAAAGACATTGATTTTATTCGCCTTTGTCTGTTCAATTATCTCACCGCTAACCCTTACACCCGTAAGAAGGGGGGTACCTACTTTGATTTCTTCTCCTTTGGAGACCATCAGCACCTCATCAAAAAAAACAATGTCTCCCTTACCACCATTTATTTTCTCGATAGTAATTTCGTCACCTTCAGAGACCTTATGCTGCTTTCCACCTGTTTTTATGACCGCATACATACAATTTAATCCTCATAATAAAAATTTGGGTTGCACTCTATCGAAAAAAAACATCATTTGTCAACATAATTTATTTGATTTTGTTCTTAAAAAAAGTTTCAGCAATGGCTTGGCCTTTTTTTAATTGCCCCTCAGGAAGGTTTTCCATCGAAATAGGAGCGGTACTTATATCTATTTTTCTCTATATCCCAGTACTTGGAAAGAGCAAAATTACGGGGAAATATGGGTTTGGACAGGTATGGCAGAGAATCTTTCTTGAAAGCATCCAGCAGTTCTTGAAAAACCTCGTCTTTTTTCTTCTTGTTTACAAAGGGTCGCTCTTTTTTGTATTCGAAAAAAAATTCTGGCCCGAGGACTTTTCCGACAAGTTCAAAATGTTCAGGTTTGGTAAAATAGGATGGTTTAAGTTCGACCTTACACCTGATCAAAAGTTCGACCTTTGCCGTGTCTGCCGCAATAGATATGGATTTGTCCCAGACTTCAACCTTAAGGCCATTGGCAAGCGGTATTTCTTCTATAAGTTTCATTGGAGTACATTATCATCTTTATACTTGACCTGCAATTGTATTCCTCATATAAAGAGGCATAAAATGTGAGCATATGAAAAAGGTTAAGACGTAGAGAATACAATCCTCTTCAGGGCGGTGAGATTTCATCTGGAATACAGGATTTTAACTCTTGCCTCCCAAAACATTATTTTTGAATGAACGATGATACATTCATCCACCTGTGCCAGCCGGATACATACAAATCCTGCGGGGCATGTTGTGGCCTCTATAACTACGCAGACAGCACGAAAGAAGCGCTGGTTGGACGATTAAGAGAAAGGACGGATCGTTTCCGCAGCACTGTTAAGTATCCGGAAGACATAGCATGTTTTTCTGAGATAACAAAAATATCAGAAGACCAGACAAAAATATATGATGTCATCTACTGTTGCGAATATCTGGGTTTTCTTGACGAAAGGGAAAAGAAGATCGGCTGTCTCCTCCATCCACAGCAAAACAAGGGTGTGGACCTGAGGGACGCTTCATTTTATGGAAGAGGGCTGTGTGAGGGACATCTCTGCCCCAGCTATCATTATCTGAGTAGAGAAGAAAAGCTGGCTTTGGTGAATGTTACAGACGACTGGTACCTCTATGGATTGTGTGTGACAGATATCGATCTCGCCAAATCATATTTTCGCATGATCAGCGAGAGGGTTTGTGAAATGCCGTCACCTGACAGATTTAAAGAAAGCGCTTTCAAGGATATCGTCCTTCGTTTTTTTTCCTTCAAGATTTCCTGGCCTTTCCGGTCGTATGCATCCAATCGCTTCGGCAAGTATTATTTTGATGGTTCGGAATATATGATCAACCGTATCGACTACAAGGCACTCGGCTGTGAAGGATCACGATTTGACAGTATTTTCCTCAGCCTTTCTTCCGAGTTTAAAAATTCGCGGGAATTAAAGGATGCGGAAAACCTGATACAGGCAAATATTGATGAATTTGCGGAAAAGTATTCATATTTTTCAATACCCGGCATTGGAGTGTCTGATGGGCAAGGTAAAAAGAGAGATTCTCATTTCCAAACCGGAAATCGATGACAGGGTTCAGAGACTTGCAGATGAAATTTCCCGGGATTATGAAGGGAAAGAGTTGGTCCTTATTGGTATTCTTAAAGGTGCGTTTGTATTTATGGCTGATCTGATCCGACGCCTTCGCATTCCATGCAAGGTAGATTTTGTCAGACTAGTCAGTTATGGTACGGGGACTGTAAGCTCGGGAAATATCATGATCACTAAGGATATTGAAACGCCCATACATGGCAAAGACGTGCTTATCGTGGAGGACATCGTGGATACGGGGCTGACTCTGTCTTTTTTAGTTGACAAGCTCAAGGAAAGAGAGCCTCAATCATTAAGAGTATGTGTACTCCTCGATAAAAAAGAGAGGAGACAAGTTCCATTTGCAGCCGAGTACGTAGGCTTTTATATACCAGACCGATTTGTTGTGGGATATGGACTTGATTTCAATGAAATGTATCGATTCCTGCCGGACGTTTGTGTCATCGAGGAATCCTAATGAACAATTTAAACTTAACGAGGGGATGAAAAAAGAGGTTGCTGTTTTTGATTAATTGGAGGGTGCATGATTGTTCAATGTAAAAAGTGCCAAACGAGATTCAAGTTTGATGAAACCTTGATCGAAGGCGAAGGTGTATGGGTCAGGTGCAATCAATGCAAAAATGTGTTCTTCCTGGATAATCCGAAAGAGGACAATACGAAAGAGGTTGAAATTACGTCACGGACGGATCAGGCCAGGGATACAAAAGGAGATGCAACCGACGGTATTGGTACAGTGCAGGGAAAGATATTTGAAGACCAGATAGAGGAAGTCAAGCGGCTGGATGCTATACCTGTCAAGGATGTTGAAGAGGATTTAGGAGACAGCGACATGCGTGAGCAGACCGAAGTCGTAAAGATAGATGAAGGGATGCACGCTGACGATGAAGCTCCTGAAGAAAAAGTCGAGAGCAAACAAATATTGTCCCGTGGAATGCTGCTGCTGATTTTATTTATCATACTCTCAATCGGGGGCGTATATTTCGTATTTTTTACCGGCACGGGGGGGCAGGCATTATTTGATAGAATTCTCGGCATAGCTCAGAAGGCCGAAGAAGTTGGTCCGTCGCAGGTCGACCTGACAGATGTCAGACAGCGCCTGGTCAATAACATATCGATCGGGACCATCAGGGTCATTGAGGGAACAGCGATCAATCAGTCTTCATTTCCTATGACAAGAATAAAGGTAAGGGGAGAGATTACCGACGCATACACGGTGGTTCTTGGAGTGAGAGAATCGTATTGTGGTAATCTGCTGACTGATAATGAACTTATCACCATGACGGAGGACCAAATCCTAAAGGAACTATCCAATCCCCAGGGAAGTGATGTATCCAATGACAGGATTGGGCCCAAGGGTCAGATCCCCTTCATGATTGTATTTACCCGTGAGCCGGCGGGTCTGGTTAAAACGTTTGTTACACCAGCAGGAGCCGAGCGGCTGTTACCGTGAGATTCGGTTTAATAACCATTGGCAGGGCACATATCACGAAGTCTGTTTTTTGGAAACATGTCCATTCTCTTTTCCGCCCTTCCAGCTAAAAAGTCATATATAAACTACGTTAATTACCGCTTTTATCTTTTTCTTTCGTATAAGTAATCTTCTTTTTCCCTCCATCACATGAGCCCACGACTTTTTGATCTTTAACCTCGTCTGCAGGTACTATTTCGAGAGTATAATTCGCCACACTCTTTGCCTGCAGCTTTGCATCGATCTCACCTTTCAGCTCATCGCACGGCTTTATCTGAGCAAATGCCAAAGTGTAGATGAATAACGTAATAACGACCAGAGCAAATATGAAGCGTTTCATTAACTACCTCCTTTTGTTGTTTAAAATACCCGATGTCTTTTCTTTCATATGGATATTGATCCTCATCATCTTTTCACGAGGGCCCGTAGAATCATGGGACCGGATATGATTCCCTCCCGCAGAATCACCGGTGGACGGGCAGTTACATCTATGATAGTTGATCCTTTCCCTCCGGGTGTCCGTCCCCCATCGATGACAGCATCTATTTTATCTCCTATATATTTGATGACATCATGTACTGAATTGCATTCGGCGGCACCGGAAGAATTGGCGCTGGTCGCCGTAATAGGATGACGGAAGGCTTTTACCAGTACCGTCGCGATAGGGTGGCTGGAGACGCGAATGCCTATTTTACCGGTTCCCGCAGTGAGACGGGGAGAAACGTTCTGAGATGCCTTAAATACGATGGTAAGTGCTCCCGGCCAGAATGTTTCTATGAGACTGAGAGCAATTTCTGGGATTTCCTCGACAAGGTCTTTTAAATTACGACGGTCTCCAATAATAATGGAAAGGGGATTTCTTATGTCCCTTCCCTTGATAAGGAAAATTTTTTCAATGGCGTTTTCGTTGCGGCTGTCAGCACCGAGTCCATAGAATGTCTCCGTTGGATAAGCAATAACTCCTCCTTCTTCGATAATCCGTACTGCTTTCGTAAGAAGGTATTTATCTGGATTCTTAGGATCGATTTTCAGGACTTCTGGCATGATGTAAGGTTTTCCTGCTTCTTTTCTATCTCCGTGGCCATATCCTGGATAAATGAAACCAATTTTTTCCGAAGGGTGTCATCTTCCACAGCAAGGATTCGGACAGCCAGCAGGGCGGCGTTTTTTGCTCCTGACTTTCCCACGGCCATTGTGGCAACAGGAACGCCGCCGGGCATTTGTGCAATAGATAATAGTGCATCTATCCCGCCGAGTGCCGTTGCATCGATGGGGATTCCGATAACCGGTAAGAGCGTCTGGGAGGCAACTACGCCCGCCAGATGGGCAGCGGCCCCGGCGCCGACAATGATGACCTTGATACCCCTTTGAGCTGCCTTCTTTGCAAAGGAGGATGTTCTCTCCGGAGACCGGTGGGCTGAGGTCAAAAAAACCTCGTGAGGAACTCCAAAGTCTTCCAGAACCTTTATGGTTTCGTTCATGACGGGAAGGTCGGAGTCACTCCCCATAACTACACTGACAACCGGGCCTTGCTTGTCTTTCATTTTAAAGTGTCTCCATGCATTCTTGCCGTTGCGGGCGACTAAGCCCTCATATCTAAGTTCCGACTAATTCAAAATTCAAAATGCAAAGTCAAAAAATGATGATTGTTCTAGAATTTTAATTTTTTATTTTGAAATTTTAATTTTGCATTTATTCAGGTTCAGTGTTTGAAATGTCTCGTTTCTGTGAAGATCATCGCTAAGCCATACTCATCCGCTGCCTTGATGATTTCCTCGTCCCTGACAGAGCCGCCAGGTTGGATAATAGCAGTAATGCCTGACTCTGCTGCCATATCAACACCGTCTCTGAACGGGAAGAAGGCATCGGACGCCAAAACACAGCCTTTTATGGGCAGTGTGGCTTTCATCGTGGCGATTTTTACAGAATCAACCCGGCTCATCTGTCCCGCCCCCACGCCAACCAGTTGGTCTTTTGATGCATAAACTATTGCATTTGATTTAACGTGCTTCACTATACGCCATGCGAAATCTAATGCCTTGTATTCTTCCTCAGTAGGAGGCCTTTTTGTTACGATCCTCGCTTTCCTGATATCAAAATCATCTATGTCCCTGTCCTGAACGAGAAGCCCTCCCACTACCCTCCGGAAGTCATAACCGGCAGGGCGGGTACATGTAGGGGAAACTTCGAGAAGTCTAAGGTTTTTCTTGGCACTCAAGACAGCCTTTGCCTCTTCGTCAAACCCTGGGGCAATAATAACTTCCAGAAAAATTTTGGCCAGTTCTTCGGCTGCTTTTTTATCGACTTGCCGGTTCAGGGCAACAATTCCCCCGAATGCCGAAACGGGATCCGTTTCCATGGCCTTCTTATAGGCTGTAGCTATATCGCTTCCGGAAGTAGCCGCACCGCAGGGGTTTGCGTGCTTGACGATAATGGTTGCGGGTAATGCAAAATCAGATACCATCTGCCATGCAGCGTCGCTGTCCATTATATTGTTGTATGACATTTCTTTTCCCTGTAGCTGACGCGCACCGGGTATGGCAGAAACGTGCTGATCGGTTTCCCGGTAAAAAGCTGCGTGCTGATGGGGGTTCTCTCCATAGCGGAGATCCTGTGATTTCACAAACTGAATAGTAAAAGTATCGGGGAACATTTTCTTGGTCCCGTCCGAACCAATACTACCAAGGTAATTTGAAATTGCAGCATCGTATCTGGCCGTAAGCTGGAATGTTTTTGTGGCAAGGAAGAAATTTGTGGCTTCCGAGATATTCCCTCCCGTAGCTATCATTTCTTTCAGAATTTTTGGGTAATCTTCCGGATCGGTCACAACAGTGACATACCGGTAATTCTTCGCTGCTGCCCGCAGCATTGCTGGGCCGCCGATATCAATGTTTTCAATAGCCTCCTCAAGCGTGCAATCTTCTTTTGCCACCGTATCTTCGAACCGGTAGAGGTTGATGACAACCATATCGATCATATCGATACGGTGCTCGATTGCCGCTTTCATGTGTTCTTTATTATCGCGTAAGGCCAGAAGGCCGCCGTGTATCTTTGGGTGAAGCGTCTTAAGTCTCCCGTCCATCATTTCAGGAAAACCGGTGTAATCGGAGACGTCCTTTACGTCTAAACCGGCGGCTCTCAGCTGTGACGCAGTTCCCCCTGTGGACAATATCTCTACACCGAAATCCTTAAGCCCTAGTGCAAACTCACCAAGTCCTTTCTTATCGGTTACGCTGATCAGCACCCTTTTGATGATATTCATATTCATTTTATTATCCTGATGCTTTAGGGATCAACACAACTTCATCTCCTGATCTGCTGCATGTGTCGGATTCTTCTTTCAATGAGTGACTCCGTGCCGATGTCGGGCCTATGGTCAACCGGGCCTTTGATCGACGATATAGCTTTTTCCGCTATTTGTTCCGCTTCACCGAGACTGTCCGCAATGCCGACCACGCCGATAGCCCGGGATGTGCTCATATACAGACCGTCTTGTCTTTTATCAACAGATGCGTAATACAAGCGTGCCTTTCCCACGTTACCGACCTCAATTTTTGCCGAAGTCGATTGGGCGTCGGGATGGTCTTTAGGCAGACCATAGCCCTTTGGGACAGCATACTTGCATACGGTTGCCTTTTTTTCAAATTCGATGTTCATTCTGTCCAGGGTGCCATCGATAATGGCCCTGCAGACATCAACGAAATCGGTTTTCAAAAGGGGAAGTGTGTTCATTGCCTCAGGGTCTCCGAAGCGGGCGTTATATTCCAGCAGCTTGATGCCGGATTTCGTGATAATGAATCCGCCGTACATGATACCTTTGTAATATTCACCAGTCTCTTTGTAAATTGCATTTGCTACTTTTTGGGTTATAGCAAGACCTTCTGCTACGTCTTTCTGAGACATAAATGGCAGGGAATGATCTTCACAGGAATACGAACCCATCCCTCCTGTATTCGGTCCCTTATCGCAGATGAACCTTCTCTTGTGATCCTGAACGGGCGGAGTTGCAACCACGGTTTTGCCGTCGCTCAGGCATTGAAGAGAAAATTCCTCACCTTCCAGTCTTTCGTCTATAATCACACTCGGATGCTCGGTTAAAATCTGTTTGCAGTAGACAAGGGCCTCTTCCCGGGTTTGAAAGTGGTCTCCCTGAACCACGACCCCTTTGCCACCTGTCAGGCCGTCCGGCTTCACAACGATGCCGTCGAGTTCGTCCAGGAATCGTTTAACTCCTTCCATGGATGTAAAAATTTTAAATTTTGGGTTTCCGGGTATATTATATTTACTGAGCAGATTTCTTGTAAATGATTTTGAAGTCTCAAGACGGGCCAGGCTTTTTGTGGGACCGACAGCAGGAAGACCGGCCTTTTTCAGGAAATCAACTACTCCGTTATTCAAAGGGTCTTCCGGTCCGATGATGGCGAAATCTGCGCGGCATTCTTTTGCAAAGC
>Ga0326726_10003758_pt1 | contig 13927 bp, 17 predicted proteins | sample MHFenrmetagenome_2_FD_207603 | JGI IMG/M metagenome (GOLD analysis project Ga0326726, IMG submission 207603) | Lab enriched peat soil microbial communities from Michigan Hollow, Ithaca, NY, United States - MHF15MN | ecosystem: Environmental > Terrestrial > Soil > Wetlands > Peat | place: USA... | reverse complement strand
ACCCGGAGTGGCTCTTCTCCGCGTTTGAAAAGGAATCATTTTATCCTGAAAACATTTCTGGCACCGGAGAACGCGTTTCGATCCTGACATCTTCCCCCGCTTCGCCAGAGGTACTCCGTCAATCTCGACGATGTCCATGGCAAAGTCGATCACCCGTGCATTGGTGATCGAAGTTCCCACCGCGTAAGCATCCACCACAGGATTCAGGGCGAGGATTCGTTTTTCATCCAAGCCGCCACGGTATCGCCCATGATCAGGATCAAGGCATGAGGCATCGTGCCAGAGGGTTCCTCATCGATCAACTCAGCATCCTTCACCACCGATACCCCATCACATCCACCCACGAAGGCATTCCTCTCCACCATAGGAGCCACCACGGGATGGATTCGCCTCGCGCCAAAACTGATGACGCTTTTGTCCCCGGCGGCTTTTTTACAGCGAGCAGCCTTCGTTGCCACACCCGAAGCCTGACAGATCAGTCCCAGCAAGGAGGTTTCATAGAGGCCAAAATCTGTGTACATTCCCTCGATCTCCATGACAGGCTCATAAGCCCGAAAGGTCGTCCCCTCCTTCATCGCCCTGACGTTCACCTTGAGGTCTTTCAAAAGATAAGCCACTTCCTCGATTCCAGCCAATATCCCCCATTCATAGTCTTCCGGAAACCGTTTGGCAATAAATTCAGCCTTCACCCATTTATCAATCTTCTTCGCCTTGAGGACCTCCATGGTCCGGACAAAATAGATGTCCGTCAATTTTCCTTCCCTTATTTCCTTTGGGCTGGCGGTATGGAACATTCGTTTCTCCGCACAAATGGAATTAAATTTTCTGTTATATAACAGAAATTTACCGTACCTGTCTATAAAAATATTTCTACTGTTCCTACAGGGTCAGGCCTTTTCCCGCTTGTCTTTGAGGTTCGCATCGCGTCAATATCCTGCTACGAAGAATTCTCAAAATAAGCAACGTGAGCCTTCCTCAGGGACCTCTTAATTTTCTTGACACCGGTTCGTTGTGTGTATGATAAGTCAGGTATCAGCGAGCCAACACCGTAGATCGAGGATAGATATTTATGCGATCTTGTTTAAGCCAAGCGCTATGGCTCAGCCTTTACGTTTTGAGTTTGATTGGGCTGACCACTCCTGTCTTGGCACAAGAGAATGTTTTTGAGTATGGTGATTTTTCGCTCACCTTGCCGGAAGGCTGGGTGAAGCAAGACATCCCCATCGAGTCTGAAAAGGAACTGATCGGGTCTTTCAAATCCCAGGACATTCCCGGGACTTCTGTTTTGACCTTTTTTTACCAAGGTGGACGATATAACTACAGCAGTGTCCGTATCGTCGGTCTGAAAACCATTGCGTCGGTTTTTCCCAACGGGCAAGAGATGGTCAAGGAGGGTAAAAAGGTCGAGACGGATGGAGGCTTGACCGCCGTCATCGAATTATGGCGAGGTCTTGCAGATGCGAAAGGGACCCCGGCCTCCCTCCAGGTACCCATGGGAATCATCGAGACCAAGGCGGGTTGGATCTTGATGCTCGGATTTACACCCGAGCCAACCGGGGCACGACTGGAGGACGCCTTCTTAACGATGATTCACTCGGCCAGGTATGAGTCCGAGCCCTAGGCGCCGTTGGACTTGCGGAGCCAAAATAATTGTAGATGGCGTTGATCCAAAAACGACAGATCCATCACTTCAGCTCCCTCACGGGTGACTCCTCTGCCCAAAGGTGGTAGACATAGTCGTAAAGCTCTCCGCTCACCGATATCTTGTACGGGGTAGGATTGATGTCCCGCAGATGGTCCTCCCTGGTGCTCCGCAGCTGGTTCAACACATAGTCTCTGGACTCGTTTAACCCAACCTCTTTGTAAACCCTCTTCCCATCCCAGACGCAATGATGGAGCGGCATCACTTTCGAGGGCGAAACATACACACGTTTAATATGGTCAAACGGGTGATGGCATAATACACGTTTGACCGGCTGCGGTGGGTTTTCTCCCACCCTTATCATCAGATCCAGCAAGCTATAACCGTCTTCGCCAAAAAGACGGTAAACCTCTTTCTTCCCGGGTATGGTCATTTTGCTCAGTTCCTGCGAGAGTTTGATCCGGGGAATGCCCTTTGCCTCGACCAGTTTGTAGACGCATCCCAACGCGGGCTGATCATCGCACGTCACTAGATGGGTGCCAATACCAAAGCTGTCGATTTCATAGCCCTGCTGCTTCAGAGAAATCAGGACGTTTTTGTTAATTTCGTTGCTCGCCAGAATCAGACATTTCGAAAGGGCGGGGTCCGTTTTGGCCCCTATTTCACCGAGCATCCTCCTTGTTTCCTTCGAAAGGTAGGAAAGGTCCCCGGAATCCAATCTTATCCCGATTGGCTTGTAACCTAACCTGAGAAGCCCGAGGGCAACGCAAATAAAGTTCGGAACGCCTGATTTCAAGGTGTCGTAAGTATCCACCAGCGCTAAAAACTCTCTGGGAAAGGCTTGAGCATAGACGATAAATGACGCGAGCTCTCCTTCGTTGGTATAATCGAAACCCAATTCTGTTCGGATTTCTAAAATCATTTTGACAAAATCAAATACTTTTCCGTCTGCCCCGACAAGCGTACCATCCTTCAAATCCCCAATGCCTGTGAAGGATTGGACGTAAGAGTGGGCGTGAGTTCCCTTGATGGGCACACCGAAAAGATACCCTGCAAGCACATTGCTCGTCCCATCGAAACCTCCCATATAGCTGTAACGGGAAGCTGAAACTCCTCCGTCCGGGCCTTGTGCCCTCCTCAAACCGAACTCGATCAAGCCTTTGTCAAACCCGACCGTTAAACGGTACTTTGCTGCGTTGGTGGTCATTAAACTGGGATAGTTGGTCAGCGTCAAGATGGACGTCTCGAGCAGCTGAGCGATTGCGATCGGTCCTTGGACTCTCATCAAAGGCTCACGCGGAAAAGATACCGTTCCTTCTTTGAAGGCGTAAATCTTCATTCTCGAACAATCAACGCTCTTGAGCCAGTCGAAAAATCCCTTCTCGCATTGCGGCATCTGGTCCTTGAGATAGGCAATGTGAAGATCGCTGAAATGGAAATTTTCAAAGAGCCTGAGCTTTTCCTCGAGTCCGGCGTAAATGGCGAACTCCCCGCGAAACGGATTTCTGCGAAAAAAAAGGTCAAACACGGCCTCTTCCTCATGCACCCCCGCTTTCCAATAAGCATAAGACATGGTGATCTGGTAGAAATCCGTCAGCATCGGATTCACCAGATTGTTGGTGGGCTCCATCTTATATACCTCCCTTTACACTTACCCAGAGAATGCCGGAATAGATATGGACGGGTACGATGATAATCGGTTCTGTTAAACTTCTTGGAAACGCCCTCATCATCCTTCCTCCATCCTCTATGGTTGTAAGTCCTGTAAACCGCTATCTTGCTTGCCCTTATAATTGCTCCACGCGGTACCCATCCCGTTTTAGTAGTTCGATGATCCCCTCGTTGCCCACCAGATGGCCTGCCCCGACAATGATAAAATAGGTCTCTTTTGCCTTTAAGAAATTCTTGATCTTCATGGCCATTTCCTTGTTTCTTTCGTAAACGAGTTTTTCATAGATGGAAGAGAGTCTCTTATCTTCTGAAACGCTTCTTGTCATAAGAGCTTCCATGGCCTTTGTGTCCCCCGAAGTCCATGCCCGTATCATTTTGTCCAGTTCTTGCTCCAGGACATTTAGATCTTTTAACGTATAGACTAAGAATAACTCCTGATCCTTATCGGAAAGGCCGGAAAGGACGCCGATCTGATAATCAAGGCTCTCCAGTTCCAATATTTTTTTCTTCCCCTGGGCCTTTGAGAGAAAATACATGTCGATGCCGAGTTTTGGGTCTAAACCTAGTTTTGCGCTTTCCAACGCAACAATTGTCATGGCCAAAAACCATGGTTTCTGTTTATTGATGAGTTCGGGAGGAAGGCCAAGCCCGCCCATCTCTTTCTTGACCCGTTCGAAGGTTTCAGCGGAAACATGCTTTTCCAATCTATCATTCGCCGGATAGAGCGCACCCTCTATTAGCTTTTGGACATCGGTCTTTCCGATATCATTAACATTCGCCTCCACAACCAAAAAATCGGATTGATCAAAAGCATTCTCGATTTCTTGGCGAAGAGGATAAATCTCTTGTTTGGAAAAATGGAGCGAACCTAACACGTAAACCGTGTTGGCTTCCGATCGAACTCTCCATAAAAAACTTTTCTGAGGCTGGCAAAGAGCATCCGGAACGAAAAGAAGAGACGACGCAAAAATGACGGCAAAAAACGCTGATAGCAATTTTTCGGTTTTCCTCATTTTAACACCTCTTCTCTAAATTCTAACAGATGCGCCTGCTGGCGCAACTCTTTGCCACGGGTTCCAATCTCCAGAACAAATTCTTACGAAGCTTACCATTTCCCCCGCCAGTTTTCAAAAGCTGCACCATGAACCAGTTCTCATTCGGGAGTCGCCATCGAGCAGGGTACCCGGATGTCTTTTAAAGGCGTCTCCATTCTATTGCGTTACTGACCTCAGGTCAAATATTTCCTTTTCCCCCGCTGATCCTGCATGTCTTCTATTCAGTGAAAATTTTGGCATCTAAATTGCTCATTTCACAATTGAAAACTAAGTCTCTCGCGCGCTCAGAATCGCAGGACCAGATAAGATTTGTTTTTTCATAGTTTCCCGTCGCTTGACTGAAAAGAGTCCAGGACAATGAACCCAACAAAGATTTCAATTTTGTCAACTCTGTTCATTTTTGCAATGGTCACGCACGCCTGGGGCGATCCGGATAAGTCAGTGAAAAATGAGGCGAATCGGATAACGGCGATAAAAATGGATGAAAATAGGAGCGCTGTACAGAAAAGAAAAACCCCGGTCCTAAAGCCGGCTAAGTCGATAAAAAAAGGAAACAGCAAACCTCAATCTGCGTCTGCTCTTTGGCGGGCCGAGGAAGAAACAGGCGTACGAGGCACAAAAAGGGAGGTGGATTTCTTAAAAGTAGTCGAAGAAAAAAGGAAGGCTCGATGGATACATCTCGATCAAGTTCTTTACTCGCCAGAATTTCCTCGGGTCGTCTGCAACAATGACTTTTTAAACTCACGCGGAGTGCCCGCAACCAAATCTTCAAATGCAGATATCAGTCAATCGACCTCTAAGCCATTTCCGGTCGTCAGCAACTATTTTGAAGGAGGAACGAAATTAGAAACACTTAGACATTTAGAATCGAGGAAAGAAGAAATATTGAGAGAAATATTCATGGGTCTCAGGTTTTCATTTACCCCGACCAGTCGACATGTGATCTTAGAGCTGAATGTCACTCCCTCTTCTGAAAAAGGGTCGGGACTGATCATTCCATTCTGATGAGTCGGAGCGAGGGATTCCTTATGGAAAAAGACTTCTTGAATATCCTGGTCTTTGGGCATACGACCTTCGGAACCAGGCACATGAAAATAGGAAAGGAAACTTTCAAAATAATCCTTTATCTTCTCGCATTCCTGCAGCTCTCTATCACGTTCTTTTTATGCGATTACGTACAGGTCAAGAGAAGACAGCTCGATCTGAATCACTTGCGACAGGAATCGCAAATTCAGAAGGTCGAGATCCAATTCTTGACAACCAAAATTAAGGAAGTGGAGAAAAAACTCGCAAAATTAAAGGTCATCGATCAGAGGATACGTGCGATTGCCAACCTGGAAAGAAATCAGGAGATCACGCCTTTTATCGGCATGGGCGGCGCTTCGCCCTCTGCCATTCCGGAAAAGCTAAAAAAAGAGAAATAAAACATTTGTTAATTTTCCTTTTCTCCCGAGCGTGTCAATAAGAATTGGGACGGAAACAAGACGTTTGTAAATCTCAACTAAAAGTCACGCGACGAAAGAACCCACTCCACCCTTGATAATGATCAAACCCTCCTTCTTCAGTTCTGAAAAAGCTCCGTTGACAATCGTTTCACTCACATTGAAAACTTGTTCCATTTCTTCCCGTAACAGCCTCTGTCCTTTCTTAAATTCCCCAGAAAGAATCTGCTGTTTCACTCGAGAATATACCTGCTCTGAAGCTCGCAACCGACTTAACTTTTGCGGAAAAATCTCGTCGAGCACCTGAGCAGGTATTCTCCGGTTAGATCGCCTCATCTCTTTCTACGCGAATTGCAGTACAATGTCTCAGCTCATTGCTTCATGGTTGCTCTTAGAAACTGAGCAAAAATAACCCCTTTTCGCAGCCTTGATATTCAAATAACCGCGAGATGACAAGTGTCGCCTTAATCAAAGAAATCTATTTTCTTTCCGGGCCAACCATTTAGGCATGCATACAGATCTTCACTTTCGTTGGCCTAACCATCAATTTTTCAATCCTGGCGTGGGTCTTAGCCGTATCTGGAACTTTTTCGTATTTTTCCCAGTCAGCGACACTCTGCCAGGCTGTGATCACAATATAATTCTGAGGGTCATCACGAGCTCGCAGCATCTCGCCCGAAATATAGCCTTTCGAAAAAATTGCCCCCGACCTCAATTTTCTGAGGAGCTTCGCAAAGTCCGCCTCCTTCCCTTTTTTCACCTTCCGGTCGATAATAATTCTCACTGACATGTTCCTGCCCTCCTGCTCGCTTTCTGAGCACTTTGCACGAGAAAGACCTTATCAACGACTCATCCCTGTCACTTTGAACCGCATGAAATTTGCGTCCACTACATCACTGTGCCATCATATTCCGCTCCACTCCGGCCTCCTCCTTTCCTGATCGCTTCTCTCCTTTCCGGGGTTTCCATGTGCTCAACGCGGCCACGGCATAGCCGAGAGCTGCTATGGGTTGATGGTCTAAAATGATGCCGGTGATTTCGCCAGGAGAAAAACTGGCAAGATAACCCGGGAGGGTCGTGTTCCGAAAATGTAAGATTCTTTTTCCGGGCTGGGTATATGTTCTAATCAATTGGGCATAGAACTCAAGTTTTTGGGGACTCCTCAATTGTGGCGCCTCCGTTACGTAGAACGGATCGAGGTTCCGTTCTCGACGATCTTTGTTAAACTGGTCCAGAAGCTCCATTTTTCCCAAGGACGTCGTGTCGCCGTAGAATCGAATGGTTTGTAAGAAAGGAGAAAACCTTTTCTGCAGCTCCAGAGCGTATCTCAAGAAGATGTCGATGTTCGATTCGCTGGCTTCTGCGAGAACTCTTATATGTCGGGCCGCCAGCCCCGCATCCTCAAACAAATCTACGGCTGCAATCACAAGGAAGCCCTCTTTTACGTCTGGCCAAGCGAGACCACCCACGACTTCCCCGTATTTCTCGCCTGTCTCTATATTGAGATAATATGGCTCTCCATCCTCATAAACTTTTTTCTCAATCATCATTGTCATGGGTCCTCCTATCGCAGCAACTTCCCTCCTCGTTTAAGACATTTGTTGCATCCTTACTCCTTAATCATCCCCCCGGAACAGGATTATTTCCCTACTTCTTCTGGCCATTGTGAGCTTTGATGACCAGATCGGTGATGTCGATTGGTTTGGAAGCAAAAAGCACAATGCTTTCATTTTTCTCGAGGATAAGGGTATACCCCTCATCGACCCCCAGCTTTTGGATCACCTTTTGAAGGCCGATAAAAACAGTCTTTTCCATCTCCATCTTTTTCTGATTCATCTCGTTTTGGACATCTTCTCCCCACCTCTGATAATCCCGAAATTTGGCCTGTAACTCCTTTTCCCTCGATGCCCTGGCCTCAGGACCCAACATGAGACTTTGTTTATCGAAAGAGTCTTTCAAACCTTGAAGCTCTTTCTGCTTTTCAAAGATCAGATTCTGAATTTGCTCGGCCTCTTTGCTAAGCGCCTTTCTGGCTTCCTTTCCCGCGTTACACTCATTGATTGCTCTCTGGATATCGACACAGGCAATCTTGACATTCAGATTCTGAGGGTAACCCACCCCGGCGAATATTTCCGCGACCATAAAAAGAAGGAGAACTACAATCGTCACCTTTAAAACTTTATGGTAGGCTGGCACTTTTTCCTCCTTAAATTGTTATTCGCTACATTTCCCTTGAATCATCCAGAGTCCATTAAATCATGAGAGGATGGCCATATGAGATCATCGTCTGATTGGATGGAACCCGAGAGACGGATGGCCGGCTTGGAGAAAAACCGTTATGGATTCTTTCAACAACGAAGGATGGTGGTCTCTTGATCGGATGAAGGCGTTTGAAAAGTTAAGTGGAAAAACTGTTCCAAGAGATCGATTCCTGTTCGAAGGGCAATGGAAACGGACCCCGATGTGAATAGCTTGAGCTCGTTTCGCTGAGCAACGAGGAGATCGACCTGGTCGGGATTTTCAAAGCTCCTCTCGTGAGAAGGGAAATCGACATCTACCAGATCGTGGTAGCCAAGATAGGCTGAGACCAGTGGTATCAGAAGTGAAATTAAAATAACGAGGAAGATACGGATTAGCCTCAGTCTTCTTTTCATATGAAGCCTCAGATCCGTGTTATCATCTTCTCCATTTTCATACGATTTCTCTCACGAGTCAATACATAAAAAGGATTTTTTGTTGTTGACAACAGAAAACTCTTATGGTTCGATAAAAAGATAACCGTGTAAGGAGGGGGGATACTACGAATTCACTCAAAATATTACTCGTGGAGGACAACGTTCCATTCCGTGCCTTGTTAAGAGAAAGTCTGCTCGGTCGGTTTGATTCGTTAAAAATCGAAGAGGCAGAAGATGAGGATGAGGCGTTGGAAAAAGTTAAGACTTTCCATCCCCAACTGATCTTTATGGATATCAGGTTGCGAAAAGGAAACGGTCTTAACCTCACCAAGACGATAAAAAAGGAACATCCTGACATCAAAATCATCGTTCTGACCAATTACGATTTGCCCGAATATCGCGAGGCAGCTGCTCAAACGGGGGCCAGCGACTACCTCAACAAGGGATCTGTAAGTATGGAACAGATCGCGGCAGCTGTAGAATCGATGTTCCCTCATGCTTAAAGGGAGATTTGATACGTTCGGGGCGCCGAACCCCCGATTTCTAAATCGGGGTTAAAGCGCCACTCAGTATCAACACCTAACGTTTCAATTTCCTAGTCTGAGCCCTCCAAATTTTTGCTTTTTTGGGTCAGCAAGCGGTCCAGCTTCGACCTCACCTGCATGCCTACCATCTTCCCGATGCCGAGCTTCCCCTGGGCTTTCCCGATCTTGACATTGGTTTCAATAATATCCTTAGGAACGTAGGGCTGTTTTGTTTTGGGTTTGCGCACAAGAGAAAGCGAATGGGTGGGACACGTGCTGACACATAAGCCGCAGCCGATGCACCTATTCAAATCCAAGACCGCTTTGTTATTGTCTATAGAAAAGGCTTCCATCTGACAGCGCTTGGCACAGGTTCCACAACCTTTACATGTTTCCGCATCGAGGCTTGCCACAAAAGGACTGGAAACCAGATTGGCCGGATTAGGATAGCGTTTAATGCTGCGGAGCACGCCGCAGCAACAGCCGCAGCAGGTTCATATGTTAATGGCTTTCTGAGCATTTGAAGGCTGGAGGACAAGTCCGACCTCCTCGGCACGTTGGAGGATCTCCAGGGCTTCCTCCATGTTGATGGACCGTCCCCTGCCAGTACGCACCATGATTCTAGCTGCCGTTCCAAAGGTCAGGCAGCTCTCTTCGGGTTTCTCGCAACCTTCACCCATGATGCGCATCTCCTGACGGCAGATGCAATTGCTCACGGCAAATGTCTTTTGAGTCCGCACCAGTTCCTCGGCCCTCTCATAGGGCATGACTTCAATCTTCGTCCCGATGCTCTTCCCTACAGGGACCGTTCTTAATTGGGGCACTCCTGATACCATGCTTTTTTCGGTGTACAACGGCATGTACTCTTCGACATCCTGAATAAGTTCACGGTTTAGCCTATTCACCTGATTTTCCCAGATGCCAATGACGAACTGCAGGGCCATGTACAAAGGCGATTTGTTTTTCGGATAGACTCCAGAGATAAGGCCTGCTTTAACCATTTCCTCCAATCGTTGAGAAGCCTCCTCGACTGGGATCTTGGCCCGGCGAGCAATCACTCGTGCTTCCTCGGGAATCAGCGTCAGGTGTACCGCAAATTTGGCATCTTCAGGGGTAAAAAGTCGTCGTAGAATACGAATTTCCACACCACTCTCCGTCCGCGGAAACCCTCCTGGCAGATTATCCAGATGTTCAGCTAATCTTTCATAAATGTCTTTTGCCATCCTAACCTCCTGTCCACAACATTGATACGTTCTCGATTACTAAATCAGCACTTCTTCCATCCAGCCTCGTTTGATCAGTTGGATTCGGCTCAAGTCGCTGACCCCGAGATGATATTTTTTATCGGCTACCGTGATATGAATCGGGGGAACATCCAGTGCCTTGTCTTCGCCGAAGAAAGCGGTGCGTTTTGCCTGGAGGAGATGAGAACCGACCGCGTCCACAGCCACAGGATCTGTTCCCACAATCAGCCCTTTGTACGGCCAAACATATCTCCTGTCGAAAAAATTGGCTCCCCTTCCATAGAATTGAGGTGTGAGGCAGCAAAGGATATTGAGGCGGGTCTTTCCTCTAACAATGGGGTAAGTCCAAATCTTGCCAAGGGGCGAACATCCTTCGTCATGGTAGGATGAAGGGTCCGGGACGAACTGGATATAATTTTTCAGGCAGGTTCCAACCCCGGACCAATGATGCGTCCTCAATGGCCGCACGTTAACGAGAGCGGTCGCATCCTTGAAGATCGGGTTATTCAAGACCCCCCGATCATCGATGTCGATATTCTTCTCGGGCACTCCCGCATCCATCAGCCGACGCTTGATGGCTGCCTCCAATTCTCTGGGAGTCGGCATCCTCGCCCATACATTACTCTTAATCCCAACCACATCAGAGCTCTTGATAAGCTTGCGCCAGGCGTCACGTGGGTCATTGACTCCAAAAAGGGTTTTGGCCGCTTCGTCAAGCATGGATTGCAGGATCTCCTCCTGCACGATTTCCTCGCGGTTTAACACCCCAGCATCCCGGATAAGAACAACCTTAGCGGTCTGCTCTGCCCGACCCTCGCCTGGAATCACTGGTCCTAAGGTCGCGGCGACCGCGGTTCCTGCTGTCACACGAAGAAAATCCCTACGGGTGATCGTCTTTTCTTTCATTTGGACTCCTCCCTCTGTGTAAGGTAAATCTGACGTTGAAAGGTTGCGGCTACGAAGCCCTTGCCTACCGGCAGGCGGGGGTTTCGTTATAGCAAGGTTATGTCCCTCGTTGTCAAATCTCGTATCGAAGCTCGCTCATAAGAAATGGATGCTCGAGTCTCGTCTCTAAGCTTCCTGCATCGATACGAGCTTCCACAACCATAACCTTTTAAATATCCTTTACGCTTGGACGTAACCGAATGGCGATACGGGCATCGTGGCCCTTACCGTAACCGACTTTATTTCTTTGGCAATTTCTTCTCTGTAGCCTTTATAATGGCCTCGCCTTGATCTTCTGTGGCAGCCCCGAACAGGATGACGACAAATTCATTCCGCTGCCGGACAAAGGTCCACTTCTTGTCCTCCGTCCTTAAACGATCCTTTCCCCGAGCATCGGGAAGATAACCCTTCGTGAAGCTCTGATAAGCATCCGAAGCTTCTTTCGAATCGGGATATCGAATCAGGACAAGCTGGGTCTTCTGCCCATTTTGACGGTATTGGGCGAGAACGGCCTCTGTCTTCCGGTTCAGGTTCAAAATATTCTGGTGGGCGATGAAGAACCTCTGATTCAGAAGGATATGACTCTTAATAAAGCGGATGCTCTTATCGACGAGTCCGAGGCCTTTCCCTGGGATAAACCCGACCAGTTTCGGCTCTGTACCCATTGATGTGATTGAATTTGCCGTAGCCATGCCTATCTGGAGAATTCCTGATTCAACGTCCGGCCCCTCCCCTTCCGCATAGATGCTGACAAAATATTTCCCCTTCCAGAACCGGAGCAACCCCCCACCAAATTCTGATCCCTGGCCGATTCCTGCAGTTTCATCCTGATGCTCATAAGAAAAAACGCCGTAAGCATCCTCTGAGGAGGTCATTTCATACACTTCAACAGTAATAGGGGGTTGATTCGATTTCCCAAACCGGCGGACCGTAAGATTCTCAAAACCGTATGCCAGATAAAGTTCTGCGGCCCCATCCATATAGCTGAATATGGTCTTCGAATTATATCTCATCTCCTTGTTGTCCCACTTCCAACCCGCCGCTTCTGAAGGCAGAGAAATCTCCTGGCTCATTTTCCTCTTCTCTTCTCCGTTGACTATTGCGGCTACTGAGAATATCGAGATCATAATAACAAAAAAAATCCAAATCCGCATATCGAATTCCTTTTGGACTCTATCCTGAGTCGTGTGAGGGAGAAATATGAACCCCGTCTCAAATTTTGCTTTTCTGAATTATTAAAACTTTCTTGCAGGCCTTGTCAATTCACGGCAGGAAGAAGAAGTATGTTCGAGGTTAACGCTGTCTGCAGGTCAAATTTGGGTTTCCGTCATTTAAATTTTCAGATGCCTTAACAATCTTCTGATCCTTTGATGTGTAACCCTGATTCACTCGTAAAGCTTTTTGACCCATTCGCCAACCTTATCAATGGCTTCTTGGGCTTCCGGCAACACACCCAAACCGAAATATTGCCACACGTGAATCATACCGTCCCAGGTCTGCAGGGTTGCGTCCACTCCTGCGGCTTTGGCTCTTCCTACAAATTCTCGGCCTGGTTCAAAAAGTATCTCGACTGGCGTTGCCTGGATGAGCACTGGCGGAAATCCTTTGAGATCACCAAGGAGAGGGGAAACCAGAGAGCTCTTGGGGTCTGCGGGATTTTCTGTTCCCAAGTAGGCGAAATGCCACCAGAAGACGCCCGCGTCAGCGAGTATAGGATCTGTTTCTCCATGAGAAAGGTCAAAAGTTTCAAAGGTAGTGTGAGGAGAAAAACAGACCGCCCCTTTAGGTGAGGGGATTCCATTGTCACGAAGATTAAGGATGGTCGTCAAGGTGAGGTTCCCCCCTGCGGAGTCGCCGGCTATTAAGATGTTCGAAGGTTTGAAGCCCTGGCGTAATAGCCACTGGTATGCTTTCGTACAATCCTGAAGGGCAGCCGGATATGGATACTCAGGAGCGAGGCGGTAATTTACGCTGAGTAAACGCATCTTGGTGACTTTTCCAAGTGCGACCGTCAGGGGTCGATAGGCGTAAGCGGACCCGAGCACATACCCGCCTCCATGGAGATACAGCATCACTTTATCTTCCGCTGCGCCAGGAACGATCTGCCATTCGCCAGAAACTCCATCAGCGTTTATCTTCACAATTTGTACTTCTGCGGGCAGCGGGTTCTGTTGCATCTCAATAGTTGCCATTTTTTCAAACGTGTTTCGTAGCATTCCTGCCAACGTCAACATCTCCTCCCTGGAAATCACCGTCCAAAGCTCATCAGGGTTCACTTCGCCCTTGAAGAGCTTCTCGTTGTTTGTGGCTACCTTCGGCCAGATTGTTTGTATCTCCGGCGCCTGCTTCATAATGTATTCAAGGCTGATCTTGATCTGGAGTTCGATGCTCATTTTGAGGAGTCGGCGAACGTCCTCCCGGAATTTGTCTAATTTTGCAATGGGCATTGTAAATCTCCTTTTGATTGTGAACCCATTCCCAATTTACTCAATCCGGTTCAAAAGTGATGAGCGCCAAGCCTGTTTCCTTGTCCATCTTGCGATGCAAATGGGAAGGCGACTCGACCAGGATGACCTCAAGGATTGGCCGAACATGGCCCTCCATCAAATGGCCGCCATGGGCCGTTCCGTCGGACTTGCCGATCACAACGTGGGCATGGAGTTTTGGATCTCCGTTATCAAAAACAATGTTCCCCACAAGAGATAAAACCTCAACTTGCTCTTGAATGG
>Ga0326726_10003757_pt1 | contig 13932 bp, 8 predicted proteins | sample MHFenrmetagenome_2_FD_207603 | JGI IMG/M metagenome (GOLD analysis project Ga0326726, IMG submission 207603) | Lab enriched peat soil microbial communities from Michigan Hollow, Ithaca, NY, United States - MHF15MN | ecosystem: Environmental > Terrestrial > Soil > Wetlands > Peat | place: USA... | reverse complement strand
CCGTCACCTGCTTCATTGCCGAGTGACCATATGATAATGGAAGGATGATTCTTATCCCTTTCAACCATACGCTGCATCCTGTCGAGGTGAGCCGCAGCCCATTCAGGCTTGTCAGCAAGAGTTACATCCTTATCGTAACCAATTCCATGTGATTCAATATCAGCTTCATCGATAAGGTATAGGCCATATTTATCGCACATATCGTACCATAGCTCCTGCTGTGGATAATGGGAGGTTCTTACGGCATTAATATTGTTGCTTTTCATTACCCTGATGTCCTTCAGGATCGTAGCTTCATCAATAACATGCCCTGTAACATCATTATGCTCGTGCATATTTGTTCCCTTTATCCGGATTGCAACTCCGTTTACCAGAAACCGGGAGTTGATAATTTCAACCTTCCGGAATCCTATTTTTGAGCTTACGCTTTCAAGCGTATTTCCTGATTTGTCCTTCAATGTCAGAACGAGGGAATAAAGATTCGGGGTTTCAGCTGTCCATTTCTTTACTCCGATAAACTGCTTTTCAAATTTGACTGCCGATTTTTTATCGATAACTTTCGAATCCCGTGAATCAGAGTATATTTTCTGACCGTCGTCAAATAGTGAAGCCTCAACTACAAAATTATCAGAATTGTTTTCTGAGGATGCCAGTGAAACATTGAGTTTCAGTTTGCCATCTGAATAGTTTTTCTCAAGATCACCCTTTGCGAAAAAATCACTTATAAAAGTTTTCGGCCGGGCATGCAGGAAAACAGTGCGCTGAATGCCGCTAAGCCTGAAAAAGTCCTGGTCTTCAAGGTAACTGCCATCCGACCACCTGTAAACCTCAACAGCAAGTGAGTTTTTCCCTTTTCTCAGGTATTTGGTGATATTGAATTCAGCCGGGACCTTGCTGTCCTGGCTGTACCCCACCAGCTGCTCATTGACCCATACATAGAATGCAGAACTCACGGCTCCGAATTGCAGAAAGATCTCTTTTTTCTTCCATTCCGACGGTACTTTAAAGAATCGTTTATATGAGCCTACCGGATTCCATTTATGATCAATAAAAGGAGGATTTTTTTCAAACGGATAAGTAATATTTACATAAACCGGAAAATCGTAACCTTTTAACTGCCAGTTGGAAGGGACCTCAATATCCTTCCAGTCGCGGGTGTCATAATCATCCTTGAAGAACCAGAATGGCCTTTTGTCGGGAGTATCAACAAAATGAAATTTCCACATCCCGTCCAGCGACAGATAATTTGGAGAATTTGATCTATCTGCTTCAAGAGCAGAAAGTTCATCGGAAAAACTTATCATAGTTGAATGCGGGGCTTCCCTGTTCTGATTAAACATTTCGGGATTCTCCCAGTCGCGGGGTTCTTTTTCAGTAAAGGCTACTCCTTCATATTTGCTGTATTTTTTACATGAAGAGAATACAAGAGCTGTCAGCAGAAGAAACAGTGGCAGTTTTTTCATAAATAACCGATTATAATATGATAAATAAGAACTTATCAGACAGCAGTCCAGTCCGGCTCATTACTTTCATCTGCCCGAAAACCGGTAACCGGCTGAAACCTGTAAAAAGTTATTGCGCCATGGATCAATATATAGTAAATCTGTTGTCGCCGATGATATTCCGAATACATATCTGACCGTCAGGTTCACACGGTTTGGCAGATTTGCTTCTACACCGCACGCCAGGCCAAAATCAAATGTCTTATAGTACTCATTGATCTTTGACTTTATGTCTGTTTTCAGATCTTTTTGCATTGCTCTGACTCTGATTCCAATCTGAGGCCCGGCATGAAAATTAATAAATTTTACAGGCTGATACCTGATAAATACAGGGATGTCGACATAAGTCAGAATATCTTTCATCTCATCATAAAAATCCTTCCAGTGGACTCCCTTCCCGGATACAAGCAGTTCCGGTTGAACTGCCAGGATTTTATTAATAAAATAATTGCAGTAACCGCCAACGTTGAAACGAATAATGTTCTTCAGATCATAGCTGGCATCTTTGCTTGGTGTTGTCTGACTCGAGATATTCAGCCCTGCCTTTATCCCATACCCGAATCTTGGTTCTGATTTCCTGTAATATTTTGATTGAGCTTTCACCACGAATCCGTTAGTAATGAACAGCACGAAAACTAAAAGGAATAAAATCTTTTTCATTCTTTTAATCTCTTAATCACTTATTGATTATAACAACATAAAATTAGCCAAAAAATTGTCATCAGAACAAGCCAGTGATATGGCCTTTGGCATTACCTGTGAAAAACCTCCTACTGCAGCCCCGCCCCTGAGACTAAATACCGGACCAAGGGATGGTTCACACAACACTACAGTTGCTCACTTGCCGAGACGGTTCAGAGCCCGGGTAAGACCTATGGAAGTTGTGGTTTTACCATACAGTTCAAGGTCATCCAATGGTATTCCAGGCGTTTCTTCAATCTTCTGGATTGGCTTTATCCCTGCTTACTGAGCAATTTCAAAATCCTGCTTCATTTTTAATACTTAATAGCAGGGAAAGTTAGCAAACTTTACTCTTTTTCCATCGGTTCGAATAAGCATAACAGATTCTGTAACTTTTACAAATATTTCCGGTCATTGCGTGAACAAAATTAAACACTCAATTTTTTTTTGTGCCCTTCAGAATTTTTAAATAACTTGATAGAATTAATAATCATTTTAAACCCTCCAATCATGAACAAGGAAATAAATGAACTTTACAGCAATTACAAAAAAGGCCTGGATAGTCGTCGGAAATTCATAAAAAAGCTGGCGATTATTACTGGAAGCAGCGCCGCTGCAATGGCCTTGCTGCCTGTACTTGAATACAATGAGACCAGGGCAGCTGATCTCCCGGAACAGGAACCCGACCTGATAACTGAGTTCATAAAGTATCCTGCAGAGACAGGGGAAATGAGAGCCTTTCTTGCAAGACCAAAAAAAGGAGGAAAATTTCCTGCTGTAATTGTAATACATGAAAACAGGGGCCTCGTCCCTCATATCCAGGATGTTACTAAGAGAATGGCTAAGGAGGGATTTCTTTCCATAGCCCCTGATGCCCTATCGCCACTTGGCGGTACTCCTGAGGATATAAGCAATGTAGGTGAAATGTTCAAAAAACTGGACAACGATAAAACGATTAAGAATTTTGTAGCTGCCGTTAAATATCTTAAGACAAATCCTCTTTCGACCGGTAAAGTCGGGTGTACTGGTTTTTGCTGGGGTGGGGGAATGACAAACCAGGTAGCGGTGAATTCTCCTGATCTCGATGCAGCAGTTCCTTATTATGGTATGCAGCCTTCGCCGGCAGATGTAGAAAAAATAAAAGCGCCGATTATGGCACATTATGCCGGAAACGATGAAAGAATAGATGCCGGAATTCCGGTTTTTGAAGAGGCATTAAAGAAATACAAAAAGGATTACAAGATTTTTATTTATGAAGGAGCCGGGCATGCCTTTAATAATGACTCCAATCCCGAACGTTATAACGAGCAGGCAGCAAAACTGGCCTGGGGCAGGACAATAGCGTTCTTCAAAGAGAAGCTAAAAAGCTGATTGCTTCAGATTTAATTTATTGGTTCTGAGCACGCCAGGCAGTTGCTATTGCTTCGGTTAGTGGCTTGCTGTGGTTAAAGAACTTCTTATAGCCTTCGCAAAGGTAATTCAATCCGTTTTCACCTCCAGGTGTTCTTATAAAACGGTTTTTTGGGCATTCTCCGTTGCACATGGTTCTTACATTGCATTCAATACAGTACTGAGGCAATGAAATTTTCTTTGCCCGTCCGAAAGATTGCTGTTGTTCACTGTCGAGGAAATCCGAAAGTAATCCTGTCATTATATTACCAACGAAATGTCCTCTGTCAACATAATGATCGCAGGAATAGAAATCACCATTATGTTCAACCACCGGTACTCCACCGCACGTCTCCTTAAAAATACACAACGTGTGTCCCTGCTTGAAAGCAGGCCTTATTGCTTCTTCAAAGACCTGGACCTTTACCATTCCAATATCTTTGCTGATCCATTCATCGAATATTTCACAAAGGAATTCTCCAAATGCCAGAGATGAAACTGAGCAGTCACTCACGCTCATTTCAGAAGCCGCTAACCGTTCTACCAGCGGTAAAAATGTAATATATCTTGCCCCTAATTCTTTAAAGAACTTGTATAATGCCAGTGGATTTTTAACATTGTCGGCATTTACAACACAAAGTATTTCATTTTCAATTTTGTATTTCTGCAACAACCTAAAGCCATCTAAAGCTCTGCCGAACGAAGGTTCCCCATTTGCCGCAAACCGGTATTTGTCATGCATGATTTCAGGTCCGTCTATGCTGATACCCGCAATAAAACTCTCTTCTTTTAAAAATCTGCACCACTCTTCATCTAGCAGAGTACCGTTGGTCTGGATACCATTTAATATTTTCCTGCCTGAGGGAACGTATTTTTTTTGAAGGTCCACTACATTCCTGAAGAACCTGATTCCTGCAAGCAATGGTTCGCCCCCATGCCATGAAAAAAAGATGACATCATCGGTTGATGCCAATATATGTTGTATAACATATTTTTCAAGGACTTGTATATCCATTAGAGGTTGCCGGCCGGATTTATAAAGATTCTTATTTCGCAGATAATAACAGTACCGACAGCTTAGGTTGCACCTAGCTCCCACTGGTTTGGCGAATATCTGGAACTCACGTGTTTTCCCTGTCATTTTCTACCATTTAATGATTTCTGCCGAACCTGGTGAAAGCTTATTCATTCTGATCCTCCGGTTAACGGGGTAATAGTTGTTCATCCTGCTGCCGATGTTTTTTGCAAAGCCGAGAGGTATCCCGCTATAGGCAGTAATGAACCAGCCCGCCGGCACATCTTGAGGAGTAATATTTTCACGCCTTAAATAAGCAATGGCATTTTCATAGTCAAGTTCAATTACAGGGAAAGCTTCTTTTTTCAATCCGTCCGAAAGAGCCAGCTCGTGCAAAGGAAGATAATCTTTATTTCTTACAGAGAAGATATTCGTTCCGGGCATAACGATTCTGAGATTAGAGGCAAGGTATCCAAATTCTGAAATAGGTATAGGTAATTTACAGATTTCATCGCCCATTCTGGTAAAAGATTCTTCAGAAAAAGTTGTCCATCTCCCCGCTGTTTTAAGATCCTCCATGCCGGCCTTCTGAAACTTGCTCTTCATAGACTTCCCCGGCTCACCGCCTGTTCTTTCCAGCTTTCTAATAACCGAAAGGAACAATCCCTCGCCTCTTATCCGGTCAGGATAAAATCCATAACCCGTTATTCCCTGGTATTCGATCTCCTTAATGTCTTTAAAACTCTGAATATTAAGGTTTTCAGTTTCAGCTTTCTGCTTTCCGGTGAGCCATTTAATGTTATGCTCATTTTCATCCGGATTAAATGTGCAGGTGGTGTAAATAAGAATGCCGTCTTCTTTCAGGGCCGGCCAAATATCCATCAGGATCCTTTTCTGTCTTTCCGAGCAATGCTGGGAATTGTTTTCCGACCATTCCCTCCTTGACACCTCATCCCTGAACATTCCTTCACCTGAGCATGGAGCATCAACAATAACAATATCAAAATACCCTGTAAGTTTTCTGAAAGATGACGGATCGCTCTGGGTAACAACTTTATTTGAAATTCCCCACTTTGATAAGTTTTCAGTCAGGATTGAAGCTCTTGACCTGATAACTTCATTTGAAACAAGCAGTCCGTCCTTTCCTATAAGCGAGGAGAGGTGGGTGCTTTTGCCCCCCGGGGCGGCGCATAGATCAAGTACTCGGATGTTTTCATGCTTACCAATCTTTTGTCTGTAAACCTTCTCGAGGAACATCCCGGAAGCTTCCTGGGGATAATAACATCCCGAATTGAAAAGAGGGTCGAGAGTATAGGAAGGTCTTTTGTCGAGATAGTACCCGTTTTCGCACCAGGGAACAGGTTCAGAGTTACGTGGTTTTTTATTCCATTTTGAAGGATTAAGCCTTATGCTTACCGGTGAAGGTTCTTCCAGTGCATGCAGAAGTGCATCCGCATTAATATATTTCTGAGTTCTAATCCTTTTTATAAATTCTTCCGGAAACATATTATACTTATCTCGTTAAGAAACTTCTTCCCCCCGATATTTATCGGGACTTCCCTCAGGGGGGCAGGTCGTCGCGGCTCTGAAGTATTATATAGTTTTCAGTATCACAGATATCAACAGAGCGAAGATAGAACCACCATTAAATACCTTCGGTTTCAGAAGATACATTGCCATTATTATTTTTAGAGAATTTCCGCCAGATATAGAATACCGGGATTCCCAAAAGAACAATAATCAATCCGGGGAAAGTGTAATTAGGCTTATAGATCAACAATATGACCATAATAAATGTGGTGGTCAGAATATAAATTGCTGGGATTACCGGGTATCCAAATGCTTTATATGGTCTGGGTATATCAGGTCTCTTTGTCCTCAGAATAAATATTGCGGATATTGTCAAAGCAAAGAAAATAAGCACTGCAAAAATCACATAATCAAGCAGGTTGCTGTAAGTACCGGACAAGCACAGGAGTATTGACCAGACTCCCTGCACTACAATGGCAAATCCGGGCACACCTTTTTTATTTATCTCTCCAACTTTTTTAAAGAAAAGCCCATCCCGTGCCATGGCATAGTAAACCCTTGGTCCGGCAAGGATCAGTCCATGGTTACAGCCGAATGTGCTGATCATGATAAAGATGGCCATTATGATCGCTGCGTAATCACCGAAAACAACATACATAGCGGAGGTTGCTACCCTGTCGTCAGTAGCAAACTGAATACCTCTTGTCAGAACATCTGTACCATCAGGTGATCCGGAAAGAGGGAGTATCCTTATATAAACGTAATTTGTAAAAAGATAAATGACAGAAACGATGAGGGTACCGAATATAAGGCTCAATGGCACATTTCTTTTAGGATTAATAACTTCACCTGAAATATAGGTTACATTATACCACGCATCAGAGGCAAACAATGAGCCCACGAGCGCGGTGCCAACTGCTGCGACAAGTGCAAATCCCGACAACGGAATTACCTGGCCGTTCTGGCTGATTTTTGATGCTTCCCAGAATACTTCCTTATTGATCTGGAATGAACCTATAGCTCTGGTGGCAAAAAAACCTATTAGGATAAAGCCGAACAGGGCCAGGATTTTCGTCGATGAAAATATGTTCACAACTGTTTTGCCTGTAACTATTCCCCTTGTATTAAGCCATGTAAGAAAAGAGATCATTGCAATTGCAATCACCATTGTACTTGTTATTTTCAGTGATCCCAAATGAACCAGAATATTTGATTCGGATATCCAGGGGAATAAAACTCCGCTGAATTTTGCAAATGCGACTGCGACAGCTGCTATTGACCCGCACTGAATAACAAGAAATGTGGTCCATCCGAAAAGGAATCCTATTAAGGGGTGATATGCTTCCTTCAAATAAACATATTGTCCGCCAACCTGGGGCATCATCGAAGCAAGCTCACCGTAGCTTATGGCTCCAATAACTGTTATTATTCCCGTGATCAGCCACACAACCATGAGCCAGCCCGGCGAACCAACCGTTCTTGCAATATCGGCACTGACAATAAATATTCCAGAGCCTATCATGGCTCCGGCTACAATTGAAATCCCATCAAAGAGGTTTACGCGCTTCTTTAGAAGATTGTTTTCTGCCTGCATTTAAATAATATCACTGTTAGCAAAAGTAATTAAACAAATGAAATAAATTTGTTCCCGGTAATGTCTAATGACTGGATCGTTTCTTTATAAATCATCATTTTGTATAACTAATAATTAAAACCTATGAAAAAACACTTACTATTTCTTGTGGCTGTTTTTCTATTCCTGAGCGCGACCGCCCAGAAGTTTGATCAGCTTGCTCTTACTCCTCCCATGGGGTGGAACAGCTGGAACAAATTTCATTGCGACGTCAGCGAAACACTCATCATGCAGGCGGCTGACGCTATGGTAAGCAGCGGAATGAAAGATGCCGGGTTTGAGTATATTGTAATTGACGACTGCTGGCAGATTTCGCGTGATGAAAACGGAGAGATCGTTCCTGATAAGGACCGTTTCCCTCATGGAATGAAATACGTTGCCGATTATGTACACTCAAAAGGTCTTAAATTCGGCATTTACTCGAGCGCGGGAACCGTTACATGCCAGAGGCGTCCGGGCGGATTCGGACATGAATATCAGGATGCCCGTACTTATGCACGCTATGGTGTCGATTACCTGAAATATGACTGGTGCGGTTCAACAACACAGGATGCAAAATCTTCGTATACAAATATGAGAAATGCTCTTTATGCTGCAGGAAGACCAATTGTTTTCAGCATATGTGAATGGGGATCAAGCAAGCCATGGGAATGGGCAGGCGATGTAGGTCATCTTTGGAGGACAACGGGTGATATAAGTGACAATTGGAACAGCATGATCGACATTTTCCGAAAACAGAAGGACCTTGCCAGATATGCAGGTCCAGGCAAATGGAACGACCCTGATATGCTTGAGGTTGGAAACGGAGGAATGACCCCTGAAGAGTATAAGACTCATTTCTCACTTTGGTGCATGCTGGCATCACCCCTGATGGCAGGCAACGATTTGCAGAGCATGACCCCAGAAACAAAGTCAATTCTCCTGAATAAAGAAATTATTGAAATAGACCAGGATTCGCTTGGCCGGCAGGCAACCCTTTACCGGGATAACGGCGATTATCAGATCTGGGTCAAAGCATTAAAGAACAATGAAAAGGCAATATGTCTTCTGAATACAAGCGATGAGAAGAAATCAGTCCTTGTTGATTTTGCACTACTCGCACAGATCAGATCATTCGGCCGCGGATTTGGCGGGCCAATGGGAGCACCAGGCGCACCGGGAGCACCAGGCGCACCGGGAGCACCGGGAGCACAAGGAGCACCAGCAGCACAGGGTGGACAAAGAGCACAGGGCGCACAGGGAATGCCTGCCGGCGCTGCAGCTCAGACCCCGGGTGGACAAAGACCCGGCGGACAACGCGGTTTTACACCACTTACGCTTGAAAACTACAGGGTACGTGATCTTTGGGAACACAAAGACCTGATACTGAAGGAATCATCAATGTATGTTGATATGCTTCCGCACTCAGTAAAGGTGTACAGGTTTATCAGGAAATAATGCTGCATGTGAAAATTAAAGCCCCCTTCCCCCTGAAGGGGGTTTTTGATGTGTAATAAGATTAGTTCGCAAAGGGAACTTCCTTCCCCGTTAACCTGATCCGTCCGGTCAGGACCTGTGTGAACTGCGGATCGAGATAACCGCTGAATCCGGGCTGCTTGCCTCCGACAGAAATTGTGAAGTAACCTGGCTCAATTACCCGTTTATCCTTATTATTGATTATTGAAAACTGGCGGGGCTCAAGATTAAACTCCACAACTTTGCTTTCGCCAGGTTTAAGGCTTATCCTTGAAAATCCCTCAAGTTGCCTCACCGGCCTTGGGGTTGAAGCCTTTTCATCCTTAAGGTATAATTGCACCACTTCATCGCCGGAAAGGTTACCGGTATTGGTAACCGTTGCCTTTACTGTTATTTTTTCTCCTGCATTCGCCTTATCCGGCAAAATAAGATTGCTGTAGGCAAACGTAGTATAGCTTAGCCCATACCCGAACGGATACAGGGGTTCCTGGGTAAAATACCTGTAAGTCTTACCTTTCATATCATAGTTTTCGAAAGCAGGAAGCTGGTCAATTGACTTATAATAAGTCACGGGCAACCGACCTGCAGGATTGCAGTCGCCGAACAGGACATCAGCCACAGCATTGCCTCCCTGCTGGCCAGGGTATCCTGCAAGAAGGATTGCTGCAGCTTTTTCCTGTGCATTGTTAACCGACAGGGCTCCTCCATTCATCAGAACAACAATCACCGGTTTCCCAGTTGCTGCAACAGCATTGAGCAGGTTTTCCTGAACAGCGGGCAGATTAAGATTTGTACGGTCACCGCCAAGGAAGCCATCAATCTTAATGCTCATTTCCTCACCTTCGAGGCGCTGTGACAATCCAAGCACAAGGACAACGGCATCAGCTTCCCTTGCTGCCTTTAGTGCCTGCTCAGTTCTGGTCCGTTCCGGTCTGGCCCAAAGAAGCTTCATATCGGCATCACCTGCATAGTTTTTATAGAGCACCTCAATTTTGTATTTCTTCCCTGCTTCAAGATTCACACTGTATTCCTTGTGGAAAGCATTATGTTCATTCCGTTCTGAAATTATGCTTTTACCGTCCAGAAGTATTTCATAACCTGATGAACCCCAGCTGCCAAGAGCATATGTTCCGGTTTCCGGCGGAATTAGAAACGTTGTCCATTTTACTCCAAAATCGTCATCGGGAAGGTCAAACCGCGGTGAAAAATGTTCCCAGTAAAAATTGATCTGATCATCGATCCTTGTAAAAGCCGGTTCCCCTTTCATCTCCCTGTTGTTGAAATACTCTCCGAGAGCTCCCTGCCGGCCATCAGGTGCCAAAAGATAGCGCGACGGAATAACAGACAGGTTATGAATGCCCTCCGCAAGGTCGTTGCCATCGGAGTAAAGGACTTTGGTATCGGGGCATACTTTGTTAATTATGCCTTTCAATACTGTTACAGGATCCCTGGGAATCCCATTGTAATTACCGATAAGTGATTCAAAATTATCGGCATTCGGACCAATTACCGCAATTGTTTTAATATCCTTCTTAAGAGGAAGAATATTATTTGAATTCTTAAGAAGTACAATTGATTCCTGTGCTGCCTTTCGTGAAAGTGTATTATTATAATCTGAACAATTGACAAAAAATGGTATATGTGCGTAAGGAACGATTTCATCCGGATCGAACATTCCAAGCTTGAACCTTGCCTTGAATATCCTGCCAACAGCAAGATTAATATCAGCTTCAGTAACCAAACCGCGTTCAACAGATGTCATAAGGTTCTTATAATCCACTCCGCATTCGAGGTCGGTTCCGGCTTTAACAGCCTGTGCTGCAGCCTCAGCCGGGTCTTTGGCGAAGTTCGTGAACTTGTAAAAGTCGGAAATTGCCCAGCAATCGGACACAATGTATCCTTTAAATCCCCATTCATTACGTAGTATCCCATACAAAATCGGATTTGCACAGCAGGGATAGTCGCGGAACCTGTTGTATGCTCCCATAACGGAATATGCTCCTGCATCCATAATAAGGGTCCTGAAGGCAGGCAGATAGGTCTCCCTCAGATCAACCTCGCTGACTTTTGCATTGAATTCATGTCTTAACGGTTCGGGGCCGGAATGGACAGCAAAGTGTTTTGCAGTTGCAACAGTTTTAAGATATTTCGGATCATCACCCTGCATACCTTTCACAAACTGCATACCCATCCTGCCGGTAAGAAACGGATCCTCTCCATAGGTTTCATGCCCCCTTCCCCACCTTGGATCACGGAAAATATTAATATTGGGCGACCAGAATGTAAGTCCCTGATATATCCCAGTCTTGCCTCTTCTCTGGAATTCATGGTATTTTGCCCTTGCCTCATCTGAAATAGCGCTGGCAACATTATACATCAGCCCCTCATCCCAAGTATTCGCTATTGTAATTGACTGGGGGAAAACAGTTGCATAACCTGCCCTGGCAACCCCATGGAGCGCTTCATTCCACCAGTTATACGAAGGAATTCCCAGCCTCGGTATTGCCGGGGCTGTATAAAGTAGCTGATCGGCTTTTTCTTTCAGAGTCATCCGCGATATTAGATCTGCCAGTCTTTCATCCGTCGAAAGCGAGGGATTCTGAAACGGATATTCATAGACTTTCTGCTGAGCATCAGCAAGACTAAAAACAGCAAATAGTAAAAGGGTGAGGAAAATCGGCGATGCTTTCTTCATGACTTACATTGTTTAGATTTATACTATCGGTAATTTCCATGGCTCGCGGTATTTCGGAACCAGGTAATCATTTGCTTCGGTATCGTTGGTGAATCGGGTACCGTCCCATACAAGTTTTTTACCTGTCCGATAGGCGATGTTGCCAAGTGCTGAGAATTTTGCAATATGCGCACCGATCTCTATGCTGGCGTTCGTATTGGGATTACGGCTTGCAATGCAATCAAGATGATTCTTTACATGGTTGCTTAAGCCTTTACCCGTACCCTTCTTTAATGGTACTGCTTCCATGCGTGCCTTGCCGTTAACTCTTTCAGGGAGTACTTCCCATCCACCGCGGTCAACAACCAGTGTTCCGTTTTCGCCTACAAATCCAAGTCCGTGATTTCGTCCATATGCTCCATCATCAATACCAATGGCGTGGTCCCAAAGAACATTGAAACCATCGAACTCGTAAATGGTCTGCAAGCTGTCGGGTGTTTCACAGGCATCATTGGGGTAGCCGTATTTGCCCCCCATTGCCATAATGGATTTAGGGGTTGTTACATTCATCCCGTACAGAGCATAGTCAAGCAGGTGTACTCCCCAGTCGGTCATAAGTCCGCCTGCATAATCCCAGAACCATCTGAATGTAAAATGAAAGCGGTTCCTGTTGAAGGGCCGTTTTGTAGCCGGGCCAAGCCACATATCGTAATCAACTCCTTCGGGGATCGGTTCATCAGGCAGGACAGGTATTGTCGGACACCAGCCCTGATAGGAGAAGACCCTTACGAGCCTTATCTTGCCAAGCTTACCTGAATTCACAAAGTTAACTGCATCCTGCCAGTGCGGATCGCTTCTTTGCCATTGACCTACCTGTACCACTCTCTTGTTTTTAGCAGCAGCTTTTACCATCAAGTTACACTCTTCAATTGTTCTTCCAATCGGCTTTTCACAGTAAACATCCTTGCCTGCCTCGCATGCTGCTACCATCTGCATACAATGCCAGTGATCGGGAGTGCCGACAATCACGACGTTTATATCTTTATTATCAATCAATTTACGCCAGTCCTTGTAGAGGTTTGCAGGTTTTTTACCACGCATCTTTTCAACATTTGATGCCCGTCGGTTAAGAACAGAATCGTCGATGTCGCATAGAGCTATGCACTCAACTTCAGAATGTTCCAGAAATGCAGTCAGATCGCTGAAACCCTGGCCGTTGCAACCGATTACACCTACATTGATCCTGTCGCTGGCCGGACTGCTTTTTAAATTGGCAGAGAAAGCAGGAGCAACACTTAAGCCTGCAGCTGCGATAGCAGAATTCCTTAAAAATTTACGCCTTGTTGTCATAATTAAAGGTTATTAATTAGATTCTTACATTACTTAACTGAAAACCTGTAAATAGTCTGTGTTTTATATGTTTCTCCAGGATTTAGAACAGTTGTCGGAAATTCCGGGTGATTTGGACTGTCGGGATAGTGACCCGATTCAAGGCAAAAGCCTGTCCTATAGTTGTATTGTTTCCCTCCGTGCCCTATCTGGTTGCCGGTCAGAAAATTACCTGTGTAAAGCTGCATTCCGGGCTGGTCAGTTATCACCTCCAGAACCCGACCGCTGGCAGGCTCATAAACAGTAACATCTACTTCCTCCTTATTGTCGAGAACAAAGTTATGATCGTACCCTTTTCCCAGAATGAGCTGATCATAATTCTCTGCAATCCTTTCTCCAATAGTGTGGGGGGTTGTAAAGTCAAACGGAGTTCCGGCAACCGGACGGATCTCTCCGGTAGGAATCATGACAGAATCGACCGGAGTGAAAGCCGATGCACTGAGAGTCAGCACATGGTCAAGAATGTCTCCGTTACCGGCTCCATGCAGGTTAAAATATGCATGGTTTGTTACGTTGATGACGGTCTTTTTATCAGTCGTGCATTTATACTCCATTACAATCTCGTTATTGTCGTTCCAGGTATAAATCACCTCAGCATCCACATTGCCCGGAAAACCCATCTCCATATCAGGACTGTGATAAGTAAATTTTACTCTCGGAACAT